>TARA_R100001369_G_scaffold20091_1_pt1 | contig 323312 bp, 288 predicted proteins | sample TARA_R100001369 | Tara Oceans TARA_R100001369 (sample SAMEA2621528) | marine metagenome | biome: marine biome (ENVO:00000447); feature: surface water layer (ENVO:00002042); material: "saline water (ENVO:00002010), including plankton (ENVO:xxxxxxxx)" | depth 5 m
ACAAAAATAAGCACCTTAGTATAGGTTTCTTTATCTTTTAATAGACCCCTTAAGAAATTCACCTTGGTGTGAAAGTTTGCGATCTTATAACCGCGCTGTTCTATATTATCCAACGGAGTTCCACTTATTGCTACCGAAATTTTAATAGGTTGCTTAAAACTGATATCTATAATTTCTTCAACAGCTTCGGTCATGGTTGCAGAGAACATAATATTCTGCCTGTTCTGCGGAAGCAATTCGATTATGTTATTTATCTGAAACCTGAAACCGAGATCCAACATTACATCTACTTCATCTATAACTAGTTTTTGAATAGATTTCATTTGAACAGCTCGACGCAAGATGAGATCATACAATCTCCCTGGAGTAGCCACAATAATATCTAAACCTTGCAAAAGATCTTGATGCTGAGTGTTGATGTTGGTTCCTCCATAAATACCGGTAACTCTGGTATTCATATAAGCGGTTAACTTTTCAATCTCTTCTCTTACTTGCACTACCAGTTCTCTGGTAGGAACTAAAATTAAAACTCTCGGGTTCTTTTGTTCAGAATATTTTAGCATTCTAAGGATTGGTAACATATAAGCAAATGTTTTACCAGTTCCCGTTTGTGCGATCCCCACCACATCTTTTCCGGACATTATTGACGAAAATGCTTGTTCTTGGATAGGTGTAGGCGTGTGGAATTTTAAATCTTCCAACGCATTTAATAAAGGGGTATTTAAATTAAGATCCTGAAAAGTCAACTTGTGTTTGTTTTAATTAGCTGCAAAGATACCTTTTGCAGCTAAGGAATAAGATAAAAAAAGTACTGAAATCCTGTTAACTGTATTTAAACAGATTTTTAACTCCACACACTTAAAATTTTTCCCGAGAATTTAGGTATTTTTGAGAATCATGAAATACCCTATATGAAAAAGATCTTAGCCTTTGCAGGTTCCAATAGCAGCACTTCTATCAATCATCAATTTATTACCCATATTGCCAACAGGATTAACGGTCATGATATCAAAATCATTCGTTTAATGGATTATGATATCCCGATGTTTAGCATAGATAAGCAAAACACCAACGGATTTCCTTTAGATATTCAGGTAATTAAAAATTTGATCTCTGAACATGACGCCTTGATGATCTCTGTGAATGAACATAATGGAACTGTTTCAGCATTTTTTAAGAATATTCTGGATTGGCTTTCCCGGTTGGATAAAAATTTTTTAGCCGATAAAAAAATTCTATTAATAAGTACTTCTCCAGGTGCTCGTGGTGCTGCTTCTTCTTTGGAATATACCAAAGGCATATTGCCAAGATTTGGAGGTCAAGTTATAGAAAGCTTTAGTTTTCCTTCTTTTAACGATAATTTTGATAATAATGAAATTCAAAAAGAGGTTTTGAATATGGGGATTGAAGATGTCTTGACTACCTTTGCGCATGAAATTGAAGAATAAGTGCGTACTACAACCAAATTTTTATTAAAAGACCCTACAGCCTTCAAAAAAAAGCTCTTTCAATGGAGCTCCCAATTTCATGAGATCGCTTGGTTAGATAGTAATAATTATCCTCAAACCAGCTCCAATTTTGAAGCTGTATTGGCTGTTGAAGCCTTTACCGCTTTAAAGACAGATCATCACTGTGCTTTCGAGCAATTAAAGGAATATCAAGAGATTACCAAGGATTGGATCTTTGGATATCTTTCTTACGATCTTAAGAATGACCTGGAAAACTTGAGCTCGAAAAATTTTGATGGTTTGAAATTTCCCGATCTGTATTTCTTTCAGCCACAAAAATTAATTTTGGTGGGAAAGGAGAAGGTAGAATTTAGGTATCTTAAAATGGTAGATGACGAGATCGCTTCAAATTATGAGGAAATACTTCAGTTGGAATTGACCCTCAAAAATAATACTTCTGAAGATAAAAAAGAAGTAAACCCAATTCAATCAAGAATTTCAAAAGAAGAATATCTTAAAAAAGTTTCAGAAATGCTGGAACATATTTACCGCGGAGATATTTATGAAGCTAATTTTTGTCAGGAATATTTTTCAGAGAACAGAGCTATAGAACCTGCAAAAGTGTTTCAGAATTTAAATAAAATCTCATCACCACCATTTGCATCTTTTATCAAGTTGGAGGATTTTTATGTGCTTTCGGCATCGCCAGAACGCTATATAAAAAAGGAAGGTAACAAAGTGATCTCCCAACCCATTAAAGGAACTGCACGAAGAGCTGAAACTGAGGAAGAGGATAGCAAGATTGTGGAAATGTTGGCAAAGGATCCAAAGGAGCTTTCAGAAAATGTGATGATCGTAGATCTCGTAAGGAATGATATATCCAAAGTAGCTAAAAAAGGCAGTGTGCAGGTGGATGAACTTTGCAAAGTATATTCCTTTAAACAAGTACATCAGTTAGTTTCAACTATTTCAGCGGAATTAGAAATAGGATGTACCCCAATAGAAGTGCTTAAAGCCACTTTTCCAATGGGAAGCATGACGGGTGCACCTAAGATCTCAGCAATGAAGATCATAGAAGAATTAGAAGAAAGCAAGCGCGGATTGTACAGTGGCGCAGTAGGTTATTTTACTCCGGAGGGCGATTTCGATTTTAACGTGGTGATAAGAAGCATCCTGTATAATGCGAGTCTGGAATACGTGTCTTTTTCGGTGGGTGGTGCAATTACCTCTAGATCTATCCCCGAGCAGGAATATGAAGAATGTCAGCTTAAAGCCAAGGCGATGCAGCAGGCATTGGGAGCAAATTAAAGTAAAAATTTAGCGGTTAAGCTTCTACAAAATGCCTATTTCAAGACCGACCTTATTTCTTATCTTTGAGTTCTATGGAAAAAGAATTTAAAAACCATCTCAAGTCTAATTTTCCCTACTTGTGCCAAAGCAAGATCTTATTGGCAGTTAGCGGGGGAGTAGATAGTGTGGTTTTAGCGCATTTGTGTAAGCTTGCAAAATTGAATTTTTCCTTAGCGCACTGCAATTTTAATCTTCGCGATACAGAAAGTGATGCCGATGAAGAATTTGTACTGGATCTGGCTGAACGATTGGACGTAGAGGTATTTGTCGAGAATTTCGATACTACTGCCTATGCTGAAGATGAAAAGCTATCTATCCAGATGGCGGCCAGAGAATTGCGATATCACTGGTTTGAAGAGCTTAGAATTTCATTAAAATTCGACTTTATTTTAACGGCTCACCACGCAAATGATAATCTTGAAACTTTTATTATAAACCTTGTTCGCGGTAGTGGTTTAGAAGGCTTTACAGGAATAAAAACAGTTAATAATTTTGTAATACGCCCTTTTTTACCTTTTACACGAAAAGAGATAGAATTCTATGCTTTAGAGCATAAAATAAAATGGCGTGAGGATAGCAGTAATGCTTCCAACAAATATCTTAGGAATAAGATACGGCATGATATTGTTCCGGTGCTGGAAGAATTGAATCCTCAGTTATTAGATGGATTTGCAAATACCCAGTCTCATTTAAATGATAGTTTAAATCTTGTTGAAGATTATATTGGTTTGATTTATCCTGAAATAGTTTCGAAAACCATGTATGGTTATAATCTCAAAATAGATTTTCTGAAGAAAATTCCCAATACCAAAGCGATAATGTATCAATTGCTTAAAACCTTTGGATTTACTGAATGGGAAGACGTATATCAGTTATTAGATGCTCAGTCTGGCAAAATTATATATTCAGATACCCATAGATTAATAAAAGATCGAGATGTATTAATTCTTGCTGAAAAAGATTTTGAACAGAAAAAAGTTGAATATCAAATTAAGGAAGGGGAAGATATAGTTATGCTTCCTATTGGAAGATTCTCGCTTTCTGAAGTCGATGAAATTTCGATCGCTTCCCCACATTGTGTTTTCTTGAATAAAGAAAAACTCACATTTCCTTTGGTATTAAGAAAATGGAGCACTGGTGATATGTTCTATCCATTTGGAATGAAAGGAAAGAAAAAGATAAGCGACTTTTTTAATGACAATAAATTATCTTTACCGGAGAAGGAAAGTACTTGGTTGCTTTGCTCCGGAGATGATATTGTTTGGATCGTAAACAGAAGAGCAGATAATAGATTTGCCATTACCAACCCATCTCAAAAAATTTTAAAAATTACCTACACTGTATGAAGTATTTCTGGTCACTAATCTTTTTTCTTATTTTATCTCTTTCATCATACTCACAAGTATTTACCTCTGCAGATAAAGAGTCTCAAATTGAAGAACCTATTTCTTGGAATTCTCATTTGGAAAAGGAAAATGATAGCATTTATAAATTGAGTTTTACGGCAAAACTAGAAAAGGGCTGGCATTTATATGCACAGGATATTGAAGAAGGCGGTCCAATTCCAACAAATTTCACATTTATCAATTCCGGAACTGCTTTTGAATTGATAGGAGAAACATCAGAGCCTAATGTGCCAACTATTTTTGATGAGGTATTTGGAATGGAGATCAAGTATTTCGAAAAGGAAGCTACTTTTTTCCAGACCATAAAAGTACTAGACAAAGATGCAGTAATAGAGGTTGAAGTAGAGTTCATGGTATGTAATGATAGCAAGTGTTTACCTCCAGAAGTGGTGCCATTTCAATTTTCTGTAGCAGATAACTCAGTGAACAAAGGATATGCGAATGAGGAAGTTACTCCTTTAGATATTCAAAAAACAGAAGATCTTACCTTAGATCTTAAAGGATGGGAAACTTATAAACCTGAAGGAGAAGAGAAAGATGGATTTTTAACCATTTTCTTATTAGGGTTTCTAGGCGGTCTTATCGCCTTGCTAACACCTTGCGTATTCCCTATGATCCCTTTAACAGTCTCATTTTTTACAAAGGGAGCAAAAACTAGAAAACAAGGATTAATGAATGCCATCTTATATGGGGTCTTTATCTTTTTGATCTATTTGTTACTAAGCTTACCATTTCATTTATTGGATAGTCTTGCACCGGAGATCTTAAATAATATTTCCACCAACGTTACGCTGAATATTGCATTCTTCGTGATCTTTATAATATTTGCCTTTTCATTTTTCGGTTACTATGAGATAACGCTTCCAACTAGTTGGAGCAGTAAGATGGACGATAAAGCATCGAGTATTGGTGGTGCTATTGGAATATTCTTTATGGCTTTAACGCTTGCGTTGGTATCATTTTCTTGTACAGGTCCTATCTTAGGATCTTTATTAGGCGGGTCTTTAAGCAGTGACGGCGGGGCAACTCAATTATCCTTTGGAATGGGTGGTTTTGGTCTTGCATTGGCTTTACCATTTGCTTTATTTGCATTATTCCCAAATTGGCTGAATTCCCTTCCTAAAAGTGGAGGTTGGTTAAATACTGTAAAAGTGGTTCTAGGGTTTTTAGAATTAGGGCTTGCCTTTAAATTTTTATCCAATGCAGATCTTGTTGAACATTGGGGAATCTTAAAAAGAGAGATTTTCATCGGGATCTGGATCCTAGTTGCTATTGGATTAATGCTATACCTCTTTGGATTAATTAGATTTCCACATGATGGACCTAAGAAGAAATTAACTAAGACTAGATTTGGTTTTGGGGTTCTTACCTTTATTTTTGTTTTATACCTTTTTCCAGGCTTAAGCAATTCTGCCTTTGCCAATCTTAAATTACTTAGTGGATTTCCACCACCATTGTTCTATAGCATTTATGAAAAGGATACTCAAGGTCCTTTAGGATTAAAAGCTTATAAAAGCTGGGAGCAAGGATTAGAGATCGCGAAGCAGGAAAACAAGCCTATTATATTAGATTTTACAGGTTGGGCTTGTGTAAATTGTAGAAAAATGGAAGAACAGGTTTGGAGCGATCCTGCTGTTTATGAAGTTTTAAAGAATAACTATGTATTAATTTCTTTGTATGTAGATGATAGGGAAGATCTACCGGAACAGGAAAAATTCAATTATATCAGGGATAATGGAAGTATAAAAAAGATAAAAACAATTGGAGATAAATGGGCGACGTTTCAAACGGTTAACTTTCAGAACAATTCACAGCCGTTTTATGTGCTTTTGGATACAGAGCTAAATTTGTTGAATTCCCCAATTGGATATACACCTAATGCAAAGGAATATTTGGCTTGGTTGAATCAAGGCATCAAAAAAGTTGAAGGAGAATAGCAATTTTGTTTTATAAGGTTAAGAAGTTAATCCTCATAGAAGATCCATTTCCTTGAGGCTTGAATCGAATTTTCAAAAGTATTTTCCCATTCACAGCTCATAGGCTTGTCCCGAGGTTCTTGATTATATATCTTTAGCTTTTAAAATTTGAAACTATGAAATAGTTATAGCTTTATTTGGTTGCTTACCGAAATGCAAATTTGCAAATCGCATATTTTCTTTTAATAACAAAATAATATAATAAGATGAAATTTACCCTTTCCCCGCTTGTATTTATAATGAGTCTTTTTTTATCACTTTCCGTTTATTCTCAAACTGAAACAGATTATAAAGTAGCCGATCATTACACGAAACAAGAAGTAGAAATCACCATGAGAGATGGTATTAAGCTTCATACCACTATTTACTCGCCAAAGGATACTTCCAAAAAGTATCCTATTATAATGCAACGCACACCATATAGCTCGCAGCCATATGGTCAAGATCAATTCAAGTCCAAAATAGGTCCAAATGAATTCCTTATGAAGGAAGGGAACATCATAGTATATCAGGATGTTCGTGGTAGATGGATGAGTGAAGGTGTTTATGACAACATGCGTGCTTACATTCCGAAGAAAAAAGGAAAACAAGTAGATGAAGCAAGTGATACTTACGAAACTATAGATTGGCTTGTTAAAAATGTAAAGAACAATTCGGGTAAAGTAGGAACTTGGGGAATTTCATATCCTGGTTATTATGCTTTATATTCCCTTTTAGATGCACACCCGGCATTAAAAGCGGTTTCTCCACAAGCTGGAATTGGAGATTTTTTCTTCGACGATTTTCATCATAACGGAGCTTATTTACTTAGTTACTGGAGAGCTACAGCACTTTTTGGGTATGAAAAGACCAAACCAACAGATTCTGCCTGGTACAAATTACCAGAGTTAAAAACTCAGGATCAATATCAGTTCTTTTTAGATAACGGTCCGCTTACTAATCTTGACGAATACTATAAAGAAGACAATGTTTTCTGGACCCAATTAAAGGATCATTCTAGTTATGATGAGTTCTGGAAATCCAGAGGATTAATTCAACATTTAAAAGACATAAAACCAGCGGTAATGATCGTGGGTGGATTATTCGATGCAGAGGATCTTTATGGTCCTTTTGAATCTTATAAAAATATTGAAGCAAAAAGTGATAATTACAATACTATGGTGTTTGGACCTTGGAGCCATGGCGATTGGGCTAGAACATCTAAAAGACAAGCAATAGGGAATGTGTATTTTGGAGATGATATTTCTGAGAATTTCCAGAAGGATATAGAAACTAAATTCTTTAATCACTTTTTAAAAGGAGATGGTTCTAAGCAATCTGGATTACCCGAAGCTTACGTATATGATACCGGAAATAAGCAGTGGGATAGTTTTGAAGTATGGCCTCCAAAACAAACCACTATAAAAAAGCTGTATTTAGGTGCAGAGGAAAGCCTAACAGAATCTGCTACAAATACGGAAGTGTCTTTTGTGAGCGATCCTAAAAAACCAGTTCCTTATTCTGAAGATATTAAAATGGTGTTCACACCAAGAAAATATATGACAGACGATCAGCGTTTTGCTGCTAGAAGACCAGATGTGATGGTTTATGAAACGCCAGTTCTAGAAGAAGATATGAGTTTGGTGGGTGCAATTGAAGCCCATTTACATGTTGCAACTACGGGAACCGATGCAGATTGGATCGTAAAGGTGATAGATGTGTATCCTCCGGACGCAGAAGATACAGAAGAAACTCAAGCCTATTTAAAAATGAGCAATTATCATATGATGGTACGTAGTGAGGTTATGAGAGGTCGTTTTAGAAACAGTTTTGAAAATCCGGAGCCCTTTAAGGCTGGGGAGAAAACCTCGGTAGATATTACGTTACAGGATATCAACCATACATTTAAGAAGGGACATAAACTTCAAATTCAGGTGCAAAGTACTTGGTTTCCTTTAATAGATCTAAATCCCCAAACTTTTGTACCAAATATCTTTAAGGCAAAAGCTGAAGATTTTAAAAAACAAACACATACTGTTTTTGGAGATTCTTATGTTGAATTTAAGGTTCTTCAGGAATAGATTATAAGTATTTGAAAGAGCATCAATGCGGTTCATTAAATAATTTAAAATTGATTGAATGAAGATTAATATAAATGGATTTTTGATTTTATTCTCTGTCTTATTGGTAGTTTCCTGTAAAGAGGATAAAGTAGGTGCTAGGGCAACTACTGCCGAGATCGAAGAAAATTCAGCTAAATTAAATGCTTATTTCGATGCTGAATTCGAAAAGGACGTTGCAGATTCTCCTATGATGCAAGCCAGATTAGGAAGAAAAACCGATTATGGAAAATGGGACGATTTTTCTACCATGAGGTACACCAAGGATCTGGAAAAAGCTAAAGAAAGACTTAATTATATAAATAATAAGGTAGACGCAGTTGCTTTGGATGAAGCCACGCGTTTAAGTTTACGTTTATACAAGCAAAACCTGGAGAATGAAATAGCAGATTATGATTATAGATTTTATGATTATCCTGTAAACCAAATGCATGGTTATCAATCTGAGATCCCCTCATTTTTAATAAACATGCACCGCATAGATTCTGTTGCAGATGCAGAGGCTTACATTTCTAGATTAAATGGAATACCTAAGGTTTTTGAAGAGATAGTAGAAGGTTTAAAATTAAGAGAGCAGAATGGAATTTTACCTCCGTTATTTGTTTTCGAGAAGGTAATAGATGATTCTAGAAATGTAATTAAAGGGAAGCCATATACAAATTCTAAAGAAGCAAGTGCATTATTGGAAGATTTTAAGACTAAGCTTGAAAAACTAAAATTGCCAAAAGAACAGGAATTAAATTTAATAAGAAGGGCAGAGAAGGCACTTTTAACTTCAGTAAAACCAGCCTATGAAAATTTGATTGCAACATTAGAAGATCAGCAACAAAGGGCAACAGCAGATCATGGAGTATGGAAATTCCCGAAAGGAGAAGCTTATTATAACAATAGGTTAAAAAGAATTACCACTACAGATTTAAATGCAAACGAAATTCATGAGATTGGATTAAGCGAAGTTGCTAGAATTCATCGCGAGATGGAGGATATCATGAAACAAGTAGGTTTTAAAGGATCACTTCAGGATTTCTTCGAGTTTATGAGGACAGATAAGCAATTTTACTATCCTAACACTCCAGAAGGTAAAAAGCGATATTTAACTGAAGCCACAGGACTTATCAATACAATGAAAGGAAAATTGAACGGATTGTTCCTTACAAAACCAAAGGCAGATATTGTTGTGAAAGCAGTTGAGGCATTTAGAGAGAAAAGTGCCGGAAAAGCTTTTTATCAAGAGCCCGCATTAGACGGATCCAGACCAGGAACTTATTATGCAAATTTATATGACATGAATGCCATGCCTACCTATCAAATGGAAGCTTTGGCATTTCATGAAGGAATCCCTGGCCATCATATGCAAATAGCCATTGCTCAGGAATTAGATTCTATTCCCATGTTTAGAAAATTTTCATTTTATACCGCTTACGTAGAAGGCTGGGGATTGTATAGCGAACTGATACCAAAAGAGATTGGATTTTATAAAGATCCGTATTCGGACTTTGGAAGATTGGCAATGGAACTTTGGCGCGCCAGTCGATTGGTTGTAGATACAGGGATACATTCAAAAAAATGGACAAGGGAAGAGGGTATAGATTTTTATATGAAAAATACTCCAAATGCAGAAAGTGATGCTGTAAAGATGGTAGAACGTCATATTGTAATGCCAGGTCAAGCTACTGCATACAAGATTGGGATGAATAAGATCTTAGAACTACGCGAAGAAGCAAAACTGCAATTAAGAGATCAGTTCGATATAAAAGAGTTTCATGATGTAATTCTTACCAATGGAGCATTACCTTTAAATGTTCTTGAAGAAATGGTTCAGAATTGGGTGAAATCCAAGAAAGTATAATTTGCACTTTTTGTAATAAATGAAAGACTAAATTGTACTCCTTAAAAATACAAGCCACGAATTCATGAAGTATTTAAATAATTCTTGAATTCGTGGCTTTTTTCAATAGTTGTAATAGTAGAAAAATATAATCATTAATAATGAACATCCTTTTATTAGGAAAAAATTATTTCGTCACCCAGAATTTATTACTGATTCACTATTTACAATTTTCTGAGTTTATGAAAAAAGTTCAGAATGACGTACTTTAAAAGTTTGAGACACTTTAAGAACAGTCAAATTTTTTAAATCACTTTTCTAAATCTAATAACCATAGAGCGGAATCTGGAAACAATCCGGCCCAAAGGGCTTCGTTATGTTCTCCATCAGGGATAGAATCTAAATTAATTTGTACTTCATTGTTTAATTTAGAAGTAAGTAATTCTTTCATTTCAATCATAAGCGGAACCATAGTCTCGCTTTCCTTTTCTCCCGCTCTAAAATAGAAGTGTGAATTTTTAATATTTTCAGGTTCAATATTCTCTGTAAAATGAAAGATTTCTTCAGAATACCAAAAGCTTGGTGAAAGAACTAGCGCTTTACTAAAGATATCTGGATTTTTTAAACTCGCATAAAATGCAAACAGACCTCCCAAAGAACTCCCTCCAATAAATGTTTGAGATGGCGAGGTATTACTTCTATATAACGAATCTACTTTAGGCATAAGCGTCTCCGTGATAAATGCCAAATATTTATCGGCTTGACCACCTTTATATTCTGGATGAGCATAAGGGGTAAGTTCATCTATACGTTTTGCATTTCCGTGTTCAATTCCTATCACAATTAGATCAAGCTGAAGACTATCTAAACTTTCATCTATTTTCCATTCTCCAACATACGAGGTGGCAGCATCAAATAGGTTCTGCCCATCTTGTAAGTAAAGTACTGGATATTTTTTTTCTGAAGTTTTATAAGACTTAGGAAGGTAGACCCAAATCTTTTTTACAGTATCTAACTGAGGTGCCTCAAGCAAAAACGTAGAGACATTTTTTGAAGCCGTAGATTGAGCTTTTGCAGAAATATCAGTTAATAAAAGAATAACTAGAAAAATATATCCAAAGTAAAATTGTTTATTCATTTTCAGCTGCATTATTTATTTGAAACGTAAAGTTTTCAGCTAATCTGCAAAGCCGTTCAATATCTGCAGTATTGCTTATGGCTTCCTTGGCATCAGCAAGCAGCAAGGAGGCTTCGTTCTTAATATATTTATAATAATCTTTATTATAGGTTTCCTGTTGAAGCAAATAATGGAACATTATCAATAGCTTTTGATTCAGAGTAACATCATGTTTACAATAGGTTCTAATAGCAACCATAACTTGATAAAGAAGATCCTTAAAATCAACTGTAACAACTTTTATGTAAGGAATATCTTCTCTTCTAATTATATTGATATCTTTTTTTTGCATTCTTAAAGCAAATAGTTCTGTAAGGTAATCTATAGCATTTATTGCAGTTCCAGGATCGTTAATCCCAGGAGACATCGCTTTCAAAATAATTTCAGTCAATTGTTTAAATCCTAGAATATAATTGTCTTCCACCAATTCTTCTCTGGCATAACTTATATTATTCAAAATTTGATCTACTTGGTCTTTTTCAAGCTTAATTTTGGATCTAAACATTGGAATCCCATTCAAGATAAAATTACCCTTAAAAGGTAGAATATGAAGTTGAGTGTCATTTTCTATACTGAAGTCAATCATATTTGTATAAGAGATATTTTGTAAGTAACCACTTTTCTCTGACTGATATTCATACCAATCCTCACTATTAGGAAAAGGGGCCAAATGTGTGCCTTCTTTTTCTATCACTTCGTCCAACCTATTTTTTGATTGTGTATAAATCATCTTCAAAATATTGCTTATCTGAATGGACTGTGAGATATTATGAATAAAGAAAATGAATGCATAAAGGCAAATTACAGTACCAACAATCCCCACTAGGACAGAAAATCCTGGAATTTGATATTTATTTCCTGTTGGTTGAATTGAAAATAGAATAAAGATATTATATAAAATTGTAGACAAATAAATACCTAAAATAATCTGGTGCTTTTTGTCTGAAATTAATCCGGGCAATAATCTGGGTGAATAATTACTGGACGCCTGACTTAATAAAAGCATCACCATAGAAAAGCTGAAAACCATTACTGAAATAAGTCCTGAAATTAATGCAGATAGCATGGTCATAGCTGTATTTCCATTATCCACGACCAAAACAGGAGCTTTATCTAAAAGGTATTTGGAAATCCCCAAGTTTTCCAGATACATCATAATAAAGGCAAAGAAAATTCCAAATAGAGCAAGTACTGTAGGATAAAAAGCAATTTTGCTTTCCATAATATTAAAAAAGGAAAGGCTGCGATAAAATAGTTTTTTCATAAAGTAATTTCAGATCTTAAAAGTAACATTTTAGAAATGAGTCTATCAAATACTTTAGGTTTAATTTGATTTTAGCATACATTCTAAAAGACAAAAAGACAGTTATACCACTGGTTTTAAGTCATTTTGACTTAAAAAACTGAGTTGGAATTTTTTTTGCTAAATATTCCATAAATGAATGTTTAATTAAAAATTTGATGTGATGAACTTAATTAAAAGAAATGAAGATCAATGGTTACCATCTGTTTTTGATGATTTGTTTAAAAACGATTGGTTAGGCGGTACTTCCAATGTTGGAAATATTGGAACCAGAATTCCTGCGGTGAATATTCAAGAAACCGAGGATAAGTTTGTTGTTGCGGTTGCAGCACCTGGCAAAACCAAGGAACAATTAAACATTGAATTGGAAAATAATGTGCTAACCATTTCTTCTGAAGAAAAAGAAGAACGTGAATCTACTGATGCTAATGAAAGGTTTACAAGAAAAGAATTTAGTTACAATAATTTTAGAAGAGACTTTAGTTTGCCAGAAACTGTGGATAACGAAAAGATTTCTGCTAAATATAAGGATGGGGTTTTAGAAATAGAAGTTCCTAAAAAAGAAGAAGCAAAACTACAAGCAAAAAGAATGATTGAAATAAATTAAACCTATTTCTAATGTTTTTTAATAAAAAGCATCTTCGGATGCTTTTTATTTATTCAATAAAATCCATCTGTTACCCGCGCTTTGAATTGTATATAGTTGGTTAGCGCTAATAGTTGTAATGGTAGAATTGGTTCTTACATCGTATAAATTATCTGAGTTAGAAAATATCAAATTTTTAGTCCCTATTCCATCCCAGCCTATAAGCCTAATTATGCGACCCTTATTAAGATTTGCTGCAGGAATAATTAACTGACTTAAGTCATTATTTATTCTCAAGGTCCCAACATCTTCTGTAATAACAAAATCTCCAGTAGCACTACCTGTAGAAACATAATTTTGGGCATTGGGATATGCCCAGTTCATATTTCCCGAGGCATCTAAAACAAGAGATTGTGAGTTACTACCTCTAGTTGCTGGAAAAATATATTCCTCTGCAGGTGTATTTCCTACTCCAATTCTCCCTGCGAAATATCCAGCATAAACTTTATCCAAATTGCTTCCAAAGGCGACACTATAAATACCATAGATCTTTCCAGTTCCAGTGGTTTGTCCTATCTCACTATAGATCCCGTAATTACTACTATTAGTTCCAAATGTTTTTCCAACGCGATTAAAAATTCCGTAGATATCATTGGTTCCTGAATTCTGATAGGATTCATTAAAAATTCCGTAATGAATACCTGTTCCAGCTCCTCCCACATTGTTCTTTATGCCATATTTATTTCCATTAGTAGCGCTTCGGTTATCGCTTATTATCCCATAAGTGGTAAGATTATCCACCGTGGGATTGTTATTGTCTATTTCTAAGCCTTTTTTGATGGCAGCATCGGCAGTAGAATTTAAAGCGATTTGTAGTTTGGAAGTGATATCCGGAGTTCCTATTCCTATACTTCCATTGCGATACATAGCCTCAGTAATATTATTTGGTGCAATTGAGGTATTTGGTTTATAGAAATTTTCTGAAGATATTCCAGAAATAGACTCCCATTTTAAAACTGCATTATTCCAAAAATAGAATCCGGATTTTTGAGTTGAAGTAGCTATATTTAAAAAGACCAGCAAACCATGCTGGTCTTTTGTGGGAGGATCCAAAGGAAATTTCTGAATTCTTGGAATCAAGATTCCATCAGTAATCAATGGACTATCGGGGGAATTAGCAACAATGTCTAATTGCGCGTTGGGGGAAGAAGTATTTATACCAACCTGTGCAATAGAAACCCACGGTATAAATAGCAAAACACATATAAAATTTTTCATCTTCATCAATTTTAACCGCCACAATAAATAGGGTTAATGTGAGAAGTGAAAAATAAAGATAAAAATTAAAACACTGAATACTAAGTAAATACGATAAAAAAATAGCTCATATCCGAAAAATAATAACTCAAAACGCTAAATTTTAACTAAGCGCTTGCGTTTTTTCCTGTAGCATCTTTATCTCATCCCGCAATCTTGCTGCCGTCATGAAATCAAGATCTTTTGCCGCCGTTTCCATTTCTTTTCTTTTTACTCTAATGCGTTTTTCCAGCTGTGGTTTGCTAAAATATTCGGTTTCTTTTTCTGCAGCTTTTAAAGTAGGTGCTGTTTCAATCACATATGGATCAAGCTTTTTACCTACTAAAGAACTTTCTATACTTTTTACTAATGCCGTTGGAGTTATGTTGTTTTTAGTATTATAAGCTATTTGCTTTTCACGTCTATAATTGGTTTGATCAATCGTGGTTTGCATACTGTTTGTGATCTTATCTGCATACATAATTGCTCTTCCTTCCAAGTGCCTTGCAGCACGCCCGATGGTTTGGGTCAACGATCTATTACTTCTTAAAAAACCTTCTTTATCTGCATCTAGAATGGCAACTAAAGAAACTTCTGGTAGATCAAGTCCCTCCCTTAATAAGTTAACACCTATAAGAACGTCAAAAATTCCTTTTCTAAGATCTTGCATGATCTCTACACGCTCCAAAGTATCCACATCAGAATGGATATATCTACATCGCACATTTATTCGAGTGAGATATTTGGTGAGTTCTTCGGCCATTCTTTTGGTAAGAGTAGTAACCAAAACCCGTTGATCTTTTTCTGTTCTTAAATGAATTTCTTCAATAAGATCATCTATCTGATTTAAACTCGGTCTCACATCGATAATAGGGTCCAAAAGTCCAGTTGGTCTAATAACCTGTTCTACGTAGATTCCTTCGGTTTTCTGAAGCTCATAATCGGCTGGAGTTGCACTCACGTAAATCACTTGATTTTGCAATGCTTCAAATTCTTCAAATTTTAATGGTCTGTTATCCATCGCAGCTGGTAATCTAAACCCATAATCTACTAAATTTTCTTTTCGGGATCTATCTCCACCATACATGGCATGTACTTGCGGAATGGTTACATGACTTTCATCTACTACCATTAAAAAATCGTCTGGAAAGTAATCTAGTAAGCAAAAAGGTCTTGTTCCCGGTAATCTTCCATCCAAATACCTTGAATAGTTCTCGATTCCGGAACAATATCCTAATTCGCGTATCATCTCGAGATCAAAATTAGTTCGCTCATCTAATCGCTTTGCTTCTAAATGTTTCCCTATATCTTGAAAATAATCTACCTGTTTTACAAGATCATCCTGAATTTCTCTAATAGCTCCTTGCAGCACATCTGGTGAGGTTACAAACATATTGGCAGGATATATATTTAAACGCTCGTATTTCTCCAAAACTTCATTGGTAAGTGGATCGAAAGCTTCAATTTCTTCTATATCATCACCGAAAAAGTGAATTCTAAAGGCATTGTCTGCATAACTCGGAAAAACATCTACCGTATCTCCTTTAATTCGGAAATTACCCCGATTAAAATCGGCTTCAGTTCTGGAATATAAACTCTGTACCAAGCGATGAAGCAGCTTAGTTCTGGAAATATGCATATCTTTTTCAATAGAAACCACATTCTTTTTGAATTCAACAGGATTCCCGATACCGTATAAGCAGGATACCGAAGCAACCACTAAAATGTCACGTCTTCCGCTTAAAAGTGAAGATGTGGTGCTTAATCGAAGCTTTTCAAGTTCTTCATTAATAGACAGATCCTTTTCAATATAAGTTCCCGAAGAAGGAATAAATGCTTCCGGCTGGTAATAATCGTAGTAACTCACAAAATATTCCACCGCATTATCGGGAAAAAATTGTTTGAATTCTGAATATAGCTGAGCGGCTAGCGTTTTATTGTGTGCCAAAATAAGGGTAGGACGCTGGATCTTTTCAATAACATTTGCCACTGTAAAAGTTTTCCCTGAACCGGTAACCCCTAATAATGTTTGATATTGTTCGTTTTTATCGATACCAGAAACCAGCTTTTCTATAGCTTGTGGTTGATCGCCTGTAGGTTTGTAATCTGATTTTATTGTGAATTTCATGAAACTTTTTCTTAGCCTCACGAAAATAAGCAATAATCTTGCCTATTCAAATACTGTCATGCTCTTATCTGATAAGACTAAAATGACTTCCAAACTCTTTTCCGTTTACTAAAAATATCTTAAACCAATAATCGGCGCTTGGCATGTCTTTATTATTAAAGCTACCATCCCATCCAGCATCATTCGGGTCCAATTGTTTTAATAATTTTCCATAGCGATCATAGATATAAACCCCTGTTACTTGTAATTCTGGATCAATTACTTTAAATGGTTTCCAGCGGTCGTTATATCCATCATTATTCGGAGTAAAAAAATAAGGATATCCAAAAACTAGAATATCCTGCTGTTTAATTTCGCAACCATCTTCATTTTTCACAAATATGGTGTGTTGACCTGAAGGAATATCCTTGAATATTGGTGAATCCTGATACGGTCCTTCAATATTATCTATTGCAAACATAGGTACCGATTCTGATGAAAACTCTACAGTTAAATCGCTTAGAGCTCCATTGCTATCCATAGCTATATTTAAAATTTCTGGACTTTGTAATCGTAAAATATTAAAATTTGTGGTAATACCGCAGCCTAAAGTTTTATCTGTAATAATTAACTCATAATCTCCGTCTCCATAAACCTGAATTTGCTGAGAAATTTCACCAGTGTTCCACTGGAAATCATAAATAGATGGATCAAAATTTGTTTCTGGGCCAATGGTTATAGGGAAGTTTATTTCGCAAAAACTTAATTTTGTGATTTCCTGAACCTCAGGAAACGTGCTAATTTCCAATTTCATATTTCCTGAGCCATAGCAAATATTATCGCTCAAAGCATTTATGAAAATAGTCCTTTCTCTGGACGAATACTGTAGGGGTAAGGGATTTAGTCCAACCGATGCCTGCTCTTCATTTAAATGAAATGTCAGCTCGATATCTGCGGGTAAGCCCAGTTCATTCCGAATGTTTTGTGCAATTACTTCAAAGTTAAAATCTGCTTTGCCATTTCCAGTATCACAACCTTTAGCTGGTTGAGGAGAAAGATTTAATCCATCTTTTGTTTTGAGAGTTATTTCTGAAATGTTGTAGCAAAGCGAATTGAATTTTACCACTTTGGCATATATTTCTTGATTTTGACTCTGATTCCGGAAGATTATATTTAAAGAATTTTGATTCTCCAAGTCAGCTCCTGCTTCACCTAAACTCTCATAAAAATAAATCTGAGTACTTCCGTCGCCAAGAGAGACTTCGTCTTTAGAAAGCTGCAGATTAAAATCGGCCAAACCATCTGTAGAATTCTCATCGTATCGATCACATTGGTAGAGGACGTACTTGTCTAAAACCTTTGGGTTGTCTACTATATTAATTTGTTTACAAGCAGGATCTTGCATCAAATTGTTGATATATCTTGTAAATGTCACGGTATAAGTACCAGTTTGAGAATAAGTGTGTGCGGCGTCTGCTTGGTTTGAAGTGGAGCCATCACCAAAATCCCATTTTACGGTATCATATTTTTCCTCACCCAACGGGAAAAAGTGTGTTGAATCTCCCAAACAGGTATATTCATAATCAAAATCACTTTTTAAAAGAGATTGGATAAATTGTGGTAATCCCATTTCCACTATTCCCGGGCTAACATCCACAACATTTGCACGAAAATTTGCAGATGTTCCTTTTTCCTCTGGCTTATTAATCACAGATAGAAAATGATAATCTGAAACTCCAGAGGGATGCCCTGCACGATAGATCTTACCATCTATAGCCAGTTGTAATGCCCCGCCGCTACTATCTCCACTATTCAAAATTACTTGTGAGCTACCCACATTTGTAGCAGAAAGATCATATTGATATAATTCTCCACGTTGTAGCGCGTCATTATTGTCATAAATATTAGCTGTTACATATAGTTTGGTTCCTTTTGGAGAAAACTCTACACCATACGGGTACGAATTAGAAAGAATTGTAAGTTCTTGAGAAAATTTACCTGTGAGATCATCAAAATCATATAACAAAACCTTACCGTTCTTCCTACTACCTGAACGAGGCCCACCACCGAGAATAGTACTTGCGTGGGCAATGGCGAGTTTTGTTCCATCGGTAGAGAATTTCATATAACCAATTCCCGTTTTATTAGCTAAGGGATCATCTTTGGTAGGAGGAATGCTAGTAGGAACCTGAGATATTACAGGAGTGGTATCCAATCCTGAAGATGAAATTTTGAAAGCATAAAACTTGTTGGTGAATTGCGTGGCTACCCAATAGGAGGAACAATCCCCATGAATTACTGCTGAAATTTTCTCTGAACTCTTAAATTCCCTTTCCTGCGCATCAGATTGATCATAGGTTATAAGATGAATGTTTTTCTGGTTTGGATCTATATCACCAAATCCAGAATTAAGAGTCATATCTACCACTGAAAAATTAACTCCTTCAATGGGATCACCTGGTGGATCGGTATAATCTGGTTTGTCCACAGTGATAATATAGAAAATGGTTGGATTTTCAGGTTTAGGAACAATAATCGCAGATTGGGAACTTGAAAGATTACCTTTTAACCCCGCACCATTTGGCATGATATTGTGATTGCGATCATACACCATCATTCCATCTGTATAGAAAAGAAGGTTTCCATTTCGATCGGAAATTGTTGCTGAACCCTCCAGCGTAGTAAGCTTAGCATTTGAAACAGGAACAGGAGATCCAGAATTGAAATTTAAGGCTGCCTGATTTCCGAAATACCAATAGGCACCTTCATTTTGTGCATAAAACGCACTGGAAATCATGCAACAGATGAAAATCAGAAAAAATCTACTAAACTTCATAAGCCGATAAATAACCTAATAAAATGTTACAAATCTCTTTTCTTTAGTAGAGCAAGAGAGAAGTAAACGAAAAGAACTGTCCAAATTACAACAATTAGCAACTGATACCAATGTACTCCGTAATCTTTATCTAATTCTTCCCCTATTTGGGTTGCAGCAGTTTTAATAAATGTTAAACGTGAGAATGGCTCTACCACCAAATTACTCATGGCGGTTAAAGGAAAGAATTGCATAATGTTCTCAGGAAGTTCACTTTCTCTAAACAGCTTGAAATTTAAAACTCCATATAATATTCCTTCAAAGATCCACCAGATAAAAAGGAAGCCCAAAGCAAATGCTGAACGTTTAATTAAGATCCCCACGAACATACAGAAGGCAAAGAATCCAAGTAGTTTTACAAAGTAGCCAACGATATATTCCATATCGGAAAACACTATGGATAATTCCGTAAAATCTGAAAAAGAGTATCCTAAGATCAAAGAAACTACTACCAAGAACAGTGTGGAGATCAATGAGAAAAGTACCACGGTGATAAATTTAGAAAGCACAAATTCTTTCTTGCTCAAGCCATCAATTAGATTCTGTTTTAATGTTCTATTGCTATATTCATTAGACATCATTGAGACGATTACTATGGCTAAGAATAGCTTTAATAATGCAGCAATATAACTATTGAAATGCCAGATGAACGGGAAATTAAATATCCCCTGATCTGCCAATCTAAAATGTATTGGTCCAATATCGAATTCTAAAGAAGCTATGAGCGCTATAAAGGTGATCAAAATGAAATAAGTAATTATAAGTACTTTTGCCGAGCGGCTATATCTTAATTTGTGTAATTCTATTTGTAATAATCGTAACATCTACAGGGCGGTTTGATTAGTTAATTGTAAAAATTGTTCTTCAAGGCTTTCTTTTCGTTTCACTAAATAAGAAAGTACCATTCCTCTTTCATAAAGGAATTTATTTAACTCATCTGCTCCCATAGGTTCTTCCAATATTGCCGTCAGTAAACCTTCATTAATAGAGATCTTACCAATAAAAGAATGTTCTTTTAATAGTTCTTCCAAACGTGACATATCTTCTGCCTTCAGTTCGAAGAAGCCATGGCTTGCATTCATTTCATCTACTCTGCCGCTGTATAGTTTTATACCTTTTCTAATGATTACTACATGAGAACACACTTTTTCTACTTCATCTAATAAGTGAGAAGCTAAAAGAATTGTAGTTCCTGTAGAAGCGATCTTGCGAATGATCTCACGAATTTGATGTATACCTTGGGGATCTAATCCGTTGGTTGGTTCATCTAGTATTAATATTTCAGGATCATTGAGTAGAGCAGAGGCTATTGCTAGGCGCTGTTTCATCCCTAAGGAGAAGGTTCTAAATTTGCTATCTTTTCTATCCAGCAATCCAACAATTTCTAGTTTTTCCTCTATCTTTTCTTTTTTTATTTCCTTGATCCTGCACACCAAAGCTAAATTTTGAGAAGCGGTCATATAAGGGTAAAAGTTTGGATGCTCTATAATTGCTCCAACTTTCTTTAAAGCTTCATGCGTAGAATCTGATCCATCAAACCAGTGAAAATCGCCACTGGTGCTATTAACCACATTTAATACCATTCCTAAGGTTGTAGATTTTCCACTTCCGTTAGGTCCTAATATTCCGTAAACATTACCTTTTTTTATTGTGAACGAGAGGTCGTTTACTGCAGTTAAACTTCCGTATCTCTTGGTGAGATGATTAATTGTAAGAATTGTCTCCAAATTGAACTGAATTTATAAATAAGACTCCGATGTTAACATTTTGTTACAAGAGAATTGGAAGAGATACTGTATTTTTGAAAAAACCCCAAAAATGGAAGATAATTTAATGTCCAGGAAAAAACCATCTTTTCCTGTAAATGATCGATTTCATAAATATCTTGAAAAGTATAATAGAGATACTAAAATTCCTGTTTTCTATGATGATCTGCTACGGTTTTCGGGTTCCATTGTGGTTTATGATAGAAATGAAGAAGATACCTTATGGGTACGCTGCTATTATTCCGATAGTGAGCGAAATGAAATAGACGATTCTTTAAAGCATGTTTATACTATCCTACATTCCGATGGAAGTGATGATTCACTTCCTTTTTTAAGTATAGACGCGATTGATTATTGCACCTTCGGTAATTCGAAGCCTTTTAGAATCAAGGTTAGAAATACATTAAATGATAGTTTTACTTATTTCTATATTAAGCTTGCTGATGCTTCCAGAATATATGGGTTGGAAATAGAGCATATCTTGTCTCCACATAGAATGAATTTTCTGGTTTATAAGGATACTTTAATTGAAGAGCATATTGCAGGGATACCTGGAGATGTTTTTATTCAAGAGGAATTGCCTCTTTGTGATGAACGAGCGAAAACGCAAATCGCCAAGCAATTCGTGAAGTTTAATGAGCGCTGTACTGTTAGATTACTTGGTGATATGCGTTCCTATAATTACGTGATCATTCCAACGCACGATTTTGATCATGTAGAATATACTATTCGTGCGATAGATTTCGATCAGCAATGTTATGAAGGTAATTTAAAAGTGTACCGACCGCAATTTTTTAAGGAAAATTTTAAAATGGTAGAGTTGGTAACAGAAAAGTTAGAGCATAGCTCCATAGAGCAATATAGAAAAGAGGAGCGTTCTCTTTTGGCCAAAAGAATGATTAATGCGCAATCTCGTTTCAAGGAATTGGTAAGATGTATGATAAATGACCACGTTTCTACTCCAGAAAATGTGCGTATGCTTAGAAATGATCTATATCATTTCACAAATGATATGAAGTTTAAACGCGCAAGAACTATGGGGCAAATTTTAAGAACTGCCTTGGAATTTGTTAAACGAAACTATGAAAATGTACATCTAAAATCGATAAGAGTTTAGCTCTTTTCTTCTTTATTAAAATATACCAAGTAGTAATACATTTGCTTTTCCTCGTCCCAACCTTTCTCTACAAATTTCTGAGCAGATTCCGGGTTTATAAAGTCTAACCTGATCTGAATATTGGTATCTAAATTAATGGTATTCTTTATAGATTTTCTTGCCGAAGTTACTGCCGCATTGGCAATTGGGAATTCGGTAAGATCTTCAATTCTATATTTTGGTGCTTTCTCTTGTTTGTAATTCTGAAATTCTGGAATTAAAGCAGGATTGTCTATAACCGAATTTAAAAAGTTAGATTCTTCGAATGAATCATTTTTTGCGAAGTAATCTACACTTCGGTTCATGAACATTACTTCTTCTTTTTTGTCTTCCGCAGGCAAAACAACATCTTTTGCGAAATTCTGACAGAATTTTAAATATTTCTTCGTGTAGAAGTTCTCATCGGCTAGAATATCCACCCCCAAGAAATTCTCCAACCAATACTTAGTATCATATTTATTGGAATCTACAGATAATATCTTGTAACCTTCAGCTCTATTCTTGTTAAAGATAAGCGCTCCCTTATCCATCTTGTTAAGATTGATCCCTTGTTGGATCACCATTTCCAGTAAAGTTCCTTTTTCTTTAAATTGAAGGAAATCATGTTTTAATTCAGATTTAAAGATCCCAATTGCAGATACCTTTTCATTGTCCAACAACATATTTTCGAAATATACTACATACACTTCTCCACTTTTTATATGAGGATGAGAAGATTGCTCGAATAATAATGTGGTTATCTTTTTTGAAACTTCATGAATGCTATCTGGAGCATCAAAGATCTGGTTGGCAAAATTATACAGCTGATTAAATTCCAAATCTGATTCGTGCGTGAACTGAAAATAATTCTCTTCTTTTTCTCTAAAAGATTTTAAGAAATATTCCTTGATCAGTGGCGCAATTTCATCATTCAGCGTAAAAGGTTCCCCGGAAAGAAAAATGTTCTCATTTCTACTTTTATTTCCAACACGGTGAATAGAAAGCGATTCAATTTGGGCATTATATAAGTTGATCATTTTGTGCTAGAAATTTAAAAGTTGAGACCGCACTTTGGATAAGCAGCAATCTGTATACATAATTTAATAAAAAAGTAGTGGAGCTTAATTCCAGTTTTCATCAAAAGAAAGATCATCATAATCTTCAAGATCCATATCAGATCCATAATCATCGTCATCGTCGTCAAATCCATCTTTTTCAGCAACAAACTCTTTGTCTGGCGCTTCTAATGGAATTTGACCGTGTACAAACATTAGATTTGGATAATCCCTTCCGTCCTCTATCTCAGCAATTTCAGCTAGTTCTATAAGAAAGGTCCACATGCTTAGGAAATCATATACATAGATCAATTTGCGTTCGTTCTTGGAAACAACAGAGTCCAATGTAGTTTCATTCATCAAACGAATATCGTCTAAACCATCTCCTAGATCAAATTGAGAGATCTCCTCTCCTTGGTTCCAATCGTCGTCACTTATATAAAAAGCGGCCATTTCATTTCCATCAAATCCAAAAGCGTTTACTATAGAATTATGAAAATCTTCTAAAGTGCTTTCTTCTAAAATTTCGATATCTCTAAAAACATCATCTTGGGTATCCAAAATGACTCTAAATCTATAAACCATTCTAATTTTTTTATGGGTTCAAAGTTACAAACTTTTTGTACGAATCGGGGTACGCATAGCTTCCAATAATACATAAAATTGCACTCCAAATAGGAGGGATGCAATTACAAGATGTAAGGGCTGTGATAGAAAAGGAAAGTTGAAATTATACATCGCAATTCCGGTTAATATCTCAACTCCTATAAACGCAAGAACCCAATTAATTTTGTTGAAGCCTAAATTCAGTTTCTTATTTTGCCACCATAACGCCAAATTAACTAACAGCACTAAAATTGAAAAAGAACGGTGAATATAAAATAGGATAGAAGGAGTTGCCAACCATTCTCCCGGAACATTTTCTCCTAATAGTTTTATTTGTTCATCCACAAATTGTCTCACTTGTGTCCCCATTACTATTTGAATAAGGGTAAATATTACAGCAGAGACCATCAATGTCCTAAAGCTTTTCAGACTATTCTTTAATACTGAAGTTTTAGCAGTTAAACTGAGTAGATAAAGTAAAAGCGCCACTATAACCAAAGCCATGATCATATGTATAGTGATCTTGGCAGGTGAAAGCACAGAATAAACTACAGTTGCTCCAAGCCAGCCTTGGAAACCCATTAAAAATACAGAAAGCCATGAAAGAAAGGTGATCCTCTTATTTTCTCTCCAGTATTTTAATGATAATAAGGCCATGATCAAAACTGCAAGCCCAGCCAATGCTCCTAATAATCTGTTTATATATTCTATCCAGGTATGCCATGGATTAAATATGGCATAATCATGTTTTGTGTAAAGTTCCCAATTCTGTGAATTATAAGAATTACCAGTAGTAAAATCTTTAGCAGCAGTCATTAGTCGCTCATCTACTATAATTACCTCACCTTGCTTATAATCTCTAGAACTTTGAAACTGTAGCTCAGAGATCTCAGTTGGAGGAATATAATATCCGAAGCATTTGGGCCAGTCAGGACAGCCCATTCCAGAGCCTGTCATTCTCACTACTGCACCTGCAATGATCACTAAATACACGAGTATTATCGAGATTTTTAAAAATTTTCTATACACGCTTGCTTCTTTAAGAGTTAATTATTCCACATTGGCTTTTAATCCAAGTTTCTTTCCCTTTTTAATCATGTAGGCTTTTGCCGATTCATATTCATTTGGGATCTCTCCCTCTAAAATAGCCTCTTTTATAGCCTCTTTAATGATTCCGATCTCTCTTGAAGGTTTTAAATTAAAAAATTCCATGATCTCTTCCCCAGAAACCGGAGGCTGGAAATTGCGGATATGGTCTTTCTCTTCTACTTCCTTGATTTTTTCTCGAACCTTTTTAAAGTTATTATGATATTTTTTAAATCGTTTCGGATTTTTTGTTGTGATATCTGCTTCGCAAAGCGTCATTAAATTCTCTATATCATCTCCGGCATCAAAAACCAATCTGCGCACAGCCGAATCTGTTACATTTTTATCTGATATCACAATTGGGCGAGAACTCATTAACACAAGTTTCTGCACTAATTTCATCTTCTCATTAAGAGGCATTTTTAGTTGTTTAAATAGCTTGTAAACCATTTTAGAACCAACAAATTCATGCCCATGAAAGGTCCATCCTATCTTTTTATGGAATTTTTTTGTTGGTGCTTTTCCAATGTCATGTAATAAAGCAGCCCAACGCAGCCATAGATCGTCTGTATTTTTAGCTATATTATCTACAACTTCTAAAGTGTGCCAGAAGTTATCTTTATGTTTTTGTCCTTCTATTTCTTCAATTCCTTCCAAAGCGGTTAACTGTGGAAGTATTAATTCTAAAAGACCTGTTTTATGTAATAAAGCGAATCCTACTGAAGGTTTTTCTGAAAGTAAGATCTTATTTAACTCATCTACAATTCGTTCCTTGGAAATGATCTGTATCCTATCTTTATTCTTAAAAATCGCCTTTAAAGATTTGGGTTCTATTTTAAAATGAAGCTGCGATGCAAATCTTATGGCTCGAAGCATTCGCAATGGATCATCAGAATAGGTGATATCCGGATCTAGCGGAGTTTTAATAAGTTTTTTATCTAGATGTTCGATTCCATTAAAGGGATCTACAAGCTCTCCAAAATTAGTACTTCCAAGATTTAACGCTAAAGCATTAATAGAGAAATCCCTTCTTTTTTGATCGTCCTCTAAACTCCCATTTTCAACCACCGGATTTCTGCTATCTTCAGTATAACTCTCCTTTCTGGCTCCAACAAATTCAATTTCCAGATCAAATGCGCGTAACATTGCAGTACCATAAGTTTTAAATATCTGTACTTTCGGGTTATGTGGAAGTAGTTTAGAAACTTCCTCTGCAAGTTCAATTCCACTGCCAATAGCTACAATATCTATATCTTTAGGTTCTCCTCGCTCTAATAGATAATCTCTAACAAATCCGCCTATTACATAACTTTCCAACCTTAAATTCTCTGCAGCTTGAGAGATGATCTTAAAAATTGGATGTTTTAAAGCAGAAGTGTAGTTGTTAATTTTGGGCATATTTTATTGTCGTATCACCTTAACACTTCCATCTTTTCCTAATTTAATTAGAGAGGAAGGTTGGTCTGAAATTTTTGAATGCTGCAAATTTACTACATAGTCTACTCCTTTTAAAATTTCCGGGCTTATTTGAGCGAAAGATTTTGGAGTAGGTTCTCCACTTAGGTTTGCAGATGTAGAAACCAATGCTCTTCTAAATTTATAGATAAGTGGTTCACAAAATTTATCCTTTACTACGCGAATAGCTAAGGTTTCGTCCTTTGCAATTAGGTTATTAGCAACTTTTATAGGATCGTCGTAAATAATGGTGGTAGGCTTCACAGCATAATCTATTAAATCATAAGCTATACTGGGGATGGAATTTACATACTGCTCTAACATTTTAACCGAATTCACCAAACAGATCATCGCCTTGCTTTCTTCGCGTTTTTTTAATTTGTAAACCTTGGCAACTGCTTCAGGATTAGTAGCGTCACAGCCTATTCCCCATACAGTATCTGTTGGATATAAGATAATTCCTCCTTTTTTTAGAACTTCAATCGTGTTCTCTATTTCTTGTTTAATATTATCGTCCATGGAGCACTGTTTTATATTGATTTAATGTTTTTTGAGCCATTATTTCGGTGGTGTATTTTTCTAATACCAGTTTATAGGAAAACGCTGTAAATTGATTGCTTTTTTCAGGGTCATTTAAAAGTTCAGTAATAAAATTAGCCAGAGTTCTATAATCACCTGCATCAGCTAAAAATCCATTGTTGTTATGTTCTATAATTTCTGAAATTCCTCCCACATTAGTACTAATCACGGGGATCTTTTTCAGAAAAGATTCATAGATAAATTGTGGAATTCCCTCACTTTTGGAAGTCATTAAAGATATATTGAACTGCGGAATTAAAGCAGCTGCATTTGAAATCTTTCCTATAAAACTTATATGATCTTCTAATGCTAGGTCTTTTATCTTTTTTAAATAAGCAGCTGTTCTATTAGTAAATGCGCCTATCTGGACAAAATGAATATCTTCTTTTTGCTGAATATTTATAACTTCATTCGCAGTGAGAATAAAGGTTTCAAGATCCTTGGGCCAATTATGATTAGCAATATTGCCTATTAATTTGATGTTCTCCTTCAGTTTAAGTTTCGATCTTAACTGAAGCGGAGAATTATTCTCCTCACAATGTACATTGGTGCCATGATAGATACAAGCTAACTTTTCGGGCCTCAAAACCATTTCTGCTGTCATCTTTTTGGTAGCTTCAGAAACGCAAAGGATCTTCTTTATCTTTTCGTAATTGTATTTATAAAGTGTTTGTTTACGAGGACGTATAGGAAAGGTGGTTTTCTTGCTAAATATAAAAGGAGGTAAATTAGATAAATGATCTCCCATGATACATAGTGTAAGTGCAGTGCTATCATGAATATGTACAAGATCTATTTTCTTGGATCTACAAATCTCAATCACTTTCAAAGAAAAACGCGGATCCATTTTAAAAGCCAATTTCACTGCAATATGTGGGAGTTCAGCATGTTTCAATTTTTTTTGAAATAAGCCTCCTTTTGCACAAATAATGGTGTGAGCAGTATCTGGAGATTTTGTGCTAAGTTCCCTGCAAAGATTCTCGATATGATTCTCTCCACCACCCCAACTTTTCACTGCTGAAACATGTAGGATATTCATAAATGAAGGCTTATAAATTGCAAGATGAATTTCATTTAAATGTGAACTTCAGAAATCTGTTTTTCCATTGAAATTATGGCACTTCAAAATTACATATTTTTATTTCATAAAAGAATTTGGTAGTACTTCACTTTATAAGTACTTCGCAGGTATTAGTAAATTAATGTTTTAGGTAATTCTCAAAAGGTTTCTTTATACTTATTTTATCTTTGTGTTAAATTGAAAATAGAATATGACGGTATTACATGTTTCTGGTGCTCAAGTTTGGGGAGGAAATGAGCAACAGCTTACTTATTTAATAAACGATTTAGATCGTCTGGGTGTAACTCAAAAAATATTTTGTTTTTCTGAAACTCCGCTTTTTAATGCTGTTAGGGAGTTGCCGATTGAAACACTATCTAGTAAACCTTTAAGTCCTTATTCTGCTGAATATCGATCTTTTTTTGCGAACGTGGTTAAGAAACATGCTATAGATATTATTCATTTGCATACAAGTGATTCTGTGACAGGATATGTGGTTACAGATCTTATTAAAAATTTGAAAACTCCTACGCTGTTTGCAAGGAAAGGCATCAGAAATAAAACAAGCTTTTTAAGTAAACAAAAATATAATTATAAGAATATTCACGGGATACTTTGTATTTCTGAATATGTTAAAAAACATTTTGGGGCTATCCTTTCAGAAAAAAATAAAAAGAAGTTGGTTACGGTCTATAATGGTGTAAAAGTGGAAGATATTCCAAAAAATGCCGCCTTTAAACTTAGAGATAAATTAAATTTATCTGCTGAAACTTTCTTAATAGGCAATATAGCAAATCACACCAACGCAAAAGATCTACCAACTTTGGTAAAGGTTGTAGATCATCTAGTTAACGAACTAAAAGTGACTGATTTTCATTTGATACAGATTGGGGATTTTAGTAAAAACACAGATAATTTAAAAGAGTTAGTAAGAGAAAAGAATTTAGATTCCTATATTACATTTATGGGTTTTGTTGAAAATGCTTCATCTTTTTTATCGCAATTCAATGTGTTTCTAATGACTTCTGAGCGAGAAGGTGGACCTTCATCTATTGTGGAAGCTTTATATCATAAAACTCCTGTAATTTCGACTAAAGTGGGAGTGGTGGATGAAGTAATTGAAGATGGTGTAAATGGTTTTACAGCCGATGTGAGAGATTATGTGCAATTAGCAAAAAAAATAGCGAGATTTAAAAGTATGCCAGAATTAAGTAAACAATTTAGTGATCTATCTTATGAGATTTTCTTAAAAAAATTCACTGCAGACCAATTAGGTAAGAATACGTTGGCAGTTTATCAAAAGTTAGTTCGGGAAAATGCTATTTCTAAAAACAAGAATTAATGAAAACAGCCTTATTGATCTCTACTTACAACTGGCCGGAAGCCTTAGACCTTGTTTTAAAAAGCGCCTTGAATCAATCTCAATTTCCAGATGAAATTCTAATTGCAGATGATGGTTCGAAAGAAGCTACAAAAGCATTAATTAATAACTACCAAGAAAAATCTACGATACCTATAAAACATATTTGGCAGGAAGATAAGGGATTTAGAAGGTCAGCAATTTTAAATAAAGCCATAGCTTCATCAGATTGCGATTATGTTATTCAAATAGATGGCGATTGTATTATACATAAGGATTTTGTAAAAGACCATATAAGTATTTCGGAAGAAGGAATGTTTTTATTTGGATCTCGTGTGAACATAAAAAAAAATGCACTTTCCGATATTTTTAAAAATGATAGATTTCAATTTTCTTTTTTTTCAGGAGATATTGGAAAACGAACTAGAAATTTGAGAATTCCGTTGCTTAGAGATCGCTATAAGGCAAGTCCACTGTTCTCTTCAAAAGTAAGAGGTTGTAATATTTCTTATTGGAGAAAGGATTTTTTAGCAGTTAACGGATATAATGAGGAAATGGAAGGTTGGGGAAGAGAGGATTCAGAATTTATTCTACGGGTATTAAATAAAGGTGTTCTGGGTAAAAGGTTGCGTTATGGTGGGATTGTTTATCACCTTTATCATCCAGAATCTTCGAAATCTAATCTAATAGACAACGAGAAAATTCAGCAAAAAACTAACCAAGAGAAACTTGTGTGGTGTGAAAATGGTGTAACCAAATACCTTTAATAATGAAGATCCATTTTTCTGAAAAACATAAAATTCATCAAAAAGAAATTGCTAATTTAATAGCCTCTTTTGATGATTCTGGTGAAGCTATTACTCCTGGAATTCGCAATCTGATAAAGAAGTTTGACCTTGCAGGGCAAAAAATAAACATCAAATCTTTTAAGGTTCCTAATTTCGTGAATCAGATTGCCTATAAGTTTTTCAGAAAATCTAAAGCCGAACGCTCTTTCGAGTATGCACAGCATTTAATAGCTAATGAAATTGGTACGCCTTATCCCATCGCATACGCTACAAATAATTCTTCCTTGCTTTTTAAAGATAGTTACTATGTGAGTGAACATTTGGATTATGATCTAACGTACCGAGAATTAGTGACTAACACTGATTATCCAGATCATGAAAAAATCTTAAGAGACTTTACTAGATTCACCTTTTCCTTACATGAAAAGGATATCGAATTTTTAGACCATTCTCCCGGAAATACTTTAATCCAGTTGAATAATGGAAATTACCTTTTTTACCTGGTAGATCTAAACAGAATGAATTTTAGGAAGTTGAGTTTTGAAGACCGAATGAGAAATTTTTCGCGATTAACTCCTAAAAAAAGCATGGTGAAAATCATGGCGAATGAATATGCTAAATTAACTGATGAAGACGAGAAAATTGTTTTTGAAGATATGTGGGAGTTCACCAAACAATTCCAACACAAATTTAAGCGAAAAAAAGAGTTAAAGAAGAAACTTAAATTCTGGAAAGACTAAAAGTTCTCTGTTCTTTTTGAACTTTTAAAAGTTTTTAAGGTGAAATAATTCAATTGCTTTCTAACTTTATATTTTCTAATTAAATTAAGAGGTTTCTTTTTTAGATAAGATCTATCGCTATTTAAAAAATTTATACAAGCATTAATCACACGTTTGCTTGAATTTCCATCGTTGTAAGGATGTGTTATGTCTATGTAATTCTGAATGGCTGCCATTACAAACTCGGGTTTTTCCAAAGACCTGGTTATAGCTTCTTCAATCTGTGAAACTTCCTTAATATTTATAAAGTGATCTCCTGGTTTATTATTATTAAAGGTAACTACAGGTTTTTTCTGAAGAATAAATTCAGTAATAGCTGAAGTGGTATCAGAGAACATGACATCTGCCAATTTAAAAAGCGGAATTATATCTGTAGTATCATAATAGGTAAGATTTTCATTCTGCATCGCCTTAAATCGATCTATTCGTTCTTGAGCCAATTTTGGATGAAGCACCACTTTAAATTTCCATTTGCCTAGAAGCGATAATCGTGAAATTTCTTCCACTACCATATCGTTATAAGTTAGGCTGTATTTTGGAGAAAAAGTAGAGGAGATAAGTATCACTGGTTTTTCTGTAGTGTTGGTTTTAATCGGGAATAATGGATCTACTTTAGACCAACCGGTTTCAATCACATCAAAATGCTTATGTTTTTTTTGAAGCTGTTTAAATGGAATAGTGGTAGAAGGACCTTGCGTACAATAAAGATCAAAAAAGCCCCGAATTCTAAAATGCCCTTTTTTGAAGCTATGTTTATTGGCTAGAAAACCATGAAATATCTGGACCTTAATCCCAGGGATAAAGTCGGCAAGGCTATCGGTAATTGTTAATACGATATCTGGATGGTAGTTAATTACCTCCTCAATAGTATTTAAAAGCTCCCCCTGTTTTGGAAAATATGCTTTGGTATACTCTTGATCTGAAAACCATTTAACTTCATAGCCTTGAGCCAGAATTTCTTTTTGAATTGGTTCTCCAATAGGCAAGGCGTAGGTATGACTTATATATATTAAGAATTTATAATTCATGAGCGCAGGTTAAAAATAAATTTTTGCAGTTTCTCCTCAAAATAAGACGGCTCAAAAGTGCTGTATAAGTCGGGGGAATTATTATGGATCTCTTTATTGGTTTGAAATATAAATAGTTTTGGGAGATAATCGTTGAGATGCACCGAAACATTAGTGGTTCCATTTTCATACATATTCCAATTCTCCTTTGGAACACCTGGAGAAAATATGGAAAAGGTTGGTACATTCAGTGCTTTTGCCATGTTAATTGCTCCTCCTTCATTTCCTATAAGTGCATCACAATAATAGGTAAGTGCCAGAAACTCTCTAAGATCTTTACCGAAGAGATCAAAAAAGATAGCTTTTTGAGTTCTCGGTTTACATAAATTATACACTTTTAATGCTTCGTCTTTTTGAGACGGAATGTAATTAAAGATAAGTTGCGCTTGTGTGTCTTCAACAATTTTATCTAGTAGCTGGGCTTGATATTCTTCTGGATATGTTTTTGAAGCAGAACTTCCTAAAACAGCAATCATTAGAATTAACTTATCTTTCTTAATCCCAGCATTGGCTAATTGCTCTTGTGCTTTTATTTTTTCTTCTCTAGCTAGATAGATCTTAGGTTTAACATCAGCAGGAAGCTGCTTCATAATTGGAGTTAACAATCTTAACCTCTTTTCTATTGCAGGACCTGCATTGGTCTTAGCAATTATAGATTTTTCAAAGCAATGGGTATAAAAAGAATGTGTGTACCATTTATTATAAGAAATACGAACAGGGGCACCGGAAAATTTGGTTATAATGGCAGTGCCAAATTTAGAGTAAACATCTATAACTACATCATACTTTTCGCGCTTAATCTTCTTAAGAAACGAATTGAACTTTAAAGGATGTTTTAGATCGTCCTTGAAAAGGATCACTTTATTTATAAATGGATTTTGTTTGATCACAGGCAAGGTGTGAGCGTAGATCAAATAATGTAATTGAGAACTTGGATATTCTTTTCTAAGTGCTTCAAATAAGATAGAAGAGGTTAATACGTCTCCTATCATTTTTTGCTGAATCACTAATATTTTCATTTTATCTACTTTACTTTATTCAATACTAATTAAAGCCAAAAAATTAAACGGCAACATTGTATTCTCTTAAAGCATCATTTAATGAGGTCTTTTTATTGGTGCTCTCTTTTCTCTGGCCAATTATCAATGCACACGGAACTTGAAACTCGCCTGCAGGAAATTTTTTGGTATAGCTTCCAGGGATCACAACAGATCTTGAAGGGATATATCCTTTATACTCCTTAGGCTCTGGACCTGTAACATCTATTATTTTTGTTGATCCAGTAAGAACTACATTAGCACCTAGAACGGCTTCTTTTTCAACTCTTATGCCTTCTACCACGATACAACGCGAGCCAATAAATGCATTATCTTCTATTATAACTGGAGCAGCTTGCAAAGGCTCTAAAACACCGCCAATACCAACACCGCCACTTAAATGCACATTTTTACCTATCTGGGCACAACTTCCAACCGTTGCCCAAGTATCTACCATAGTTCCTTCGTCTACATAGGCTCCAATATTCACATAACTTGGCATTAATATCACGCCACTGGAAATATAAGCACCATATCTGGCTACGGCATTTGGCACTACGCGAATTCCTTTTTCTTTATAACCTCTCTTAAGAGGCATCTTATCATGATATTCAAAAATACCAGCTTCTAAAGTTTCCATTTTCTGAATAGGAAAATAAAGAACTACCGCTTTCTTAACCCATTCATTCACTTGCCATCCATCTGCAGTAGGTTCTGCAACCCTTAATGTTCCTTCATCTAGCAGGTTGATCACTTTTCTTATAGCTTCTATAGTAGCTTCTTCTTTCAATAAGTCTCGGTTATCCCAAGCTTTTGATATTTGATTTTCTAATGATTGCATTGTAAATTATTTTTAGCAAATATAACTGCTTCAATGCAATTTTTGGATGCATAGGGATATAAACCTTACCTTTGCCTAAAATTAACTATGGCAAGAATTTTAGCCTTGGATTATGGTGCTAAACGTACCGGTATTGCGGTAACAGATGAGATGCAAATTATTGCTTCTGGTCTTACTACAGTAGAAACCAGGGAACTTTTGAAGTTTTTAGAAGCGTATTTTAGCTCAGAAAATGTGGAACTTGTGCTTGTAGGGGAACCAAAGCAAATGGACAATACAGCTTCTCAAAGCGAAGTGGCAATTTCAGAATTCTTAAAAAAGTTCAGTTTAAAATTTCCATTGATGCAGTTAAAGAGAGTGGATGAAAGATTTACCTCTAAAATGGCAGTTAAAACGATGCTCGATAGTGGTTTGAAAAAGAAAAAAAGACAAAATAAGGCCTTGGTAGATGAGATAAGTGCCACTATAATTCTACAATCCTATTTGTATTCTTAAAAATTAAACATTCAATATTTATTTTAAAATGATTTTACCCATTGTAGCCTACGGAGATCCGGTATTAAGAAAAAAAGGGAAAGAGATCCCTCAAGATTACCCAAAGCTTAAAGAGCTTATTGAAGATATGTGGGTGACCATGTACGAGGCTTTTGGTGTAGGATTGGCAGCACCTCAAATTGGCCGTTCCATTAGACTATTTATTGTTGATGCCGAACCTTTTGCAGATGACGAAAATCTAAGTGAAGAGGAGAAGGCACAATTAACTGCAATGAAAAAGGTTTTTATTAACCCGAAGATCGTTGCAGAAGAAGGAGAAGAGTGGGCATTTAATGAAGGTTGTTTAAGTATTCCCGAAGTTAGGGAAGATGTGTTTAGAAAGCCACAGATCACCATTGAATATTATGATGAGAATTTCGAGTTTCATACGGAAACGTTTAACGGGATTGGAGCAAGAGTAATACAACATGAATATGATCATATAGAAGGAATCTTATTTACAGATAAGTTATCTAGCCTTAAAAAAAGATTAATAAAAGGGAAATTAAGCAACATCTCTAAAGGAAAAGTGCAGGCCGATTACAGGATGCGTTATCCATTAATGAAAAAAGGACGTTAATCCTTTTGATATTAAACACAGAGATATGATATTTGTTAGCCAAAAATTTACAACACTAATATGGGTTTAGAAAAAATTTTATCAATTACCGGTAAGCCGGGATTATATGAGTTATCTGCACAAACAAGAGGAGGATTTATTGCAAAATCAATAATAGATCAAAAAAAGATTGCTGTAAACGTGCGACATAACGTAAGCTTATTAAGTGAAATAGCAATTTATACTTATACTGAAGAAGTTCCATTAGGAACCATCTTTCAGAAGATGTTTGAAAAAGAAGATGGAAAAGAAGCAATTAGCGCTAAAGCCAATAAAAAGGAATTAGAAGCTTATTTTGCAGAGATCTTACCAGATTATGATGTAGAAAGAGTATACCAGAGTGATATCAAGAAAATTGTTCAATGGTACAATTTATTGATCAATAATGGTTTTACCGAATTTGCAGTCGAAACAAAAGAAAATAAGGACGAAGAAGAGTAAACTTCCTTCTATTAAAAAAAAATTGAAAAGCAGTTCTAATAATTTTAGGACTGCTTTTTCCATTTAAAATTCTATGGAAATTGAAGCTAGAAAATTAGAGACAATTGTATTTTTACAAAAAGCATAAAAAATGAATAATCGAAAAGACCAGCTTTTAGCATTCGACAGACTTCTAACCATTATGGATGAATTGCGGGAGCAATGCCCTTGGGATAAAAAGCAAACAATGGAATCTTTACGTCATCTAACCATTGAAGAGGTTTACGAGTTAGGTGATGCTATTTTAGATAATGATCCCGAAGAAATAAAAAAGGAATTAGGAGATATTTTGCTACATATCGTGTTCTATGCAAAAATTGGAAGCGAGAAGGATAATTTTGATATAGCCGATGTTACCAATAGCATCTGTGAGAAGTTAATAGATAGGCATCCTCATATCTATGGTGATGTAAAAGTGGCTAATGAAGAAGAAGTAAAGCAGAACTGGGAAAAACTGAAATTAAAAGAAGGCAAAAAGAGTGTTTTAGAAGGCGTTCCGGCCTCATTACCATCATTAGTGAAGGCTAGTAGGATTCAAGAGAAGGTGGCTGGTGTAGGATTCGATTGGGAAGAACCACAACAAGTTTTTGAAAAGCTAAAGGAAGAACTGGAGGAATTGCAACATGAAGTAGCCGTTCAGGATACGGACAAAATGGAAGCCGAATTTGGGGATGTGTTGTTCTCTATGATCAACTATGCTAGATTCTTAAATATAAATCCGGAAAATGCCTTAGAGCGTACCAATAAAAAATTCATTAAACGCTTTCAATATTTAGAAGGAAAAGCCCAGGAACGAAATACTCCTTTACGAGATATGAGTCTGGCTGAAATGGATGTTTTCTGGGAAGAAGCAAAGTTGCTATAATCTTAAAAAATTAATCCCTCAATGAGGATTTAATTTCCCGAGGCTTGATTCGAATTTTTTAAAGGACTTTTCAATTTATACCTCTTAGGCTTGCCTCGAGGTTCTAAAATTAAAAAGGCGAAGTTATTAGACTTCGCCTTCTTTTTTAAAGAATTTTCAACCTTTTTAGTAAAGGGATTTCACTTTTTGTAATTTCTCTTTCCAGATCTCTAACTGCTCCTTATGATCTGCAATATTTTTATGAACCTCCTTAACCAATGGATTATCATCGTCTACATTAGAAAAGAATTGTAAGTTGTTCTCTAGTTGTCTAATATCGGCTTTTGTTTCTTCTACTTTCTTACTTAGGAAGTAGTGCTCATTTCGCAATTTCTTATCGTCATCTGCATCATTTATTGCCTGAATCTTATTTTCATACTTCATCATTTCTGCTTTGGTATGATCTACATCTAATTTGGAGAATAATTGATCCAAGAGTTTATTGAATTTTCCTTCAATAAAGCGTTTGTTAAAAGGCACTTTCCCAATTTGTTTCCACTCTTCTATAGCCGATTTAATTTTTGGAAGATCTGTTTTCTTATCACCTTCCAATTCTAAGTTTTTAAGAGAGTCCAACAGTTCTTTTTTCTGATCAAAAGCTTTCGTCTCTTCATCACTCTCTTCATTATTCGCCTTGTGCATCCTATCAAAATAATGATTACATGCAGCCTTGAATTGCTTCCAAACTTTGTCACTGTCTTTTCTAGGAACATGCCCTACCTTTTTCCAGTCGTTCTGGATCTTCTTCATTAAAGGAGTGGTGGCCTTAAAATCTTCATTCTCCTTATTATCATCTGCAATTTTTATAAGCTCTTTCTTTTTCTCAAGATTCTCGTATTGCTCCTTTTTTAAAGTTTTGTAATAGGCATTTTTGTTTCGGTTAAATTGTCTAACCGATTGTTTAAAGGCGCTCCAAGTTTCCTCATTCTTATCTCTAGGAACTTTTCCTGCTTCAAAAAAGGATTGTCTTAAAGCTTCTATTTCCTTGATCTTATTCTGCCATTGCCCGTGAGATTTATGTTCACCATCGGCAATAAGCTTTAATTTTTCTATGATCTCTTGTTTAACTTCTAGATTTTTCTCGAAAGATTTTTCCAGATCATCATAATAAGATTGTCTAAGATCATGGATCTTCTTGGTCGCTGCACTAAAACGATCCCAGATATCCTCTCTAAATTCCCTCGCAACAGGACCTAATTCTTCTTTCCACATTTTATGAAGCATCTGAAGCTCTCTAAATGCACGGCTAGAATCTGTCTCTAAGGTTAGTTCCTCTGCGCGATCTATAATCTTTAATTTTTGTTCTAAGTTGTGTTTGAAATCTAGATCTCTAAAATCCCGATTTAGGTGTAAGAAATCGTAAAAATTCTCTACATGATGATGATAGGTGTTCCAAACAGTGTTGTATTTATCTCGGGGTATTGGGCCTGCCGTACGCCACTTGTCCTGTAATTCCTTAAAATGTTTGTAAGTGGTATTTATGTTTTCCTCAATTCCCAATAATCCTTTTAACTCTTCAATTATCTCAAGTCTGCGATCTAGGTTTTTATTTAGATCCTGCTTTAACTGCTTATAATAATTGTTTCGTTTTTCCTTATAATCGAAATAGATAGAATTGAAATCTTTTTTGATAGGAGTGGAATAATGAAAATCTATAATATTTCCTCCATCAGCAAGAAACTCTTCTTTTTTCTCTTCTAATTCTTCATCGAATTTAGCATTGAATTCAGCCTTTATTTCTTCCACATGTTCTTTGATGGCTTGAACTTTTTCCGATTTTACCAATCTGTCCAATTCTGCAACCAAAGCTTCTTTGGTCATGGCATGAAAATCCTTTTTTTCTATTCCATGACGTTCTGTAACTGTTTCATCCTCGCTATCTTCTGCTACCGAATCTTCAAATTCGGCTTCAACAGTCTTTTTTTTCTTAGAAACAGGTGCTACATCTTTATCTTCATCATCATCCGCATCATCTTCATCATGATTTTTGCTTAACTCATGTTCTTTTTCTTCAAGTTCAGAAGATTTTGCCGGAGTTTCACTTTCATCCACCATGGCATGTTCTAATTCATATTTTTCCTTTTCTGGAGTGGGTTCTTCTGAATCAGAAAATGAACTTTTATCCGTTTCTTCATCATTTTTCTCCTTGGTTTCCTTCTTAGTAGCTTCCTCGTTAGAAACACTTACCTCAGAGGTATCAGGTTTAGATTGGGGGAGATCATTCTGCATTTTTTCATTTTCTTCTAGAGACATATCTTTCAATGTTAAGGTTCGTCAAAATATTTAAAGCTGAAAGATAACAACTAGCATAAAACCGAACAAGGTTTTATGTCATTTTGTGGTATAAGAAGGGGAAGAGCTTAAGTTAATTATTCCAAATTTCCCAGGCTTTTTCTGCCTGAAGCTCTAACATATGCAAACCATTTGTAATTTCAGCACCTTGTACTAACGCCAATTTAAGAAGTTTTGTATGTGGCGGATTATAAATAAGATCGAAAACAAGGTGTTTTTTATTGAAAAATTGGGTTGGAATAGAAGGAAATTCTTCAATATTTGGAAATGTACCCAGTGGTGTGCAATTGATTATAAGTAGATTATCTTGGAGAATTTCTTTGTTAATTTCAGCATATATAAGATTATTCTTATGTTTCCTTCTGGATACGTAGGTGTAATCTATGCCAAGTTCTTTTAAAGCAAAGGCAATAGCTTTAGAGGCGCCGCCAGTTCCAAGAATAAGGGCCTTTTTATGATTAGGCTTTAAGTGAATTTTTAAAGCTTCAGAAAAACCAAAGAAATCGGTATTAAAACCGATCAGTTTTCCTGAATCTGTGATCTTTATAGTATTTACAGCTCCAATTTTCTTTGCGATTTCATCTATTTCGTCCAGAAATGCCATAATTGTTTCCTTATACGGTATAGTAACATTAAGTCCAGATAGGGAAGGATTTTGCTTAAGGATATCTGGGAAATCTGAAACGGATTGAATATCAAAATTTTTATAGATCGCGTCTATATTTTCACTCTCAAACTTCTTATTAAAAAAGTTTCTAGAGAAAGAATACTCGATGTTTTTTCCTAGGAGTCCAAATGTTTTCATTCCTTGCTACTCCTATTTTCGCACCAACCAATTCCTAGCACTATTAATACACCAATAAAAATATAAAATATAGCCAACCAAGTTTCTGCTGAATTAAATACAGGAAGAAATCTATCATAATTATCTAATATTTTATTACCGTGCATATCCAATCTAAATTCACCTTCAGCATTCAATTTGTAGATCTTTTCTTTCCATGGCCACACAACTCCTAAAGAGCCGGCAATAAAACCAATAATAACAGCATAGGTTTCTTTTTTATACCTTTTTAGAACATATCCTAGCAAATGAGATAACGAGACCAAACCAGCTAAAGAACCAAGAGAAAATACTACTAGTACTTGTAATAATCGTATCCTTTCCGAATTATCTATAAATGAAAAATCCATCATAAATACATCCTTAATGGTATCGTATAAGGCATTTACAGACTCAACAAGAAGAAGTACATAATTCCCAAAGAGTATTAAAATGAAAGAGCCGGAAAGTCCTGGCAGGGTCATTCCAGAAACTCCTATAATTCCACAAATAAATACAAACCAAAGATTATCATTTTCTCTGGCAGGTTCTAAAAAACTAATTGCGATCCCGGCAACTACTCCCATCATCATGAAGGTAATACTGCGCTTGGACCAGTTCTTAAAATCTTTGCTTATGTAGTAAATGGAGCCTATGATCATTCCGAAAAAACTAGACCACACATAGAGTTCATAATGAACAATTAGATAATCTAATAATTGGGAGACACTAAAATAGCTTATCACCATTCCAAGGATCAAGAGCCCTAAGAACTTTCCATTAATATAGGTAAAGAGACTTCTAAACCTTCCACTAATAAACAGTTTAAAAGCTTTTAAATTTATTTTTTGAAGGGAGTATATAAATTCTTCGTAGAATCCTGCAACGAATGCTACCACGCCACCAGAAACGCCAGGAACCTTATTAGCGGCTCCCATTGCCAAACCTTTAAGTACTAAAAATACTTTATCACTAAAGGTTCGAGTTTGTTGCATTTTCTGAAATAGGTTTTTGTGTGGCTACGCGCTCTAAGATAAGAATTAAAGTAAATCCAGCAAGAATTAAAACTATTGCTGAAAACACATGGGGGTTGCCATCAAAATTACCGGGCCAAACAGAAGCCTCACGTAAAACGATGGTCTTGTCACCAACCTGCTCAGACTCTAAAACCTCTTTCCAAGGCCAGATCTTATTTAGGGATCCTGCAATGAATCCCGTTAAAACAGCAAGGGTTATACTGCTGTAATTATCGAATAACCATTTAAGTAATCTTGAAAAGGAAAGAAGTCCAACAATAGCTCCAAGAGCGACAACACCTAATGTTTTAAGATCAAAATCATGTGCGGCTTCTGTAACTGTTTTATAGGCTCCTAACAATACAAGAATAAAAGCTCCGGAAATTCCAGGAAGTATCATCGCACAAACAGCAATAGACCCTGCTAGAAAAAGAAACCAAAGATCTGTATTTGCTCCCATAGGTGGAAGAGTTACTATATAAACGGCAACCGCAGCACCGATAATTAAAGCGAGTACAATCTTGAAGTCCCATTTTGGAATTTGCTTGGCTACAAACCAGATGCTAGCTAAAATTAAACCAAAGAAAAAGGACCAAATTAAAATAGGATGTGTCTCCAAAAGATAATTTGTGAGACGCATTAATGAAAAAATACTTATAAGAATTCCGGTAAGTAATGCTATAACAAAAGAACCGTTTGCCTCTCTCCACATTGCCTTAAATCCTTGTTCCTTCCAGATGGTAAAGAGATCTAGATTTATACCACTAATGGTAGCGATAAGTTCCTGATAAATTCCAGTAATAAAAGCAATAGTTCCTCCAGAAACACCTGGTACTACATCTGCAGCACCCATTGCCATTCCCTTAAGCGTAATTGTAAGGTAATCCTTAAAACTTCTTTGCATTTTCAAATATTAAAAATTCCTTCCAAAAGTAGCTAAAATATTAGGACGTCCTGATGTAAGAATTAATAATTTCTTTTACGCTTTTTCTGCTAAAGATCTTTGGGAAAAGCTCTTCAATAATTATATAATATTCAGAATCTATTTTTAAACCATTATTTAAATGGAAATATCCTTTATCCCCTTCATTAAGATTGAAATATAATCCTGCCAAACGATATTCGATCTCAGCAGAATCTGGATAGAATTCGATCGCTTGGTTTAAATTTTGAATTGCAGTCTCAAATTCACCAAGATTAATAAGTATATCACACCTTCTAATCCAAGTTTCAAGCTCATAATTGCCAAGCTCAATGGTCTTTTGATAGCCTCTCTCTGCTTCTTCAAAAAAGCTAAGTCTACTATTTATCTTGGCATAACGTTTCCAATAGAGCACATTCTCTTCATCAATATTAATAGCTTTATTGATGTAGTATAATGCCTTTTGATAGTTCTGCTTTTTAAAATAAAAATCGGTAATAGCGATCCACCCTTTATCTAATAAAGGATCTTCATGAACGGTTTTAGAATAATTCTCTAAAGCAAGCTCATCCATACCTAATTTCTCATAACACTTACCAATTCTCAAGTATGCAAAAGAAGTTGGATCATCAAGATCCAAGGTGATCTTGTAATTTTCTATAGCTTCAGGATATCTACCTAATTTTTCAAGAACTTTTCCTTTTTCAAGATACGCCCCAATAAAATAATCGTCACTTATAATGGCAAAATCGAATGCCATTAATGCTTTATCCAATTGTTTAAGATCGAAATATTGCTTTCCTACTTGGTGCCATGCAACCTCGCAGTAAGGATTCTTATTAAGGAACATGTTTAAATAATCTATAGATTCATTTTTTTGTTCTAGGTAATCGAAACAATACATGATATTGTAAAGAGCAGAATAATCTTCCTCATCTGCCTCAAGACATTTCATAAAACTGAATTTTGCATTCTCGAAATCTTCTAAGAATAAATATTCCATTCCTAAAAGTGAATACACATCGGCTTCATCTAAAGTGATCTCTAGTGCTAGTTCCAGCATTTTGATCGCCTTATGATGATCGTCTCTCTTTGAAAATATATTGGCTTTTTGAATATAAATCTCTTCATTGGAGGATTCCAAATTGTGAAGTTCATTCAAAAGACCATCGGCAAGGTCTAACTTGTCTTCAAAAACAAGTATTTCAACTTTAAAAAGTTTTAGGTTCGTAGAAGTGGGGTGTTGGGCCAGTCCTAATTTCACGGCCTTCTTAGCCAATGCAATTTTACCATTCTCCAAATAATGATGAATGATGTCCTCAAATTCTTCTGAATCGAAAAACAAAACATCGTTTGTTTTTAGCATAGATTCAAAACGCGTAAGTGAGAAATTGTTTTCTTCGTTATGACTTAATTGCATACACTGGGGATTACTTGATTTCTACAGTATTAAAGTTATAAATGTTAAGCCTTATACTGTAAGGGTAATTATATTGTTTTTAACAAAGTAATTAACAGTTTGAGCTGTTAATTATTGTCGTTAAGGAGGTCAATAATAATGCCACATCCTTCTCTAATTTCGCGTTCTGTAATTGTAAGTGGGGGGGTAATACGAATGGCTGTTTTTTCGAATAAAAGCCAGAACAAAACTAATCCTTTCTCTTGTGCTTTCAAAATAATATTTGTGGCCATTTCTTCTGAAGTTGTAATAATAGCAAGCATTAATCCAATTCCTCGAACTTCCTTTATTAGCGGGTGAACCAATAATTTTCTAAACAATTTTTCCTTTTGTAAGGCTTCTGCCATTAGGTCAGATTCGGTGATTTCCTGAAGCGTTGCCAATGCTGCGGCAGCAATTACAGGATTACCACCAAAGGTTGTGATGTGACCAAGTTTTGGATTATCCATTAACGTATCCATTATAGCCGTTGATGCTGTAAAGGCTCCAATGGGAAGTCCACCACCCATTCCTTTTCCCATAACAAGGATATCTGGTACCACATTGTAATTTTCGAATCCAAAGAGTTTTCCGGTTCTTCCAAATCCAGGTTGAATCTCATCTAATATTAAAAGAGCTCCAACCTCCTCACAACGTTGCTTCATTTTTTGTAAATAACCATTTGTAGGCTCAATAAAACCTGCACCTCCTTGAATGGTCTCTAATATAACCGCTGCAGTTCTTTTAGTTATCAAAGAGATGTTTTCCACAGAATTAAATTCCAAAAAGTGAACATCTCCAATTAATGGTCTAAAAGGTTGTACACGTTCCTCATAGCTCATTAAACTAAGAGAACCCATAGTGTTTCCATGGTAAGCCATTTTAGCTGCAAAGATCTCAGATCTTCCGGTGGAGCGTCTCGCCAGTTTTAGGGCGCCTTCAATAGCTTCGGTTCCCGAGTTGGTTAAATATGTTTTAGATAATGTTTCTGGTAAATGAGAAGCTAAGAGTTTAGTTAATTCTACGGCCGGTCCTAAGGCATATTCTCCATATACCATTACATGTAAATACTTTTCTGCTTGATCTTTAATTGCATTTACAATTCTAGGGTGGGAATGTCCCAAGGTGCAAGCAGATACTCCAGCTACAAAATCAAGATGTTTCTTGCCTTGAACAGAATAAATATAAGAGCCGGAAGCATGGGAGATCTCCATGGCTAAAGGATGGGGAGTAGTTTGCGCCTGATATTTTAAAAAATCTTCTTTCAAGGTTTTGAATTATTCTTCGTGGGTTTTTTCTTCTTCTCTAATAACTTTCGCTTTTCCAATTGTAGGGAATCTACTTCCTTAATTGGAACTCCCAAACTATCCACCTTTGTATCTATAAGATCATCCGGAGATAATCTGGAGTTTTCATTTAAAAGTGGTCTTTCGCTATCGTTTTCATCAAAAAAGTTGGCTTGTTCCTCAGGTAAAGGAATGCCCTTTATTTTTACAAGTTTTGGAGGTTCTTGTCCTTTAAACAGATCAGATTTTTGAAGTAATTGTTCATCACCGCGCCAATTAAATCCAGGTAGCTCTCTAGCATTTTCAGGAAATTCTTCTGGTGGGGTCATGGTACCATCAATTTGTTTGTAATAATAAATGTCACGGATCTCCTTATTTTCAAATAGAATTTTAATAGAACTAGAAAGCGTCTTATTAATCCCTATTAATTCCTGTTCTTCATTTCTGCTAAAATAAATAGTTTCTGTGTTTTTTATTATATCAACTTGTTGGAGTTCATTCTCTACAAATAAACCGGTGAGTTCTTTTCCTTTTACCTGATTATACCCCTCTATACTGTCCTTCTGGATAAGAAATGCATCATAAAAGACCTTCAGTGAATCTAATTTCTCTGTGACGGGATTATTAAGGATATGAATGGTATCTCCAGTCATTTGGTTATTTCCAGACCATATTATAGGGTTTCTTTTTTTACCTGCTGAAGAGACTGCATCCCTATTAACATTTATGAGTTTGGTTATCCCTTCTTTCTGATTTAAGTAAATAGAATCGCTTTTGCCACTAATATCACTTTTAAATAATCTAACATTATAGAAACCTCGAACTATCCTGTTTTCTGGTTTCCCGGTGATCATTATAGTATCACTATGTATGAATATGGAATCATTATCTTGAAGGGTGGCAGCAACTGCTCGTTTGGTGATAAAGACTGAATCCTTCTCTCGGTAAACTTCTGCATAGTGACCAGTGATCAAACTATGATTTAAAGTATCGGTCACTTTAATATTGTTGGTGCCAGAAGCAAAGCTTTTAGATCTGTTAAAATATAAACTGTCACCTTCTAATACTCTATTCTCATAATTGATCTTGGAATTTTTTACAAAATAACCAACATCACCTCGAGTATCGTAAAATCCGCGTTCACAGTAAACCGTGCTGGTCTCACTTACAATAGTGGTAGGACCATATAAATAGGCATATCCACTATCTGAGTAAAAATCTAATTGCTGCGAGTTTATCACATATTTTGGATTCGTAACTTTTACATTACTTAGAAAGGAGTATTTATCCTGATCCAAATAATATCTACCAATTTTGCTGGTAAGCACACTTGCAGTGTCTCTTACGGTTCCTCCGCTTCTATAATAGGCTTGTTGCTTCACTCTGTCAAAAAACAAAGTGTCTGTTTCTATAGAAGATAAGGGACGACTCATTTTCACATTACCGCTGGCAAATGCAAATTGAGTAGTTCCATTATACTCGGCATATTTACTTTGCATAGTAACGGTGTCTCCTTGTTGCATTCTTACATTTCCATAAGCCTTGAAGAAATTGGCTTCATCATAATGTATAGCCTGGTCACACCATATTTCTATACCTTCATGTATAAAATATACTTGATTGGTAACTTTACTTAAAATAATAGCACCAGGATATTTATTTTCATCTTTTAGGGTTCTATCACTAGTATAATCTATCTTTTTAGAGGTTTGAGAATAAGAGTTTACTATGCAAAATAAGCAAAGCAATAAAGTAAGTATATAATAAGGTGATCTTTTCAAATTTAATTATTTGAATCAAAAGTAAGGAAAAGCCTAATAATGAAGTTGCTTGCGAACTAAAAATAATACAATTAGAGGTTTATCGATGAATTCTTAAATAATTAATCTTATCACTTAATGAATGAAAAAAAATGCGCAATATGTTATAGATAAGCTAAGGAATCATAATTTTTTCTAAATTTTAACTATAATTAATAGTTTTAAAATTTCATTAAGAAAACATTAACCTTCGTCTGAAATCCAAACTTCCTTTTCTCCCGTATGTTTGGATATAATCTAGAAAACTTAATTATGAAAAAACCATTGATTAAAGTGGAAACCTCTGTAGAGACCCACTCAAAACAAAGTAACTCCCGAAGACAATTTTTAAAAATGGGAGGTTTAGCTGTAGCAGGAACAAGTATGTTTTTATACGGATGTAGTGATGATGATGACAGTATGGACCCAGACCCAGGTATGGTATTTGACCTTGGAAGTGGAGATCTTGGAATCTTAAACTATGCTTATGCATTAGAGCAATTAGAAGCAGCCTTTTATACCCAAGTAATAGCGGGTTCTTACTTTGCAGGTGCAAGTGCTGAAGAAAAATTGATTTTACAAGACCTATACGATCATGAAGAAATTCATCGTGAATTCTTTAAGGCTGCAATTACTGGTGCTGTAAATGGAGATACTTCTAAGGTATTACCAGAATTGGAATTCGATTTTAGCGGAGTTAATTTTGGAGATAGAGATTCTGTTTTAGGAACAGCTATGGTATTGGAAGATACAGGAGTTGGTGCTTATAACGGTGCTGGTCCTTTATTAGAAACTGAAGCTTATTTAACTCTTGCAGGTAAAATTGTTTCAGTTGAAGCTAGACATGCATCTGCAATTAGATCTATTTATTTACCAGGAAATACAGAATTTGCTGGAGATGATGTAATTGATGCGAATGGATTAGATAAATCTGATTTGCCTCCAGTTGTAATTTCAGCTGTAGTAGCAACAGGATTTGTAGTAACACCATTTACTGCTAACCAATTACCAACCGGATAATAGATACAAACCTTTAAAGAAAACATTATGAATATTATAAAATTTTTAGATGAATTTACATCAGAGAGCTTAACTCAAAAGGTTTCTTCAAGACGCGATGTATTTGGAACATTTAGTTCTTTAGGAAAGAAAGCTGCTTTAGCTGCAGTACCTTTTGGATTAGCCACTGGATCTAGTAAGGCATTCGCCCAAACAGGATCAAAAGCTCATGAAGACCCTTTAAATTTAGCCTTAACACTGGAATATTTAGAAGCTGAATTTTACGTAAAGGCATTAGATTCTGGAGTACTTCCAGCGGGAAGACCACAGGATGTTTACAATCAAATTTCTAAGCATGAGACTGCTCACGTGGAATTTTTGAAAACAGCTTTAGGTGATGATGCAGTTGCGAAACCAACATTCGATTTTACTGTAGGTGGAATGTTCGATCCATTTAACGAAAATGGAATTGGTCAAGAAACTGCTTACGCCCAATTATTAGCGTTAGCACAAGCTTTTGAAGATACAGGCGTAAGAGCTTATAAAGGACAAGCACCGAATTTAATGGGAACACCATTTTTGAAGCCTGCTTTACAAATTCACTCTGTAGAAGCAAGACATGCTTCTGAAATTAGAAGACTAAGAGCTTTTGTTTTAGGTGAGGTATTAAATGATAATGCTTTAGGATGGATCACTCTTAATAATAGAGGACCAGGAATGCCGGAAGCTACTCAGCCAGTTTATGATGGGGAAGAGAATGTAACACAAGGTGGTGTAAACCTAGTTACAGCAACTGGATTTAGCGCAACTTCTGTATCACAATCTTTTGATGAGCCAATGTCTGGTGAAACTGCAGTAGCAATAGCAAGTTTATTTATAGTTAGCTAGATTAAAGTTAAATTAGATGTAAACTAAAAAATGCCTTTCATTTCTGAAAGGCATTTTTCTTTTTATAGAATTTTATAATCTAAACTTATCTGTGGATCGTTTGTTTTCTATCTGGTCCAACTGAAATAACTGAAATTGGTGTCTTTAATTCATCTTCTAAGAACTTTACATACTCCATAAATTCTGAAGGTAATTGTGAAGCTTCAGTCATTTTAGTAAGATCCTCTTTCCACCCACTAAATTCAGTATAAACAGGAGTAACATTTTCTGGTTCTATATTGAACGGTAAATGAGTGATCTCTTCACCTTTATATTTATAGGCGGTACAAACTTTCAACGTCTTAAAGCCGCTCAAGACATCTCCTTTCATCATAATTAATTGGGTAATCCCATTAATTTGCACTGCATATCTTAACGCAACAAGGTCTAACCATCCACATCTTCTTGGACGTCCCGTAGTTGCACCAAATTCATTTCCAACTCTTCCCATGGTTTCCCCATCTTCGTCAAAAAGTTCAGTAGGGAAGGGACCGCTTCCAACTCTTGTGGTGTAAGCTTTAAAAATTCCAAAAGCATCTCCAATTTTGTTTGGTGCTACTCCTAAACCAGTACAAGCCCCTGCTGCTGTTGTGTTAGAGGATGTTACAAAAGGATAGGTTCCAAAATCTATATCTAATAAAGAACCTTGTGCTCCCTCAGCCAAGATAGTTTTTCCGCTTTCTTGAGCCAGTTGTAAGTATTGCTCGCTATCTATAAATTTTAACGATTTTAATAACTCAACTGCCTCGAAGAATTCTTTTTCTAATTCGTCAAGGTTATATTGAACATCTACATCATAAAATTTGATCATAGATTCGTGCTTATCTGCAAGCAATCTATATTTCTCTTTCCAGTTTTCTAATTCAAGATCACCTACACGAATCCCATTTCTACCGGTTTTGTCCATATAAGTTGGGCCAATTCCTTTTAAGGTAGATCCAATCTTAGCTTTCCCTTTAGAGGCCTCAGAAGCTGCATCTAATAACCGGTGGGTGGGAAGGATTAAATGTGCCTTTCTTGAAATGTAAAGATTTTTACGATAATCGGTTTTGAATTTATCCAAATTTTCAAGTTCTTTCTTGAAAATTACAGGATCTATAACCACTCCATTTCCAACAAGATTTTTGGTGTCTTCATGAAAGATCCCAGATGGAATGGTATGAAGTACATGTTTTTGACCATCGAAGATCAAAGTATGTCCTGCATTTGGACCTCCTTGAAACCGTGCTATTATGTCATATTTTTCGGTAAAAACATCTACTATTTTACCCTTTCCTTCATCTCCCCATTGTAATCCGAGTAGTAAGTCTACTGCCATAAATATCTAATTTGTTGGTTGTTTTTTAGTGCCGTAAAAGTATAAAGAATGTTTAGAAATTTCAATATTAAAAACTTCCTCTATAGTTTGTTTGATACTCTGTATTCTAGGATCGCAAAATTCTATTACCTCACCGGTATCGGTGAGAATTATATGATCATGTTGCCTATCAAAATATGATTTTTCATATTGAGATTGATTCTGACCGAATTGATGTTTTCTTACCAATCCGCAATCCAAAAGCAATTCTATTGTATTGTATAAGGTAGCTCGGCTCACCCTATATTTTTTATTCTTCATATTAATATAGAGCGACTCTATATCGAAATGCTCTTCATTATTATAGATCTCTTGTAAAATAGCAAATCGCTCAGGGGTTTTTCTATGGCCCTTGTCCTCCAAAAACTTGGTGAAAACGTTCTTTACAACTGCCTGATCATTCTTATTTACACTTTTCTTACTCATAATATTCCTTCCGCCGCAAAGGTATTGGTTTATTCTCTGGACACCTTGTCTATCCCATTAATTTTTTTGAGATGCTCTATAAGCGTCTCCAATATCGAGTTATTTTTTACAACCACAGTTATTTTTCCGGTAAAAACACCATCTTCACTTTCAAAATTAATGTTGCGCATATTTACGTTCATGCTATTGGAGATCTCCTTGGTGATCTCACTTACTAATCCCAAGTTGTCTATTCCCGCCAGCTTAATAACCGCCTTAAAATCTTGCTGAGAGGAGTCAATCCATTTGGCTTGTATTATTCGATAGGAATAATTACTCTGAAATTGAATAGCATTGGGGCAATCCTTTTTATGCACCTTTATTCCTTCACTTACTGTAATAAACCCAAACACCCTATCTCCTGGAATTGGGTTACAGCAATTTGCCATTTTATAATCTAATTTTTCTTCTTCCTTTCCAAATACGAGCTGGTCATACTTGGACGTGATCTCCTCCTTGTTTAGATCTTCCGCAATCGGAGCTTTTCTTATCTTATTTTTTATGTAACTAACAAAGGCATTACTTCTCGAAGAAGTGAATTCTTTTAAACTCTTATTATCTATCTTACCAATTCCAACACGATAGAAAAGATCCAGACTCGTCTTTAATTTAAAATAAAGCACTAATTCATTGATTATGCTTTCATTAAAACTGAGTTTTTGGGACTTCAATTTTCTTGCTAGTACAGCTTTTCCTTCTTCTGCAATTTCCTTTTTCTCGTCTTTTAAAGAAGATTTAATCTTTGCCCGGGCTCTAGCTGTACTTGCATAATCTAGCCAGTTAACGTTAGGCTTTGCATTTTCTGAAGTAATAATTTCTATTTGGTCCCCACTTTTTAATTCATGGCTTAATGGAACCAATTTATTATTCACTCGAGCACCGCGTGTATGTAATCCAATAGCGGTATGAATACTGAAGGCAAAATCTAATGGAGTAGCTCCTTTAGGTAAGGATTTAAGATCTCCTTGTGGAGTAAATACAAAGATCTCTTTCGCGTAAAGATTCAATTTAAATTGCTCTACAAAATCTACAGCATTCGATTCAGAATTTTCAAGGGCCTCCTGCAATCTGTTCAACCATTCTTCCATGGTCTTTTCTTCTTGCTCTGCACCTTGTTTATATTTATAATGAGCTGCATATCCTTTTTCTGCGATCTCATTCATTCGCTCACTCCTTATTTGTACCTCGACCCATCTTCCTTTTGGTCCCATTACAGTAATGTGCAAGGCTTCATAACCAGTGGATTTGGGAGAAGAGATCCAATCTCTTAACCTTATAGGATTAGGTCTAAAGTGATCTGTTACTATAGAATAGATCTTCCAGGCGTAGAATTTTTCGTTAGCAACATCACCTTTATAAATAATCCTAACTGCAAATTTATCAAAGACTTCATCAAAGGTGATATTCTGGGACTTGATCTTCCTCCAAATAGAATAGATAGATTTTGGGCGCCCTTTTATCGTATAATCTAATTTTTCCTGATCTAAAGAATCCTTGATCGTCTTTGTAAATGCATCTATATAAGCATCTTGTTCTTCCTTGCTTTCGCGAATCTTCTTTAAGATGTCGTTATAAACATCTGGTTCGGTATACTTTAAACTAAGGTCCTCTAACTCTGTTTTTATGCTATATAGCCCTATTCTATGCGCAAGAGGGGCGTAGATATATAAAGTTTCTGAAGCTATTTTAACCTGCTTATCCGGTCGCATAGAATCCATAGTTTGCATGTTGTGCAATCTATCTGCAATCTTGATAATGATAACTCTTACATCATCATTAAGCGTAAGTAACATTTTTCTGAAATTCTCTGCTTGCAGAGATACATCCTTATCCTGCTGATTTTGAAGATGTGAGATCTTTGTAAGTCCATCTACTATTAGCGCAACAGTTTTACCAAACATTTGCTCGATCTGCTGCAAAGAATAGGTGGTATCTTCAACTACATCATGCAACAAAGCTGCGGCAATAGATGTGGCATCCAATCCAATTTCTGATGCTACAATTTTTGCAACCGCTATAGGATGAAAAATATAAGCCTCGCCAGATTTTCTACGCTGATCTTTATGTGCTTCAACAGAAATATCAAATGCTAATCTTATTAATTTTTTATCTTCTTTAGTAAGCGTTCTATAACTAATGCGCAGCAACTCCTTATACTGGCGGGCAATTTCTTTATTTTCTTTTGATATTGCAGCTTCTGTCATAACTTAAAAATACGATTATCAATACAAAGAAACAACTAGAATCTAAGCTCTTAAATTTTTAATTCTTTGCAATAATGTAGGATGTGAATAATGCATAAAAACGTAAGCTTTATGAGGTGTTAAATTACTCAAACTGGACTTGGATAATTTTTTAAGACTCGAGATCAAAAAATCTTGTTTGTAGGTGTTTTTAGCAAAATCGTCTGCCTGATATTCAAATTTTCTGGAAAGATAATTCATGATCAACCCAGTTATTTCTGAAATTGGACTATAAAGTAATCCGAAGGCGATAAAGCCTATATGAAAACTTGGTTTTTGAACGCCTAATGCCTGAGATAAGGTTTCATTACCTACAAAAAGCGATAACAACCACAAAGTGAAACCTGTAGTAACTATTGAGGCAATTAGATTTATCACAATATGTTTGCGTTTATAATGTCCTACTTCGTGCGCTAATACACTTACAATTTCTTCCTCTTCCAAATCTGTGATCAAAGTATCATAAAGGGTGATCCTTTTTTCTTTCCCGAAACCAGAAAAATACGCATTTGCCTTAGTACTGCGTTTGGAGCCATCGATCACAAAAATATTATCCAGTTTAAATCCAACTTTTTCGGCATATGTCTCGATCTTTGATCTTAATGTTCCTTCCTGAAGCGGGGATTGTTTATTGAAAATAGGAACGATTAATTTTGCATAGAACATATTAATGAAAAGAATAATAAGCGTTACCAATATCCAAGCATACCACCAAAAATCATTTTCTGTAATTTGATAGAACCATATAATAAGAGATAACATGGCACCACCAACTATAGCCATTAATGCCCATGATTTCAGCTTATCTAAAAAGAATAATTTTTTAGTTGTTTTATTGAAGCCATATTTCTCTTCTATCACAAAAGTGCTGTAATAGGAGAAGGGAAGGGTTATGATATCACTTGCAAACATGATTATCCCAAAGAAGATCAATGCTCTAATAATAGGATTTTCGCTATAACCAGCAGCGATGGAATCTACATATGAAAAGCCATTTAAAAACAAAAACAGTAATAAAGTGAGTAAGGAAAAGCTAGAAGTTATTATCCCAAACTGGAAGCGTTCCTTTTTGTAACTCTGGGATCTTTTATACTCGGCATCATCATAAACATCTTTTAATTCCACAGGAACGGGATCCTTAAACTTTTTGGCATTTAAAGCATCCACAATTTTATCGATCACAAAATCAATAAGAATAATGGCAATAATTATATAGAAAATGGTTTGTGCACTCACGTGATATTCTTTTTTATGAATTTAATTTATGCTGAAAGTTTACGAAAAACCCCGTTGCCTTTTGGCTTCAAAAATCAAAATTCCGGCAGCTACAGAAACATTCATGCTGTCTATTTCACCTTGCATTGGAATAATGATGTTTTGATCTGAATTTTCTAGCCATTCTTCACTAAGACCGGTAGCTTCAGTTCCTACAATTATTGCTGAAGATCCTTTAAAATCTATTTCATCGTAGTTCTTAGAAGCTTTAAGTTCCGCAGCATATATCGAGATTTTATTCTTTTTCAGAAATTCTATAATTTCTGAAGTAGTTCCCATTGCCACTTTATTTGTAAAAACACAACCTACACTAGAACGTATAATATTGGGATTAAAAAGATCTGTCTTTGGGTTAGCAATAAGTACAGCATCTACTTTTGCGGCATCGGCAGTTCGAAGGATCGCACCAATATTTCCAGGTTTTTCTGGAGCTTCGGCCACCAGGATCAATAAATTTTGTGCTTTTAGATCCAAAGAATCCAATGTAAGATCCTTTTCTTTAAAAAGCGCCATTACACCTTCTGTACTTCCGCGATAAGCGATCTTTTCATAAACCTCTGCCGAGAACTCTGTGATATCTTGCATGCCTGAGATAAGGTCTTTAACTTTTTCCGCAGGAAATAAAGAATCGCAATAATACACAGCTTCACAATAATAACCACCTTTTAGGGCAAGCTGAATTTCCCGAACTCCTTCTACCAAAAAAACTCCTTCTTTCTTCCGATTTCTCGATTTTTCCTGAAGCTGAAGCAATCTCTTTACCAATGGATTTTGTAAACTGGAAATTTGTTTGATCATAGTGTAAAAGTAAGTACTTATAATTATTCACAAATATAAAACCTCTGATAATTTCAGAGGTTTTATAATCAAAATTGTATTTTAAATTTTGTTTTTACTCTGTTTTTTCTTTCTGATATTTATCGGAATATCTGTGATATAATTCTGTTTGATGAGTTTCCAAACTTAGCACTCTGCCTTTAATAAAAGCTTTAGTTAGTTTATTTGTTCTCATATCCAAGGCATCTCCTTCACTAATAAAAAGTGTAGCATCTTTACCAACTTCCAGTGAACCTAAACGGTCATCAATTCCTAAGATCTTAGCATTGTTCAGCGTGATCATTTGCAAGGCTTGCTCTTTGTCCATGCCATGTGCAACAACAGTTCCAGCATAAAAAGGCAAATTACGGGTGCTCATACGTTCCATAGAACCGCTGGTTTCTAAGCCTACCAATAATCCTTTATCTGCCAATAATTTTGGAAGTTTATAATTGTAGTCATAATCGTCATCTGCTTGATTAGGTAAACTATGTGGGCGAGGAGCAAGTATAGAAATATTTTCAGCTTTAATTTGATCGGCTACATTTAAAGCATCATAACCACCTATAATTACCAAATTCTTTAAATTCTGATCTTTTTTGAACTGAATTACATCTACTATCTCACGTTCTCCATCTACATGTACAAAAACTTTTTTTCCATTAGAGAATACAGATTCCATAGATTTAAAAGGAAGATTTTCTTGCTTTTGGTCTCCGGCTAAATAGGCTTTAGAATTATTGAAGAATTGTTTCAATTTTAAAACTTCTTCTTGATAGGTTTCATTTGCTTTCATTCCTCTTGGTTCACCCAGCCACCATCTACCACGCTTAAAACTATTTGGCCAATTAATATGAAGGCCGGTTTCTTTTTTAAGTACAGCATCTTCCCAGTTCCAGGCATCAAATTGAACAATAGAGGAAGTTCCAGAGATAGTTCCGCCACGAGGAACAATTTCGCCAATTAGAACTCCATTTGGTCTCATGCTCTCTACTACCTGACTTTCTGCATTGTACGCTGGAAGGCTGTTTATGTGTGGTAACATTTCACCAATTTCATCCTCGTCATCTGTTTGTCTCAAGGCATCGATCTCTACCAAACCTAAAGTTGAGTTAGGAGCAATTATTCCCGGATAGACATGTTTTCCATCTGCTTTTATGATGGTTCCGCGATATTGCATTTTGGTTGTTGTAGCATCCAATACCTGAGTTAATTTACCATTTTCGAAGATTATTAAACTGTTTTCGATCACTTTTCCGTTACCGATATGGGCGGTTGCGCCAACAATGGTTACTGCTTCATTTTGAACGGGAGCAGGAGTTTGTTGAGAGAACATTATACTCGATAATAAAAATGAGCATAGCAATAATTTTATATTGAAATTTTTCATTGTCTTAATTTTTAATAAGTTTCCAAAGTGTCACAAGTCATTCGCTGATCTTCCTTTTTGCTAGCTGGCTGAGTTTTTTCTCCTCCGTTTTTAGCGGCTAACATTTGGCCGGTAATCATATTCTTTTGCTGCGCAATTTCTTCTCTTAGTTGTTTATCCTTTTCAATATCGAAATACACGGTTCCTTCAATTACCGTTTTTTCTGCTTTGCTATAAATAGATAATGGATTTCCAGACCACAGCACAACATCTCCATCTTTTCCTTCAGCAATACTACCCACACGATTATCTATATGTAATAATTTTGCAGGATTTAAAGTGACAAATTTCCATGCTTCTTCTTCAGAAATATCTCCATATTTCACACTTTTCGCGGCTTCTTGATTTAATCTTCTGCTCATTTCGCCATCATCACTGTTAATTGCTACAGTGAGACCAGCGTTATGCATAATTGCAGCATTATAAGGAATTGCATCCTTCACCTCATATTTATAGGCCCACCAATCTGAAAACGTTGAAGCACCAGCGCCATGTTCCTTCATCTTATCTGCAACTTTATAACCTTCTAGAATGTGAGTAAATGTGTTTATTCTAAAGTCGAAATCTTCAGCAACTTTCATTAGCATATTAATTTCACTTTGTACGTAAGAATGGCTGGAAACAAAGCGTTCACCATTCAAGATCTCAACCAAGGTTTCCATTTCAAGATCTTTTCTATAATTTCCAGTTTTTTTAGCAGTTTCATAATCTCTGGCTCTGCTAAAATAATCGGTAAAAACTTGTTCTACACCCATTCTGGTTTGTGGAAATCTACTTGTGCTGTTCCAGTTAGATTGCTTTACATTTTCCCCTAAAGCGAATTTTATAAATTTAGGAGAGTTGGTATAGATCATATCTTTAGCAGCGGTTCCCCATTTTAATTTAAGAATTGCAGATTGCCCACCAATTGGGTTTGCTGAACCATGTAACAATTGAATAGAAGTAACTCCTCCTGCTAGATCTCTGTAAATATCGATATCTGTAGGATCTATAACATCTTCCATACTAACCTCTGCGGTGGAATTATGTCCAGCTTCATTAATTGCTGAAGCAGCAAGGTGAGAATGTTCATCTATAATTCCGGCAGTTAAATGCTTTCCGGTTGCATCTATCACTTTTGCACTACCGACATTTAAATTACTGCCAATTCCAGATATTTTTCCATTTTTTATCAATACATCGGTTTGTTGCATGATCCCTTTTTCGGTGTTGGTCCAAACGGTGGCATTCTTAAATAGAAGATCTTGTTGCTTTGGGAGTTCCTTAAATCCATAAGCCATATTTGGAAAAGTTACAGGTAGAACTGGTAATATATCCTTTTTCTTATCCTCCTCTTTTTTCTTGTCTTCTTCAGAAGTATCGGCAGTTTTAGTAGCAGTAAAAGAGGTCTCTTTTCCATTGCTCAAAATAGCCCTACCCAAGATCTTACTAGGATTGTCACCTACTTTTGCGACTAATCGAGTAAATTCAGTTTTAGTTGAATCTAAAGAGGAGAGCATCAATTGCATCCAGGTATCACTATAGGTCAATTTAGAATTTACTTTTTTGTCACCAAGTTTCACTTCAGCTTTAGGAGAATTTGGTTTCCCTGAAACTTTTAGATCGTAAGTTTCTGCTCCAACTTTAAGTTTATAGGATCCTTCTAAATTGGCAGTATTCATATTCTCTAGAACTGTTTTTTGACCTTGAATCCAGTTTTCGTAAAGAACTGTTTCTTCTTCAAAAATATCCCCAGAGGTGATTAATAAATTAGCCCAAGCTCCTTGTTTAATAACTCCTAGTTTATTTTCTTCCCCTAGAAATTTAGCAGGAGAAGTTGTTAATGCTGCTAAAGCTTTGTTTTTATCCAACCCATAAGAAATAGCTTTTAATAGGTTTTCTCTAAATTTCTTTTCATCCTTTAAATTATAAGTTGTCAAGATAAATGGAATGTCGTTTTTTGCAAGCTGCATTAGGTTTGAAGGTGCCTGGTTCCATCTTTTCATGTCCTGTAAGCTTACATTATTTGCCATAAAGGGATTCTCAAGATCATAGGCTTCAGGAAAATCAAGCGGAATAATATAGGTAGCCTTGCTGTTTTTTACTTCAGCAATATTTTCAAATTCATTTCCGCTTCCAAAGATCAGGTATTGAATACCAAATTCATCTCCCACTTTATCGGCTCTTAATTCATCTAATAAATTATCGGCCTTGAAGATTTGCGGAAGATTTTTATTTCTATTTAAAGCTTCTAATGCAAGATCTTTATTTTGCGTGTTTCCGTTAGCGTACCAGGAAGCATCCAAATAGGTTTGTCTTAGTAATGCCATTGCTCCCATAATGGAGGTAGGATACGATTGATTTGATTGTACACTTTTATCGAAAGAGAGGAAGTTTGCAGATTTATCTTTTAGTATTCTATCACCTTCAGATCCTTCGGTATTTAGACTTACCAACATTCCTGTTCCACGCATAATTCCATCTGCCTGATGCGTATTTACAACGCCAAATCCATTCTTCTTAAATTTTTCTGCATCTGTTTTGCTGAAGCTAAACGATTCTAAAGCATTGGTTTCAGGTCTTATATGGTCATTCCAATAATAACCTTCACGAGAAGCATTATATTGTGGCTGGCCATTTCCATCACTTGCTTTGGTTGGTTTTGTCATTCCAAAATCACTATAGATCTCGATAAATGAAGGATACACATCCTTTCCTTTAAGATCGATTTTAATACTGTTTTTGGGGACATTTATGCTTTTACCAACTTCAACTATTTTACCATCTCTCATAGAGATCATCCCGTTTTCTATAAGGGTGTTGGGATCTACATGAATCTTAGCATTCTCTAGAATTGTAAAATTGGTATTTTCGGTTTTTACACCATCATTTTTTGGAAAATAATCCTGAGCTTGTGCATGAAACCCTGCCAGAATTAGGGAGTAGAGTAATAATTTTAACTTCATAAATAAAAAGATTTTAGTTGTAATGCCTGTAAAATTAGGAAAGCGGAATTTAAGAATATTTTATTAAATAGCTAATAGCCCTTAAAAGGCATTTTCAACATCATCAAAATAATTCACCAATAAAGCCACTACATAGCTATAGCTTTTCATTCCATCTGCTTGATTGTTAGCTTTTAAGAAGCCATTGTAAGTTACTTGGAAAAACGGCTCGATTGGGTTTTTATGGGTCTCCCAAAAATCTCGAACTTCTTTGTAGTTAGCTAGGATGCCGGGATGTATGGTTTTTATAAGTTCGTCTGCTTTTGCCCGATCCCGAACATATAGTTCATTTAAACAATAACGCAAAGCAAAAGTAAATCCGGAATATTGAAAATATGGATCATTATGATTCATAGTAGCGAGACAGGCGATGAAATTAGCCTCATTTTCCTTTGCAAAACCTAATTGATGACCAATTTCATGACTGGCAGTTGTAGGGATTTTATAACGTAAGATCTGAGTATTTACTTGAGCTTCGTTAGTTAGCGGATTGAGATATCCATTAAATCCCATATACGTTAAGGGAATGCTATAAAGCGAACGTTTGAGACTGTGCCCTTCATAAGTAAGTTTAGGATAATCTACACTTAGCTGTTTGTATCCATCTATGGTACTTCGTAATAGAAAGGTTTTTTTAAATTTATAATCAACCTTTAAGGAATCATTATTTACCAATTCACTATGGATATGATTGGATTTTTTTATAAGAGTTGAAGTTAAAAGAACCAACTCTTCTGTGGTATAGGTGTTTTTTATCTTTAAAGTTCTATGCAGTGGAAGTCTATAATAATTAAGTCCCCAGAACAAATGGAAACATGCATAGATTATGGAAAAAGTAGCTAATATATCTAAAATCCAAATTTTATAATTGCTAAATCTGGTTTTAATTCTAACGGACACCCATCTAATTGTAGAAATAATAAAAAACGTATACAGTAGATCTCCCAGAGAAAAAGGAAGTAGCCCTACAGAAAATCGCATAATTTTGGCAATATATGGATACAGCCCTGTACTATACCAAGTTTCGATAAATTCTGGAAATCTTGAAACAATCTTAATTGCAATTATCTGTAAAGGCAATAAAATGGCTAAAATAAGGCTGGTTCTATTTCTCACTATTCAAATTAAATCTAATAAACGGTAACAAAATTTCGTGGTTTGTGAATTACCAATATCTTTGTGAATATACCAAATAATAATTCTATGAATGAAGAAATAAGAGAACTAGAGCCTAAAATACTGTGGAAGAAATTTGCCGACCTAAATGAAGTTCCAAGACCCTCTAAAAAAGAGGAAAGGGTGATTGAGTTTATGAAGAATTTCGGAAATAAATTAAAGTTAGAGACAATTGTAGATAAAGTTGGGAATGTAATAATCAAAAAACCTGCAACTTCTGGTATGGAAGATAGAAAGGCTGTGGTATTGCAATCTCATCTGGATATGGTTCATCAGAAAAATAATAGCACCAATTTCAATTTTGATACGCAAGGGATCGAAATGTATGTAGATGGAGATTGGGTTCGTGCTAGAGGCACAACTTTAGGTGCAGATAATGGATTAGGAGTGGCTACAATTATGGCTATTTTGGAAAGCGATTCTATTGCACATCCGGCAATTGAAGCACTTTTTACTATAGATGAGGAAACTGGAATGACAGGAGCCAAAGGTTTGGAGCCAGGCTTATTAAAAGGGGAGATCCTTTTAAATTTAGATACCGAAGAAGATGATGAGATTGGGATTGGCTGTGCCGGTGGAGTAGATGTTACTGCCACTAGAAGGTATAAAGAAGAGGAATCTCCTGAAGGCATGAGTGCCTTTAAAATCACTTTAAACGGATTACAAGGAGGGCATTCTGGTATGGATATTATTAAAGGTCTTGGAAATGCTAATAAGTTAATGAACAGGTTGCTTTATAATGCTTCTGAGAATTTTGGAGTTCGAATTGCTGAAATTAGTGGAGGAGGACTTAGAAATGCCATTCCTCGAGAAAGTGAAGCTGTAATACTAGTAGACGATTTCCAGATCAAGGCCTTCGAATCTGAATTAGAAAATGAATTTGAATCGATCCATAGCGAATTTTTAAGTCTAGAACCGAAGATGAATTTAGAGGTGGAGAAAGTTGAATTACCTGCTAAGGTAATGGCAATGGAAACTCAGGAAATCCTGTTAAAAACGGTTTATGCAGCACATAATGGTATTTTTAGAATGAGTCCAGAAATTGATGGTCTTGTAGAAACATCCAATAATATTGCGAAAGTAGAGGTTAAGAATGGAAGTATCAATATGAAATGTTTAACCAGATCTTCGGTAGAGTCTTCTAAAGAAGATCTTACCAATGCATTAAGCGCTGTTTTTGAATTGGGAGGATTCGAGGTTTCTTTATCTGGAGATTATCCGGGATGGGCGCCTAATCGAGACTCCGATATTTTAAAGGTTTTGGATAACTTATATACAAAGTTGTTCAATGAAAAAGCAGATGTAGCAGCATGCCATGCAGGATTAGAATGCGGGATAATTGGAAGTCATTATCCAGAAATGGATATGATCTCTTTTGGACCAACTATCAGAGGAGCACATTCTCCAGATGAGCGCGCCAGTATTTCTTCTTCACAGAAATATTGGGAATTTGTTATTGAAATTCTGAAGAATATTCCGAAGAAATAAGATTTTAGATGTTCATACTTCGACAAGCTCAGTATGACAAGTTAATTGAGAATCTTGGAAAGAAAAAGATGTCAGGTTGAGCCTGTCGAAACCTTTTAAATTGAAGGAAAGATGTTCATACTTCGACAAGCTAAGTATGACAAACAGTTGTCAGATTAAGCCTGTCGAAACCTTTTTAAATAGAATGAAAGATATTCATACTTCGACAAGTTCAGTATGATAAGTTAATTGAGAATCTTGGAAAGAAAAAGATGTCAGGTTGAGCCTGTCGAAACCTTTTAAATTGAAGGAAAGATGTTAATGCTTAGAATGCTCAGTATGACATAATTCTTCAAATAAAAAAATCCCGCTTCCTAAAAGGAGCGGGATTTTTAATTTTATAAGCTTCAGAATTTACTCCTGAATTTTAACAATTTCAATTTCAAAGATAAGATCGGTATTTGGAGGAATTATTCCACCAGCTCCTCTTTCTCCATATGCTAAATGTGCAGGAATGTAAATTACAGCGCGATCTCCAACATTCATAGCTGCTAGTCCATCTCTAAACCCTGGTATCATAGGTGCATCCGGACCGTATTTGGTAGGCATTGGTTGGTATCCACCTTGATCTCTTTTAGCTATATTAAGTGCGCCATTTTGAACGGCAATCTCTTCCCAACTAGTGTCGAATAAGGTACCATCTTCAAAATACCCAGCATAATTAACCATAACTGTAGAACCTTGTGGGATTTTAGTTTCTTCACCTTTTTTTAGGTAATGAATTTTAACGCCACTTTCCAGTTCTTTAGTATCAGCTTTTAGGGCACTAAATTTATCTGCATTTTCTTTTTTGATTGCTGCAGTAGCCGCTGCCATTTTTTCATCTTCCGCTTTTGCTTCAGCTAATTTCGCTTCAAACACTTTAACTGCGTTAAAACTCTTTGCATCTTTTCCTTTGCGAATGATCTTAACACTTTCCAGTACTACATCTTTTTCAGGTTTATCTCCAGCAACAGTTTTAACTTGACCAATACTGTCTACTACAGTTTGTCCTTCTACTACTTTTCCAAAAATAGTATGTTTTCCATCCAACCATTGCGTAGGCGCTAATGTGATAAAAAACTGACTACCGTTAGTTCCAGGACCGGCATTGGCCATAGAAAGTGTTCCTTTAGTAGTGTGCGATAAAGTATCTACAATTTCATCTGGAAATTTATATCCAGGATCACCGCTTCCAGTTCCTTTTGGGTCTCCACCTTGTATCATAAAATCTTTTATAACTCTATGAAAGATCAAACCATCATAGAATTTTTTTCCTTTATAAGTACTATCTAACATAGAATGACTTTCTCCTTCAGCAAGAGAAACAAAATTAGCTACTGTAGTTGGAGTTTCTTTATAATACAATTCAGCAACAAAAGATCCATTATTAGTATTGAATTCAGCGTAAAGTCCGTCTTCCAGATCTGGATAATCTTCTTTACAACTTACTAGTCCTAAAAGGATGGCACAAACAATAAGTATACTTACTCTTTTCATATTAATTCTCAGATTTATTAGTATTTAATTCTTGGGTTATTGTATGTAATTTTACTTCAGTAATTATAGGTATATTGGTTCCAATCTTATTTTTATCCCCATAATACCCAAAGGCTTTATGCGAAGGAAAAATAAAGGTAACCGTTTCACCGGCTTTCATTAATTTAAGCCCTTCCCGTAAACCACCAAACAGATCTTCTCTATCCATGGCGTAACGTTTAGTAGGAATTTCACCAACCTCGTAAATATAATCTCCTTGTAAAGATCTTATATTATAATCGAAGTGCACAACATCTCCATACTCAGGCATTTTAATATTTAAAGAATCTGTAGATTTTTCATTGTAATAATACCAAAATCCATTGCTGGAGGCGATGTAGTTCTTGGTAGAATCTTGCTCGATCATCTTAAGGATAACTGCTTCTTCCTTGGCTACTAATTCTCTATTTCGTTCTATAGATTCGTTTATAAAAGAACCTGAATTCTGTGTGACCGGTCTTCTGGCTTCAGGAGATTTGCATCCTACTACCGCAAAGATCAGAAAAAGTAGATATAGTGTTTTTAATTTCATACGCTTAATTGTTCCTGATATTCTGGAAGAACAGAATTGAATTTCACAATGGTATCTTCCAAAGAAATATCGCTTTTTCCTCCTGCAGCATTCACATGTCCACCTCCATGGAAATGAGCCCGCGCAAAGGTATTCACATTAAAATCTCCTTTCGATCTAAAGCTGATCTTAATAATACCATCTGTTTTATGTTCTATAAAAATGGCAGCAAAAATAACACCTTCTAAGGATAAGCCATAATTTACAAAACCTTCGGTGTCTCCGCGTTTAAAATTATACTTATCTAGCTCTTCCTGAGATAAGGTTATGTATGCAGTTCTCAATTTTTTATTAACCTTTAGGTTTTGAAGCGCCACTCCTAATAATTGAAGTCGGCTTTGAGAAGATGTATCATATATTTGTTGATGGATATATGCATTATCTGCCCCTTTATCAATTAGATCTGCAATAACTTTGTGTGTTTCACTAGAGGTAGAACGAAATCTAAAGGAACCGGTATCGGTCATGATGCCCGTATATAGACAAGTTGCTATTTCCGGAGTGATGCTTTTAACTGCTCTCAATTTCTTAATGAATTGATAGACCATCTGGCAAGTAGAGCTCATAGTAGCATCACTATAAGTGTGATGTGCATAAGTAGCCGGCTCTGGATGGTGATCTATCATTATAAAGGTTGCCTTGGCCTCTGTTAAAGAATCCTGCATATCACCAGTTCTAGAAAGGTCGTTAAAATCTAAGGTGAAAATAATGTCTGCATTCTCGATCAAAGGATTGCAGGTCATATAATCTTTTTCGTAGATCAAGATATTTTCTTGGCCTGGTAACCACTTTAAAAAATCTGGATATTCATTTGGAGATATAACAGTTACAAAATGCCCCTTTTCCTTTAAAAAATGATATAAGCCTAGGGTAGAACCTATGGCATCACCATCGGGCCCTTTATGAGGTACAATTACAATGTTATTAGCCCGGGATAGGGCAGAGGTAATCTCTAAAATGCTTTGTTCAATCATATTTTAATACCAATTAAAGTCAAATTACAGCAAATGATAGATTACAAATTCTAAAGATGCTATTCATTCAAACTTTAAATTCGAGGGTGAAATTACAAAATATATATTTTATAGTAAGCTGGAGAATGTAGCAATTTATTTTGGAAAATATTGAAGGAAGCATAATACTCCTATTGCTTTTTCTTCACAATAAAAAGACCATTATCAAAGTCGCTTAATACGATATTTCCACTTTCAAAAAAAGGATACACATTCCAAAGTCCGTTAAAATCTCTAGAATTATTTAATGGATAGCTATCAAAGTATCCTACTTCACGTATATTTTTATTTTCTATATCAGAAATATCTAGTACTCGCATTCCGCCTGTATAATTAGCTAAATAAAATAAATTCTCTTTCACATATCCATTATGATCTATAGCTTGTATTGGCCCTGTATAGTTAGCGTGCAGTTTTGGATTATCCAAATCTGTAAAATCTAAAATGATAGTTCTAGTATTATTTCCCGTTTGTAACTCATCGAATTCGTCTCCAACTAAAAAGTATTTCATATCCTCCGTTAACCATCCTTGGTGGGTATATCCAACATTCTCATAAGCGAATTTCGAAATATTTTTGGGTTCAGATTTTTCGGTTATATCCACAATAACCACTTCAGTTTGATTACTTCCAATAAAGATTTCTTTACCGGTATAATCTGTATCAGGGCCATTATAGGTTATTACTTGTGCATCATGACTATATCCATCTAAGGCATACCCACCGGCGAAGGTTGGATTTAATGGATTTTGAATATTAATTATATGCGGCCCTCCGCCAAAAGAGTTAGAGCCAACTACATAAGCAAATCCGGAAGACTCATTTATTACAATGTTATGCGCATTTTCAAATTCATTATAGGTAGCATCTGCTTGAAAAGTAGTAGGAGCATTGGTAATATTTCGTAATCTTGACAGGTCAAAAACCTGCATTCCCTGACCTACCGATTCACTTACGATAAATGCAAAATTTTGATATACTTTGATATCCCTATGGAAAGCGGGAGGTGTTTCAGAAACTAATTTTCCTAAATAAATGGGTTCTGTTGGGACAGAAATATCTATAAATGCAGTTCCATTATCTAGTCCCATTATAACATATTCTTTACCAGTGCTAGCATCTGTCCATCCCCAAGAATCGTTTCCAGAGGTAGCGGAAAATTGAGATAGACTTATATGGGACATTAGATCATAATCCATGCATGGGTAAATTCCTGCCAGCCCATTTTCACAAGCCACTATAGGAATAATTGGTGGACCAATATTTTCTTCCAGTTCTTCTTTTTGGACGGAAGAATCGTCGTTAGAACATGACAACAGTAAAACACAGATAACTAATAAAAAACAGCGAATTGTTAGCCTAGACTTAGGTTTTGAGGTTCTAAAAATCATTATATTCTGGTATTATTTCAAATTAGCGATTTTTACTTTTTATAATAAAAGGCAAAATTAATATTTTATTAGATTTTAGATCTATCAATAATAATACCTTATCTATAGCAACTCGTTTTACTGCTGATGCTATGAAATTGAACAAGGTAGTATAATTTGTGAGGGATAATTTCTATAATAATCATAAAAGAATAGTATAATCTTGCATAAAGTATTCAAATGCTTACTTTTGCAAAAAAATTAAAAACCATAACATGGCTAAGAATAGAACTTTTACAATGCTTAAACCCGATGCAGTAGAGAACGGGAACATCGGAGCGATCCTTGAACTTATCAATACTTCAGGATTCATAATCGTTGCTATGAAATTAACTCAGATGTCTCGCAAGGATGCTGAAACTTTTTATGCAGTGCATAACGAACGTCCATTCTTTGGGGAATTGGTAGAATATATGACTAGAGGTCCTATTGTAGCTGCTGTTTTAGAAAAAGACAATGCTGTTGAAGATTTTAGAACTTTAATTGGTGCTACAAATCCTGCGGAAGCTGCAGAAGGAACTATCCGTAAGAAATATGCTGCTTCTATTGGAGAGAATGCAGTTCACGGAAGTGATAGCGATGAAAATGCTGCAATTGAAGCTGCATTTCATTTTGCAGGAAGAGAATTATTCTAGTTACTAATTAGATATATGCAAAAAGCCGTTTCAATAATGAAACGGCTTTTTTTATTTCAGTTTGTTTGCGGTTGTTGGATCAATTAGTTTTCATCATGCTAAACTTGTTTCAGCATTTAATTAAAAACAGACCTTGAAATTTATCTAAGTACCAGTTTTGTAATTAATTCTTTGCTTAATGCCTCATTTAGGATCTTCACGATCTTTTCTTTTCCATAACTTAGCTCTTCTCTAAGTACAGAAGAACTTAATTGAACGTATAATGTGTTTCCATCCAATTTAATGGCGGTGGTATATTTTACTATTCCAGGACCCATTTGTTCATTCCACACATCCCTCACGTTAACTTTATCCAGTCCGTTTTGAAGTTTATTAGTAGATACAAAACTTTGTAATGCATCACTAAGCTTCATATTCTCATTATTTCTCTTCTTCATCTAAATCTAATTTTAAAGGCTTATAACGTTTATAATGATAAGTAATTCCTCGCTCATTCTTTAAGCTTATCGCATCTTCTTTAGAATCGACAACTGTTTCCTTCCAATTATTGAATTCAGTAGAATAGTTTAAAACTAATTCTTCATTGACTACTTCTACAGAAATTCTTTCAGGTTCTCCGGCAGGAATATATTTTCCGCCAAATTGAGGCTTTACTTTTCTTCTAAATCCGGTAGTATCTTTAATTTCTATATATTCTACAATTTCATTTATCTTAAAATCTCTTATGGAGTCTTTGGTGAATTCTACCTTCTCAATTTCCCAATAACCATTTAAATTGGCTACCTGCTCTTTAGGATCTTGTTTACATGCATTCAGCGTGAATAAGATTAACATTAAAACTATTAGTCTTTTCATAATTTAAATATTTTAAAAGATTGGTTGCTTTCTTGAACAACTTTTTCTGTCCTCTCTGCATGGGTGTCACTTATAAAGATCTGTCCAAGGTGGTTATTGGCAACAAGCGCAACTATATGTGCTACCCGCTGTTCATCCAGCTTATCAAAAATATCATCCAGAAGTAGGATAGGATTTACTTTGCTAACTTTTTTAATAAAATCGAATTGAGCTAATTTTAAGGCGATCAAAAATGATTTTTGTTGACCTTGAGAACCGAATTTTTTTATAGGATGCCCATCTATTTCAAAGCTTAGATCATCTTTATGCAAGCCTACACTGGTATATTGAAGGATCATATCTTTTTGAAGGTTTTCCTCAAGCAAGGCTTCAATTGGCTTATCAAAGAGTCTACTCTTGTATTCTAAACTTACCTGCTCGGTGTTATTTACTATTTCAGAATAGCGTTCATTAAAGATTGGGATAAATTCATTTAAAAATTCTTTGCGCTTCTTAAAAAGTATGCTTCCATATTCTGAAAGTTGCAAATTGTAAATTTCCAGAGTATCACGATCAAACTTGTTATTTGCAGCAAAATATTTGAGCAACGCATTTCTCTGTGCAAGAACCTTTCCGTAAGAGATCAAAGAATTTAAATAAAGCTGATCACTTTGGGAGATCACCCCATCCATGAATTTTCTTCTGGTATCGCTTCCTTCAATAATTAGATCACGGTCACCAGGAGAGATCATCACGGCAGGAATAAACCCAATATGCTCGCTAAATTTCTCGTAGGGTTTATTGTTCCTTTTAATTACCTTTTTCTGGCCGCGTTTGGCGCTTAACAAAATATGTTCATCCCGCTCATTCTTCTCCAAAGTGCCTTCAATCACGAAAAAATCTGCTTCATGATTTATATTTTGGCTTGTAATAGGATTAAAATAACTCTTCCCAAAGCATAAATGATAGATACTATCCAAAATATTGGTTTTTCCAACGCCATTTCTACCTACGAAACAATTTATTTTCGCATCGAAATCGAAACTGGAGGAATCTAAATTTTTATAATTAACGAGGGAAAGGGATTTTAAATACATAAAATGCTGGTATTCAGCTTAATAATTATTAATTTAATTTGGATAAAGGTAATTGAATCGCGTCGAAAGTATTAAAAAATAAGAAATAATTTCCCTTTCAAATATGAATAAAAATTTTATTTTTGCCACTCATTAAACCAATTTTATGGCAACGTACAAGAAAAAGGGGTCTAAACCATCAACCAAAGAAGAAAAAGCAACTCATATTGAGGAGGAATCTACCACTGCTGAAGTATTTAACACCTTAGACGAAGGTGCTGGTAAAACAGAAGAATGGGTGGCTTCTAATCAAAAATGGATCTATATTATCGTTGGTTTGGCAGCTGTTGTTGTTTTAGGATATTTAGGATGGCAACGTTTTGTTCAAGAGCCAAAGGAATTGGAAGCGTCTAATGAAATGTTTCAGGCTCAGCAATATTTTGATACTGCACTAGCCGGAACAGGTACAGAGAGCGATTCTCTTTACAATATGGCATTAAATGGTGGCGAAGGTAAATATGGTTTCCTAGATATTATAGATAACTATGGAAGCACTAATGCTGGGAATTTAGCACAATACTATGCTGGTTTTGCGTACTTACATACAAACAAGTATCAAGAAGCTATAGATCATTTAGAGGATTTTGATGGTGACGATGAGATCTTAGCTCCATTGGCTACTGGTGGAATTGGTGATGCATTTTTACAATTAAACCAGCCGGAAGAAGCTTTAAATTATTACGAGAAGGCTGCAACTATGCGTTCTAATGAATTAACTACACCAAGATTTTTATTAAAAGCTGCTATTACTGCTATCCAATTAGGAAAAGGAGAAAAAGCTGTTGAATATTTGAACAGAATTAATGATGAATTCGCAAATACTCCGGAAGCAAGTCAAGTTGCTATCTATTTAGGAAGAGCGGAAGCATTGAACTAAGAAATCTCTCATGGCAACCCAAGGAAAGAACCTTAGTGAATACGATAAGAGCAAGTTGCCGGAAGCTAAGAACTTCCGGTTCGGTATTGTGGTGGCAGAGTGGAATGAAGCTATTACAGAGGGTTTATTTCAAGGGGCTTTTGATACGCTGAAAGAGAATGGGGTGATCAACGAGAATATCGTGCGTTGGGACGTTCCTGGAAGTTTCGAGCTAATTTATGGTTGCAAAAAAATGCAACAAAGCTATGATATGCTAGATGCAATTATAGCTATAGGAAGCGTGATAGAAGGGGAGACCAAACATTTCGATTTTGTATGCCAAGGGGTATCTCAAGGGATAAAGGATCTAAATGTTCTAAATGATATTCCTGTAATATTTTGTGTGCTTACAGATCAAAATATGCAACAAGCCATAGACCGTTCTGGCGGTAAGCATGGAAATAAAGGCTCTGAGGCTGCTATTACTGCAATAAAAATGGCACAATTGCGGAAAGACGCGAAATTTTAATTTCCACTATTCTTAGACATTATTCTTGTTCCTTTCATTTTACTTAAAGTAGCTTTCAATTCTCTCGCATTTTAAGTAAATTTGAAATTATATTAAGAAACAACGAGTATTTTGAAGATCAGTCTCTACAAATCCAGAAAGAACACACGCTATAATTACACTCCTCGTTATTATAAAGGCAAGGATGCAGGGAACATTTACGACTTCGATTCAAAATTCGCAAAATATAAAAATACCACTAACTCTATAGATTTTGGTTCCCAATGGGCAGATGCCCGCAGTGCAAGCAGAAACAGAGGAAACAGGGAGATCAACAAGAGAGTGATCCTGATCATCCTTGCCCTGATAATAATTTTCTTGTGGATCATAGACTTCGACTTATCCATTTTTTCGAACTAGTTTTAAATGAACGATGTTATCCATCTACTGCCAGACCATGTGGCTAATCAAATTGCTGCAGGTGAAGTAGTACAAAGACCTGCCTCTGTAATTAAAGAATTATTAGAAAATTCCATAGATGCAAAGGCATCCAATATTCAAGTTTATATTAAAGAAGCAGGAAAGATCTTAATAAATGTGATCGATGATGGTCTTGGAATGAGTGTGACAGATTCCAGACTTAGCTTTGAACGCCATGCTACTTCTAAAATTAAGGCTGCTGAAGATCTTTTTCAATTACAAACAAAAGGATTTCGAGGGGAAGCCTTAGCCTCTATCGCAGCAATTGCTCATGTAGAGCTAAAAACCAGGCGAGAAGGTGATGAAGTTGGAACCTGTATAAAGATCGAAGGAAGCCAAGTTACATCTCAAGAGGTTTGTGTAACAGCAAAAGGATCTTCTATAAGTGTTAAGAATCTTTTTTATAATATTCCGGCAAGACGAAATTTTTTAAAATCTGACACTGTAGAAATTAGACATATAATAGATGAATTTCAGCGCGTAGCTTTGGCGCATCCAGCAATTTCGTTTTCATTATTTCATAATTCAGGAGAGTTATTCAATCTACCAGCATCCAACTATCGCCATCGAATCACGAATATTCTAGGTGGTAAGACCAATGAAAAATTAGTACCTGTAAATGAAGAAACCGAAATATTAAGTATATCAGGATTCGTGGGGAAACCAGAATATGCTAAACGAACACGCGGAGAACAATTCTTTTTTGTGAATGATCGGTTTATTAAAAGTCCGTATTTAAACCATGCTGTAAGTGCTGCCTTTGAAGGTTTGCTTAAGGAAAAGGCGTATCCTACCTATTTTTTATACCTTCAGGTAGATCCTAAGAGTATAGATATAAATATACATCCAACCAAGACCGAAATAAAGTTTGATGATGAACACGCTTTATATGCCATTTTACGAAGTGCCATAAAACATAGTTTAGGTCAGTTCAATGTAGCTCCTGTTTTAGATTTTGAAAGAGATCCTAATTTAGATACTCCTTACGAGTATCTAAATAGATCGGCCTCTACTCCAAAGGTTGAAGTGGACAGAAATTTTAATCCCTTTCAAAGTGATTCTTCGCATTCATCTGGATATAGAAGCAATTATAAAAAAGAAGCTTCCAGTTGGGAAAGCTTATATACAGGTTTACAATCTGAAACTATTGGTGGAGATGTAGATGTTCGGCAGATAGAATTTGAAAGCGAAGAGGTAACTGGAAATTTATTTGGTGCCACAAGAACAGAAGAGGCGCAAAGCTCTACTTTTCAGTTAAATAAAAAATTTATCATTAGCACTCTTAAGAATGGAATGTTGGTGATAGATCAACATCGTGCACATACAAGAATTCTTTACGAAGAACTTCTAAAAAGCATAACAGTTTCTGCCGCAGTAAGTCAGCAATTGTTGTTTCCTTTGATACTTCAGTTCAACGGTCAAGAAATAGAATTGCTAAAAGGCATCAAAGATTCGCTGGAACAAACAGGATTTATATTTTCTGAGATCACCTCCAGTTACGCAGAGATTATTGGAATTCCTACTTCAATTTCAGAAAGTGAAGTTGAAATGTTACTGGAGCAATTGCTCGCCGACTTTCAAAATGAAGTGCCGGAAAATAATTTTTCTCATACAGATCTACTAGCAAAATCTTTAGCAAAAAGCATGGCAGTTAAATCTGGCAGCTTATTAAACAACATAGAACAGCAGCATATTGTAAATGGATTATTTGCTTGTAAAGAGCCAAGCCTAACTCCGTTTAACAAGCCTGTATTTATTACCTTGCCAGTGGAAGAACTGGAAAAAAAATTCATGTAAATGGGAAGAATTACCGATACTATTAAAGTACTTATTATAATAAATGTGATCTTCTTTGCAGGAACTATGCTTGTTGGAGATCGCATTTACCAATTATTTTCCCTATGGTTCTTTCAGAATGATAATTTCGGGATCTGGCAGATCGTTACGCATATGTTCATGCATGGTAGTTTTATGCATATCCTGTTTAATATGTATGCTTTATGGGCATTTGGAAGTCCTATAGAACAAATGTTAGGAAAGAATAAATTTATATTCTTTTACTTTTCCTGCGGAATTGGAGCTGCAATAATTCACTCTTTAGTTAACTATTATCATGTTGAATCTGGATACAATGCTTTATTAGAAGCAGGGATGAACCCTGAGAACATTCAGCAATTATTGGAAACAGGGCAGTATAATACTTCTATTTTGGGCTCGGTTTCTAAAGACACTTTAGAAGTTATGTTTACGGCGTATAATACTCCAGCAGTTGGAGCATCTGGAGCAATTTATGGAGTTTTAGTTGCTTTTGGTATGTTATTTCCAAATGTTGAATTATTTTTACTATTCGTTCCCGTCCCTATTAAGGCGAAAATATTTATCCCAATTTTAATTGCGATCGATCTATTTTCTGGCGTTACCGGATACTCCTTATTTGGTGGAGGGATAGCTCATTTTGCCCACGTTGGAGGCGCACTATTTGGGTTTATAATGATGTGGTATTGGAAAAAGAATCAGTTTGAACAAAACAGGTGGGACTAATGAAACCTTTAGATAAATTAAAGTTTAAAATGCAAACGGCATCAGTAGTAGAAAAACTGATAGCTGTTAATGTGGCTGTTTTCATATTTTTTTTTATTTTTAAAACCATTGCTTTCTTATTTAATCTGCCTTCAGATTTTATTACAGAATGGTTAGTATTCCCTAAAGAAATAGGAGAATATATCTTTAAACCATGGTCTATTATCACCTATTCCTTCTTACACTCTGGTATCTGGCATATTCTTTCTAATATGCTCATTCTATATTATGCTGGGATCTATTTTCTTACGTATTTTTCTTCAAAAAAATTACTGACCTTCTATTTCTTAGGAGTAATTATAGGGGCTTTGGTTTATATGTTAAGCTATAACTTATTTCCTGCATTTGCAGCTACTGGCAATTCCTATTTAGTGGGTGCCTCTGCCGGAGTGATGGCTGTCTTGGTAGGAGTTGCTACCAAAGTGCCAGAAATGCGTATTCGATTAATGTTTATTGGCTCTATAAAATTCTGGTATATCGCTGCCTTTTTGGTGGTTATAGATATTATCCAGATCCCGTTTGGAAATGCTGGTGGGCATTTTGCACATTTAGGGGGCGCATTGTTTGGATATATGTATACCAAACAATTATCCAAGGGGAATGATATTGCCAGTGGTTTTGAGAATTTTATGAATGGATTTTTTAATCTATTTAATAATACTCAAAAGGCAAAGCCTACAATGAAGACTGTTTATAAAAAAACCGGTTCCAGTCCTTTTAAAACAAATGTTGCCTCAATCAATAAAGATGAAAAGCAACAAAAGATCGATGCTATTTTGGATAAAATTAGCACCAGTGGTTATGATAGTTTAACCAAGCAAGAGAAAGATTTTTTATTCCAAGCTGGTAAGGATAATTAAATGAAAAAGTTAAGCCTGCTGGATAAATTTATATTTATACTTAATTGTATAATGGCGTTTGCCCTTTTGCTTTCCTATCTCTTGCCATATGTGCCGCCCAAAACTTTTCCACTTTTGTCTGTGCTTAGTTTAGGCGTTCCCTTGCTTATATTATGCAATTTTATCTTTTTATTGTTTTGGGCATTACGCTTAAAAAAGCAATTGCTACTTTCCTTTATTGTTCTTGTATTAGGTTTTAATTATGTGCTTTCTTGGATCCAGTTCTCGAGTGATCCTGAAATTAAAGGAACTCATAGTTTATCGCTAATGACATATAATGTTAGGATGTTCAATGCCTATAAATGGGTAGATGATGATAAGATACCTGAGAAAATTACCAGCTTTATTTCAGAAAAAGATCCAGATATAGTTGCCACTCAGGAGCATTTTGTGGGAGTCGCGGGAATGGTAAAGACTTATCCTTACCATTATATTAAGTTGAAAGATGGGGGATCGGAATTTGGATCGGCGATCTTTTCTAAATACCCCATAATAAAAAGCTATTCTGTAGACTTTCCCGAAGATGGGAACAACAATGCCATTTTTGTTGATATAATAAAGGATGAAGATACCTTACGTGTTTTTAATGTCCACTTCCAGTCGTTAAATATTAAACCTGGAATAGACGATCTTAAGAAAGAAGATTCTAAAAAGTTGTTCGGTAGAATAGGTTATGGATTTAAACTTCAGCAAAAACAAGCGGAAATGATGATGGCTGAAGTAGAGAAATCTCCTTATAAAACTATTATTATGGGAGATTTTAATAATACCGCCTTTTCATACATCTATAAATTGGTAAAAGGGGATCGATTTAAAGATGCTTTTTTAGAAGTTGGAACCGGCTTTGGACAAACCTTTAATCTGAGCTACTTTCCTTTAAGAATAGATTTTATGATGATAGATCAAGGATTAAATGTGGAAAGCTTCGACGTTTTTCCTATAAAACTATCAGATCATTATCCCATATTTTCTACCATAAATTGGTAGAAGTTTACTTAAGAGTCTTTAGATACGCTACACTATTTGGTCCCTCGTTGAACAGAAGATCCAAAATGCACAAATTGGAAAGAAAGCCATGTTTTTCCTGAAACACCTGAATATATTCTGAAATGTTGGCGGTTATCTTGGCGTTGCTCAAGGCCCGAAGATCTAAAATGCTCTTTAGGTCTTTATTATATACTGATGTTTTTTCAAAATTAAGTTCCATCTGGAGGCATTCTATTAAGGTTTCAAAACACGCAAAATTGAACTCGTACAAAAATTCGTACTCCGATTTGAAAAGAGGAGCGAGTTCATCTTCATAAAATTCGAAGAAGGGAGAAGTTTGATAGGCTGTCTTCAATGATTTCCAATGGACTTTCTGCCATTTTTCCTCGTTGTCTATCCGCACTACAGTATATTTCTGATGCACTTTAACCTTGGTTTTAGGCAGATGTTTAATGGGAATGTTTAAACTTAACTTACCGTTCGCGCCATAGATATACATGCGATTACGGTAGGTTTGTTTTTGATAATTGTCTTCCTGTTCTATCCAAACCTTATCTGCATTTACAATTGCTGCAAACTGCGTGATAGGACCAAAATAAGGAAGACTAATTAGAACTTCGTTCATCAGAAAAAAATTAATACGGACTATGAATCCTTTTTCTTGCCTTTAAAGAAATTGTATCCAAATAATCCTAAAAGTGCGATCAAGAAATAAGGCAAGTAGGAGGTTGGTTCATTTTCTCCTGCCACTGTAGTAAATAAACGTTCCCATCTAATCTTATTCATAATTCCTTGCCCATTGGTATCCCAACTAAACCAAACAAAGATTGGTTTACCAACCACATGATTCTCTGGAACATATCCAAAATAACGGCTATCCAGACTGTTGTGGCGATTATCTCCCATCATCCAGTAGTAATTCAGCTTGAAGGTATAAGTGTCAACAGGTCTGCCGTTTAGTAGTACCTGAGTTCCATTTACGCTTAACTTGTTATTAATTCCTAACTCGGAACCTTCATAAACCTCAATAAGTCTTTTATATAAAGGCAACGTTTCTAAAGTTAACTTTGTGTTAGCTCCTTTCTTCGGAATAAAAATTGGCCCCATGTTATCCTGATTCCAATTTAAACTTTCGGAATTTGGGAATAATCTGGTGTCTCTATTTTCTGCTGAATCATTTACGCGTTCTAAAGTTGCTACATTAGGATGATTTTTAAATTTCTCATAAGATTCTTCAGTAAGATTGATAACAAATCTATTTGAACCTTGATCGTATCTATAAGGATCTGTTATATCATAACGTTCATATAAATAGTAAGGGTCAAATGCTTTTCCTTTGGAAGTTCCTATATAGTTATACTGAAGTTTGGCTCTTCCAGGTAATTTTAAAGGTTGAGAATTAATATAAACTTTCCCATCTTTTATGCTCAAGGAATCTCCTGGCACACCCACGGCACGCTTTACATAATTCGTTTTTTTATCTATTGGTTTATAGTAATATTTATCCGTATGGGTCATATACCTCATGGTATCTACTGGCCAATTAAAAACCACAATATCTGAGCGTTCTATATCCTCAAAACCAGGAAATCTGAAATATGGGATCTGTGGAAATTCTAAATAGGATTTGGTATTAATTACAGGAATCGTATCATGAACCATTGGAAATGCCACTGCCGTTAAAGGGGTTCTTGCCCCATAATTAAATTTACTAACAAAGAGAAAATCTCCTACTAATAAGGTTTTTTCGAGAGAAGATGTAGGAATTGTGAACGGCTGAATAATATAAGTATGTACTATCGTTGCTGCTATTACGGCAAACAGAATAGAGCTTATCCATTCTCCAGCTGCAGTTCTAGGGTGTAAACTTCTATCCTGGATATAAGTTACATCTGCCATGTAATTTACATAATAGATATAAAATCCTAGAGTAACTACTACTAAAATGGTGTCTATTAAGCTATTTTTACCAAAGCTTCTAATCGTTTCTACCCAAATTACTGGAAACATGATCAAGTTTACAATTGGAATAAAAAGAAGGATGGTCCACCACCATGGTCTGTGAATGATCTTCATTAAAACTACAGCATTGTAAACTGGAATTGCAGCCTCCCAGGCTTGCCGTCCTGCTTTTACATATAATTTCCAAGTTCCAAAGAAATGAATAACCTGAATTATCAAGAAAAACAAGAACCACTGCGTAATAGTCATATATTGTATGTTTAGGGTATAAGTATACTATAAAAGTATACCGTTACATTTATTAGGTCAAATCTTGAAGTACATCCCTCATAGAGAAGACTCCTTTTTTGTTTACAATCCATTCTGCGGCAATAATAGCGCCCAATGCAAATCCTTCTCGAGAATGTGCAGTGTGTTTAATTTCTATGGAATCTATTTCTGAATTATATGAAACTGTATGAGTTCCAGGAACATTATCTTCTCTTTTCGCTGTAATAGGAATTTCATTCTCCTCTGCATGATCCAACTGCCAGCCTTTTTTTCTGGAATTTCCAATAATTTGCTGGGCTAAACTTATTGCAGTCCCGCTGGGAGCGTCTAATTTTTGAAGGTGATGAATTTCTTCAATTCCTACGGAGTAGTTCTGAAAATGATCCATCATTTTAGCCAGTTTCTCATTCAGCTCAAAAAATAGATTCACACCAACACTAAAATTGGAAGCATATAAAAAAGCTGCATTTTCTGCTTCACAAAGTTTTACTGCATGTTCATATTTATCCAACCAACCGGTGGTTCCAGAAACTACAGGAAGTTTATTTTGAAAACATGTTTTTATATTATTAAAAGCAGCTGTAGGTACACTAAAATCTATAGCAACATCAGCATCAGAAAGATCGGTGATCTCAATATCTGCGGTTATTTTATGTGAAATACTATGGCCACGCTCTTTCGCCAGGCGTTCGATAGTTTTTCCCATTTTTCCATAACCTAAAAGTGCGATCTTCATAATTAAAAGTTATAATTTAAAGACAACCCATAACGCGTTTTTCCTGAAAAGTCATCATAATTAACTGCAGGCTTAAAACTGAGATCCTCATTCACGTTAAATTGTTGTAAATGTGCATCTACGTTGGCATCTATAATATTCAAAATATAAATTCCGGCAGTAACCAATAAAGAAACTTCCTTATTTCGCTGATAGAATTTTTGAGCTCTTATTAAGCCATCAGTAGAAACTCTTGGATTATTTGTATCTACATAAAATTCATCATCTTTAGAACCGGCAAGTCTGCTCTTATAAGCATTGCGATATCTATCATACTGCTTGTCGTTGTCCAGATAAAAATAAATTCCTACACCAAGGCCGGCATAGGCAATTGGGATCTTCCAATATTTTCCATTGTAAGCTTGTCCTAATCCCGGCAAAATTGCCGAGTAAAACGCAGCTTTTGCTGGTGCCAATGGATTGTATTCTTTATAATTTTTTTGGGTTTCTACAATAGTATCTTGATTATTTTTAATCTGTAATGTGTCTTTTTGAGCCACTACCAATGTAGTAGCCATAAGAAGGACAAAAACAGTTAATAGATACTTAAGATTCACCCTGGATCATTTTTTTTATTCTATTAAAATCTTCTTCTGAAGTAAACGGAATGATAAGCTTTCCTTTCCCTTTTGAAGCGATCTTGATATCTACCTTAGCTCCGAGATATTCAGAGAATTCTTTGATCCTTTTTTTGTGTTCTTGAGAAAGATTAGGGCTTTTTGAAGCAGTTTTTTTAGGTTCTCCGCCCGCTAATTCGCGAACCAATTTCTCGGTATCTCTAACAGATAAAGAACGCTCCAGGATCTTCTCGTAAATATCCAACTGAACTTGTGGATCTTCGATATTGATAATGGCTCTCCCATGCCCCATAGATAAAAAACCATCTCTCATTCCTGTTTGAATGATTGGATCTAGTTTAAGTAATCTTAGATAATTTGCAATGGTAGATCTATTTTTTCCTACTCGATCGCTTAATTGTTCCTGAGTTAAGTTAATCTCGTCTATCAATCTCTGGTAAGAAAGTGAGATCTCAATAGGATCTAAATCCTGACGTTGTATATTCTCTACCAAGGCCATTTCCAATGACTCCTGATCGTTTGCGATACGTATATAAGCAGGAATTGTCTCTAAACCAATAAGTTTGGAGGCTCTAAATCTTCGTTCTCCAGAAACTAATTGAAATTTATTGAAATCAAGTTTTCGAACCGTAATTGGCTGAATAACTCCTAGTTCTCTAATGGAAGTTGCCAGTTCCCGTAATGATTCTTCATTAAAACTTGTTCTTGGCTGAAATGGATTTACTTCAATAGAAGTAAGTTCTAATTCAACTATATGACCTACAAGTTTATCGGCATTTTTATCTTCAGCAGATTTTATATCATGATCGGGATCTTTCAGAAGGGCTGAAAGACCGCGACCTAATGCTTGCTTTTTGGTAGCTTTCGCCATCGTTTAACTATTTTTCTTAATTATTTCATGTGCCAGACTTAAATAGTTACTGGCTCCTTTACTGGCAGCATCATAATTTATAATGCTTTCCCCATAACTAGGGGCTTCACTTAAACGTACATTTCTCTGAATGATTGTGGTAAAAACCATTTCGTTAAAATGCTTCTGAACTTCTTCTACCACTTGATTGGAGAGTCGCAATCTGGAATCGTACATGGTTAATAAAAGCCCTTCAATATCTAACTTATCATTATGGATCTTTTGTACACTTTTAATGGTATTCAAAAGCTTTCCAAGACCTTCAAGTGCAAAATATTCACATTGAATCGGAATGATCACAGAATCTGAAGCCGTTAAGGCATTTAGAGTTAGTAAGCCTAAAGAAGGCGCACAATCTATCAGGATATAATCGTAACTGTCTTTTAAGTGGGTAATGGCTTTTTTAAGCATGTATTCTCGCTCGTCCTGATCCACCAATTCTATTTCGATGGCTACAAGATCTATATGAGAAGGGATAATATCTAGATTTGGAGAACTAGTCTTTATTATGGCTTGTTCTGCCTTGCAAGAATGTTCTAAAAGTTGATAAGTTCCAAATTCTACAGCTTCTACATCTATCCCTAAACCAGAGGTTGCATTGGCTTGAGGATCTGCATCTATAAGTAATACCTTTTTTTCCAGAACTCCTAAGGAAGCCGCTAAATTTACAGATGTAGTAGTTTTACCAACACCTCCTTTTTGATTTGCAATAGCAATGATTTTCCCCATTAATTGTATTCTGTTTTAGAAGGTAAAAATACAATTTATTATAGCTTAATAAAATGATTTTGTTAACAGCTTCTATTTTATTAATTGTTAAGAATTAGTTTTTTTAGATCGAATCATAGCTTCCAACTGATCCCACATTTCTTCTGGAATTGCTTCCAATAAATTGAATTGTCCAGCTCCTTTGAGCCATTCCCCACCATCGATGGTGATCACTTCACCGTTGACATAAGCAGAAAAATCGGACACTAGATACGCAGCTAAATTTGCCAGTTCCTGGTGTTCTCCAACTCTTTTTAAAGGAACTTTTTTAGCAAGATCGAACTTCTCTTTTAAATCGCCAGGTAATAATCTGTCCCATGCTCCTTTAGTAGGAAACGGTCCTGGTGCAATAGCATTAGATCTAATTCCATATTTTGCCCATTCTACAGCTAGCGACCTAGTCATTGCTAAAACTCCTGCTTTTGCCGTTGCGCTAGGAACTACGTATGCAGAACCTGTCCAGGCATAGGTAGTCACGATGTTCAAAATAGTTTTATCTACTTCTTTTTTATCTATCCAATGTTTTCCAAAAGCAAGGGTACAGTTCTTACTTCCTTTTAGAACGATATCTATTATAGTATCAAAAGCATTTGCACTTAATCGCTCGGTAGGAGAGATAAAGTTTCCAGCTGCGTTGTTCAATAATGAATCTACTTTACCAAATTTAGCCACCGTTGCTTCCAACATAGCTTCAACTTGGTCATAATGACGAACATCACATTGTAAGGGCAAACAAGTACCACCAGTTTCTGCTTCTAATTCCATAGCGGTATTCTCCAGTTTTTCTAAGTTTCTAGAAGTAATGGCTACATTGGCTCCCAATTCAAGAAAATATCTGGTCATCGCTTTTCCAAGTCCGCTACCACCACCGGTAACAACGATCGTTTTCCCTTTCAAGGCATCATCACGAAGCATTTTTTTAGTATAATCCATGTTTTTCAGTATTTAGTATTCAGCTGGTAGTGCCTTCACAATAGATCTTATTTAAATCTGCTTACTGGGAACTTTGACTGCATACTTTTTGGTTATTTAGTCTATTAATATTTCTAAAAGCTGAATAGCAGCTTCGCTAATTTTGGTTCCAGGACCAAAAACAGCAACTGCACCGGCATCGAATAAGAATTGATAATCTTGGGATGGAATTACTCCACCTACAATTACCATAATATCTTCTCTGCCATGCTTTTTTAATTCTTCAATTACTTGTGGTACTAAGGTTTTATGTCCTGCAGCCAGTGATGATACTCCTAAGATATGAACATCATTTTCCATAGCCTGTTTTGCAGCTTCGGCAGGAGTTTGGAATAACGGCCCAATATCTACATCAAAACCAAGATCGGCATATCCAGTGGCAACTACTTTTGCTCCACGATCATGTCCATCCTGACCCATTTTTGCGATCATTATTCGAGGACGTCTTCCATCTTGTTCCGCAAATTTATCGGCTAACTCTCTAGCTTTAATAAAGGATACGTTGTCTTTCATTTGTTTTGAATATACGCCACTAAAGGTTTGAATTTTCGCTTTATATCTTCCATACACTTCCTCCAAAGCATCGCTTATCTCTCCCAAGGTAGCTCTTTCTCGAGCCGCAGATACCGCTAATTCCAACAAGTTACCATCCTTGTTCTTAGCAGCTTTGGTTAATGCTTTTAATGCAGAGGTCACTTTCCCTTGATCTCTGCTTTCTTTTATTTGCTTTAATCTTTCCAGTTGTTGTAATCTAACTGTTTGATTATCTACTTCTAAAGTAACCAAGGGATCTTCTTTTTCTAAGCGATATTTGTTGTTACCAACTATGATATCCGTCTCACTATCTATCCTTGCTTGCTTATTAGCCGCAGCTTCTTCAATGCGTAACTTAGGAATTCCAGCTTCAATCGCCTTGGTCATTCCGCCTAATTCTTCTACTTCCTCAATAAGTTTCCAGGCTTTTTGGGCAATTTCATGTGTTAAGCTTTCAACATAGTAACTTCCCGCCCAAGGATCTACTGTTTTGGTGATATTGGTTTCTTGTTGAAGATATAATTGAGTGTTTCTGGCAATTCTTGCGGAAAAGTCTGTTGGTAATGCGATTGCTTCGTCTAAAGCATTGGTATGTAAAGATTGTGTGCCACCAAAGGCTGCTGCTGCTGCTTCTATACAGGTTCTGGCAACATTATTAAAAGGATCTTGCTCTGTTAAACTCCAACCACTGGTTTGGCAATGTGTTCTTAAAGCTAAAGATTTTTCGCTTTTCGGGTTGAATTGTTTAACCAATTTGGCCCAAAGCATTCTTGCAGCTCTCATTTTGGCGATCTCCATAAAATGGTTCATTCCAATTGCCCAGAAAAAAGAAAGTCTTGGTGCAAAACTATCTATGTCCATTCCGGCTTCTAATCCTTTTCTAATATATTCCAAACCATCAGCGAGGGTGTATGCTAATTCAATATCGCAAGTTGCTCCCGCTTCTTGCATATGATATCCTGAAATACTTATACTATTGAATTTCGGCATCTTCGCGGATGTATATTCAAAGATGTCAGATATTATTCTCATAGATGGTGTAGGAGGGTAGATGTACGTATTACGCACCATAAATTCCTTTAAAATATCATTCTGAATAGTTCCAGATAATAAAGAAAGATCTACACCTTGTTCTTCGGCAGCAACTATATAAAATGCCATAATTGGAAGTACAGCTCCATTCATGGTCATAGAAACCGACATTTTATCTAGTGGGATCTGATCGAAAAGGATCTTCATATCTTCAACCGAATCTATGGCAACTCCTGCTTTTCCAACATCTCCTACCACACGTTCATGATCACTATCATATCCTCTATGTGTTGGTAGATCAAAAGCTACAGATAGACCTTTTTGGCCGCCTGCTAAATTCCTTCTATAAAATGCATTGCTTTCTTCCGCAGTAGAAAAACCGGCATATTGCCGTATTGTCCAAGGTCTTCTCACATACATGGTGCTATAAGGGCCTCGTAAATAAGGCGCGATTCCCGCAGCAAAATTTAAATGTTCTGCTTCTTCAATATCACTTTTTAAATACACTTTTTTAAGCGGTATATCTTCTGCTGTCATAAAAGTGCTATCCGAATTGGTATTCGAAGAACTTGGAGAAATCTCTTTTTTAAGTTTTATATGTTGAAGATTTTTTCTAGACATTGTTTTTATGCTTCCCTCATTGAGGGTTTTATTATGGACCCGATAATTATCGGGATGCTTAATTTTTTATATCTATTTCTTATTATAACCGGGCACTTTGCCGCTAAGTTATAAATAAGCACAATTATTTTTCTGTTTTCAATCTTTCCTGCTCCGATCTTTCTGAAAGGCGTTTTTCTAATATTGGCTGAAGCAAAGTTTTTCTCGGATTCATTTTAAGGAAAGGATATAATTCCAAATCGTTAGCCATTCTATCATCTGGATTCTGGAATTTGTTGGTTCCAATAAGGGTGATCTTTCCAGAATCAAAAAGTTCCTGTTCTTTGTTAGCACTTTCAACGATCTTTCGTTGAATAATGCCTTCTTTTAATTGCTTTAAAAATCCGCCGCCATTTTCTATCTCTTTAAAGATCTCTAAAGCTTTTTCTGCAAATTGCTGAGTAAGTGTTTCAATATAATAAGCCCCATCTGAGGCATTGGAAACTTTATCGAAATAACTTTCATTTTTCAGTACTAATAATTGATTGCGGGCAATCCTGTCTCCAAACTCATTGTTCTTATGGTAAATGGCATCGTAAGGAGAATTATAAACTTCGTCTGCACCCCCAAGAACCGCACTCATACTTTGCGTAGTGGTTCTCAGTAGATTCACATTATAATCGTATAAAGTTTTATCTCTTTTTGAAGGCTGTGCTAAAATGCTGCATTTTTCGGAAAGCTTATATTCTGAAGCTAGACTTGAAAATAACAATCTAAGCGCTTTCAGCTTTGCGATCTCGAAAAAGTAATTTGATCCTGTAGCAGTTAAAAATTGAAGCTTAGTTTTAGCTTTAATATTCTCGTCATTATCAAAATGATTCAAATATTCATTGGTATGTGCTAGCATATAGGCCAATTCTTGTGGGATGGTCGCTCCTGCATTTTGATACAAGGTACCATCAACGCTAATTAGAGATGTAAAACCTTCAGCTTTAGCAACTATTTTGTTCAAGATCTCATTATCCTTTTTCAGGTCATGATACCAGTTTCCGGAACGTGCTAAATTTCCGATAATATCTATTTGTAAACTTATTTTGTGATCCTTTCCTGCTAAAAATGTTATTAAGGAAGAAAGGAATTCCTCAGAAAGAAATTCAAATGAAATATAAATAGGAGTAGCGCTAAGCTCGATATCTTTAAATAGAATATTATAATCGGTATTTTCAGAAGAAATAACAAACCATAAACTTTCAGCTCCTTTTTTTAATACTTCCAGTGCTTTTTTATGGCTTTTAATATCTGAAGCAACATAAATTTTCTCGCACACATTCCATGAAGTTGGATTTGATATAGCGATTGGATCTTTAATATCTTCGGCATTATAAAAGGGTTTTATCGAAATCCCATCTTTGCTATGAAAAATAAGTGTTTCATTATAATCTGCTCCTTTCAAATCGAATTGAATTTTCTGCTTCCATTCTTTGGCAGAAACTTCATGGAATTCGTTGGATAAGGTGTGACTCATAATAACTATTTTAATATATGATTAGTGAAATCAGCAGTGGCTTAATCTACGGTGTCATAATGAATGATAAAAATATCTTCATCGGATCTTTTCATGTAATAATGCTGCCTAGCGTAGCTTTCTAATTCAAAGGAATCATTAAGTTTTTCTATGGTTGTTTTGTCCTTATTGATCTCCTTTTGGTAGTATTCTTTATTTACCTTTAACTTATTTACCTCTTCATTTAACTCTCGATGGATAAGCCAGGAGTTTCCGTCTAAAAAAAGCATCCAGCCCCCAAAAATTAGCAAAATCAGCACATATTTGTTACTGATGAACTTGAACCATTTTTTTCTGCGGAGCTGTTTTAATTTCATAAGTTTTAAAGATACAAAATTACGCCAATCTGTCCTTGATGATTGTTTGAACGATATCTATAGCAACATTGTTATATCTATTGGTTGGAATTATGATATCTGCAAATTCTTTTGTAGGTTCAATAAATTGCTGATGCATAGGTTTTAAAGTAGTTTGGTAACGCCAAAGTACTTCATCCAGATCACGACCGCGATCGTTAATATCCCGTTTCAATCTTCTAATTAAACGCTCATCACTATCTGCATGTACATAGATCTTTATATCGAACATATCGCGAATATCTGCATGGGTAAGTATAAGAATACCCTCTACAATGATCACTTTTTTAGGCTGAATGGTCACCGTTTCTCCTGTTCTATTATGTTCTTTAAAAGAATAGACAGGTTCTTCGATAGAATTCCCGCTTTTAAGTTCTTTTAGATGAGAAACAAGAAGATCAAAATCGATAGATTTTGGGTGATCAAAATTTATCTTAACACGTTCTTCCAAAGATAAATGACTAGTGTCTTGATAATAAGAATCCTGAGAAATAACGGCTACATCTTCATTCTTTAATTCATCTATTATCTGACTAACAACCGTGGTTTTTCCGCTACCGGTACCACCGGCTATTCCAATAATAAGCATCTTCTTTTTTTTTGGCAAAGTTAATTATTAGTTTGAAATAGGGGAGAAGTGCTTCATTTTTATTGAATATTAGATTTGCCCTAATGCAATTTTAAAAAGTATAGTTTAAAGTCTTATTTGGTGATGGCTTTCACATCTTCCTCTGTCACTTCTTTTTTAGATGAATTTCCCCAAGTATTGGAAATATAATTCATCACATCTGCTACTTCTTGATCACTTAATCCTTGAGCGGTCATAGCATTATTGTAGTTTTCACCATTCACCACTATAGGTCCGGATAGTCCATATTTTATAGCTTTAAGGCTTTCAGTTCTTTTATCGGTTAACCAATCTGATCCCGCTAGAGGTGGAAAATTTCCGGGGATACCTTTTCCACTTGGTAAATGGCAGGTCACACAAAAATTTGAGAACACTTCTTCTCCTCTTTTATAGCTTTCTGAAACTTTCTCTTGCGTGGAAGAATCAGAAATGCTAATTTCTTCTGAGTTTAATGAAGATTCATCTTTCTTTTTTTCTGAATTGCAAGCCACAAAAAGGCTTGCAGTAAATAATATAGGCAGTAGTTTCATAAATTATATTTTAGTTTCGGTGGCTATTAATTTTACTATTCCAAGACCTTCTACAGCTACATAAATAAACCCATCTGGCCCCTGTCTTACATCTCGCACTCTTCCAATTCCATCTAGCAGTCGTTCCCTTTTCACCACTTTTTCGCCTTCAAGAATGTCTAGTTCTAGATATTGGAATTTAAGAGAACCAATTAACAAATTATTTTTTAAATGGGGATATTTATCTGAAGTTACATACAACATTCCACTTGGAGCAATTGAAGGGATCCAGTAATAGATAGGGTTTTCTATTCCTGATCTATTAGTTTCTGAAGTAATGGAGGTTCCACTGTAGTTCTGGCCATAAGTTACTACCGGCCACCCATAATTAGCGCCTTTTTTTATGATGTTAATTTCGTCTCCGCCCATTGGTCCGTGTTCATGTTCCCAGATCTCGCCTGTATTAGGATTTAAAATAAGTCCCTGCGGATTCCTATGTCCATAACTAAAAATGGCTTTTTTTGCATTTGGTTCATTAACGAATGGGTTGTCTGCCGGAATACTTCCGTCATCATTTAACCTATAGATCTTTCCATTATCTCTGGTGATGTCTTGGGGATTAATATCACGTTCTCCTCTTTCTCCCGCGGAAAAATATAAATACCCTTGTTTATCAAAAGCGATCCTAGATCCAAAATGTTGTCCTTTGTTAGTGTTTGGGGAAGCTTTATAAAGGACTTCAAGTGAAGTTAATTGGTCATCCTGAAGCTTAGCTCTTGCCAAAGCAGTATTTCCGCCATTAGAATCACCTTCCGCCGAGGCGTAAGAAAAATAGATCCAGCCATTCTGCTCATAATTCGGGTGCAATACCACATCCAGTAAACCACCCTGACCTCTGTTGTAAATCGCTGGTAAGCCTTGCACTAGTTGTTTTTCCCCATCCTTGAAGTGTATCAATTCTCCGCTTTTTTCTGTGATTAGCATACTTCCATCCGGAAGGAATGCCATTCCCCAAGGAATTTGAAGATCGTCCACAACAGTTTCAAAAGAATAAGTATATGAGCTGGGTTCAATAGTAGTATCTTTTTGGGCACAAGCCGTAAAAGTTAGAAGTAAAATATTGATAAATAAGTGATTATATTTCATGAGTAGATAGTTCTTTTTAATGCTAGAAAAAGATACAGCTTTTATTAATGCCTTATAATTTGATGTAAGATAAAAATTTTTAATTTAAATCATGTTGGCGATAGGTGGATTAAAAGTAATTCTTATATTTGCAGCCGCTATAACGATAAGCACTTGGTGTTTATTATAAAGATGACCATCGGGGTGTAGCGTAGCCCGGTTATCGCGCCTGCTTTGGGAGCAGGAGGCCGCAGGTTCGAATCCTGCCACCCCGACCACAGAAAGTCTTGAACGAATGTTCAGGGCTTTCTTATTTAAAAAAATATCGAATATCGCAGATTCTCCCGAAGCTTCAGGACTGGCATCCCGACCAAAACCATTATCTAATGGCTCTAAAAACTTTTTAATTTTACCATGATCAATGTTTTGTAGTTTTTGATCACTCAAGAAATTTGACGGGAAATCTTATAAAATGAGTTCGTTTCGGTGACCTCTTATTATTTTATGCTAATTGCTCGAACAGTAAATTTGACTTTAGTCTGCCTGAACTTAAACATAGATCTAATTTTATGGATTATTGCAAAGTGTGCCAAGATTGTATTCTGATTCACTTTTGGAGAATCGAATAATCAGTTTATAGGAAAGTTTCCTTTTATAGAGTTCCAGGAGTATGAAAAGGATTTTTTATATTCTTTGGAAGGTATTCCGTATAATAGGTCTATGGTATTGGTCAGTTTTTAAATCCATTAAATTTAAAAAATGATTTAAATAGAACTTTCCTAATGCTAATTCCTTATTATCAATTTCGACCAATTCATGAATAAACAATTTAATCTTATTAGTAGGAACAATGAAAAATCTGTGAATGTGGATAAATTCATTTTTAATAATTAAAGCTTCGATAGATGAAATGATCTGTCTGGATAAATGCATCTTTTCCTGTGTAAATATTTTTATATAATCTTTCGCGCTCTCAGTATATAGTATCTCATCTAATATAATTCTAAGATTGACCTAAGTCATACCACGACAAAAATTTCTATCTACCTTTTTGATGTTTCTATCGACACTAGTCCATCTTCTGTCGATAAATAAATTTTCGTATAGAGTTAAGGATTAAATTTAATAATATTTTACAAGCTAATAATTTGAAAATCAAGAAATAAGCACGAAATAAATACTTAACAAGACTCGCTCTATAAAATTGTTGTTTTTGTTTGTTCTCTCGGTAATCATTAGTAACACGCAACCACAAATCTGGTAATGATCATTCAAAAATTTAAATAGTTATACAGTAAATTTTATTTAAAATGAAAACAATTATAACACACTTTTTATTTCTGACAGTTTCTTTACTTTTTATAAACTGTTCAAGTGATAACGAAATCTTTGATCCTGATACCGTAACTCCAAATTTACAGGACAGAGATATACCTAATGAACTATTAAACGATAATGGAGCTATAGAAATTCCAGGATTTCCCAAGAATATTAAAAAATACGAAAATGGTAATTTATATTACTGGGCTCAATATTATTATAGACCTGATGGAAATTTACTTAAAGTTAATTATAGTTACCCGGAGTCTAGTGCTGAAATATTTGCTGATATCTACCATTATAATACCGAAGGAAAACTGATAAAATTGGATGGCCATGATGTTTATAACTTCTATTGGAATAAGGAACGAATTGTTGAGGCGGATAGATATAACGGAATGTGGTCTGGAAGATCTAAAATATTTTATGAATACAATACAAAAGGGCAATTAATTCAAAAAACCGAAAATAACCTCGACTTTTTTTATAGCGAAAAAATCATCTATTCCTATTTCGAGGATGGGAATTTAAAGACGATTGAGCAATATGGGGATGACAGCGGAAGTGGAGTTTTTAAACTGTATTTCGTAACCAACTTTGAAGGTTATAATGAGGATAGAAATTTGTTTTTAGAATTAGAAATAATTCCAGGGCAAAGTGTACAACATCAATTTCCAATCTCTATGGATTCAAAATATCTTACTGAAACAGGTTATGATAGAGAGGAAACTTACACTTATGCATATGATACTAAAGGTAGAGTTATCGAGAAAATATTCGGCAGCAATAAAGTAGTTTATCAATATTATTAAAATTTAAAGGACATATAGTTATTTAAAATTCAAAATTTTTAATAACTCATGGATTCCAGTTAAAACTCGCGCTAATACCAATACGTGTGGTCTTATAGGGGATAAGCTACTAAAAGAAAATTATAATTCCCCGATAGAATTTTAAGAAAGAATAATCTGGAAACAAATTATTAAAAGTGATGATTTAGAAACTATTGATAATGAAATACCTATTGATAGTGAATTACCACCAGATGATAAACCATCTGTTGAGGAACCACCTCTGGAAGAATTATCTGTTGATGATGAATGACTTATAATTTTTACTGATTTTGAGCCAGATTTCACGAGTGAAAATCTAAACGATTTTTATTGGTGCTGAATCCCGCTGGAGTAAAAAAGCACGCTTTAATTTTAATATGACAAACATTTTTAATTCACTACAGATTGTAATTTGTGGGCTCACCTTCAATTGGAAGATTGGCCATGGCCAATTTAAAAGTAAACGATTGAAATGCCTAATTACATTACCTTTTCCTTGGTTTTTTTATCAAAGAACAAAAACATAATTCTAAATATTTTCACCTTAATATACAGATTACCGTGGAAAAATAATTTATAAAAAGCAGTCTTAAAATGAAGATTTTAGTTAATTAATAGGCTTCATCTGAAGCTCGACTTCAGTAAAGTCGTCTTGTAATTAAAAATATACCTTATTAAAATAATTTTGTATTTGCCTTATCTCATGCTTTAACGATTCAATATCGATAGGTTTGGGAAAAATTGTTTTGCCCCAAAGTTTAAAGCTTTTTTATAATTTTCACCATCCCCAAAGGCCGAGATTATACTCACCATAATTTCGCAAAATTTCGATTTAATTTTTTCTAATAGCTCCAAGCCAGTCATCCCAGACATATTAATACCGGAAAAACCATAGATAACTTCTTAAGGATTTTTTACAGAGGATCTCCATTGCTTCATTTCCTGAAAAAGCGAAATCCAATTGTAGTTCGTTGATTTATAAGGATCATTACTCCGGAAATTCCTTAAATGGATATAAAAAACTTGGAGATTACTTTCAGAAATCGTACTTAATTTTGAGTCCCTGTTGTGAGGATTGCCCTTTTTATTAGTGTTTTTTGAAATAAATATGCTAGTAATTCTTGTTAGAAAACTACCGAAAATTATATCTATTAAGGCTATTTGATTTGCACGAGTAGAATTCTTTTTTGTTGCTTTTCCTATCATATTTCATTTAGATTAAATAAAATTGGGGAAATGTTTAAACCTAATAAATGTTATGTATGGTCAATGATTGGGGAAGGGGGAGTAAACTAAATTACTGAAAATCTGATTATAAACTTGTTTTATTTTATCTATTAAAAACAGAAAAAATGTTTGAATGTTCACTTTTATGAAATAATAGTGGTCAATTAGAATATAATGATAAATGAAGCAATTTAAATTTCTCAAACATTTGTATCCCGTTTTCAGACTATTAGAATATATAGCAACTATAGATACCTAATGAAAATTAATTCTATTTTTGATGAAGTTTAAAAATACTGCGTATCTCAAATCATATTTTTTAACATTAACACAATGGCTAAAAACATACAAAGAATTTCATTGAAGGAACGATTGATAGATGCTACAAGAACCTTTGCAAGTTTCTCCTTAATATGGCTGTGGTTAATGTTTGTATTTAGCATTGCAGAATTAAGTATAAATGCTTTTACCAATAATTTACCAAGTGGATTTTTAATTCTAATGTTGTGGAGTGGATATTTAGACCTGCTTTTTTGGTTAAAATGGGTGCTTATAATTTATATTATTTATGTGCCTATCTTTTTACTCTCCCCAAAACTAGCTAAAGTTACTTTTAAGGTGTTAATGATTATGTTTTTTGTCATCCAAATTTTGCTTATAAATTATTTTAATGCTGCATTGGTAATGCTGGGTGCGGATCTTTTTGGTTACAGTATAGAAGATATTAAACAAACTGTAGGGTCTTCAGGCGGATTAAATTTAATTTCAGTTATAACTTTTTTGGTTCTTATAAGCATTGTAGTAGTTTCTAGTCACTTCTTTACAAAAAAGTTTAGACCTGGTTTTTATATCGCTTTAGGCTTGCCACTAATTTCCTTATTGTTTATGTCCTTTAGTGGATTTAAGGCCGCAAATAAGATCAACTTAGATTCTGAGTATGCTAATAATTTAGTTACTAATAAATCCGATCATTTTTATAGTAGTGCTTACTCTTATTACAATCCAGTTGTTTTTGAAACAGATATTTATGCTGATAATTATCTAGGAGATTTCTTTAATAATTTTAGCGAGGGAATTGTTTTTAATTTTATAGATGAAGAGAATTATCCCTTTTTACATGATGAAGTTACTACAGATGTATTAACTCCATTTTTTACTCCTCAAGAAACACCTCCAAATGTGGTGATCATATTGGTGGAAGGATTAGGGAGAGCATTTACCAATGATGGTGCTTACCTAGGTAATTTCACTCCATTTTTATCAGAGCTAACAGAGGATAGTATGTATTGGAAAAATTTCTTAAGCCAAGGAGGAAGAACTTTTACTGTATTACCTTCCATATTAGGTTCGCTTCCTTTTGCTGAAAACGGGTTTCTAAGTATGGGTAATAAAATGCCAGAACAATTATCGTTGCTTAATATTTTAAAATCCAACGGATATAATACCTCATTTTATTATGGAGGTGATGCAAAGTTCGATAACATGGCTATGTATCTAAATAACAATAACATTGATGAATTGAGGGACGAAAAGACTTTTCCTCAAGGGTATAAGAAATTGCCGATAAATAATGGGTTTTCATGGGGGTATAATGATAAGGAGCTGTTTAGGTATTTCTTAAATTCAAGGGATGAAAACGCTGAAAAGCCACAATTAAGTTTGCTTTTAACCGTAACTACTCACAGTCCATTTTTAATTAATGAGACCGAAAAATACAACAAGCTATTCGAGCAAAGAATGGATGTATTAAAATTTAATAATGAAGAGAAGAATAATCATAGAAATTATAAAGACCAATATCAAAGTATTTTATATGCAGATGATGCTTTGAAGAATTTCTTTGCTGAATATAAAAAGAGAGCAGATTATAAAAATACTATTTTCCTAATTACGGGAGATCACAGAATTCCTGAAATCCCTATGATTAATAAAATAGATAGATATCATGTACCCTTAATTGTATATTCACCATTATTGAAAAGAACTGCTGAAATTTCATCTATCTCCACTCATAATAATATCGCTCCCAGCATCTTGTCTTATTTAAAGACCAATCATAAGATACAAATGCCAAAATACACAAGTTGGGTAGGACAGGGACTAGATACCACTAGAGGGTTCCAAAACGTACATTTTGTGCCGCTGATGCAGACTAAAACCGATCTTAAGGATTTTGTAATGGGAGAATTTCATTTGAATGGAACCGATCTTTATAAATTAAATTCGGATATGGGAGAAGAACTAAGTGATGATTTAAATCAAAAAAACAAATTAATAGGCACCTTTGAAAAATTCAAGATGAAAAATTCAGAAATAGTGCTTGGTAAAAAGATGATACCCGATTCTATTTACTCGAAATACTCAAACAAATAGAAAGATCACTTTTCTCTATAATCTTCTAGAATTGTATTTATAAGAGGTCTGTAATATTTCCAGAAAAAGCTAACGCGTTCTGCTTCGTCATCTTCATTATAGAACATACTTTTAAAATAACCTATACCCTTAAAATAGGAAGAGGTAATCCCAATTGGATTATCGCTAAAATCGCCTGAAAAATAGAAGAAACTATAATCTTCTTTATTATGCATGGTTATAGCAGGGAATGATATTGGAATTCCGTTCTTAACCAATTCTTTAATTCCATCTTTATTCGCACTTATTTTAAAGGTAGATATTACATCATTCACCTTTGTATCTGGTTGCATCACATCAAACCAAAAAGAATATTTAATAGATTTTGGCAAGCCATAATGTTCCTGTGCAAATTGATTGCTTTCTATATGAGGCATGGCATCTCTGAGATGTGTATCTTCTTCAAGGATAACCACTTGTTCCTGATCATTCACAAAGGCAATTCCCGATTTTTTAAATGGCCAAATATTATTGTGAGATTTCTTGTAGTTATTTATCAACCATTGCGGCAATTCTTTATTTACATCCAGATCTAAATTATCAAAATATCGAGCGGTCCATCCAGTCCATTTCAGGGCAAATAATTCTTCGAAAAGCACTCTATTTCTGGATTGAGTTGGAGATCCAATAGTGTTGAATTCTGTAATGATCAACTTCTTGTTTTTCTTCATTAGCTCCAGAAACTCAACATCCTTGTCGCTTAATCCTCCATAAAGCATTCCGGAGCGCTCATTTACATTAGTTTTTTGGAACCATTCATTATTGTAGATCCCATAGGTATCTGTAAAATATGCCATGTCCGAATCTGCAGTAAGCTGCTCCAGTTGTTTAGAGGAAAAACGCTCTAGCCCTTTTAGTTTAAATTCTTCATCTTCAAGAGGAAAGAACCCAAAGTAGTCATGGTCTATTTCATAAGGATCTACAGAAGTTTTGGTGTATCTGTTATAATTCAGGATCCAGTTAAAGGAGATATGTTCTTGTCCCTGTTTTGTTAAAACCGTTTTATCTATGATAGCGGCAACAAATTTAGTTTTAGGAGTAAAAACCCATGCTAGCCACATATATAATGGAAGAAATAGCAAAAGTAATAGGATGGTGAAAATAATGTTTTTTTTCATCCTTAAAATCTTTTAATAAATCCTGTGCCTATAGTAAATTGATAGCCTTTTTTATCTAGTGCATATTCTTGATTTTCTACTCCTAGATCTATAGAAAACACATTAGACTTTTTTATAGATTTTCTATAGCCTAGAGAAATATTGCTCGACTTTAAATTCTGCTGATCCAGAGATCCAACTATTTCATCATCGTTATTATAGATGTAATAGTTTTCCAGTCTATCAGGTGAAAGTCCTGTACCAAGTCTAAAACTTAAAAAATCATCTGCTCCCGCCAAATAATACCTAACAGTAAGAGAAATAGATTTAGAAAGGGAACTATTAGATGGTGTTATATAGGTTCTTAAATTAAACCAATAGTTGCTGTAATATTTTCCTATAGAAGCTGTATAGATCCAAGTAGACTCACTAAAGCTTAAGAATCTAAATCCCGCATCTGCTTCAAAAGACTTTGGAAGATTAGCAAAAATAGAAAAACCGGCTCGATATCTAGGAAAAATCCCTCCATTTTCTGAAATTCCTCCACTTACGTAGGCGTAAAAGGTATCGGAGATCCTGGGATAGGCATCCACTTCAAATTGTATCCCATTCGTTGTAAACCTGTTGGCATAGTTTAATCTTCCCGTTACAGATCCTAGGGGTGTTCGTCTACCATAGCTAAGACTTGCTAAATGCCAAGGTTCGCTAAAACGTTCATCAAAATAGACAAAATCATAATCTACCCCTATTTGATTTTTGGAGGAAAGATCTTTTATCTTCTGGCTAAAAGCACGAGCTTCAGATAAATTAGGTTTGTATTTTAAAAGTGTTTCAAGGGTTTCATTAGCTTCTGTAAATTTACCTAGATTATTTAATATTTTTGCTTTTAGCATTAATAGACCTTCAGATTCTGGGTTTTTTTCTATTCCTGGTTCTATTACAATAAGAGCTTTTTCGGGATCGTCATTCCAATATTCCAAATAGCCATACGCTAAATGTGCATCCTCATAACCTGGGTTTTTTTGAATCACTGTTTCAAATTCTTGTCTCGCTAATTCTGCTTCGTCTGTCCAGGTATATAATCTTCCAAGAAATATTCGAATATCTGAATAGTCTGGACTAATTTCCAGCGCTTGCTTAGTGATACTAATAGCTTTAGGATAATCATCTTCATCGAATGCAGCAGTTCTGGCATTCTTAAATAGCTGTTCTGAGGATAATTTCTCTTGTGCATTTAAAGAGGAAGAGAAAATTAAATAAAACAATAATAAACTAAAAGATGATAATAATTTAATTTTTCCAGCAATTAAGTTGGGTAGGTAATTTATCACAAAAAGGGTTTTTTTAGGGTATTTTAATTATTTGCATAAACATAAATAACAATAACTATTAAAATAATTACAGTTATAAAATTCTTCAAATAAATAATTAAATAAAGATATATAAATTATAATGTCTCAAAAATAAGTTTAAAGTTAATTTGGTTCATTTTGATTCTATCAATTTCAGGATTATATAAAACGAGAAAAATCAAAAATTTGAAAACTGAAGATCTTGGATTAGCGTAAGTCTTAGCTGGTTATTAAAACACTGATAAATAGATGTTGATCTTATTTGTATTATTTAAATAAAAAGTGATAATATTACGGCAGAACTTATGAGTTACAACTTATTAACTAACAAAACTTCGTATTTGCCTATTGAAAAAAATTACCGATTGAAAATTTAAAAGCCCTACAATGAAATTATTAAGCTATCGCAATGTTATAAGTTTCTGCATTTAATTATGCGGAAAGCACTTGTAATACAGGAGGATTTAATTATCCTTAAGATCTTGGAGCGTCTGGTTATCTTAAACCAGTATGATTGCCGAGCTATTAGATCCATTAACGATCTTGATATAGAAGATCAATCTGAAAATTTTGATATTATAATTTCAGACATTCTATTCGATGGTATAGCTCCCTTAGATTTTGTTTTTCAGATTCAAGAGATTATCCTTCATAAATCATTGATCATTGTTACTAATATGGGGCAGAAAAAGATCGAGAAAGAAATACTGGCTTCGAAAAATGTTAGTGGGTTTTTCCCCATTCCACTTGATATGGATCATATCCAAAAACTCATAGCCTAATGGAAGAGGAGATTTTAAAACTACTTATTCAACTTCTATTAATTACTCTAATAATTATATATGGAGCTATAGCTTATACTATGCTTTATAGGAAATGGCGCACCAGTAGATTAAAAATAATCGAAAGTACTTTTGCCAAAATTTGCTCCTTATTTCTTTACCCTAATCCAAATCTGGAACCCAATTTAATTGAGATCCAAAGGGAATTAAAAAGTGTGGGAATTGTTCCTTCCAAACCTAGAAATGTTCAGTACTTAATAGATCTCATGATCAGGACGCAAAGATCTATTCTAGGTGTAAATTATATTAAATTAAAAACGCTTTTCACTCAAATTCCTCCTTATGGAGCTTCGGCAAGTAAGCTTAATAGCAAAAAATGGTATATTAAAGCAAGAGGTATCCGTGAGATCTATGAAATGGATCAAAGTCAATATACCAGAGATCTTATTAAACTAAGGAATAGCGATAATATTTACGTGAGAAGGGAGGCTCAAATAGGAATCGTGATCTTCCTTGGCTGGAAGAGTTTGAGATTTTTACCATATCTTAAAAGACAGATGACGCTTTGGCAGCAAATTAAGATTGTAGAAAAGTTGTATGACCTTTATCCTGTGCCAGATCTAAATCATTTAAGGAGAGCATATAATAGCGATAGGCCTTATGCTAATGAATTGATCATGAGAATTATAAGGAAATTTCATTTAACTGAAGATATAGCTTATATTATTCAATTTATAGATAATCCTAAATTTGAAACTAGAGAAGCGGCAATTTACTGTATTTCTTCCTTTTTATTAGACGAAGACCAGATTGGAGAAATAAAGGAAAAATTTTATAATATTAGCAATACAGAACAACAACTGATGCTTTTAAAATATTTTCAAAGAATTTCTATGGAAATAGACTTGCCTTTTTATAAAGATCTATTATATAATGGTAATGACAGCATCAAACTTAGTACGGCCGATATTCTATGGAGTAATGGTTATAAAGAGGAAGTTCAAGATTACTACTATCAACAATATACACAAAAAGCTAATAGTGATTTTATATCTGTTTAAATTAAATTTTTAATGGAGATAGATCTTTACTATTACATCTTTTGGGCGCTCAATTATTTTTTCCTATTCTATGGTTTGTGTTTAACAGCTCTCTATTTTTTCGCGATCCTACTTTCTAATAGATCGGTTACCCGGAATAAAAGAAAAGCCAGATTCTTGCAGGTAAATGATATAGTAAGCGCTTCAGATATTCCATCCATCACACTAATTGCACCTGCATTTAATGAGAGCCGCACCATTGTTGAAAACGTAAAATCATTACTTGCACTTCAATATCCTTTTTATGAACTTATCATTGTAAATGATGGTAGTACAGATAATACCTTAAAACTTTTGGTGGATAAATATGACTTGGAACCATTCGATTCTACTTTCATAACCCAACCAATTCCAACTTCAACTGTAAATAAGATCTATAGAAGCAGAAAATTACAATACAAACAACTTACTGTAATAGACAAGAATAACGGAGGAAAATCTGATGCTAATAATGCGGGGATAAATTTTGCGGCTACAGAGTTGGTACTATGTACCGATGCCGATTGTATTATTGAGCAGGATGCATTGCTCAAGATGGTTAGACCTTATTTGGAAGAATTTGATCAAGAAATTGTTGCCTGTGGTGCTGCAATTGGAATTATTAACGACTCTGTGGTGAAAAATGGGGTAGTGGAAAAACTCCGTTTACCAGACCGGTTAATTCCTATGATCCAAGTTGTAGAATATATTAGAGCTTTTCTATTAGGTAGAATGGCCTGGAGTGAAATTAATGGAGTGATGCTGGTTTCTGGAGCCTTTGGACTTTATGCCAGAAATAGGGTGATAGAGGTTAACGGATTCAATATACATACCGTAGGAGAAGATCTTGAATTAGGAATTCGATTAAGAAAACATATGGAAGAGATCAAGGTACCATATAAAATGGTATATCTGCCAGAAACCCTATGTTGGACTGAAGCACCTGACACTATTAATGTCCTAATAAAACAAAGGGACAGATGGGCCCGCGGCCTTTGGGAAACCATGGGGTTACATAAAGATCTGTTCTTCAACCGGAAGTATAGAGATATGGGATTGTTCTATTATCCATATTGGATGTTCTTTGAATTAGGTGCACCAATTGTAGAATTTATCGGATTATTAAGTCTTATAATATTTACGTTTTTAGGGCTTATAAATTGGAGTATCGCAATTTTACTATTTACAAGTGTGTATCTTTTAGGATGTATATTCTCTACTATTTCGATCTTTATATACGTTAAGAATTTTAAACATTACAATACCGGTAAAGATGTGGTAGAACTATTACTTGCCGCCTATCTTGAACCATTTGTTTATCATCCTATTCTTATTTTAGGGCAGATCCAAGGTTATTATAAAAAGATCTTCGGAGTTAAATCTGGATGGGGTAATATGGATAGAAAAGGGTTTCAAACCCTTCCAAAAGAAAAAGCGGACAGATCATAATTTCATTTTTATGGATTAAATAATTTAAGTGATTATACTTATATATTTTAAAGATTTTAAATTAATTTCGAAATAATTACCTTCGGGACGTGGTGCAGTCCGGTAGCATGCACGGCTGGGGGCCGTGTGGTCGCAGGTTCAAATCCTGTCGTCCCGACTAGAATAAAAAGCGATGCAAATGCATTGCTTTTTTATTTTAGGTAATTAAGATCTTTTACAAATTACTCAGCCTGTGCTCTATGAGATATATTTTTGTTAAAGTTGATCAATTGTTAAACCGCTATTAAATAATTGCTGAAAAACAAAGGTTTAACGTGCATTTAAGAGCCATTACAGTCGCTTTATTTTACTTTTAAATAAAAGATTGCAAACTTAAAATAAAACGATATGTCTTCAGAAAAAGAGAAAAATAAAGATGAAATAGTAACAATTAACCCCGCTACTGGCGAGAAAATAAAATCTTATAAATTAATGAGTACAAAAGAGGCTGAAGATGCTGTAAAAAAGTGTCATGAAGCCTTTTTAAAATGGAGACTAAAATCTCCTGAGGAAAGAGCAAAGGTAATTAAAACTATTGGGAAGAGTCTTGGGAAATATAAAGATGAATTGGCAAAGCTAATGACCCAGGAAATGGGGAAATTAGAAGCACAAGGAGGCGATGAGGTTGATCTTTGTATTGGAATTTGTGATTGGACGGCAGCCAACGCTCCAGAAAGTTTAAAATCTGAGGAAAGAGAGCTTCCAGATGGGGGAAAAGGACATGTAACCTATTCTCCAATGGGAGTTATATATGGTATCCAACCATGGAATTATCCAACTTATCAAGTAATTAGATATGCTATTGCTAGTTTAATGGCGGGTAATGGAGTATTGTTGAAACATGCCTCAAATGTTACTGGATCCGGACTTTTGATTGAAAAAGCATTTCTAGATGCCGGATTACCAGAGAATTTATTTACTGTTCTAACAATTTCTCATGATACTTCAAATAAAATTATTAAAAATGAGCTGGTACGTGGAGTTACATTAACAGGAAGTCCATCAGCCGGAAAAGTTATTGGTGAATTAGCAGGGAAAAATTTAAAAAAATCTGTCTTGGAATTAGGGGCTAATGATGCCTATATGGTGCTGGAAGATGCAGATGTAGATTTAGCAATAGAAATGTGTGTGAAAGGTCGCCTTTATAATAATGGAGAAACCTGTATAGCTGCAAAACGTTTTATTGTTGTAGACGCCGTTTATGAAGAGTTTAAAAAAGGATTTGTTTCTAAAATGAGTGCAATTAAACACGGTGACCCAACAAAAGAAGGCAGTGATATTGGTCCAATGGCAAGAAAAGACCTTAGAGAAGATTTACATGAACAGGTAACTAAAAGTGTGAAAAATGGAGCAGAGATCTTATGTGGAGGAAAAATTCCAGAAGGTAAGGGATATTATTATCCTGCAACAGTTTTAGGAAATGTAAAACCTGGACAACCAGCTTACAGTGATGAGCTGTTTGGACCTGTAGCCTCATTGATTCACGCTAAGGATGATGAAGATGCGATGAGACTTGCCAATGATAGTAGATTTGGACTCGGTGGTGGTATCTTCTCTAAAAATGAAGACAAAGCGATTGAGCTAGCTTCTAAGTATTTTGATACTGGAATGGTATTTATAAATTGCTTTGGATTAGCAGTGCCTAATATGCCTTTTGGAGGAGTTAAAGATTCTGGATATGGTAGAGAACATGGTGGTTTTGGATTATTCGAATTTGTAAATGTGAAATCTATTATGCTAATGAAGAATTAATTGTCTTAAATAGTAATGAAGTTAAAAGGTGATGGTAAAACATCACCTTTTTTTGTTTTAGTTTAAAACAATTGCTCTTAGTTTAATATAAAATCACTCCCATTATATTAAGCTGGAAATATCAATTAATTAATATTATTTTTAATCTTTAGAAATAATTTAGATGGTACAAGAAGTTTTTGATGCATATTCCTTTGTTTTTGAAGAGGAGCTTTTGGAAGAAATTTCTGAAGTAGGAACTCTTAAAGAGTTTAAAGAGAATGAACGTATAATTGAAATAGGGGACCATGTTACTGCTATGCCTTTATTATTAAGCGGCGCAATCAAGATCTTACGTGAAGATCAGGATGGAGACGAATTGCTGCTTTATTTTTTGGAACGTGGAGACACTTGTGCCATGACACTCTCTTGTTGCTTAGGACATACCAAAAGTGAGATACGCGCTATGGCAGAAACTCCAACTAAGTTGATCATGATTCCTATTGAAAAAATGGAAGAATGGACCTCAAAATATAAAAGTTGGAGGAATTTTGTATTTGAAAGTTATCACTCCAGACTTTCTGAAATGCTAGATACTATAGATACCATTGCATTCTTGAACATGGATGAACGCCTGTTAAAATACCTTAGAGATAAAGCAAAGATCAATCAGAATGACTTGGTTCAAGTAACGCATCAGCAAATAGCTTATGAAATGCACACATCAAGAGTGGTTATTTCTAGATTACTAAAAAAATTAGAGTTAAAGGGAACCATTGCACTTAACAGAAATAGCATACAGGTAATAGATCTTTAAAATGAAAAAGCTGTGTAACCAATGTTACTGTATAAGGAGATTAGGTGCAATACATTTGCCGTATTCTAAAAATTAATAATGGGTATTATAGAAATCTTAGGTTATTTTGGAGCTTTAGTAATAGGACTTGTATTAGGTTTAATTGGCGGTGGCGGTTCTATTCTCACAGTTCCAATCTTAGTTTATTTATTAGCCGTTAATCCAGTAACTGCAACAGCTTATTCCTTATTTGTTGTAGGTGCCACTTCCTTGGTTGGAGCAATCAAGAATATCAAAAAGAAACAGGTTGATCTTCGAACTGCTTTCGTATTTGCGGCTCCTGCTTTTATCGCAGTGTATGCTACTAGAATGTATCTAGTTCCAGCAATTCCAGACACTCTATTTTCTGTTGCGGGGTTTGAAGTAACGAAGAACATTGGTATTATGCTTTTTTTTGCCATTATTATGGTGGTGTCTTCTATTTCCATGATCTTAAATAATAAAGTTGAAAGTGAGGTTGAAGAAAAAACTGTTTACAACTATCCATTAATAATTTTAGAAGGTATTGGAGTTGGACTGCTAACTGGAATAGTTGGTGCCGGAGGAGGATTCTTAATTATTCCTGCTTTAGTTTTATTAGCCAAACTCCCTATGAAAAGAGCGGTGGCAACATCTTTATTAATCATTGCTATAAAATCTTTAATAGGATTTATCGGGGATATTCAGAATATGGATATAGACTGGGTGTTCTTACTTATATTTACTGGTTTGTCTATTGTTGGAATATTTATAGGGATCTATTTGAGTAAATTTATAGACGGTAAAAAATTAAAAAAAGCATTTGGATGGTTCGTATTAGTAATGGGGATCTATATAATATATAAAGAAATTAGCGCTTAAAAATAAAGGATATGTCAAAATTAAAAATAGCAATAGTTATGGGATTTTTCGCATCAATATTTGGTTTAAACGCTCAAAACACTAAAGAGATCACTGTTTTAGATGCTAGAGAATTCAGAGAGAAAATTTCTGAAGGGAAAGTTGCTTTGGTAGATGTTAGAACCGCAAATGAATTTAATGCAGGCAACATCAAGAATTCGGTAAATATTGATTTTTTTGATCCTCAATTCATCACCTTTTTTTCAGAGTATGATAAAAATGAACCTATCTATGTGTATTGCCAAAGTGGTAATAGAAGTGGAAAGGCTTCAAAAAAACTTGCTGCCATAGGCTTCACTAAGATCTACGATTTAAAAGGTGGATACGCTGGATGGAAAATCAATAATTAAACGAGAACATCCATTGCATTAAAGGATAGTATAATTGCAAATTAGCAAAGAGGTTTTATTGGATTTTTTAACTAAATTAAATTAGGGATTTTTTTGCCAGATATACTAATTCAAATCATTTATAGGTACGGAGGTGTTTTATTTTGAAGAATGATATTCATAAATAACTTAAATAAGACCATAACCTTAGGGCTAAAAGAAAACTGGAAACAGTTTACAATCCTAGTGATAGTAAATGCCTTTGTTGGTGGTATGGTAGGTCTGGAACGCACCATTATTCCAAAATTCGCTGAATTGGAATTTGGCATAGAACTAAAAACAGCCATTTTATCGTTTATTGTTGCATTTGGGGTATCCAAGGCCTTAACTAATTATTTCACAGGTAAATTAGCAAACAGATTTGGTAGAAAAAACCTACTTATTTTAGGTTGGCTTATTGCATTGCCAATTCCATTTATTTTGATAAATGCTGGCAGTTGGAACTGGGTGATCTTTGCAAATATATTACTAGGAATAAATCAAGGATTAACCTGGAGTAGCACTGTTGTGATGAAAATAGATCTAGTAGGAGAGAAGGACAGAGGCATTGCTATGGGTTTAAATGAATTTGCAGGATACTTTGCCATTGGTGTGGTGGCTTTTCTTACAGGTTATATAGCCGAACGCTTTGGGGTAACACCATATCCATTTTATCTGGGAATAGGAATATCAATTATAGGTTTAATTTTAAGTGTTTTGTTTGTTAGAGATACTATGGCATTTGTGAAAAAGGAGACCATTAATGATAACTCAGATGAACATGAAAGTATCTTTCTGTCTACAACTTTTAAGGACAAAACCTTAAGTGCAGTTACACAAGCTGGATTGGTGAATAACCTGAATGATGGAATGATCTGGGGATTGTTGCCAATGGTGTTATTGGCTTTAAATTATAATTCGGAGAATATCGGGATTATTGCAGCAATCTATCCAACTGTATGGGGTTTTGGCCAATTAATTACTGGTAAAATGTCTGATATTTATTCTAAAAAAAAGATGCTTTTTTGGGGGATGCTAATACAAGGAATAACCATTTTATTCATTCCGTTCACAGGTGATTTCATTTTATTGATTCTTATATCGGCACTTTTAGGTTTGGGCACCGCATTGGTTTATCCAACTTTTTTATCCGCGATAGCAGGAGCTACTAGTCCAGGACAACGGGCAGAAAGTATAGGAGTCTTTAGATTATGGAGAGACTTAGGATATGCTATTGGCGCCATCATTTCAGGAATCGCAGCAGATGTTTTCGGGATTAAATATGCGATCCTATTAATTGGGGTAATCACTGTTATATCTTCAATAGTCATAAAAATAAGGATGCCAAATGATAGTAAACATAGAGTTGTAACTTCATAACAATTCTATAGTACTCTTGTTCAGCTAATATAAATACTGGACTCTATTGAATTTCTAGTGCGGCATCCCATTAAGTAAGAAGGAGACCCTGAAACATCCTGATGCTTCGGAACAGAGTAAAGAGATGGTTAGCTGTCTTGCTGGACCATCGATTGGATATAAAAAGTTTTATTCTTTTTCTGAGGATATTTAATAATATCTTGATATTACGATGGCCTCAATAAAATCAGAAGGGTCTTTAATTCTTAGGGCTTTTTTATATTGATGTTTCTTTAAAATTATTGAGGTAGTTTACATGTTATAGATTGATAAAAACTAAATTATAATATTGAGTATTAAACTCCCTCAATTTTTATTAAAATGAGGGAGTTTCTGATTTTAGTTACTACAATGCTATGTTATAATATCCTTTCTTCTGAAGCTGAAAATCATAAAGAATTCCATTATCTACAACTTCTATTTGTTCAGGTAAATCCTCTTTAGAAACTTTGAATTTCTTTAGGGAAAAACCACAAGCAACGATACTTATATGCTGCTTTTTTGCTTGCTCTAAGAAATCATGCATAAGCTCTTTATTTACAAGATCTTCTACTGTTTTACCACAAATTATTACCTGGAAATCTCCATACTTACTTCCATCTTCATTTGCTAATGTTTCCGAAGCCAAAAAGATGGGTTTTAATTGGGCTATTTTCTTAGTTAATACCACATAGTTATTCTTTGAGCTATCATGTTTTTTGTTTTCTATAGTTTGTGCATTTAATGAGCTTATGCTAATTAATAGAATTAAGGCTGTGTTTAAAATAGTTTTCATTTGTTATTTTTTTTATTGTTATTAAAATCGTTTAAAATAAAGAACAGGAGGCCTCCTAAAATGGCTATGTTTTTAAATAAAGGTCCAAGAGTGGTTATTTGTCCTACTTGAATAGTTAATGTTATAGGGATAAGTACGGTGCAAAGTAAGATTGCCGCCCATTTTGTTTTGTACCCCATCAACAAGCTTAGGCCTGCGATTAGCATAATAATTCCGGAAGCAATGATCATTGTTTTAGGCTCTCCAAAAAAGTGGGCAATTCCCTTAAATCTTGCTTGTTCTATTCTAAAGAGAGTTTTTTCTAAGTTTAAGAGGTGACTTAAACTTGCAACTAAAAAAATCCCACTTAGCATGACCCTAAAAATCACTAATGAGCGATTATTTACCAAAATTTCAGTTTTCATTTTTATAATGTATTAGTTAGTATCACTAAAAGTGAATTCATTTTTAATAATGGAAAAATGTAATGTAAAAACTGATTTAAACTTTTGGTGGAGGATAATGATTATGATTATAGTCTGATGGAATTGTAGAAATTCTATAATCTATTTTTGGTAGATACTTTTGTTGAAATAAGTTATCCCAATGGGATATTTCTAAATTATAAGGTGCAGCACATACATACTGGAAAGAATGATTTATGTCTGAATTTAAAATAGAATATTGAGCAGTAGCATTGGAAGGTGGAAGTTTAAATTTCTTACAATGTGGATTGATATGAGAAACAAAATTAGTTTCTGTAGCAAATTCAATAAATTTAGCATCTATTGAAACTAGTTTTCCTAGGAAAACGATAAGCAATATAAATCCTATGTAGTTTTTGTGCTTCATTAATATCAGCAAATATAAAAGACATGCCTAGATATATATGTTACAATTGTTACAAACCCTTTTAATAAATAATGAAGATGAGTATAACAGCAGAAAAAAGTAAAATGATTAATGGTTACAAGCATATCTTGTATGAATCTGCCTCATTATCTGAAGAAGAACTTTTAAAGGCTTCCCATCAATTTTTCGAACATCTAAATAAAAGACGTTCGATAAGGGAATTTTCAGATCAAGAGGTTTCTAAAGAAGTCATAGAAAATATAATAAGATCTGCATCTACAGCACCATCTGGAGCTCACAAACAACCATGGACTTTTTGTGCTATTTCAAATTCAGAATTAAAATCAAAAATAAGAGAGGCTGCAGAAGTTGAGGAGCAGGAGAATTATTCTGGCAGGATGAGCGAAAGTTGGCTTAGAGATCTTGCTCCATTGGGAACTACCATGGAAAAGCCGTTTTTAGAAGAAGCTCCTTGGTTAATTGTAGTTTTTAAAAAGGTTTATGAATTGGATGAAATTGGCGCAAAACATAATAATTATTATGTGAATGAGTCTGTTGGAATTGCATGTGGAATGCTAATAACTGCAATTCATAATGCAGGCTTGGTTACACTAACGCATACTCCAAGTCCTATGAATTTCCTTACTAAAGTTCTGGGGCGACCTTCTAATGAGCGTCCTTATTTATTAATGCCTGTAGGTTATGCAAATGAACCTGCATATGTTCCCGATATTGAGCGAAAGGGACTTGATGAAATATCTCGATTTTACGAATAATCCCTGGAAATTAGTTACTTAAATTAGACCGCATTCAATAATATAAATGCTTTGCGATAATTGAGAATTAGAAGTGTAACATATGTTACTTCCTTAACGCATACAAATGTTTACTTTTGCCAAGTAATCTTAAAATAAGTTGGAGAAATATTTAAAAATTATACAAGAATCGTTCTCTGGATATTTTAATTATCTGGTTCAAGAAATAACCAATCCCTCATGGACTAACTATTTCTACTGGTTAATTGGATTGTCTTTATTGGTATGGACCTTAGAGGTTCTAATTCCATGGAGGAAGAATCAAGGAGCATTTAGAAAAGGTTTTTGGTTAGATTCATTTTATATCGTTTTTAATTTCTTTCTTTTCTCTTTAATTGGGTACAATGCATTATCCAATGTAGGAGTAGAATTATTCAATGATTTTTTAGGATTGTTCGGGATAGAGAATATGGTAGCCATTAATATTCAAGGTTTACCTGTTTGGAGTCAGTTGCTAATCATGTTTGTAATTGCCGATTTTATCCAGTGGAACGTTCATAGGCAATTGCATAAAAGACCCATATTATGGGAATTCCATAAAATACATCATAGTGTAAAGGAAATGGGTTTTGCTGCTCAATTCAGATTTCATTTTATGGAAACAATTATCTACAAGTCGGTGCAATATATCCCGCTTGCGATGATTGGTTTTGGGATACAAGAATTCTTTGTGATCTATATGTTCTCTGTATTTATAGGACATTTAAATCATGCAAATGTGGGATGGAATTATGGCGTTTTAGGATACATTCTTAACAACCCAAAAATGCATATTTGGCATCATTCCAAAGAATTACCAGAAGCACATCCATATGGAATGAACTTCGGATTATCTCTGAGTATTTGGGATTATTTATTTGGTACAGCATACATTCCGAAGAATGGAAAAGATATAGAATTAGGATTCGATGGAGACGAAGATTTCCCGGAAGATTTTGGAAATCAGATTCTATTTCCTTTTATAAATAGGAATAAAACAACTCAAAAAAAATAAAAAACAAAAACGTAGAAAATGAAAGTAAAACAATTTAACGATGCTCCTTTAGCGCATTATTCCTACGCAATTGTAAGTAACGGTAAAATGGCATTGGTAGATCCTAGTAGAGATCCTATGCCTTATTATAAATATGCAGAACAAGAAAACGCAGAAATTGTAGCGGTATTCGAAACACATCCGCATGCAGATTTTGTTAGCAGTCATTTACAAATTAGTGAAGAAACAGGGGCCGATATTTATGTAAGTAAATTATTGGGAGCCGATTATAATCATAAATCTTTTGATGATGGAGATTCCTTGAAAATGGAAGATGTGCTTTTTAAAGCCCTTAACACCCCAGGACATTCCCCAGATAGTATAACTATTATTGCAGAAGAAGGAAAGGAAACTATATTATTTACAGGAGACACTTTATTTATTGGGGATGTAGGGAGACCAGACTTGCGTGAATCAGTTGGAAATGTGACTGCTAAAAGAGTAGAACTTGCTAAGGATATGTACCATACTATACAGAAAAAACACAAGGGACTTCCAGATGATGCAATTGTGTATCCGGCTCATGGTGCAGGTTCTTTATGTGGAAAAAATATGAGTAGCGATTCTTCCAGTACCTTAGGAAACGAACGCCAAGGGAATTGGGCTTTTCAAGAGCAAACGGAAGAAGAATTTGTAGCTGAAATATTAAAGGATCAACCCTTTATACCATCTTATTTTGGTTTTAATGTAGATATTAATAAGAAAGGCGCAGAGAATGTAAATAAATCTAAGGGGATCGAACTTAGATTAAATGTAAATGAATTGGATTCTAGTATTATTAAAGTTGATGTTAGAAATCAGGAAAAATTTAAAAAAGCACATCTCTTTAATAGCATCAATATCATGGCAAGCACTCCAACTCAAAAATTTGAGACTTGGTTAGGAGCGATCATAGAGCCTAACGAGGCTTTCTATATTGTTGTAGATAGTGTAGACGATATAGATGAAATTTTAAACAGAGTAGTAAAGATAGGATATGAAAAACAGTTAATGGCCTTTGTAACCTTATCTAATGAGGTTTCAAATTCTTCTGATGAATTAGATCTGAAAGATTTCAAGAATAATCAAGATAAGTACACCATTATAGATATTAGAAATGAAGGAGAAATTGCTGAAGGGAAGATCTTCGAGAAAGCAATAGGTTCCCCATTAAATGATTTAAGAGATAACATAACGGCTATTCCAACAAATAAGCCAATAGTGGTTCACTGTGCAGGAGGATATCGCTCTGCAGCTGGAAGCAGTATTCTTGAAAATAAGTTTAAGAACACAAAAGTTTATGATCTAAGTGAGGCTATAAACGATTTTATTTAAATAAATTATATAGAAGAGAGTGATCTTTTCTAAACTTTTTCTACCCTAATAGAAACTTGAAAGACCTTTATAGTGTAATTACTTTAAGGGTTTTTTGCTTTTTACACCTAGCAACTTCATTGCGGAATAATTAAAATTTCCTTAGACATTTTTCTATATTTACAACTTTCAATACATATTGGCATTCAAACAATGAATAATGGATAAAAAATATAAAGTGAAGGTGAATGGTTCTTACGAACATCATTTTACCAATGAGGATATTAATTCCTTAGATACTCAGGAGGTTTCAGCTTCTAAAATTCATGTTTTAAAAGACAGTAATTCATTTAAAGCAGAGATCATAAAATCGGATTTTCTTAATAAAACCTATTCAGTAAAGATCAATGCAAACATATACGAGGTACAAATCTCTAATCAGTTGGATCTTTTAATAGAAGAAATGGGACTTACTATAGTGTCTTCCAAAATAGTTAACGATATTAAAGCACCAATGCCAGGGTTGATCCTCGATGTTTTAGTGGAGCGAGGAGCAAGTGTGAAAGAAGGAGATTATTTAGTTGTTTTAGAAGCTATGAAAATGGAGAACACACTTACTGCGCCAAGAGATGGAGTAGTGAAAGCCATCTCGGTTAAAAATGGCCAAACGGTAGATAAGAATCAGCTTCTTATTGAAATGGAATAGAACAAATCACTTCGGATTTTCTTCTGAAGATTTCAAGATATAATAGATCACAATCTAGATTTAAATGAAAAAAATATTAGTTGCCAATCGTGGAGAGATCGCATTACGAGTAATGAAGACCGCGAGAAAAATGGGTATTAAAACAGTTGCTGTTTTCTCAAAAGCAGATAGAAATGCACCGCATGTAAAATTTGCAGATGAAGCAGTTTATATTGGGGAAGCACCATCTAACCAATCCTATTTATTAGGGAGCAAGATCATTCAGGTAGCAAAGAATCACAATGTAGATGGGATCCATCCCGGCTACGGATTTTTAAGTGAGAATGCCGATTTTGCTGAAGAAGCAGAAAAGAACGGCATCACCTTTATAGGGCCTGGATCCAAAGCTATTCGTGTAATGGGAAGCAAACTTGCAGCTAAAGATGCTGTAAAGGCTTATGACATTCCTATGGTGCCCGGCATAGATGAAGCGATCACAGATGTAGAAAAAGCAAAAGGGATTGCCAAAGAAATAGGATTTCCAATTCTAATAAAAGCTTCTGCCGGAGGTGGAGGTAAAGGAATGCGCGTGGTAGAAAAGGAATCGGAACTAGGAGATCAAATGAAACGAGCGATCAGTGAAGCTGAATCTGCTTTTGGTGATGGTTCGGTATTTATTGAAAAATATGTGGGTTCACCAAGACATATCGAGATTCAGGTTTTAGCAGATACTCATGGAAATTTCGTTCACCTTTTTGAGCGAGAATGTAGCATTCAAAGACGTCACCAAAAAGTGGTAGAGGAAGCTCCTTCTGTGATTTTGGATGATAAGCTTCGAAAAGAAATGGGAGAAGCTGCAATTAAGGTGGCTAAAGCATGTGATTATGTTGGTGTTGGAACGGTAGAATTTTTAATGGACGAAAATAAAAAATTCTATTTTCTAGAAATGAATACCCGTTTACAAGTAGAACATCCAGTAACTGAATTTATCACAGGAATAGATCTAGTTGAGCAGCAAATTAAAGTTGCAAGAGGTGAAAAATTAGCTTTTGGTCAGGAAGACCTTAAGATAAAGGGACACGCGGTGGAGTTACGTGTATATGCAGAAGATCCTATGGAAGATTTTATGCCGAGCGTGGGAACTTTGGAGCGCTATAAAACTCCAAGTGGCGAAGGAATTAGAGTAGATGATGGTTTTGAAGAGGGAATGGAAGTCCCTATTTATTATGATCCTATGCTAGCAAAATTGATCACTTATGGAAAAACGAGAGAAGAAGCTATTCAATTGATGATTTCGGCAATAGATTCTTATGAAGTTACTGGAGTACAAACTACACTTCCTTTTGGGAAATTTGTGTTTGAACATGAAGCCTTCCGCAGTGGAAATTTCGATACTCATTTTGTGAAGAATTATTATTCCGCAGAAAAGCTAGCTTCAAAAATTGAAGAGGAGGCAGAGTTAGCGGGGATCATAGCGATCAAGCAATATTTAAAAGATCAGCAATTAACAAGATTACCGCACAACTAATTTCAGTTGTTTCTGAAATAAAGAGTGACTGTATAGCGAATTTAAAAAAAATCATAATAGAATTATGAGCAAGAATATAGATGTTTTAAATAAAAAAATTGCTGAAGCTCATTTGGGTGGAGGTGAAAAACGCATAGACAAGCAACACGAAAAAAAGAAATTGACCGCTCGTGAGCGTGTAAATTATTTTTTAGATGAAGGATCTTTTGAGGAGATCGGGATCTTAGTAACTCACCGAACTACAGATTTTGGAATGGAAAAACAGCAATTCTATGGAGATGGAGTTGTGACGGGATATGGGACTGTAAATGGAAGATTGGTGTATGTATTTGCTCAAGATTTTACAGTTTTTGGAGGTGCACTTTCTGAAACACATGCCGAAAAAATCTGTAAAGTAATGGATCACGCTGTAAAAGTGGGAGCTCCAATTATTGGACTAAATGATTCTGGTGGAGCTAGAATTCAGGAAGGGGTGCGTTCTTTAGGTGGTTATGCCGATATTTTTTATAGAAACGTGCAAGCTTCAGGAGTAATTCCGCAGATCTCTGCAATTATGGGGCCTTGTGCAGGTGGCGCAGTGTATTCGCCTGCCATGACAGATTTTACGGTGATGGTGGAAGGGAGTAGCTATATGTTTGTAACAGGACCCAATGTGGTAAAAACAGTGACCAATGAAGAGGTGACTTCAGAAGAATTGGGAGGTGCTAGTACACATTCAACCAAATCTGGAGTAACTCATTTAACTTCGAATAACGATATCGCTTGTCTAGAAGATATTAAACATTTACTGAGCTATTTGCCTCAGAATAATAAGGAAACAACGGCAAAACTCCCTTATGAATTAACTGATGAAATAAGAGAAGTTCTGGATGATCTTATTCCTGATAGCGCGAATAAACCTTATGACATGCATGAGGTGATAAAAGGAATTATAGATGAAGATTCTTTCTTTGAGATCCATAAAGATTATGCAGATAATATTATAGTTGGATTTGCCAGATTAGGAGGAAGAAGTATTGGAATTGTTGCAAACCAACCTATGAGTTTGGCAGGAGTTCTGGATGTAGATTCCTCTAAAAAGGCAGCAAGATTCACGAGATTTTGCGATTGTTTTAATATCCCGCTTTTGGTTTTAGTAGATGTTCCGGGATTTTTACCGGGTACAGATCAGGAATGGAATGGGATCATCCTGCATGGTGCGAAGCTTTTATATGCATTAAGTGAAGCAACAGTGCCAAGAGTAACAGTGATAACAAGAAAGGCCTATGGAGGCGCTTACGATGTAATGAATTCCAAACATATTGGAGCTGATCTTAATTTTGCTTGGCCAACTGCGGAAATTGCGGTGATGGGAGCAAAGGGAGCCAGTGAGATCATCTTCAGAAAAGAGATCCAAGAATCTGAAAATCCAGAGTTGAAACTTTCAGAAAAAGAAGCAGAATATGCAGAGAAATTCGCAAATCCTTTTGAAGCTGCTAAACGTGGATTTATAGATGAGGTGATCATGCCAAGAGATACCAGAAAGAAATTGCTGAAAGCTTTTAGTATGCTGGAAAATAAGACTGTTCTTAGAATAGATCGCAAACACGGAAATATTCCTTTATAATAGTAATTAAAAGATTATGAGCCGGATCAATATTTTTGATCCGGCTTTTATTTTTAAGTTTTTCATTTTCTTTACGACTGTAACAATTGTTACTGTAAACACCTACAAAATAGGTGTTCTTTGCACTCAATAAAAATTTAAATTATGGAATGGATCTTTGAACCTTGGCCTTGGTATGTGGCCGGACCACTTATAGCGTTAATAATGTTTCTCCTGATTTTTGTTGGGAAGCAATTTGGAATGTCCTCTAACCTTCGAACTTTTTGTACGATGTGCGGAGCCGACAAAACTGCAGATTTTTTTAATTTCGATTGGAAAGCACAACGATGGAATTTGGTAGTGGTTTTGGGGGCCGGTCTTGGTGGATTTATAGGAGCACATTATTTATCTAATGATGTTGCAGTGGCCATAAACCCAGATACAATTTCTACCTTAAAAGTATTAGGATTCAATAGTGCAGGATCTGCATATCTGCCAGACGAACTTTTTAGCTTAGAAGCTTTAACTAGTGTGAAAAGTTTATCGCTTTTATTGATAGGAGGATTATTAATAGGATTTGGAGCTAGATATGCAGGAGGTTGTACTTCTGGTCACGCAATTTCAGGATTGAGTAATTTACAACTTCCTTCCCTTATCGCTGTAGTAGGCTTCTTTATTGGAGGTTTATTTATGATTCATGTATTATTTCCCTTAATATTTTAGAGATGAAAAGAACACTTAGTTATTTATTTATAGGAATGTTCTTCGGAATTGTAATGTACAAATCGGAAGCAGCATCTTGGTTTAGGATCTACGAAATGTTCCAGTTTCAATCCTTTCATATGTATGGAATTATTGGTTCTGCACTAGTCATAGGTATTATTGGAGTGCAATTGATCAAGAAGAATAACATAAAATCCTTCTATGGAGAACCTATTCGTTTTATTCCCAAGGAAAGAGGATTTACTAGATATATTGCAGGGGGTATTATCTTTGGATTGGGTTGGGCATTGGCAGGATCATGCCCTGGACCAATTTATACGTTAATAGGAGCAGGTTATGTTTCGATTATTATTGTACTTATTGGTGCAATTCTAGGCACCTTTCTTTACGGATTGCTTCAGAAGAAACTTCCTCACTAGATATTAGGGGGTTTTATTTCTTCAGCATTCATTGTAAAGGAGGGAAGAGCAATTTTATATTTCACCACAACTAGTCTAATACTAATTACTATTAGGGAGGTGATCACATAAATAACATCTTTATCTACTCCAAGATCGAATAGAATAACGTAGGCTAAAGCTCCAATGAGGCAAGCAGTAGCGTAAATCTCTTTTCTGAAGATCACTGGTATCTCATTACAAAGTATATCCCGTATAACTCCCCCAAAGGTTCCGGTGATGGCTCCTAGAGCGATAGAGATAATGGGATCTAATCCATTATTTATTCCCGCTTCCACGCCAGTGATAGTGAATACACCAAGTCCGATGGTATCAAATAGAAAAAGAGAAGTTTTTAAATGATTTATCTTACGCCGAAAAACGATTGCTAAAAAGGTAACGAGACTAATCAGGTAAATATAAAATGTGTTTTCCATCCACATTACCGGGTTATTTCCAATTAAAATATCTCTTACGGTACCTCCACCGGTTGCAGTAACAAATGCAATAATAAAGATCCCAAAAAGATCAAGTTTTCTTGTCATAGCGGCTAACGCACCAGATATGGCAAAAGCCACGGTACCTAAAATATCGAAAGTGCTAAAAAGTGAAATATCTATCATTGAAGGCAAAGTTAATTCTTAATACAGCAAATGCTAATAGGATCTAATAAAATTGACGCTTTTAGGCTTTAATATTCAATTGAATTATAAACAAATAGTAAATCTTAATAACAATTCCTGTAAGTTTTTAACTAAACTCCCTACTTTTACAGAACAAAATAAATATTGAAATGTCTAATACTATTGAAAGAATAAAATGTTTAATTATTGGTTCGGGACCTGCAGGATATACTGCAGCTATCTATGCAGCTCGTGCAGATATGCATCCAGTGATGTATACTGGTATGGAGCCGGGTGGACAATTAACAACCACTACCGAGGTTGATAATTTTCCGGGTTATCCAGATGGAATAGATGGACCTGCAATGATGGTAGATCTTCAAAAACAAGCAGAGCGTTTTGGAACAGAAGTACGAATTGGAATGGTAACTGAAGTTAAATTCAGTGTAGAACCAGGTGGAATTCATACAGCTTGTGTAGATAATTCTACATGGGTAGAGGCAGAATCTGTTATTATTTCTACTGGTGCTACCGCTAAATATTTAGGATTGCCAAGTGAACAACGCTTACGTGGAGGTGGAGTTTCTGCATGTGCAGTTTGTGATGGTTTTTTCTATAAAAATCAAGATGTAGCTATTGTTGGTGGAGGCGATACCGCGGCAGAAGAAGCAACCTATCTTGCAAATATTTGTAGCAAAGTTACCATGTTGGTGCGTAAGGATGAAATGAAAGCTTCTAAAGCCATGCAGCATAGAGTTACCAATACTAAAAATATAGTTTTAAAATACAATACTCAGGTTGATGAGGTCTTAGGGGAGCAAGTGGTTGAAGGATTAAGAATGGTGAATAATGAGACTGGTGAGAAAGAGGAAATTGCAATTACTGGTTTATTTATTGCCATTGGACATAAACCAAACACCGATATTTTTAAAGGGCAATTGGATATGGACGATATGGGATACCTTGTAACTAAAGGTAAAACTACGAAAACCAATATACCTGGAGTATTTGCTTCTGGAGATGTACAGGATAAAGAATATAGACAAGCTATTACTGCAGCTGGAACTGGTTGTATGGCAGCATTAGATGCAGAGCGTTACTTAAGCTCGGTAGAAGAACTAAAAGAAAATAAAGTAGAAGCTGATTTGTAAATCAATTTAGCCTGAGTGAGATTTTTCGAAGTGTTTTAAATGGTTTTTGACCTTATTTGATTGAATTTGCAAAGATATAAGCAACCTTATTTTAAGACGTTAATTTTGGGCTATAGTTAATATCTAAAATAAAAAGGAGACTGTTTTAGACAGCCTCCTCCATTAAGTTTTTTTTGCACATCTCTTTTAATAACTGGCCACTCTGCCTTCTGTTGTTTTTTGTGGCACATATTTTACATACTTACTCTGTTTACCTTGTGTAAGCTTAATTTTGTATAATTCTTGATCGATATTGCTGCCTTTTCCACTTGCTTTATATAAGTTGCTGGCCATAATCCATCCAGTATTATCTTTATAAATATCTCTCCTAACTTTTAATGGCAAAACGATATCCCGAAATCTTTGGGTAGTTTCAATAAGTTCTCCTTCCTTATTAAAGGTTGCATTTAAGTATCCTTTTCCGCTAATAAAACTTACTAGGATACTTTCAATATCATCATCCAAATTTAAGGATTTCACATCAAAATTTTCCTGTGCAAAACTAATTGGATTTTTCATAAAATGATTTTCATAAGACTCTTTTACTTCAAATTTAACATTTTGAAGATTGGAGGAGGTCACAACTTTTGAAGTTTTATAAGTTACTGTGGCTTCATCAAGTTTAGTCACCTTTTGCGCTTGTATAGTACTCATCCCTAAGACTAAGATCAAAATAATAATTAATGTTTTCATGATTAAATTTTTTAAAGGTTAATTTTGTTTGATATAAAAGTACCCTCAAATTCAGCTAAACACAATCGCCTTTTAAGGTGAAAGTTTTGTTAAAAAAACAAGTTTTGGAAGATAATCTCATCCTTAGGGGTGAGTTTGAATTTTTGGGGATTCCAAGTTTGGAAAATTTAGCTGCATTCTTGGTGTTTTTATATACCTAAAAAGGAATCTTGCAGGAATAGAGTTTGTTATAACTGTATTTTACCACTAAGCACTTTGGCTATTGCCTCTTTGCCGCAGGTCACGTGGAGTTTATGGTATATATTGCGCAGGTGAGAACGACTTGTGTCATATGAGATATTTAATTTGGACGCGATGGATTTTATACTGTACCCTTTAACTAAAAGCTGCAGTACTTCACTTTCCCTTTCTGTGAGCCCAAAACGTTCTTTAGATTTTTTTTTATCGTGCTGGAAAAAATGTAACATTTTTTTAGCAACTTCTGGGGACAAAGGCACTCCTCCTTTCTGTACTTCCAGGATTGCATCAAAAAGTTTAAGAGGAGAAATATTTTTTAAAATGTATCCGTCAGCTCCCGCACACAAGCTTTCAAAAAGCCTGTCTTCATCCCCAAATTGGGTATACATAATAATAGATACCAGTGGATTTGCTTCTTTAATTATAGGAATAGCGGTTATGCCATTCATTTTTGGCATATCAATATCCAGAAGCACAACATCTGGACGCTCCTTCTTAATTATTTTTTTTGCGTCTATGGGATCTTCATAAGCCCCTATAAGTTCAAATTCATCATTATATTCAAAAAGGGCTTTTAGCGAAATTCGCAGTTTTTCGTTATCTTCGAAAACTATAATTTTTATTGCCATTCCTAATTTTTTTAGTTTTTTAGATTTTGAAATTGACCTTCCCAAAATTTTGTAATATTTGTGGGCACAGAAAACCAATTGCTGTCAAAAGGGATTTGGAGTGATACTCTGGTACCTTTATTTTTTTTAGATTTAAGTTTTATGTGACCTTTCCATTTTTTTACCCTTTGTTTTATATTTTGCAGACCGTTCCTTTGTGAATCATTTTTAAGGTCAAACCCACAGCCGTCATCTTCAACCGCCAGGAAGAACATTCCTTTTTCAATTTTGATCATTACCCTAACTTTTGTGGCCTCTGCATGTTTGCGAATATTATTTAATAATTCTTTGAATACAAGAAATAATTCTCTCCGCTTTTGCATAGTCATTCTTTTTTTCGTGAAATCCCCCTGAATATTTACTTGGTACTTATAATTATTTTCCAAAACCTCTCCAGCATACTTTCGCATTTTTGCCAGGACTTGTTCTAAACTTTCATCTTTCATTTTGATATTCCACACAATCTCGTCTAATGCTTTTGCCGATGCCTCAACTTCCTGACCTATGCCATCAAGATATAAGGCTTCACGACTACCGGTATCAATTTTGTTTTTAGAAAGGGCAGTGAGAAATTGAATATTTGTTAATCGCGAACCAAGGTCATCGTGTAGATCTGCAGAAATAAGATCTTTCACTTTTTGAACCTGTATTAGTTGATAGATCCTGTACCTGTGTAATCCATAAATAATGGCCATTGTTACAGAAATGGTAAGGAATATGAACCACCATCTTTGCCAAAAAGGAGCATCTATAGAAATGAAAAAAGAGGTATACGGAGCTTCGGCAGAGATTTTATCTGAAACCTTAACCTTGAAGATATAATCATCTGGAGGGAGGTTTGTATAAGCCGTATAGTTCCTATTTCCTGCATCTATCCATCCCTTATCATAGCCCTCTAGCTGGTACTGAAATTGAAGATTTTCCGGTGAAACAAAATCCAGTACAGTAAAATCAAAAGAGAGGGAATTTTGTAGATAAGGAAGTTTTAAACCGTCTTTATAAGTAATTACAGTATCTCCTGACATTCTTTTATTTTCAATCATGGCTCCAGTAAGCACAACTAAAAGGTCTTCAGTCTTAAAGTTTAGTTCATTTGGATTAAAATAAGTAAGCCCTCTAACTCCCCCAAAATACAATTTTCCATCTTCCGACCTATGAAATGCTCCTGTATTGAATTCATTACTTTGAAGACCGTCTGCCACTGTAAAAGGATAAACCTGTTCAACCTTAATAGATGTATTCCCTGGCTTATAAGTAAGCCTGAAAACACCTTTGTTGCTGCTCATCCAAAGGTTTCCCTGATTATCTGGAAGGATACTGTATACCATATCGTTGGGAAGCCAGTTCTGCTCATTGAGAGAAAGTGTTTTTCCAGTTATTAAATTGGTAGTGATTATTCCTTTTCCAGCGGTACCTATCCATAACCAGTTATTTCTAAAATATAAGCTCTTTATATAAGTTTCTTCTCTTGCCATTTTGTTTGAAAGCGAATTTTTAAGAGATGAAAATCTGCCTGTAGGAATATCGAGGAATTGTACTGCCCTTCTTTCTACTCCCATTACCAGTGTTGATGAATCAATTTGAATAAGACTTTGTATATTTATTCCTTCTGCTTCCCCTTCTTTAGTTACAGGTACAATATAATTTTTAACGATTCCTTTTTCTTTGTCGATCAATAACAATCCAGCTTTTCTCGTAGCGGCCCACATGCTACCTTTTTCTCCTTCCAACATAGACCAAATAGTATTGTCTGGGATCCGCTCATTTTCTTTTTTAGCTTCTGTTGTAAACCATTTCTTTATTTGTTTGGTTTTTCTGTTCATTACAATAAGTCCATTGCCTTGGGTTCCAATCCAGAGATCACCCTCCCTGTCTATCGCAAGGGAAACGATACGGTCATAATTACTTACCCCATCCTTAAATGGCTTAAGATGAAAAGTTTCAAAAATGCCGGTATGTGGATCATAACAGGTTAATCCCTGTCCGGAAGTACCCCACCAGATGTTATCTTGCTTATCCGTCACGATGGCTCTGATTTGTTCTATGGAAATATTTGCATCAACCTTGTGCAGTGCAATGGTTTTAAAATTGTTGAATTGGCGGTTATAATAACTTACCCCACCACCATCTGTTCCTATCCAGATTCCTTTCTTATGGTCCTCTTTTATGGAGAGTATATCTTGAAACGTAAGAGCCATGGGATCTTGCCTGTCAGGTAACAGGTGGGTTATTTTTTCGTCGCAGGTATTAATTATATATAACCCGTCACCATAAGTACCCACCCATATATTATCCTCACTGTCTGCATGAATTGTTTCCACTACAAGGCTGGTAGAGATCTTTTGGATACCATAGCCATTGAAAGGCAAAAATTTATCTGAACCATGCTTTTTGATAAAGATGCCGCTTCCCAGGGTTCCCAACCATAAAGACTTGTCTGGAGCTTCTGTAATAACATTCGAATTTATAGAGGATAAATAGTCCTCGGGAATTTGTGAAGAAAGCCGGGTTAAACCAAAATGGGTGAGGACCCAAATGTTATTTTCGCTATCTTCAAATATGGAACGTATCTTATTGCTAATGATTTTTGTAGAGTGGGGAGAATCTTCCGAAAATTTTATGAAATTGTCTTGCGTATCAAAATGATAGATCCCACTTTCTAAGGTTCCTATCCAAAATTGATTCTTCTTGTCTATATGTATAAAACTGGCAGGTGGTAGTCTCTTATTATCATTTTTATAGAAATTAACCGACTCCAGTTTATGAGTATAAAGATCTAGAGTCATGATCTTGCCACCTCTTTTTATCATCCAAATTTTATTTTGGTTTACTAGAAGTTTACCCAGTTGGGCGTTATCTGGTGTGGTGATATCATCAAAAGGTATATGGAATATCAGGAAATTCATTCCATCATACCTATTAAGGCCATCCTGTGTGGCAAACCAGATAAATCCTGATGGATCTTCAACAATATCTATTACAGAATTTTGAGATAACCCATCATTGATGTCTATGTTCTTAAAAGTATAATTGTGTTGTTGCGAGAAACTCAATAAACTTTTGAACAGAAAAAAGAACAATAGCATTGCTTGCTGAGAACTCATAAAATATTAGTTCAGAATTTTTCAACTTGTGGGAAAGTTTAAAGGGGGAAATAGAAGGGGGGTTATATAAAAGAGATAAATTTTCTTTTAATTCACGTCAATATACTGGATATCACTAAATTAAGAAAATTAGAAAAAATAAAATGCTTTTTTCAGAAAAGTTTTTTAAAAAAATTGTGGAATATGATAATCCTATGGTTCCTTATCTTTCGAATTTTTAAGATCCAAGAATTAAAGAATAAATCTTATTAAATGTTTATTTTTTTTGAAGAATAGATTAGTTGAAATTTGTTTTGTACAGTGGTTAAAAAAATTAACCATTTAGTGGTTTAGTAAAAAGAGACTGTCCAAAAGGACCGTCTCTTTTGTTTTACAAATTAATTAGATTAGTTGTCTATCTTAACTTTCTTTTCTACAGAACCATCATCGTTCACCTCTATTTTTACCTTCTTGTCGTCTGTTTTAATTTTAACTTTGTCTCCATCATTACTCACACGAACTTCAGTATTGGAGTCAGTAGTAAGATCATCAACATCATCTGCTTCGTTGTTTGTATCTCTACAAGAAACTACTGCTAAGGAAAGCATAGTAAAGATCAAACCATTTCTTAAAATATTTTTCATTTTTATGTGCTTTTAGGATTTATAGTAGATAAACTTACTACTTTTTCGAGTATAGCATTATACTTTTTAACTTTTTTTAATAATGTATGCTAATTATGTAAATTCTAAAAAATTTATTTTTTAGTTTTCATTTTTTATTCCTTGGGTTGTTTGAATTTTTAATCTAAATACTTTAAAATCAAACCAGTTTCCATCAGCAAATTCTTCTTCAGTTGTTAGATCTAATCTTTCGGAGACTAATTCATGAAGTCATTTTCCTGCACTTTAGGCCATTCTGAAGGATATTGAATAGGTTTAGCATTAAGAATTTTAGATTATAAATAACCTAATTCTGGTTTTTAGACCTTTTTAAATGCAAATAGAACACTTAAGCGTTCACTTTTGTTTACGTTTAGTCGGAAGTCACATTTAAAGGAAAGTAAGGGCTTGACATAAAATTTACATCTCGATATTATCTAAGCCAATTGATAAAGCCCCCAAAAACTGGGGGCTTTATTTAACTTGATATGCAAGTATGATCACGTTTGGTTAATATATCCGCTTTTTGATGTTGATATTCAACCTGCTGGTGGGTGTTTGCAGAAATGTTCTCTTCTGCTGGTTCTTCAGAAAAAACAGATAGAACCATTACTATTATAAGTTTTATTAAGGCTACCATGTGTCATTAGTTTTAATTTCTACTCCTTTTACATTTATCTTGACTTCTTTTGAATTATTCTTTTTCACACGAATTCCATTTGAATCTATTTGCACCCGAATGCTATCAACTTCAGAAGTAAAGTCAAAATCATCAGATTCATCCCAAGAATCGTTTTCATCCCAGTTTTCGTCATCTATAGATCTTATTTCTTCTACAGGACATGTTTCGCAAATTGCTCCATCTTGAGTAACTGTTACAAAATGATCTTCCATTCCATATCTCATAAAATTTTCTTCAGAATTATTGTAGGTGTAATTTTTTACACTTTTATCTGCATAAACAACAGCTCCAACAGGTAGATATATTACCACTCTTACTTTCTGATCGCGATAATTATCTTTAAGAGCAGCAGTTAAATAGTCGTTCAAGAATAATTTATTTCCCTCTAAGTTTAAACCATAATTAATTCTTTTAGCGCGATTTCTGGCGTCTCTATAGTCACTTCCTTCAGCAAATTTTATTATTTCAACTCTACCAACAGAATCTGTTGTAGATCTTAATTTTAGATTTACTTCTTTTAGATACATGATCTTTTTATCATTTTCGTCATATTGAATCTCAACATTGTTATTCCAGTTATGACTAGTATATAATGAATTAGATTTCATGCTAACATATAATGTGTCATTTGCTTTGGTACGCAACATTTCTGTTGATGAAATTTCTCCATCAAAAGCTCTTGAAGTTGCCTGTTTTATTCCTAAAACTGTAAGTCCAACTACAGAAAGTAACCAAACTGCTAATAACACCATTTTTGCAATGGTTCCAATTGGTTTCAGTTTTCTAACTAATATCTTCAATCCTAATACAAATAAGAAGAAAAATGGAATCCCAACAGCAAAGAAGGTAAGTGCAGAGATCATCCAAAGTGGAGCGCCAATTGCAGCCATTTCTACGTAATCCATCCAAGGAGTTTCTACTAATCCAAAGGATCCTACTGTGAATAATGCTATGAAAAGTGCGATTAACATTGATCCAGAGATCAATAAAATTACTAGCCCGATAAATTTAGCAAAGACTCGTAATAAAGCCATAACAGCAGAACTAATGCCTGTTGCGGCAGAAGTAGCTCCAGACTTTACCCTTCTTCCATATTTGTCAAAGTCGGCATTCCTCACTTTCCCAGCAACATCATCAAATCCTTCTTTTATCTTTCGCTCGATGTTGGAAATGTTTACTTCTTCACCGCGCATAGATAGTTTATCTGCAGTAGTTTTTGCTTCTGGAACAAAGATCCATAGCGCTATGTAGATCAATAAAAATGCTCCACTAGATGCAATTGTAAGGATAACCCATAACAATCTTACCCAAATAGCTTCGATGCCCAAGTAATGAGCTAATCCAGAGGAAACTCCTCCTATATAAGAATTGTCTGTATCTCTATAAAGTTGTTTTCCGGTTCCAGTGCTAGTTGTATGTGACTTAGAGTAGGAAGGTTCATCTTCAAAGATCTCTTCATCTACCATATAATCTTCAGGTTGCCCCATAGTAGCGATCACTTCTTCCACTTCAATGTTTCCTATTACCTGCTTTTTATCTTTCATCTTTTCAGTAAAAAGTTCTGCAATACGAGCTTCAATATCAGCAATTATCTCATCCCTGCCTTGCGTGTTGGTAAGTGAGCGTTTTATAGCTTCAAGATAATGCTGCAATTTAGCATATGCATCTTCATCAATATGAAAGAAAATGCCGGCAAGGTTTATATTTACTGTCTTATTCATGATTCTTGTTTTTTTGAGTGGTTACTATGGTTACAGCGGTTTGCAATTCTCCCCATGTATGGGTTAGTTCTTTTAAAAATAATTGGCCTGTATCTGTTAAGCCATAATATTTTCTTGGTGGACCACTGGTAGATTCTTCCCAACGATAGTTAAGCAAGCCAGCATTTTTAAGTCTGGTAAGCAAAGGATAAATGGTTCCTTCTACCACCAATAATTTAGCGTCTTTTAAAGTGTCCAAGATCTCCGCAACATAAGCGTCATTATCTCGTAACACCGATAGAATGCAATACTCTAGCACCCCTTTACGCATTTGTGCTTTGGTGTTTTCAATCTTCATAGCGTTTGGTTTTGAGTGTTGTTAAACTGTTCATTTTTTGATTGATGATTTCCAACTGTTGTTGGAGTGATGAAATTGATGGTTAATGGATACTTGTAATATTCTCCTTCGCTAGCTTTTATAGTGGCTAGTATTACTGATACTATATCTAAGATGAATAAGCCAGATAAGAGTAGCCCTAAAACACCTGCGAAAACGAATAATGAAATAAGATTTTGAGGATGTCCTGCACTTATAAAATCTTCTGAGATTATTAAAGGATCATCTAGATTAAAATGTACTCCCCAAAAAATTACTCCTGCAATCCCAATGCATATTAAAAAAATAAAATATAGGAACATGCTAATTTGAAAATTTAAGGCTTGCTTTCCATGATGATCTACAAAAGGATCTTTTTGCTTGGCAGTCCATAAAATTAAGGGAAGTATAAAATTTCCAAAAGGAATAAAATACTTGCTAAATGTAGACAGGTGGATGAATGCGGCCACTGTTTTGTCTGGATTTGATGATGAAGTTTCCATAGTTGATTGATTTTCTTATACAAATATATATCTTTAGGAAGGTATTATGCAAAACAAAGTACTGTATTGATATAAAATTTAAGAAACATTTAACATTTCGCGGTTGTTTTAATTTTAGATACTTTTATAGAAAATCTATAGCAGCATGAATATTACTCCCGGTAAATTGAATAAATTTTTAATGCTAAAACTACCCAGCGCATGGTTATGCGGGGTAAGAGTGAAAGACATTAGCAATGAGCATTGTATCGTTAAAGTAAAGCACAGATGGATCAACCAAAACCCTTTTAATTCTATGTATTTTGCAGTTCAGGCAATGGCTGCAGAGTTAAGCACCGGAGCAATGGTGATCGATCAAATAAAAGAGAGTGGGCAAAAGATCTCTATGCTTGTTGCTCAAAACAAAGCACATTTCACCAAAAAAGCAACTGGTAAATTAGAGTTTACTTGTAAGGATGGTCACTTAATTCGAGATGCAATACAAGAAACTATTAGAACAGGAGAGGGACAAACATTATGGATGAAATCTATAGGTTTAAATGAAGAAGGCTTAGTAGTATCCACTTTCGAATTTGAATGGACAGTGAAACTCAAATCTAAAAAAGGCTAATTTCTTTTATTCATTTGTAACTTTTAAGTCAATCTTCTTACTTATTCTATATAAGGATAACATTATGAATTCACACGAGATAGAATATCAGATATTTGGGGAAGAAATGCAGTATGTAGAACTGGAATTAGACCCAAGGGAAGCCGTGATAGCAGAAGCTGGAAATTTTATGATGATGGACAGCGGCATTAAAATGAATACCATCTTTGGAGATGGTTCACAAGAAAATGAAGGTTTTCTAGGAAAAGTATTGGGAGCTGGAAAAAGGCTTTTAACTGGTGAGAGTCTGTTTATGACCATTTTTTCAAATGAAGTCTCAGGAAAAAAGAAAGTAAGTTTCGCTTCCCCATATCCCGGAAAAATAATCCCATTAGATCTTAGCCAATTCGGAGGGAAATTCATCTGCCAAAAAGATTCATTTTTATGTGCCGCTAAAGGAGTATCCATTGGAATAGAATTCAGCAGAAAACTTGGAAGAGGGTTTTTTGGAGGTGAAGGGTTTATCATGCAAAAGGTTGAAGGTGATGGGATGGCTTTTGTACATGCTGGTGGAACAATGGCAAAGAAGGAATTACAGTTAGGTGAAAAATTATGCGTGGATACCGGATGCATTATAGGATTTACTCAAGATGTTCATTACGACATAGAATTTGTAGGTGGGATTAAAAATACCTTTTTTGGTGGGGAAGGTCTTTTCTTTGCAACTTTAACTGGACCTGGCACGGTTTATATTCAATCTTTACCTTTTAGTAGATTAGCAAATAGAGTGCTGCAGGCGGCACCTCAAGGTGGTGGAAAAGATAAGGGAGAAGGAAGTCTTCTAGGAGGAATTGGCGATATGCTAAGCGGAGATAATAGATTCTAGTTTGTTAATTATTTATAATTAACGAAAACGTTTTCGAATTTGTTGTATATTTAAATTAATTAATAAAATCTACGGCCTATAAATCATTTTTACTTTTATCTATTTTATTCTGAACAACAACCTAAAATAGTATCCAATTATGGCGAGAGCGATGTTTGAATACACCAAAACCATACTTGACAAAGTAAGTTTTGATGCTGTACTTTTCTGTAAAGAAGTTAAAAAAGCACTCCTAAGATTATTACCTCATGAAATAGAGGAATTAAAAATTTGGATTGTTTCTTTAACTAAGCAGAATCCCGAATTAAATCAATGTCTAATTTATTTAAACTAAAATAAAAGAACGGCCAATGTAAATTGGCCGTTCTTCATTATTAATTATTTAAAGTCTTCCTATTATTTAGAGGACTAATGATCTTTACATTCTGAAAAGTAATGGCGCCTTTTATAACTCCGGCAATGCTGCTTCGTAATGCTTCAATGATCTGCATTTTAAGTTCACTTTTATTATAGATCAAACTTACCTCTCTTGCAGGCACCGGCTCTTCAAACATTTTTAATTTGATCTTTTCAGATTCTTTTAAATCTAAGGTATGTAGATAGGGCAACAAAGTCATTCCTAAGCCTTCATTGGCAAGTTTTATCAATGTTTCGAAGCTACCGCTTTCTAACTGAAAATGATCTCCATCATAATTACGTGAAGCTTTACATAAATTTAGAATTCCGTCTTTAAAGCAATGCCCATCTTCCAGTAATAACATATCGTCTATATCTAAATCCTCTACATTTAGTTTGATGTTTTGAGATAATCGATGACCTTCAGGGATATAGGCTACAAAGGGTTCATAATAAAGCACTTGTTCTTTAATACCCTCTAGCTCCAAGGGAGTACCTGCAATAGCAGCATCTAAATGCCCATCATTCAATCTATCTATAATAGCTTCGGTATGAAATTCTTCTATCTTTAATTTTACCTTTGGATACTTCTTTATAAAATTGTTCAGAAACATTGGTAGCAGCGTTGGCATTACGGTTGGAATAATCCCTAATCTAAAGGTTCCTCCAATAAAGCCCTTTTCTTGGTCCACGATATCCTGGATCCTATCGCTCTCATTCACAATATTTCGTGCTTGATTAACAATCTTTCTTCCAGTCTCAGTAAGTTGAATTGGTTTTTTACTTCTGTCGAATATCTTTACGCCAAGTTCGTCTTCAAGTTTTTGAATTTGCATACTCAAGGTTGGTTGAGTTACAAATACTTTTAATGCGGCTTTGGTAAAATTCTGATGTTCTGCAACTGCTAGAACATATTGAAGTTGAGTAATAGTCATATAATATATAATAAATCAAGATATAAAGGTATTGATTTATTCTATATTATATTTTGGTTTTAATGAGATTTACCTATAGTTAATTAGATAATCTAATAGACATGCTTAAAGGCTGTTCTTCAAAGTTAAATTTAGCATCATTCCATAGCGGTGGTCCGTAATAATTAATCTTATTATTCGATATTCCGTAAGGCTCTAATGGCATTCCGGTTGGTTCAAAATCCATTTGGCTATTGCCATTCTTATCGTGGAAACATGAAATGGCATAAGTCCCTGCAGGAAGGCCTTTAAAAGTTACATTTGCCTTCCCATTTACTATAGCTGCTTCTTCAGAAAATTCTGGTTTTGCTTTTAAAAATGTTTTTTCAGAATACAATCCAACCAAAATAGATCCAGACTCTCCTTGAATATTTTCTATAGTTACCGTTACTTCCGGAATACTATCTGTTTGTGCCTGAAAAAGATTACTAATAAATAAAGCGATTAAAACAGCAATTGATCTCATAAGTTCTATTTTTTTAAAGTTATATTTCAAATGTAGATTACAAACTATTGTTAATAATATTTAAATTACTGAATTGTATGCTTTTAAGGATGAATTGTAATTTATTAGTACTATGCTAATATATATAAATTCGTTTTGAGACTAATAATCTGTTTTGCTCTTGAAAATTGTTATGATAACCTTTCACCCAATCTAGGATTAGAATCTGAGATTATAAATAACACATATCGATAAGGAACCAGGTTTAAGCTAATTTTAGAAATATCGCTTATAAAGAGTTAGATTTACACTCTTTATGTAAAGTCAAGTATTTTCCCAGGAAGAAAACAATTATATAAAATTTTACCCTGACCTATCTGGAATAGACATGGTTTTAAATTTGCAACATTTTACCAATCGAATGTGGACAATAATTCACTAAGCAACTTCGGAATTTGTTTCTAGTTCTCAAATTGATAATTAGATAAGGAAATATACTAACTTATGCCGCAAATTAATAATTTATATATTCAACTACTAAAGTACCAATACCACTAAAAAACTCTTCACCATGCATGCTATCAAATCTTTTTTATTATTGATTTCACTCGTATGTGTTATCTCAATTTTTATTGTGGCCTGCACTCCACTAAAAACACCAATAGAAACATCTAATGGGATAGATGTAAATAAAAAAACAGAGGTAGGTCAATTAATTGAAATAAATAAAGTTAATCCTGAGGATTGGCCAATCATAAAACCGCTGCCATTAGATCCAGCAATTGAAGCACAAATAGATGACCTATTGCCTAAATTAACTTTGGAACAAAAAGTAGGTCAGGTTATTCAAGCAGACAATGCTTCGATCACTCCGGCGGAGTTGAAAAAATATAGATTAGGTTCTATACTCAGCGGCGGCAATTCCGCTCCTGGACCGCTGCCCTACGCAGATACTAAAACATGGTTGACAATGGCTGATAAATATTATAACGCCTCAATTGACCCTGAAGGTGTTGAGGTAGCTATTCCATATATATGGGGAATTGATGCGGTACATGGCCATACCAACCTTCTTGGCGCTATTGTCTTTCCACACAATATTGGACTTGGCGCCATGAACAATCCCGATCTAATGGAAAAAATAGCAGGAGTAACAGCTCACGAACTAACGGTATCTGGTCATGATTGGACCTTCGCACCAACCCTAGCGATTCCACAAGACTTACGTTGGGGTAGAAGCTATGAAGGCTTTTCTGAAGACCCAGAAATCGTTAAATCATACGCAGATCGAATTGTTTATGGTCTTCAAGGTCATATTGGAGATTCAGATTTTATGGGTGATGGTCGTGTGATATCTAGTGCCAAACACTTCTTAGGTGATGGAGCCACTGAAAATGGGATCGATCAAGGTGACGCCAAGATTAGCGAAAAAGAATTACGAGAGGTGCATGCAGCTGGATATTACAGTGCTATACCTGCAGGTGTACAAACCATAATGGCCTCTTTCTCTAGCTGGGAAGGAAGAAAACTGCATGGTGATAAAGAACTCTTGACAGATGTCTTGAAAGGTAGACTGGGTTTTAATGGATTTGTTATTGGAGATTGGAATGGTCACGGTCAAGTTCCCGGTTGTACAAATACTGATTGCCCACAGTCTTTAAATGCAGGCCTCGATATGTATATGGCTCCCGATAGTTGGAAAGGTTTATATGAAAGCACCTTAGCGCATGTTAAGAATGGTACCATCCCAATGACTCGCTTAGATGATGCGGTGCGACGCATTCTCCGAGTAAAAATTGCATCAGGGATATTTAGCAAAGGAGCACCAAGCACGCGTAAAAATGCAGGAGATGAAAGCCTTTTGGGGCTGCCTAAAAATAGAGCCATTGCCCGGCAAGCCGTAAGAGAATCAATGGTTTTACTAAAGAACAACGGTGGCGTATTGCCATTAGATGCATCTAAAACAATTATGGTAATTGGTGATGGGGCAGATAATATTGCTAAAACTAGTGGTGGTTGGACTCTTTCCTGGCAAGGTACAGGCCATACAAACGATGAATTTCCCAACAGCCAGTCCATACTCGAAGGTATAAGGGAAGCAGTTAAGATCGCTGGAGGTAAATTAATTTTTTCAGCAAATGGCAACTCAAACGAATCAGCTGACGTGGTGATTGCAATATACGGTGAAGATCCATATGCGGAATTCCAAGGGGACCGGGAAAATCTTGACTTTGTTCCAAACGGTTTTGACACCAACATACTTGAAAAATTTCGTAGTAAAGGTATTCCTGTGGTGTCGGTTTTTCTATCGGGACGTCCCTTGTGGAGCAGTCCTGAAATAAATAGATCAGATGCATTTATCGCTGCATGGTTGCCAGGCAGTGAAGGTGGAGGGGTCTCAGACCTATTATTTCAAAAAGAACCAACTTATGACTTTACTGGTCGCCTATCTTTCTCTTGGCCAAACAGGGCAGTAGTGTCAGCAGATCTAGCCACACGAGAGCCCACAAATTTGTTTGAGTTAGGTTATGGCCTTACTTATGAAGACGACGTGTTCATTGATCAACTCTCAGAAGACTCTGGATTACAAAATATTGAGGTAGTTTCAACAGGTGTATTTTTCAGCAAAGGGGTATCCATCGCACCATGGAATTTATGGCTGAAAACAGGAGACTTGATTAAACAAATCGGCAGCTATCCAACATCTGTAGGAGGTCTTATTGTTAGTAAAACTGACCACACCTCACAGGAAGATGCATTGCGTATTAATTGGACATTACCAGATTATGACCAACTACTTGTAAGTGCGGCTTCACCGAGTAATATGAGTCGTCAAACGAATGGAGCGATGGAATTAACGTTCTCCGCAAAATCTTTTAAAGCGAACTCCGCAACGGTTAAAATAGGCATGTGTAATCAAGGCGCAGCTTGTGATAAAACTATTAATATCAATATTTCAGCCAATGAGTGGCAAGAATATCGGATAAGTCTAAGTTGCTTTGCTGATCTTGGTGTCGATATGAGTAAAATTAGCAATGCATTAATGTTGACGGCTGCTGAAGGGGTAGATATTGGACTTAGCAACATTCGCTTAGAACCAGATTTGGATGCTAAGCCTGGATGTAATGGTAAGTAGCAGCTTTTCGTTTCAATTGAACGGAAGTCATAAGAAGTTTAGCTTACACTTTTTAAATCTTAACCTCTTATATTCATTGCATGTTTAATCTTGACCACTAGCCAAACATTTCGTTATAAGACGTCAAGGCAGATCAATTTACTACATTTTAAAGATCTTCGAATGATTAAAACCACCACTTATGAAATAGTTAAAAAACTATTCCCTTGGAAAAAATGCTAAAAGCAATTTTATTTTACGACCACTATAGTGATAGGAATATTTAATAAAGGCCATTCCCCTTCACCAATAGGCTGTTCAGCAATTTTATCTACTACATCCATGCCACTAGTAACTCTCCCATATACCGTATGGTCATTATCTAAGTGATGTGCTCCGCGTTCATTTAGTACAATAAAGAATTCGAATGGGGAAGAAGCTTTACTCACATTTTGTTCTGCGTATTTAGCGGCAGAAAAAGCACCACGATTATGCTTATGTCCTGCTTCAAATTCGCTCGGAATTAAATAAGAACCAATGTTATTTCTTTTAGTGCTAGTTTCTCGATTATCCGAATTTCCTCCTTGAATAACAAAGCCTTTGGCAACTCTATGAAAAAAGGTGCCATTAAAATATCCTTCCTTTATTAATAGGATAATATTAGCTCTGTGAAGAGGTGTGTCATCATATAAGGTAACCTCAATATCTCCATAAGTGGTGCTTATTCTAATTTTGTTTTCAGGATTATTTTTACCGTATTCAGTTAAGAATGGTATTAATTTTTCTTGAGTTAGAAGTGGTTCGTCATGCAAGTACAATTTTTTAGATTCTTGCTTTTCATTCTTCAATTTTATTTCTGAGGAATCTTGAGCCCTTTCTATCGTATCTGTTGCTTTGGTATTTTTAATATTATTTCTTGATTTTTGCGTATCTTCACAACTTGCACTTATAAGAAGTAATAGGACATAATAGAGTATAATTTTAGGTTTCATGAATTTCACCGAGTTTAAATATAAAGTTTCAAATTTAAAGAATTTAGATCTTCCAGGAGTAGAAGCGCAACATAAATTGGCACCTTTACTCCGTATACAAGAATTAGCTAAATTAAATATTAATGCCAAAAAACCTAATAGAGCCGGCGTAATGGCGCTATTTTATCCAAATAAGAAAGAAATAACCAATTTAGTGTTGATCCTTAGAAAGACTTATAAAGGAGTGCATTCTAATCAGGTTGGTTTCCCAGGTGGACGTGTAGAAAATTTCGATAAAAATTTAAAGCATACCGCCCTTAGGGAAACAGAAGAAGAAGTTGGAGTTCCTAAAACAGAAGTTGAAGTAATTAAAAAGTTAACCAAACTTTATATTCCTCCCAGCAATTTCTGGGTTCATCCCTATGTTGGTCTAATTAATAGAACCCCTAATTTAATCCCACAACTATCTGAAGTAGAAAAAATTCTAGAAGTAGATTTGGAAGATTTTTTGGATGAAAAGAATTTAATCTCTCAAGAGTTGAGCACTTCTTATGCGAAGAACATTCAAGTGCCTGCATTTTCATTGAATGGGCATGTTGTATGGGGTGCAACTGCAATGATGCTAAGTGAATTAAAAGATTTATTGAAGTTAGCTCTTTAATCTTTATTAGTATCTTTGACTTTTTTAAGATAACATTAACAAATCACGATTAATTATACTTCATGGGATTATTTAAAAAAAATCCATTTGGACATTATCTGTATATAAAAAAATGGCTCATCCGAATTTTCGGAGTGCTATCTCATAGACGCTATAGAGGATTTAATGAGCTGCATATTGAAGGATCTGAGATCATTAAAAAACTTCCCGATAACAATGTATTATTTGTCTCTAATCATCAAACCTATTTTGCAGATGTAACCGCCATGTTCCATGTATTTAATGCAAGTTTAAGTGGAAGAGTAGATAACATAAAAAATGTGGGATACTTATGGCAGCCTAAACTTAATTTATATTATGTGGCAGCTAAAGAAACAATGCAAGCTGGATTGTTAACCAGAATTATGGCTTACGCAGGAGCTATTTCTGTTGTTAGGACATGGCGATCGAAAGGGGAAGATATACAAAGGGAAGTAAATGCTGAAGACACGCAAAACATAGGCCTCGCCTTAAAAGATGGTTGGGTAATCACATTTCCTCAAGGTACAACAAAACCATTTAAGCCTATTAGAAAAGGAACCGCACACATTATTAAGCAATACAAGCCAATCGTAATCCCAATTGTTATAGATGGATTTAGACGTTCTTTCGATAAAAAAGGAATTCGGTTAAAGAAAAGAGGAATCCTTCAGTCTTTTCAAATCAAACCAGCTTTGGAATTTGATTATGAAAACGACAGCATAGAGGAAATTGTTGAAAAACTAGAATTCGCCATCGAGCAACATTGTTCTTTCTTAAAAGTAATTCCTCAAGAAGAGCTTGAAGCTATAGAAGAATTAAATAAAACCAGACAATGGGAATATTAAATTCGCTTCAATAATCCCAAAGTTATTATAGTTCTAGCTTCTTTAATTCGATATAATTCTTCTTTAATCTTTTAAGTAAAATCCCGTAGAGCAATCTGTAAAAAAGCCAGATCAAGCCTAGGAATATAGCAAGGACTAGAATACTTACTCCAATAAATTTTAACCAATCTACTGCATCAAAGGCATATTTAGAGGCCGATTCTATTTCTTTTTCGCTGTGTTTTAATATCATATATCCAGAGATCCCAACCACTGTTATACCTGTAGAAATAAGAACATAGCCTATATAGAATTTTACCGTTCTCCGTACGTTTAAAATATTTCTCATTAAAGTAGCAGCATCATCTGTGGTTGAGATTCTTCTATAATTTCTATAAAATCTATAGATAAAGTAAAAGGTAATTGCATAACTAACAATATATAATATAGTTACGATCTCCTCTAAATTGTTCTTCTCTATATCCTCCCAATATTTATCTCCAGAGAATATAATGTTTAAAAGGGTTGCAACTATAAGTTCTATAATACTTATGTAGAATATCCATTTTACAATAGAATGGGAACGCTTCCATATCATTTTATAGATCTGGTCAAAACTTAGTTTAGGATAATTTCCTTGCTGCCTATTCCAGTCCTTTTTTAATAAATCTAATTCATCCATACGCTTTAAGGATTTAAAATTTTCTTTAGCTTTGTTTTTACTCTATTCATCTTCACTCGAGCATTCACTTCACTAATCCCCATTGTTTCAGATATTTCTTTATAATTTTTGTCTTCAAGATATAGAAAAACTAAAGCCTTATCTATATCGTTAAGTTCCTTTACTGCATTATATAACAAGGACAGTTGTTGCTCTGTTTCGTCATTATATTCTTCTACTTTTATTCGAAAATGAACAGAGTCGTAATCCTGAGTCTGAATTCCTCTCTTTTTCTTACGGTATAAGGTAATTGCTGTATTTAAGGCAACGCGGTACATCCAAGTACTAAATTTTGCATCTCCTCTAAATTTTGGATATGCTTTCCAGAGCTGGATTGTTATTTCTTGAAATAGATCATTGTGGGAAGCCTGATCATTAGTATAAATTCTACATATTTTGTGAACAATATTCTGGTCTCTCTCCAGATTTGTTACAAATTGATGTTCTAATTCTTTCTCCACAAATTCTTTTTACAATGGATTAGTCTCTATAAATCTAACTCCGTTACAGTCATCATTAAAAAATAGTCTTTTGAACTATAATTTACCTGGAAGATAAATAATTCTTACTTTCGAAGATATATAATTATATACTAAGAAATATTAGTTCAAGATAAGTAAGATCATTTTAAAAAGGTAGAACGAATGGATCAAAACATGAACATACCCAAGTCTAAATTTCCAAGAATCGTTATTATTGGCGGAGGCTTTGGTGGAATTTCTTTAGCTAAAAAGTTATTGAAGCAGGAAGTGCAAACCGTACTAATAGATAAGCACAATTATCATACGTTTCAGCCTTTATTATATCAGGTTTCTACTTCTGGACTAGAGCCAGATTCCATTGCCTATCCACTTCGGAAAATTATTAGATCCAACGGTCGTGGTTATTTTAGAATGGCAGATGTCTCTTCTATAGATGCAGAAAAACAAGTGATACACTCTACCATAGGAAATGTTTCTTACGATTATTTAGTGATTGCCACAGGTTCTAGAACTAATTTTTTCGGAAATAAAAGTATTGAGGAAAATAGTATCTGGATGAAAACGGTACCACAAGCTTTAAACATTAGAAGTTTAATTCTTGAAAATTTAGAACAAGCCGTAATTACAGATGATGTTGAAGAAAGAAAAGCCTTGCTAAATTTTGTAATTGCAGGTGCCGGTCCAACTGGAGTAGAATTAAGTGGAGCTATTGCTGAGCTTCGTAATAATATTGTGGACAAAGATTATCCAGATCTGGATGCTTCAGAAATGAAAATTCATCTTATTGAAGGTCTGGATAGGGTTTTGCCACCAATGAGTGAAACTGCTTCTAAAAAAGCTTCCAAATTTCTTAAAGAACTAGGAGTCCAGATTCATTTAAATACTCAGGTAAAATCTTATGACGGAGAAGTGGTAACAACCAATACAGACGTAAGTTTTAAAACCCAAACTTTTATATGGAGTGCTGGTGTAACTGGAGCTCCAGTTCAAGGACTTAATGCCTCTGCTATGTTAGAAAAAGCAAATAGATATGAGGTAAATCAATTTAACCAAGTTAATGGATATTCTAATGTTTTTGCGATTGGAGATATTGCCGTTATGGAAACAGAAGATTTTCCGAAAGGCCATCCAATGGTTGCGCAGCCTGCAATACAGCAAGGTAAGCATTTGGCGAAGAATATTTTAAGAAGTATTAAAGGAGAAAAAATGCAGCCTTTTGAATATTTTGATAAAGGAACTATGGCAACTGTTGGAAGGAACAGAGCAGTTGTAGATCTTGGGAAATATAACTTTGGTGGTTTTTTTGCTTGGTTTGTATGGATGTTTGTTCACCTTTGGTTCTTAATAGGCTTTAGAAATAGGTTAGTCACCTTTTTTAATTGGGTCTATAATTATGTGAATTACGATAAAGCAGCCCGTCTTATTATTAGGCCATATAAAAAGAATATGAAAAAAGCGCTTCAGGATAAAGAATACTAAATTAGCAAAAAAAAAGTCCCTAAATTTTATTTGGGGACTTTATGTTTTAGGTGAAAAGTTCTATCTATTCTTGGTGATCGCTTTATTATAATCGTCTGCCAGAGAGATCTTTTGTTTCTCGGTTAATACTTTTCCTGCCATCTGGAAAACTTCATGCTCTTCTTCATCTAAATGATGAATTACTTTATGCTCCAGATCCTTTGCAATTTTTAACCAATTAGAAGCACTCATTTCTGCATCTTCCAATTGTTCTACAAGCTCATCCATTTCATGATGCTCTGCAACGCTATGTCTGGCTTTTTCTTGAGTCATGTCTTTCTTAATTAAAGGCACATAAAAATGACGTTCCTCTGCATCGGCATGTATTGCTAGTTCATGTTTTAACTGGGTAAAAATCTTTTTTCTCTCTTGAGTATCGCCATGGGTTGCAACAAGCTTTTTAACTAAATCTCGTTGGATCTCATGTTCCTGACGTAATGCTTCAAAAATGTTCATATTTTAGGTTAAATTGTTTAGATTTTGAAGATATAAAATTTTGTGTTAAGGTTTATTTAAAATGATTGGTTTTCAATTCATCTTTTAAAATCCACAACTCAGTTCTATATTTTTTTATCAACCTATCGTTTTATTGATATTTGAAAAGAATTAAATATAAGTATAGTAAAATGTATAAACTGTTATTACAATTATTTAAGGTTAGTGGCCTTATTACGATAGTTCTTATATTATTAGAATTGGTATTCAGTAGCTCCTCTTCAACAAGAGAGCTGGCTAATATCTCGTATTGGGGAATCTTCTTTTTCTACAGTTATACACTAACTGCAGTTAACGGAATCTTCTTTTATTTAATGAATAAAAAAATAAATTGGGAAGGGAAGGGGGTAAAACGTATTGTTTTAGGAGTTATTGGAAGTATTGCCCTAACGCTAATCACCTATTTTTTATGTAGAGCTCTTCATTTAATCTATTTTGAAGCAAGGTTTGACTTGGATGGATTTATTGCTAATGAGAAGATAAGTAGCTACCTATTTCCTTTGCTTTTTACAGCAATAGTTTCTCTTAGTTTTCATTTATTTTATTTCTACAAAGCTTTACAGGAAAAACGAGTTGCGGAGCAAAAGATGATAGCAGGAACAGCTTCAGCAAAATTCAATGCCTTAAAAAATCAGTTGGATCCACATTTTTTATTTAATAGTTTAAATGTGCTCACTTCCTTGATCGAGGAAAATCCAATTGCTGCACAAAAATTTACCACTTCACTTTCCAAAACCTATAGGTATGTACTAGAGCAAAAAAATAAGGATCTGGTAGAATTATCTGAGGAATTGAGATTTGCTAAAACGTATATAGAACTTTTAAAAATGAGGTTTGAAGATGGGATCAATTTTTCAATCCCCACAGAATTAAAAATGGCAGATGCTAAAATAGTGCCGCTTTCGCTGCAGTTATTACTAGAGAATGCGGTAAAGCACAATCGAGTTTCAGCAATTCAGCCACTGCTTATCGAAATATATGAAGATGGATATGAGCTAGTGGTGAGAAACAATCTTCAAGAAAAAGAAATATTAGATAAAGGAAGTAAAGTGGGCTTATTTAATATACAGCAGCGCTTTGGCCTTTTAACCAAAAGGAAAGTACAAATTCAAAAAACAACCGACTTTTTTGAAGTTAGACTTCCACTATTAACTAAAAAAATAAGCATTATGAGAACCAATATCGAATTAGATAGTAATGCAAAATATGCTAGAGCTAAAGAAAAAGTTGAAAAAATAAAGAAGTTTTATGGCAATCTTACTTCGTATTGTATAATTATTCCAGCCTTAGCAATTTTCAACTTTTTTACTAATGATTTTCCTTGGGTAATTTTCCCGGCAATTGGATGGGGGATAGGCGTACTTTTTCATGGGATGGAAGTTTTTGGGTATAATCCCATACTTGGCAAGAATTGGGAGGACAAGAAAATAAAAGAATTTATGAAACGTAATTATTAATAAAGATGGAAAATTTAGAAAACAATTATCAAAGAGCAAAAGAAAGAGTAGAAGAATTAAAAAAATTCTATAACCACCTTCTCAGTTATGTTGTAGTGAATATCTTTCTTGCAGGACTCAATTATTATTCTAATCAATGGGAATATCCTTGGTTTTTATGGGTTATCGGAGGATGGGGGATCGGATTGATATTTGATGCTTTAAAAGCTTTTCAGATAAATCCAATGTTCAATAAAGACTGGGAAGATCGTAAGATCCAAGCTTTTATGAAAGAAGAGGAAAAACAAAAATGGGAATAATTTAAAATTTTCTGAATGCAAGCAGTTATTGTTGAAGACGAAAAACCATCAGCGAGAAGATTAAATAGAATGTTATCTGGGATGGATCTTGAAGTAATTACCATGCTCCATAGTGTTGCTGAAGCTATAGAATGGTTTCAGAATAATGAGCATCCAGAGCTTATCTTTTTAGATATTCAACTTAGTGATGGTTTGTCTTTTGAGATCTTCGAAAAAGTTGAAATTAGCAGCGCTATTATATTTACCACGGCTTATGATGAATACGCCTTAAAAGCGTTTAAACTAAATAGTATAGACTACCTCTTAAAGCCCATAGATGATGACGAACTTAAGGAGGCAGTGGATAAGTTCAGTGCAAATAAAACTGCTGCTAAAGGAGCGTTAATTAAGGCCGAAGACATTCAGAAATTATTTCAACAACCTACATTAAAAGAATATAAGAAGCGCTATACCTTGCAAGTAGGGCAACACTTGAAGATATTCGATCTTAACGAAGTTTGTTGTTTCTATTCAGAGAACAAAGGTACATACCTTCACGCAAGTATAGACCGGAGTTACTTAATGGATAGTAGTTTGGATAAGCTGGAACAAGAGTTGGATCCTGAAAAGTTCTTTAGGATAAGTAGAAAGTTTATCGTTAATCTGGCTTCGATAAAAGATATTGTTAGTTATTCTAATCTTAGATTAGAAGTGAAATTAAATTGTTATAATAAGGAACAACTAATTGTTAGTCGGGAACGCGTAAAACAATTTAAAGAATGGTTAGAGTAACTGCTTCACTAATAAACTGTTAAAAAGCAAAATTTTAAAACCGCACAGAATTTATTCTCGTATGTATAGTTGAAGCGAGTTATTCTGGGTAGAATAAGAAATATGTTTTCACTTTAATTTGAAAGCCGAAATTTGTTTTTATTGCCCTGATTATAAAATTTAGTGAGATTGCTCATTTTAAATTCTACTTATAGAATAATTGTTTTGATTTTTTTGGTTGGTTAGTGAAGGGTTTGCTTCTTTTTGGGGCAGACTCTTTGCATTTAGAGTATTTTTTAACAAGTAAGTATAAAGAAAAACACCTTTAAAGAACCTGTATGGTTTTCTAAAGGTGTTTTTAATTGAAAGTTATATAAAGGCTACTAAGAAGAAACTACTCCCAAGGTATACAATTGTTCCATGGTTGGAGATTTGCTTCCACCAGCAGGTTCCAAGGTAATTCCAAAGGCTTCAGATAAATTGGTATTTTCTAAAGCAAATATTTTATTTTCATCTTCTTCAAAATTATCCAAAATTCCGATACTTGTAGGAGTTAATGGTTCTAATTTTAAAGACCATACTTGATAGACCATTCCTCTTGGAGGTTCCGGAAGATCTTTAACATCTATATAGGTGGTATTAGTCGCTTTATCCCAATAAGCAGTTGCATAGGCATCTGGAGCGACTGCTTGACCAGCCAACGGAACTTTTATAATATTTTTGTCTCTTATTACTGTAAGAAGCCCTTTAGATTTTTCGGCATCTAAACGAGCATTTGCAATTTGAGATTCCATCTGAGCTTTTTCAACTTGTAAAGCTTGAAGTTCTCCTCGAAGTTCTTGATTCTTATTAAACATTAAAAACAATCCTAATAAGAAAAGTACGCTTGCCGCCCATCCTATGTACATAGGAAGATTATTGGTTTTTCTAGTTTCCATGACAATGGTTTTAGAACTATTACCAAGCTTTCGTTTTATTGCATGAATTAGATCTTCTGCATTGCTAGGTGCAATGGTAGCAGATAAGTTTTGCAGCGTTTCTTCAATTTCTTCTACTTCGGTACGAACCTCAGGAAATTGGTTTAAAATTCGAGTAACTTCCCGGCTCTCTTCCTCTGTAAGTGATCCATACACGTAAAGTTCAAGGATTCCAGATGATATATATTCGTTAATATCCATATTATAATACTTTAGCTCGTAGTTTATCTATACAAACCCTGTTTTTTGTCTTAACGGTTCCCAAGGGCATTTGTAGTTCTTCTGAAGTTTCCTTTTGAGTGAAACCTTGAAAGAACAATAAGTCTATTAGTTTTCTACAAGTGGGTCCTAGAATATCAATGTACTTTTGTAGTCCAATAGCATCGATAGATCCAAAGAAATTACTTTTAGACTCTAATATATCTACGAAAATATCACTCTTTAGGTTTAACTTTTTGTTTTTAAAATCTTTAGACCTTATTTTATCTATAGAAGCATTTCTGGCAATATTTAATACCCAGGTAAAAAATCTCCCTTTTTCGGGATTATAGCTTGATGCATTATTCCATATTTTTATAAACACATCTTGTAATACCTCTTCGGAAACTGAAGCATCTTTAATAATGCCAAAAATAATTCCGTAAGTACTTTGGGAATAAAGTTCATAGATACGAGAGAAGGCTTTTTCGTTACCAGACTGTAACTCTTCAATTAATTTGTCTTGCTGCATAGGAGTGATATTGTTCTTAAAAGTATAAAAATATTCTATTTAAAATAAAGAAAGCAACCCGGAGGTTGCTTTTTATTAAAATATCTTTAAAATTTGAGTTACATCTTAATAGATCCACATCCAACTCTGGTTCCAGCATCTCCAGAAGGTTGCGATGTAAAATCGTCTACACCATCATGAATTACTACCGCTTTACCAACAATATTCTTTGTGTCATCCTCACATCCAATACACCATTTATCTGTAGTCATTGTAATGGTACCATTACCATTTCCATCTACTTTAAAGTTTCCTATATCCCCTCTATGATATCCTGATGCATTGCCCCATTTTCCATGTTGTTCGAAAGTTGGATTCCAATGTCCTCCAGCAGAAGATCCATCTGCTGCAGAACAATCTGCACTTTCATGTAAATGAATAGCATGCATTCCTTCTGCAAGACCATCAATAATAGCTGTCATAGTTACCTCACCGTTTTCTTCAGTAAACACTACGTTTCCAGAAAGTTTACTATCGCTTTTTGGCTCTAATGTCACTTTAACTTTTTTAACAACAACCTCTTCTTCCTGAGTCATCTCGGTATCAGAAGATTTGTCGTTTTCTTTTTCTTTCTTATCGTTTTTGCATCCAACTGTTAATAAAGTAGCGCAAAATAAAAGTGTTAGACTAATTCTTTTCATAATTAAAATTGATTGGTTTTACAATGAACTCATCTAAAGTACTTGTATAATAGGGATTCTCCAAAGATTTAAGTATTGCTTAACATTAGAGACAAACTTGAAAACTTCAATTCATTTTGTTTTTATAATTCTTCCAGACTTGTAATAATTTGTGTAGGCGTACTTAAGCTTTTATGGACTGGACATTTATCTGCGATCTCTAGAAGTCTGGACTTTTGAGCTTCATCTATATCCCCTTTTATTTTTAAAATTCTGTGGAAAGTGTCTATTTTAGCACCTAGCTCTTCACATTGCTCGCAATCTGCTGCATATTCTCGACTGTATTTCACCCGGGTTTCTACATAATCTAACTTCCATCCTTTTCGCTTAGCATACATTTGTAAGGTCATCGAAGTACAAGCCGCCAAACCTGCAGAAACAAATTCGTATGGATTGGGACCAAAATCGTTTCCACCAACTTTTTCAGGTTCATCTGCAATAAGATAATGTCTTCCCGCCTTTATTTGAGTGGTAAAACCCTCTGGTCCTAAATGAGCAATTACATCCAGGTCGGATTGCAACTTTTCCTCTGGAGGAAGATCAATATATCTGTGGGCCCAGCTCCCTATGATATTTCCAGCATATTTAGAATCTATTTTATTAGATAATAAATGATCTGCACCATCAAGGGAAACAAAACTTTTTGGATGTTTTGCAGCCAAATAGATATCTTCCGCATTCTTTATCTCTACAATAGAATCTTGTGGAGAATGAAGAATTAATAATGATTTGTTTAATTTTGGGATGATCTCCAAAAGATCGTTCTTTTCTAGATCTTCTAAAAATTGTTTTTTGATTTGAAAATTCCTACCACCAATATTGACAGCCGCTTTCCCATTTTTCAAGATCTCATCTAGATCGTCTTTTAATAAATTTTTGACATGTCCAATATTTGCTGGTGCTCCAATTGTGGCTACAGCTTTTACAGATTCTAATTTGTTGGCAGCATATAAAACAGCTGCTCCGCCAAGGGAATGGCCAACGAGAAGTACTGGGGCTTTATAACTTTCTTCTAAAAATTGGGCTGCAGCAAAAAGATCTTCTACATTTCCTGAAAAATTGGAATCTTCAAACTCACCTTCGCTTTCACCTAAACCAGTAAAATCGAAACGTAGCACACCAAAACCGTGAGCAATAAGTGAATCACAGATGTTTTTTACGGCAAAGAAATTTTTGTTGCAAGTAAAACAATGAGCAAAAAGGACAAAGTTATGGGCAATCCTATTATCTGGCAGTTCAATACTTCCGTTAAGATCTAAGCCTTCTCTGTTCTTAAATGTAATTTTGGTGCTGCTCATAATTTAAATTTTTAAAATATTTAGTTTGAAAAAACTTGGAATTTATGCCGGTACAAAACTTATTGGTACGGCCACTTTCAATTTTTGCTTGGCTACTTTTGCAATTACTTGTCTTCTTTTACCAATAAACTCTCCATCGATCTGAAAAGCAATTGGTTCGATACAACTTATTTTTGCTTCTTCAGTAGAAATTGCCTCGACAAAAGTAGAGTCTAATTTTACGTTTTTAAAAAGAGTTTTTATAATTTGGAAGACACTGATTTTTTTGAAGATAAGCACTTCAAATTTACCGTCATTTAATTTTCCATTTGGATTTATATTGGCTCCTGTTCCAAATTTATTGGCATTAGCAATTGCTAACAACACCCCTTTTTTAAGATATCGGTGACCATTTGCCTCGATCTCGAATTTGTAAGGATAATTAGATTTGAAAAGTGTGGGGAAAGATTGAATAAAATAACCCCATTTTCCTCTTACATTAGAGTGTTCGTAATGTCTAATTAATTCGGCATTAACTCCGAGATCGGCAATATGCAAACACATTTCTTGATTAAGTTCTAATGTATCTACAATAAAGGTATTTGGGCCTAAAGCAACTTCCATTTGTTCTGGTAAATTACTAGGTAAATCCAGATTTATAGCAAAACCATTTGCAGATCCAGCGGGAAGGATTCCTAATGTAAGATCGTAATTTTTAAGAGCAGATGCTACTAGCTGTATAGTTCCATCTCCACCTGCTACCAACACACGTTCAGGATAGTAGGTTTCAATCATATTGGAAATACCTGATTCATCATTTTCGCCTGTAGTTTCGTAAACCAAAAGCTCTAATTCTTTTTCCCAAAGGAATTCCTTAACATCGTGGAGAAGCTTTGCTTTATCAAAACTCCCGGAAATTGGATTTACTACTAATAAAATTTGATTTTCTGCTACCATAAATTGTAAATTGCTGCTAAAATTAACTATTTTGAAAATATACTTTCGTTAATAAAAACTCAATTGACAAAATTTGACCTTAAATTATATCGCGGTTATTTAAACGATCAAGAATTAGTGGTCTTTGGTCATGTTTTTAGATCTTGGGCTCCAGATAAGTATAGAATAGATAGACGAGGGATTAAACATGCCTTATCTATTATGCACATGTTCAATATTAAGCCTATCTCTAATATAAGAGTGAAATTAGAGTTTCAAGATATTACGGTGGAAACCAAAACTTTGGATGATGGTTATTTCAGATTCAATATTCCTTTTAATAAAAAATTAGAATGTGGATGGCATACTTATACAGTTACTTGCTCATTAGGAGAATTTGGAATAGTAGAAATAGGAGAAATACTAAAGCCATTTGAAAGTAAATATGTCATCATTTCAGATATCGATGATACCTTTCTAATCTCATACAGCGGTAATTTTTTCAAGAAGCTTTATGTTATGCTGCTTAAGAATATCAATAAACGAAAGATCTTTGAAGATGCTGCACCACATTATAAAGCCTTAAGTAGCTATGGACAGGAAAACGAACATGCATTTAATTCCTTTTTCTATGTTTCTAGCAGTGAGTGGAACTTATACGATTTTATTGTGGAGTTTGCCAAACGTCACCATCTACCCAAGGCAGTTATCAAGCTGAAGAAAATTAAAACAGGAATTTCAGATTTTCTAATGACTGGGCGTGGTGGACACGATCATAAATTCGAAAAGATAAAGGATATCATTTCTTTTTATCCCAAATTACAATATGTACTTATTGGGGACGATTCCCAAAAGGATCCATATATCTACGAACGAATTTGCAAAATATTTCCCTTGAATGTGAAAGCGGTTTATATTAGAAAAACAACAAAATTCGAAAAACCAGAAGTGGTAAAGGTCTTGGATAATTTAAATGATCTGGGGGTAGATACTTGTTATTTTATACATAGCGAAAAAGCCATTAGACATTCTAAAAGAATTGGGATTATTTAGAAAAAAACTAAAGATCCAATATGGATTTTATTTATTTCTACTAATTACTAATTACTAATTACTAATTACTAATTGTCAATTTTCACACAAACGATTCCTTGATTGTGGGATTCAACAGCCATCTCATTAAAATTTATTCCTCTTATTCCATTTGTAATTCTAGGTAATTCCCATAAACTATAAAATCCTTTTAGGATGTTTGGGAGAAAGTTTAGTAAACCTGAGGGACAGTTCTCAGTTTTAGGAATCTTCGGGTTTAAATGCCCTTAAAGCTTGGGCAGCTTTATGAAAAAAATGTTAATTAGATTTAACCATTCTCATATTAAACCTATACCAGATATTCTCAAGTGCATAATTTTTCTTCAATAATTATTGTTATTAACTCATTAACTATTTTCAATGAATGGATTATATCAACTTTCGCTTTTAAAAATATTAAAAAGAAATATTTGTTAACAGGTGAGAAGCTAGTATAAAAAAAGTCCAATTAGAATAGTTGGAACTACTTTAATTGGACTTATTAAAACCTGGTAATATTTCAGCAGATTTTTGAATTTAATATAATTCTATATGCATCAATAAGTATAAAACTTATTGATGGATTTACATTACAATTTTTTGATTTTGATATTTCTGAACCATACATCATCTCCGTGATCTTGCAGACCTATAAAGCCTTGTTTATCTTCACCTCCTGCATTCAGAAAGTTCTCCCAATCTTTGAATTTGCTGTTTTTTACCATTTCCTTCCAGTCATCTGTCCATAAATGATATTCCACCACATTTTCGCCATTTTGGTTGTGCACAACGGTACCGCGGTAAACAAGAATAGAAACTTTATTCCATTCACCAACTGGCTTTGCGTTTTGAGGTTTAGCTGGAATAAGGTCGTACAAGGATCCAGCTTGCCTATTTCCATCTTTTCCTAACCTTGCATCAGGATGCTTATCATTGTCGAGAATTTGCATTTCTGGTGCAGAGGTATAAATAGGTTCACCTTCTATTTCCTTTGCTAAATAAAAAATACCGCTATTTCCTCCTTCGGATACTTTCCACTCAAGTGTTAGTTCAAAATCCTTAAATTGTTCGTCATAAATGATATCGCCACCGCCGCCGGCTTCTCCGGAACCTGATCCTTGTACTTTTATAGCACCATCTTCCACTATCCAACCTTGAGAAGGAAACGAATCTTTGTCATATCCCCTCCATCCTTCAGTAGTTTTTCCATCAAATAATAGCTTCCAACCATCCTCTTTTTCCTTTTGAGAAAGTTCATTCACCTTTGCTACAGTATCAACTTCTGCAACAGTTACTTCTTCATTTTCTTCAGTATTTTCCTTTTTCTCACCACAAGAAGTAAGGATAGATCCAATGAAGATTAGTGAAATTGGTAAAGAATAAGATTTCTTTATAAACTTAGATATCAAAATATTTTTTTTCATTTTCTGTTTTTGCTTAAATTAAATTTTAACTATATAATAAGGTTAAGCTAATTTCCAGCCTTCTCTGTAATTATGTTTGATGTACTCTTCTGAAGCTTGTTTAGCATTTATTGTTTCGTACTGAGTATCAAATTTAGGATCACCGTTAATAACTGTAAACTTATCTGTAGTCACAATTTTAACTTCCTCATTATCTCCAATATTTGTAATCTTCATATTCTCACCGTCCCAATCTAGTTTTTTCTTTAGATCCTGTAACCTAATAGCGAGATTTCCCATTACAACTACTTCGTTAAAAGGCCCTGCATAAGCGAAGTTGGAACTTGCTTCTACCCGGCTTGCTTTAGGTTCTTTACATGCTCTTACCCAATCCATTTCATGGCTAAGCTCTACACGTGGAATTACTTTTTTAACTTGTGGAGGATTATTTTCCCTTCCTATAATATAAGGATCACGACCGTAAGTACTACAAATAATAGTTCCCTTGGTACCAATAACCATAGCTCCGCCGCCGCCGTCACCCATAATTTTCCCGGGTTCCATTCCCGCAGGTCTTTCTGGCAATAATCCGCCATCATACCAATTAAATTTAAGGGCAGGCATTTTTATTTTATCGAGACTTTTTCTTTCGGGAAAATAGTAAGTAACCATACCTGCAATAGGTGCGCTTTCTGTATTTACCTGTGAAGAACTTCCTTCAAATGCGGTAGGATGACCAAGATTCAATGCTAAATACACCGGATCCATAAGATGGCATCCCATATCTCCTAATGCTCCTGTTCCAAAATCCCACCATGCTCTCCAGTTCCAAGGTGTATATGCTGGGTGATATGGTCTGCTTTTAGCCGGTCCGAGGAAAAGATCCCAATCTAAAGTAGAAGGAACTGGTGGTTGTTCTGTAGGTCTTTCCAAACCTTGGGGCCAAATAGGTCGATTTGTCCAAGCATGTGCTTCAATTGGATCCCCAATTTCACCATTTTGAATCCATTCTGCGAATAATCTTGTTCCTTCATTAGAATGACCTTGATTTCCCATTTGGGTTGCAACCCCGGTTTGTTTTGCCATTCCTGTTAAATACCTGGACTCATAAATTGAATGGGTAAGTGGTTTCTGAAGATATACGTGTTTTCCCATGCTCATACTGGCACCGGCAGTTAGTGCGTGGGTATGGTCTGGAGTTGCAATTACAACGGCATCTATATCCTTATCCATTTCTTCAAGCATCTTACGGTAATCTAGGTATTTTTTTGCTTTTGGATAATCATTAAAAGTTTTTGCTGAATAATCCCAATCTACATCACAAAGTGCAACGATATTTTGTCCGGTTATATTTGTCAAGTTTGACCTTCCCATTCCTCCAACCCCTATTCCCGCTATATTAAGAGTGTCACTGGGTGCAGTAAAACCTACACCACCTAGAACGTGTCTAGGAACAATCATTACTCCGGCGGCGGTCATAGCTGTATTCGCAATAAACTTCCTCCTAGAAACATGATTTGTTTCTTTTTTATTTTTATCCATAATTTTAGAATTTAAATTTTTAAGTTTAAGAAAAGTGGTTAAATCTTGTGGTTAAATATTGGACAATATAAAAAAAACTTGCGCATGTTGTTAATAAAAATTTAAAAATCCGATAATGGATAGGAAATCAGATATTTATGGTTTTTAACGAATAATCTATTTTGTAAATCTGTATTTTGTCATAATAATTATCTCCTCAACCTGAATTTATCTCAAGGCTTTAGTTTATGTAATTGATCTAAAGTGTTATGAGATTCTGAAATAAATTTAGAATGACGTCCTATATTAGTATATTACTTTACGTACAATCAACTAATTATGTTTCTAAATTAGCTGAGTTTTATTAGCGAATTGAAAACGTTTAATTAGGAATATGGTCTTTTTTTTGGAATGTTATAATTTGCTTCCTTCAGTGATTAAAAGTTTTTTTGTTGCAATTATTCCTTCTTCCGCTGTAAGATTCTGACCTTCATATTCTATACCTATATAACCTGTATAGCCAGCATCTTTTACAATTTTAAGAATTTTTTGAAAATCCATGGTTGTCTCCTGGCCTTCATCATTAAAGTTATAAGATTTTGCGCTTACTGCTTTTGCAAATGGCATCATTTCTTCAATTCCTTGATATCTCGGATATTCTTCTATGCATTTAGCATTCCAACGTTCTCCGTCTTTACGTTTTAAGCAAAAATTTCCAAAATCGGGAAGGGTTCCAACATTGGGAAGATTTACACCTTCCATCACCTCAACAAGAAGTTTGGCATTGGAGGATAAATATCCGTGGTTCTCTACCAATACATTTATGCCTTTAGTAGAGGCATATTCTCCTAATTTTTTAAGACCATCGATTGAATTATTTTTCCATGCCTCCTCATCATTGCTTCCAAAAAGATTTACTCTTATAGAATGACAGTCTAAAAATTGAGCGGCATCCACCCATTTTTTATGGTTTTCAACAGCCATGTTTCGTTCTGCATTATCTGAAGTAGCAAGATCTCCCTCACCATCTACCATAATTAAAACATTTTCAACATTATACTTTTCGCTTCTGGCTTTTAAAGTGTCTAGAACAGTTGCAAGGCTTACTTCCTCTACTTTCGATGTATAAAGTCCGCTCACATATTCAATTCCTGAAAAACCCATCTCATGTGCTTTTTTAGCAAAATCCATAGGATCCATTTTACCTTCGATCATTGGTTTGCTTAGAGACCATTGCGCTAGCGAAATCTTGAAAAACAATTCCTGATCTTCAGTTTGGCTGCCTGCAGTTTCTATAGGTGCTTTTACTACCTGATTGCTTTTACATGAGACTAAACTTGCCATTAAAAATAAGGGAAGTAAAAATAATCTAGTAATCTTAAGGGGTTTTCGTATCATGAAATTTTGTTTAAAGGTTTTTAATTTGATAATAGCTTATTGAATATTAAAAGTATACCTTCTTCAAAGATGTAAAAAAATAAACATAATTCAATATATTTGGCAATATTCCTCAAATGAAAAATTAATCAACCCCAGAACTGTGAGTAAGATTTATGAAAATGAAACCTATGATGCAATAGTAGTAGGTACCGGAATTAGTGGCGGATGGGCTGCCAAAGAATTGTGTGAAAAAGGGTTTAAAACTCTAGTCCTTGAAAGAGGACCTATGGTAGAACATGTTAAGGACTACCCAACTATGAATGATGATCCTTGGGATTATAAATTTAAAGGACAAGTTCCCAGAGAAGAAGCGAAAAATCAGTTAAAACAGGCTAGAACTGGTTATACGGTTAATGAAGCTTCCAAACATTGGTTTGTAGATGATGTTAAGCATCCTTATAATGAAACTAAAAGATTCGATTGGATTCGTGGTTATCATGTTGGAGGGAGATCAATAATGTGGGGAAGGCATAGTTACAGATTAAGCGATCTTGATTTTGAAGCAAACAAAAAAGATGGGATAGCTGTAGATTGGCCCATAAGATATAAAGATATAGCCCCTTGGTATGATTATGTAGAATCTTTTATTGGAGTAAGTGGTGAGAATCTCGGACTTCCACAATTGCCAGATGGTAAATTATTGCCAATGATGGAATTAAATTGTGTGGAAGATCATCTTAAAAAGAGTATGGTGGAGAATTTTACTGATAGGGTTCTTACAGCTGGTCGAGTAGCACATATTACTAATAATGAAAAATTTGAAGGCCGGGCTCCATGCCAATATAGGAATCGTTGTATAAGAGGTTGTCCTTATGGAGCATATTTTAGTAGTAATTCATCCACCTTACCTGCGGCACAGCGTACAGGTAATATGACATTAAGGCCAAATTCAATTGTGAGTGAAGTGATCTATGATTCTGAAACTAAAAAAGCAACTGGTGTAAAAGTAATTGATGTGGACTCGAAGGAAGTTCATGAATTCAAAGCAAATGTTATTTTCTTATGTGCTTCTTCTATCGCATCTGCCAGTATTTTGATGCAATCCAAATCTGATAGATTCCCTGAGGGAATGGGAAATGATAGCGGAGAACTTGGTCATAATATTATGGATCATCACTTTGATGCCGGCGCTTCAGGTAAATATGATGGTTTTAAGGATAAGTATTATAAAGGAAGGAAACCAAATGGAATTTACCTGCCACGTTTCAGAAACCTTACAGAAAATGAAGATCATGATTTTATACGCGGATACGGATATCAGGGTGGAGCAAGCAGAGATAACTGGAATGAGACTATTGCCGAAGCCAGTTATGGAAAAGAATTAAAAGAGGCCATCTCCAAACCAGGAGGCTGGACCATGGGATTGATGGGATTTGGAGAGACCCTTCCATATCACGAAAATAAAATGTCTCTTGATTATGATAAACTAGATGAATGGGGACTTCCTACCATAAGCTTTGACGCCGAATTCAAAGAAAATGAATTAAAGATGCGTAAAGACATGGTGGAACAGGCCGTAATAATGCTTGAAAAAGCAGGTTTTAGGGATGTTAAGGGATATGATAATATAGGAGCTCCTGGACTAGGAATCCACGAAATGGGAACAGCCAGAATGGGTAGGGATCCAAAAACTTCTGTTTTAAACGGAAATAATCAGTTGCATTCTGTGCCCAACGTTTATGTAACAGATGGTTCTTTTATGACTTCGGCCGCCTGCCAAAATCCATCGTTAACATATATGGCAATGACGGCAAGAGCTGCAGCTCACGCAGCTGAAAATTTTAAAAAATCAGAAGCTTAAATTTTATAATTATGAATAGAAGACAAGCTTTAAAAAACTTTGGTCTAGGTGCGGGAATACTTATAATAGGACCAAGTACTTTAAGTTTATTACAAAGTTGTAGAAGCGAATCGAAAAACAATTGGGAACCAAAATTTTTAAGTATTTCAGACGGTTTAGCCCTAAAAGAAATATTGAATATAATACTCCCAAAAACAGATACGCCAGGTGCAGAAGATTTAAATATAGCTCAGTTTATAGATTCCTATATGGATGAAGTGGCCTCTAAAAAACAACAAGAGAGCTTTAAACTAAAAGCTGCTGCTTTTGCTAATGTGTTTAAAAATGAATTTTACAAAGAGATCGGGGAAGGTACAGCAGAAGAATACGAGAAAATAATTGCTAAATTTTTGAGAGCAGCACCTGAAAAGAGAGAGGAATACGCAAAAAGAAATACAGAAACACAAGATCCACATGATAAAGATCCTAATATTAAAGAGGATTTAGATATAGATTTCGGTAGTTATAGTTATTTAACCACAATTAGGGAAATGGGGATTTGGGCATGGAAAACAAGTGAAGAGGTAGGAGAAAATGTACTTTGGTACGATCCCATTCCAGGACAATATATCCCTTGTGGCTCATTAAAAGAATTGGGAAATGGAAAGGCAATGGCATTATAGATTAAAGATCGGAAAAGTTATATTTTTGATGCACCTTTAATGTTTAGTGAATAGTTATTAACATTTATCATTTATTTTAGTTAATTCCTTTAGATTTGATTTTTCTATATCGAACAAGTTTAAAGAGCGTTTTTGTTCTATATTATTACGAAATCGTTTTCGTGGATTGCAAATTATTTTTTTGTTTTATTAACAAAATTTTACATAAATTTATTACTTTATTACTTTTTAATATATACTATATCAGCTAAAACCAATTCTTATGAGAAAAATTACTTTCAGGAGCTTTTTGTTTGTCATTGCTTTTCTGTGTTTCAGCATGGTGAACGCACAACAAACTGTATCCGGAACTGTTAAAGATGAAAGTGGACCCTTGCCCGGCGCTACTGTTGCCATTAAAGGTACATCTACAGGAACCACAACTGATTTTGATGGAAATTATACTTTAAACAATGTACCAGCCGATGGAATCCTGGTATTTAGTTTTATTGGGTATGAAATCCAGGAGATTGGTGTCAATGGACGTTCCACAATCGATGTAAATTTAGCGGCCGATGCTTCAGAATTGGAGGAAGTGGTACTTATTGGTTATGGTACTACTACAATTAAAGATGCAACTGGTTCTGTTTCTTCTGTTAATTCAGAAGAATTTAATAAAGGGGTGATCGCAACTCCCGAACAATTAATCCAAGGTAAAACTGCCGGTGTACAGATATCTGAAACTTCTGGTGCACCCGGAGCGGGAATTAATGTACGTATTAGGGGGTCTAACTCTATTCGTTCTGGTAACAACCCTTTGTTTGTGGTTGATGGGGTGCCACTTGCTTCTGGATCCCCACCCACATCTAGTGTTGGAGGTATAGGCACAGCTGGTGGCCAAAATCCATTAAGCTTTATTAACCCTAACGATATTGAAAGTATTTCCATTCTAAAGGATGCTTCAGCAACAGCGATCTATGGTTCTCGTGGCGCGAACGGAGTAATTATTATACAAACTAAAGGTGGTAGAGGTGCTAGTGATGGTAGGTTTGAGTTTAATTCTAGTTTGGGTATTGGAACACCTGCAAGTGAATATGACCTTTTGAATAGAGAACAATATTTAGATGCTATTGCTTCTGTAGGGAACGATCCTGATGCATTGGACTTTGGATCTGATTCTAATTTTCAGGATTTTTATACCCGTACGTCTTATTCAAAAAATGTTGACTTAAGTTACTCAAAGAGTTATACGGGAGGAAATCTTCGTGCTTCCATAGCTTACAATGATCAAGAAGGGGTAGTTAGAAACACCTTTTTGGAAAGGCTAACTGGTAGGTTGAACGCAAGTCAGCGTGTGTTGAATGATAAATTAACGTTGAGTGTTCAAGCTTCTATTTCAGTGATCGATCAGCAAAGTGCTCCTATTAATGGATCGGCTGGCTCCACAGGTGATTTGATTGGAGCATCTATTACACAAAATCCTACAGCACCTCTAGATGCAACATTCAACCCTGGAGGAAATGTTTTGAATCCAGTAAGCTTACTAAATAGTTATCAGGGTTTCTCTGATGTTGAAAGATTTTTAGGAAATGCTTCGGCAGAATATGCTTTTACTAATGAGCTAAGTGCCAAAGTAACCGTAGGTTTCGAAAAGGCAGACACAGAGACTACTTCAGTTTTTGGTTCAGACGTAATCGGCCTTAACGGTATTTCAGGTATAGGAAGAGGTAGATATGATACATTTAACCAAGAAAACTCACTTCTTGAAGCAACTCTAAACTATAAAAAAGAATTTAACAACTCTGTTCTTGATGTAGTTGGAGGATACTCTTATCAAAAATTTGACAGAAATGGTTTCGGTTCTGAAGGAGCAGGTTTTAATACAACTGATCTTAGATTGATGGCAACTCAGTTAAGAAATGCTTTTAATAGCGTTACAGGAGCCATTGATGGCCCTTACACTGTATTTGGATATGGAAATGATGGAACCTACATAAATAATCTTTTACCAACATTTACAAGTGGAGAACTTCCAGAAGGTTTTGATAGACCAATCCCTGCTTATGTTTTAAATTACACTTTCGATAATTTTGATGAATTACAGTCATATTTTATGAGAGCAAATTATACCTTAGCTGAAAAATATTTATTTACCGGTACTTTTAGAGCTGATGGTTCTTCAACATTTGGTGAAAATAATAGATATGGATATTTCCCTTCTGGAGCAGTAGCATGGCAGATTCATAAAGAAGATTTTATAGGAGACACATTTTCTACCTTAAAACTTCGTTTAGGCGCCGGTATTGTAGGTAGCCAAGAAGGCTTAGGTTATGGGCGTTTTGTTCAGCGTGAGCGTGCTGCAGGTGGTGGAATAAGTAATGATCTTAACGTACTACCAGCACCAGGAACTTTTATAGATGGGGATCCTAATCCAGACCTGAAATGGGAGGAAACTACGGATTATAACATTGGGGTAGATTTTGGATTTAACGATGATAGATTTAGTGGTACGGTAAACGTGTATCGCAAAGAAACTAATGACTTATTGCTGCCAAGACCATCTGCAGCTCCAAGTAGTGGTAGTATAATTTTTAGTAACCTTTTGGATGGAAAAGTGATCAACGAAGGAGTAGAACTTTCATTAGATTATGATTTTGCAAATACCGATGACTTTGGTTTTTCTGCTAATTTTAACGTAGCCTACAATAGTAATGAAGTGCAGGATACCCAATTTACAATTCCAACCGGTGCCATTAGAGGGAATGGGTTAACCAATGCTTTTGCTCAGCAATTACAGGCAGGACAACCTCTGTTTTCATATTATATGGCAGAATTTACTGGATTTGATCAAGATGGAAATCCTACTTACTTTGATGCGGACGGAAATGGGATAGGTGATCCAGATGCAGACAAATTTTTTGTAGGAAAAGATGCTCAACCAGATTGGAATGCTGGTTTGTCTTTAAATGCGAGATACAAGAATTTTGATCTATCTACTTATTTTAACGGCCAATTTGATTTTTATGTTTACAATGCTACTAAGACTGCATTCTTCACAAAAAGTGCTTTGCTAATTGGTAAAAATGTTACTCAGGATGCTGTTTCTAGCAATGAAAATCCGGCTTCTTCGGTAGCTGTATCAACAAGATTTCTAGAAAAAGGTGATTTTATAAGACTTTCCTCAGCTTCATTGGGTTACAATGTACCATTGAATGAAAGTAGTCAAGTAAATACTGTAAGATTAAGCGTAACAGGACAAAACTTGTTCTTGATTACTGATTATAGTGGATTAGATCCTGAAGTTTCTACGAATACTGGGAATTTGAATGATTCAGGAATTCCAACCGTTGGAATAGACTATGCTGCTTACCCAAGACCGCGTACTATATCTTTTGGTGTGAGCGCAACATTTTAATAAAAAAAAAGGAAAATGAAAAATAAAACAATTTTTAAAACTTCAGCCAGGTTACTATCGGGTTCGCTTATTTTAGCGACTACTTTCCTGTCCTGTACAGATTTAGAGATAGAGGGAACTGACTCTATTATTATTGATGCCAGCGAAGCAGGTTTTCAAGGTGTTAGTGATCCGGATTCTTTTTTAGATAATGCTTATAATAGCTTAAACGGATTAATAGGAGATCAGGCAAACCTTTATGCACTAAGTGAAGTTACCACAGATGAAGCTGTGGTTCCAACTAGAGGTTCTGACTGGGGTGATAATGGAATATGGAGACAATTACATCAACATGAATGGACAGCTGAACATGGCTTTCTTCTGAATGTTTGGAATCAATGGAATACATTGCATTTTCAGGGAGCTCAGGTGCTTTCTGAAAAAACGAATAGTACGCCGCAACAACAAGCAGATGCTTATTTTCTAAGAGCACTCGGAATGTGGGTTATTCTAGATAATTTTGGTCAGGTACCTGTACGAGATCCAGATGCTCCAATTTTTGAAGATCCTACTGTGCTAAAAGGGCAAGAAGCGGTTGATCAAATAGTATCTGATCTTAATTTAGCTATTTCGAATTTACCTACAATAGGACCGGGAAGTGGAGTAGGAGATGTTTCATCTCCAAATGCCCGACCAGGAGTAGCTGCTGCAAAATATTTACTTGCAAAAGTCCTTTTGAACAAACATATTTATACAGGTACGGAGCCCAATAGTGCAGATATGAATCAGGTTATAAGTCTGGTTGATGATATTTCTTCTGAAGGATACGGATTAGAATCTGGTTATTTCAATATTTTCAGAAGACAATTGGACAGAGAAACCATATGGTTTATTCCTACAGCGGTAGGGAATAGAATTTGGAATGGCCTTCACTATAATATGGCGCCAGATCAGGCTGGTGGTGGATGGAATGGTTTTTCTACCCTTTCTGAATTTTATGATATGTTTGAAGGAGATCCCAATTCTAACAGAGGAACTGCTACGGGAGAACCTCTTGATGGACAAGAAGAACGAAGAGGTTATGTACCTCCATCTGGTTTACCGGCTGGATCATTTGATGGTTCCATGGATAATAATGGCGATGGATTTGCAGACGGATCCAGTGTTGGTTTTGGTTTTCTAATTAATCAACAGTACGACTATGATGGATCTGCAATGAAAGATAGAGGTGGAAATCCATTAACTTTTAAAAGACAGTTTACTGATGGGTCTGGAAATAGTAGCCTTATAAATAATAGTGAGACCACAGGTATACGTACTATAAAATATAATCCTCGCTTTGGAGCATTTACAGAACATGAAATTTTCTTTAGATATGCAGATGCTCATCTTATGAAAGCAGAAGCCATGATGAGATCTGGTGGAGATCCTTCAGCAATGGTTAACGAGTTAAGAATTCTTAGAAAAGCCCAACCGCTTGGTAGTGTTACAGCAAGTGATCTTTTGGAAGAAAGAGGAAGGGAATTATATATGGAATTCTGGAGAAGAAATGATATGATTCGTTTTGGTGAATATACAAGAGATTGGGAGTTAAAATCTCCTTCCGCAGTAGGTGATCAAACGAGAAACTTATTTCCAATACCTGCAAATCAATTGATTTTGAATCCTAATCTTACTCAGAATCCTGGATATTAATTTAAAGGTTTAAGATAAAAAATAAGAGGGCGAATTCGCCCTCTTATTTTTTATAAAATATTTTAATTATAAAAATATTTTATTTTAGATTGCCTCAAAATACAGTTAATTAATTCGTGGTAAAAAATAAAAAAATATTCTTAGTATCTATTTTTACCTTCCTGTTTTTACAGGCTTGTAAGAAAGAAGAGGGTCTTTTCGAAAGGATAAATGCTTCGCATTCAAATCTATATTTCTCGAATGAACTTAATTCAAATTCTGAGTTAAATATCTTTAATTATCTATATTATTATAATGGAGGAGGAGTGGCAGCAGGAGATTATAACCAAGATGGCCTAATAGATTTATATTTCACTTCTAATGAACAAGAGGATAAGCTTTTTTTAAATACCGGTAATTTTAATTTTGAAGATATCACTTCAGACTCCCAAATTGATAACTCCCATGGATGGACTACCGGAGTTAGTAATATAGATATTAATGGTGATGGTTTACTGGACCTTTACATTTGCAAAGTAAGCGGTTTCCTTAATCTGGAAGGGCATAATCTGCTCTATGTTAATCAGGGAACTAATAAAGATGGGATTCCCATTTTTCACGAACAGTCTGCAAAATATGGCCTCGATTTTTCAGGTTTTTCTACTCAATCTGTTTTTCTGGATTACGATCTGGATGGAGATCTGGATATGTATTTATTAAACCACTCTGTGTATCCTAACAGGAATTACGGAAGAGGGGATAAAAGGCAAAGTTATGATCCAAAATCTGGTGACCGGTTGTTCAAAAATGATAACGGATTTTTTACTGATGTCTCTTCTGAAGCGGGAATCTTTCAGGGAGTGATTGGGTATGGACTGGGTGTGGCCGTTGGAGATCTTAATAACGATTTGTATCCTGATATATATGTTGGGAATGATTTCTTTGAAAATGATTATTTATATATCAATCAGAAAAACGGAAGTTTTCAAGATCTTATTTCAAATAATTCAGAAAAATTGGGTCATACCACCCATTTTTCCATGGGGAATGATATTGCCGATGTAAATAATGATGGACTTGCCGATATTATATCTCTGGATATGCTTCCTGAAGACCTAAAGGCTTATAAAACCTCTGGTCTGGAATATCCCTTTCAAACCTATGCGACCTATTTAAAGAACGGATTTTCTCCACAATACATGCAGAACACCCTACACATTAATACAGGAAATCTTAATTTTTCTGAAACTGCATATCTTAGCGGTATTTCGGCCTCAGAATGGTCTTGGGGAGCCCTTTTTGCCGATTTTGATAATGACACGCACAAGGATGTTTTTATTACAAATGGAATAAAAGGCGCTACCAACGACATGGATTTTATTAAGTATATCTCAAATGAAAAAATTCAGAAACAATTAAGCCAAGGAAACTTTGAAAATTATGAGAACCTTATAAAAGAGCTACCTGAAAAGAAAATATCCAATTACATTTTTCAGAATCAGGGAGATAATACGTTTGCAAATCGAAAGAATGAATGGCTAAATGCTGAACCTAGCTTTAGTCACGGTGTTGTATATGCAGATCTGGATAATGATGGAGACTTAGATTTAATAGTGAATAACATGGATGAAAATGCTAGCATTTTTAGAAATAATTCAGAAAAAAAAATCAACAATAATTTTCTCAAGGTCCAGCTTAAAGGTGATAAATCCAATAAATTTGGTATAGGTGCAAAAATTATTCTTTACTACAGAGATAATATTCAACAACAGGAACATTATTTAAGCAGAGGTTATCTTTCTTCCCTGGCCCCGGGATTGCATTTTGGTCTCGGGAGTCATTCTCTAATAGATTCATTAGAGGTGATCTGGCCGGGATTTTTAACTGAAACCAAATACAATATTAAAGCCAATAGAAGTATTGAACTCAATATAAATGATGCCGACAGCCTTATTTTAAAAAAACCTCAAATCAGTTCTATTTTTACTAGAAGGGATTCTTTGATAGATTATAAACATATTGAGCAATCCACACTGGAATTTAATCGTGAACCTCTAATTCCTTTTGGTTATGCTAATCTAAGTCCACGTGCCGCAGTAGCCGATATCAACAAAGATGGTCTTGATGATCTTGTAATTGGCGGAGGAAAAACACAAAGCTTAAATTTGTGGTTGCAAAAAATAGATGGCAGTTTTGAGAGATCGGAGCAAAAAGCATTTGAGGAAGCTGCTATATCAGAAAATACCGATCAAATTTTTCTGGATGTAGATGGCGATATAGATCAGGATTTAATTGTAGTAATGGGGGGTAATGAATTTACTAAAGGAAAACCTTTGCAACCGCGATTATACTTAAATGAAAACGGTAAATTTTGTTTGGATGATCAACAATTTAAGGGATTCGCACTAAATGCATCGAGGTTAACATCGGTAGATTTAAATGCAGACGGTTTTCCAGATCTTTGTTTTAGTGCAAATATAGTTCCCGGGGAATATGGTAAAACTCCTGTACAGTATTTATTTTTGAACGATGGTAAGGGTAACTTTTCAGAAGTTACTAGCCAATATTCTGAATCATTCAGGAGTGCTGGAAATATTCAGGATATTGTTTGGATCGATGTCAATAATGATAATATTAAGGATGCCATAATGGTTGGTCATTGGATGCCTGTCACGATATTTCTAAATAATGGGAGGAAGCTAAGCAAACTGGAAGCAGGACTTGATAGTTCGAACGGTTGGTGGAATACAGTGATTGCAGAAGATTTTGATGGCGACGGGGATGTAGACATTGTTGCAGGGAACTGGGGGCTCAATTCCAAGCTTAAGGCTTCCGTAGAAAAACCTTTAAAGCTATATCTTGGAGATTTTGATGGTAATGGATCTATCGATCCAGTAGTGAGTTATTTTTATGAAAATATTGAAACAGCTTTTGCTTCTAAGGATGAGCTTGATCACCAAATGCCATTTTTAAAAAAGAAATTCCCTAGTTACAAAGAATATGCAGATGCAAATTTCTCTCAAATTCTAAGCCCGGAAAACCTGAAAAATGCTGAAGTGAAAAAGGTTTTTGAATTAGCAAGTTGTTATTTTGAAAATAATGGGGATAATACTTTTTCAAAGCATGTTTTACCTTTTGAGACACAGGTATCGGCAATCTTTGCTATTGATGCACAGGATTTTAACGGTGATGGTTTTCCTGATCTATTTTTAGTAGGAAACAACTATGAAATTAGTACTCAATTGGGTAGATTAGATGCCAGTCATGGAACTATTCTTATTAATGATAAAAAAGGTTTTTTTCAAACTTATAAAAACGAAATACCAGATATTTCAGGAGCTGCCCGAGATATTGAAGAAATCTGTGTTAATGGTGAGTTACATCTTATAGTAACATTCAATAATAATATTTCAACTATTTTGAAATTTAATAATTAAATAACAATGAAATCCCTATTATATTTTTCAATTTTCAGCTTAATATTTTTACCATTTCTTATATCCTGTGACAATGAGAAGGAAAAAGAAGAAAAGTCAGAGGTCGATAAAAACACACTATTTTTCTTATTGCCATCTGAGGAGACTGGAGTAGATTTTATAAATGAAGTAAAAAATAGCCCCGACTTTAATATTTTCAAATATCGTAATTTTTATAATGGAGGAGGAGTAGCCATTGGAGATATAAATAATGATGGGTTGCCTGATATTTTCTTTACGGCCAATATGAAACCTAATAAACTTTATCTAAATAAGGGTAATTTTCAATTTGAAGATATTTCGATATCTGCTGGCGTTGAAGGAAACAAACCATGGTCTACCGGAGTTAATATGGTAGATTTAAATAATGATGGGCTGCTTGATATTTATGTTAGCAATGCCGGCAATATGGAAGGGGACAATCATAATAACGAACTTTATATAAATAATGGGGATCTTACATTTACCGAAAAAGCAAAGGAATATAATCTTGCCGAAACCGGTTTTAGCACACACGCTGCTTTCTTTGATTATGATAAGGACGGCGATCTGGATGTTTATATTTTAAATAATAGTAATATACCTGTGAGCAGTCTGGGATTTGCACAACAAAGGGAAGTAAGGGCTCAGGACTGGGAAGATATTCCAAAAATTTTTCGAGGGGTGGGAGATATGTTGATGCGCAATGATGATGGCAAATTTGTGGATGTTAGTGAAGAAGCAAATATTTATGGAAGTTTAATTGGGTTTGGTTTAGGTGTAGTTGTGAGTGATTTTAATAATGATTTGTATCCCGATATTTATGTTTCAAATGATTTTTACGAAAGAGATTATTTATATATCAATAATCGAGACGGAACTTTTACAGAAGATATTGAGAACTGGACTTCACATTTAAGCCTTTCCGCCATGGGAGTGGATATAGCCGATATTAACAATGATGGTTATGGCGATATTTTCGTAACCGATATGTTACCCGATTCTGATGAAAGAGTAAAATCTGTAATGGAATTTGAAAGTTATAATGTCTTCAAGCTGAAACAAAGCAAGGATTTCTATCAACAGTATATCCATAATACCCTTCAGCTTAACAATGGCAATAACACTTTTTCTGAAATAGCACACTTTAGCGGTGTAGAAAGTACAGACTGGAGCTGGGCAGGCTTGATTTTCGATATGGATAACGATGGTAATCGTGATATTTTTGTTACCAACGGAATCAATCACGACCTTACGGATCTTGATTTTGTCGATTTTTTTGCGAATGAAATTATTCAGAAAATGGCACTGACAGGAAAAAAAGAAGCTATAGATTCCATAATAAATAAGATGCCGGTTACCCTTCTTCCCAATTATGCTTTTCAAAATATGGGAAATCTTAAATTTAAAAATTCGGCAGAAAAATGGGGCTTAGGAATTCCTAGTTTATCTAATGGAAGTGCTTATGGGGATTTGGATAACGACGGGGATCTTGATCTTGTGGTGAATAATGTAAATATGGAATCCTTTATTTACCGAAATAACGCGGATAAATTAAAAAACAAAAATTATTTGCGAATCCAATTAAAAGGAAATCCAAAGAATAGTTTTGGAATTGGAAGTATCATTAGACTTTATTATGAGGATAAGGTCTTTATGCAGGAGCAGAATCCATCAAGAGGTTTTCAGTCTTCTATGGATTATATAATGAACATCGGTCTTGGAAAAATAAAAAAAATAGATTCTTTAAGGATAATATGGCCCGATAATTCTACACAATTGCTTAAAAATATTAAAACGAGTGCTACCCTAGTCCTAAAGCAAAGCGAAGCGCTGGAAAAATATAGTCCGAAACCTATAAAAAAGCAGAAGCAATTGTTCATCGAATTATCAGATAAAAATTTTGAAACTCATAGCGAGAATTCTTATACAGATTTTGATTATGAAGGATTAATCTATAAAAAATTGTCTCAAGAAGGACCATCACTTGCAGTAGCCGATGTTAATGGCGATGGAAATGAGGACACATTTATTGGTGGAGCAAAGGGACAACCGGGAATCATCTATTTTAATAGGGGGAACGGAATCTTAAAGAAATCTGTACAACCGGCTCTGGATACCGACTTTCTATTTGAAGATACTGCCGCTGCTTTTTTTGATTTTGATGGTGATGGGGATCAGGATCTTATGGTAGGCTCAGGAGGTAATGAAGTAGGAGAAGAGAGTAATTACAGGCCCCGTCTATACATTAACGATGGAAAGGGAAAATTTACGCCTTATTTAGGGGTAATTCCGTCTATAGATCAAAATGTTGCGGTTATTGCGCCCTATGACTTTGATCAAGACGGTGATATGGATGTTTTTATAGGTTCACGAAGTGTAGCACTTAATTATGGGATAGATCCCCAACACTTATTTTTGGAAAATACAGGGGATGGTAATTTTTCGAATGCTACAGAAAGGATTCTTTATGATGTTAAATATGCGGGGATGATCACCGATGCTATCTGGGAGGATATAGATGGGGATGGCAAAAAGGACCTTATAACGGTTTCAGACTGGGGAGCACCAATGATTTTTAAAAATTCAGGAAGAAGGCTTTCATTTTTCAAGAGTAATTTAACCGATTATACAGGATGGTGGAATACCATAGAAGCTGCAGATATAGATGGTGATGGTGACCAAGATCTAATAATTGGTAACAAAGGTTCTAATATTCCTTATAAGCCATCTATAGAACAACCTATGAAAATGTGGATCAACGATTTTGACAGCAATGGTAGTATAGAACAAATTGTAACGCAACATAGAAATGGGAAAGATTACCCTCTACACATGAAAAGGGAGATGATTTCCCAGTTGGTTTTTCTAAAAAAAGAAAATTTAAAAGCATCTGAATATGCCAAAAAATCTATAAATGAATTAATGCCGAAGGACAAACTTAACAATGTAATTGTAAAAGATGTTGTGATTTCTGAAACAATTATCGCTATTAATAACGGCAAAGGAAATTTTGAAATTAAAAAAATGCCTAGTCGCATTCAGTTTTCCAGTGTAAATAGTATTTCCAGTATAGATATAAATAAGGACGGTAATCTGGATTTGGTAATGGCCGGGAATAATTACGAATTTAAACCCCAGTTTTCAAGACAGGATGTTAGCTTTGGGGATGTACTGCTTGGCGATGGTAAATTGAATTTTAATTTACAGGATTATGCCAAAAGCGGATTTTCTATAAAAGGGGAGGTAAAACACCTGGGTCAATTTAAAGATAAAAATGGAAGACAATTTATAATTGTTGCTATTAATGATGAAAAACCAAAAATATTTGAAATCAATAATTAATAAGTTATTATTTTTTCTGGTACTCATAGGTTGTTTATTTGGATGCGAAAAAAAGGAAGAAAAGTTTCTTTCAATTCTACCACCAGAAACTTCGGGAATAGATTTCATAAATAAAATTACCGAAAACAGGGATCAGAATATTCTTGATTACCTTTATTTCTACAATGGAGGAGGAGTAAGTATAGGCGACTTAAATAATGATGGTTTGCCGGATATTTACTTTACCGGAAATCAAGTAGAAAATCGACTTTATCTTAATAAAGGAAATTTAAAATTCGAGGATATTACAGAGAAAGCCGGAGTACAGGGCAACAGCACTTGGAATACGGGAACTACCATGGCCGATATTAATGGGGATGGTCTACTTGATATTTATGTTTGTGCCGTTGTGGGAGTAAATGGTTTTATCGGGTATAATGAACTTTATATCAATAACGGAGATCTCACCTTCTCGGAGAGAGCTAAAGAATTTGGGCTAGATCTTGAAAATTATTCCTCTCAAGCAGCTTTTTTTGATGCGGATAATGATGGCGATCTGGACATGTATCTTTTAAACCATGCAATTCATACAAATAAATCTTTTGGTCCTGCCGAAATAAGGAATAATAGGGTTTATGAGAGTGGTGATAAATTATTCCTGAATGAAAACGGAAAATTTATAGATATAAGCGAAAAAGCTGGGATTTATGGTGGAGCAAATAGTTACGGACTTGGTATTAGCACTGCCGATTTTAATAACGATGGTTTTACAGATATTTACGTTGGGAATGATTTTCATGAAGATGATTACTATTACCTGAATAATGGGGATGGTACTTTTACTGAAAGTCTTAAAAACAAATTTGGGCATGTTTCAAGGTTTTCAATGGGTAATGATGCTGCCGATATTAATAATGACGGATTTATAGATCTTATAACACTTGATATGTTGCCTCAAGATGAGAAAATCCTTAAACGTTCAGCAGGTGAAGATGATGTTAATCTTCACAATTTAAAAATAACCCGACTGGGATATCATCCTCAATACAGCCGGAATATGCTACAGTTAAATATGAACGGGGATTATTTTGCTGAAATTGCACTTATGAGCGGAGTTGCGGCGACAGATTGGAGCTGGGGAGCCCTTTTTGCCGATCTTGATCATGACGGGCAACAAGATCTTTTTATCACCAACGGGATTCCAAAGCGTCCGAATGATCTTGATTACATTAAGTATATTTCCAATGAACAAATTAAGCAGCAACTCGATCAAACAACTTTGGTAGATAATGAGGCGCTGGAAAAAATGCCTTCTGGAGCGGTTACCAATTATGTTTTTAAAGGTAATTCCAACGGTACTTTTAAAGATATGTCTGAGTTATGGATTGCAAATGATTCGGTGATCTCTACAGGTGTAGCCTACGCCGATCTGGATAACGATGGGGATATCGATATTGTTACTAATAATATAAATAAAACTCCAAGTCTCTACATCAATAATGAAGCAACCGGCAATTATCTTAAAATAAAATTAAGCGGTGGGAAGGCAAACACATCTGGTATCGGGAGTAAAGCGATACTTTATACCGACAAAGGAAAGCAATACCGTCAATTATATACTACAAAGGCGTATCAGTCCTCTTCAGAACCCATAATTCATTTTGGAATTCCTAAAAACGCCCGTATAGATTCACTAAGCATTATCTGGCCAGACCAGACTTTAAAAACGCTAACCTCAGTGAAACCGAACAGTATGCTTCAAATTAAATGGAATTCTACTAATAAAAAAGCAGATCTTGGGGAATTGTTTCATAAAAAGAATAAACCATGGTTTTCTATAGCTGAAACAGATTTTGGACTTAATTACAAACATGAGGAAAATCTTTATGAAGATTTTAATCTTCAAAAATTAATACCCCACAAGATATCAGATCTTGGTCCTGCTGTGAAAGTGGCAGATCTAAACAATGATGGCCGAGATGATGTGCTGTTTGGTGCATCTAGGTTTAATCCATCTGTGATGTTTTTTCAGAACAAAGAAGGTTTTACCATGGAGAAACCGAAAGATATCCTTAATGATTCCCTTTACGAGGATACCGATATGGAAATTGCCGATTTTAATAATGATGGCAAACAAGATATTTTAATTGTTTCAGGGGGAGGAGAATCTGTAGGAGATGATAATTGGTTACTGGACAGGCTATATATAAAGGAAGAGGGAGGTTATATAAAAGACAGCCTTTTTCCGAAAATATTCTCAAATTCTTCGGTTATAAAGTCGGCAGATTATGACGGGGATGGCGATCTAGATGTTTTTATTGGTTCCAATGCTGTAAACTATAAATATGGTGAAATACCAAAGGCCTATTTACTTAGGAATGAGAATGGAAGTTTTGTGAAGAATAACCAATCAGGGATTTTTGAGGATCTGGGAATGATCAATGATGCCATTTGGGAAGATTTCGACAATGATGGGGATCTCGATCTTATTGGCGTGGGGGAATGGATGTCTCCCAAGTTTCTGGAGAATAGGAATGGAGTTTTTTCAGATATTACTAATAGCCTAATTTCTCAAAAATTAAATGGTTTATGGCAGAAAATTTTGCCATTCGATATAGACAAAGATGGAGATACCGATTATCTACTTGGAAATTGGGGATTGAACACAAAACTTAAGGCTTCTGCAGAATATCCACTTTTAATGTACTTTAAGGATTTTGATAAGAATGGCTTATCTGAAACCTTATTAGCGACTGAGAAAAATGAAAAATATTATTTCATCCACAGTTTAGATGAGCTTGCTACACAATTACCTGCGCTTATAAGAAAAAGGTTTGCCAATTATAACGATTTTGCAGGGAAAACTGTAAAAGAGATTTTTACTAAAGAGGAACTGGAAATTGCTTCCAAGAGAAAGGTGCATACCTTGGCTTCCGGATATCTTGAAAATAACAAAGGAAAATTTATTTTCAGGGAATTTGATATGCAGCTACAAGTGGCACCTATAATGGCAATGCTTAAGTATGATTTTAACAAAGATGGGTCTGAGGAGGTGTTGTTAGGAGGTAATTATTTTGGGGTTACTCCTTATCACGGAAGGTTTGAAGCCTTTGGCGGAGCACTTCTAATAAATTCGGATAAAATTCTAAATTCCAATGAAATTGGTTTAAATTTATCACAAAAATCTGTTAAAGATTTTTCAATAATAAAAATTAAGCAGCAAGCTTATTTATTGGTTACAATAAACGATGCAGAAGCTGAATTGTATAAAATAATTGACTGATATGAAGAATCTTATTGTACTTATTATAGTTGCTATACTAATGATATCCTGTAAAAATGAGGTCCAAAAAATCGAGGTTACTTCAGAAGATTTCCATGTTGCTAATGATGATCTTACCAAGGTAATGGTGCATGATATATTTTCTCCGCCAGTAGCTAGCCGTGTATATACATACTCTAATATCGCCGCTTACGAGGTAATTGCGCAGTTTGATAAAGATTATAATAGTCTGGCAGGTCAATTAACAGACCTTAGACCTGCTCCTGTATCTAATTCAGAACTAATAAATCCTGAACTAGCTGCTTTGGTTGCATTTTACGAAATTGCTAAAACCCTTGTATTTTCAGAAGAAAGACTTATAGTTAAGAGGGATAGTATTTTTAATATTTGGAAAAAATCAGACGAACAAACTTTTAATGTTTCTGAAGCACATGGAGTGCTGGTCGCAAACCACATTAAAAAATGGATGTCCAAAGATAATTACTCCGAAACACGTACAATGCCTAAATTTTCTGTGCACACAGATGAAGAAGGCCGATGGCAGCCCACGCCACCCTCCTATATGGATGGTATAGAACCGCACTGGAGCAAAATAAGACCATTCGCTATTAATGCATCAAATCAGTTTAAACCAATTCCACCACCTGAGTTTTCCATGGAACCGGGGAGTCGTTTCCACAACGAATTGATGGAAGTCTATAATATTCGTGAGGAGATTGCAGAAAATGAAGAGAATAGTGAGAAGATGGCTATAGCAAAATTTTGGGACTGTAATCCTTATGTTTCCATCTCAAGAGGACATCTAATGTTTGCTACAAAAAAAATCACCCCTGGTGGCCACTGGATGGGAATCACCAAGATCGCATGTCAAAAATCCAAAGCTGATTTTAACAAATCTGTTTATGCATACACTAAAGTATCTGTCGCACTAGCAGATGGTTTTATTAGCTGTTGGGATGAAAAATATCGTAGCAAACTGGTACGGCCCGAAACTTTGATAAATAAATACATTGACGAGAACTGGACTTCAGTATTGCAAACCCCTCCATTTCCTGAATATACTAGTGGACATTCGGTAGTTTCAGGTGCAGCGGCTATTGTACTTACAAACATTTTTGGAGATAATTTTAGCTTTAAAGATGATACTGAATTAGAATATGGTCTTCCATTTAGAAATTTTAAATCCTTTAAGGATGCCTCTATGGAAGCAGCAAATAGTAGGCTGTATGGAGGAATTCATTATAGGGCCGCGATTGAAGTAGGTTTAGACCAAGGTGAAGCAGTTGGGAACTTTATAGTAAATAAGTTGGAAATGACCAATCCTAAAGAGAAATTCGCCACTAGGTAGTTCTATGAAAAAAATTATTTTATTGTTCCTCACACTGCTACTTTCAGGATTGATCTGGTACTTATTTATAAAAAAATATGATTACCAGTTCCAAATGGATACCAAATATGGGCCTGGTACCGCATTTCACGAAATTTCAGAATGGAAAAGGTTTAATGCTGGTTTTTCCGAAGATAATATTACAGTCATCCAAGGCGAACCTTTCAAAAATTTGACACAAAAAGTAAATTCTTTTAGTGATTCCCATATAGAGTTCTACTGGGAGTTTGAAAAAAGAAACGATAGCCTTACAAAAGTCGTTCTAAATGTTAGAGATAAAGATAATTCACTAGGTAACCGCTTGGATATATTAAATCCCTTCGTGAAAAGTAATTTTATTGATAGTTTAAAACAAAATTTACTGGCCTTTAGACAAAGATTGAAAAATGAACAAACGGCCTACCGTATTCAAATTTCCGATAGTATAGTCATTTCACCTGCACTGGATTGTATTTGTCATATTTCTGAAAATATTCCAGTAAGAGGAAAGGCCATAGAAATGGTAGAAACCATTGATATCCTAGAAGATTACATTTTAAGTCGTAAACTTAAATTAACAGGAAATCCATTTGTGAAGATCATTAAATGGAATAGGGAGGAGAATATAATAGACTTTGAATTTTGTTTTCCGGTGAATCTTGTCCAGGATATAAGACCTTCAGAGGAAGTTAAATTCAGGCAATTTCCATCATCCACCGCATTAAAAGCGGTATTTAACGGAAACTATAGGTTATCTCATAAAGCCTGGTTTGATCTTCTATATACAGCCGAGGAAAGGGATTTTAAAACTCAAGGATTACCATTGGAAGTTTTTTTTAATAATCCTAATGTAGAAAATACTCCATCAACTACATGGAAAGCGGTAATCTATTTACCAGTAGCGGAATGAAAACTATTCTCAGATCTAATTTTTAGATGGAATAGCGATTTTTAATCTCTCATCCCAGCGTTAATATCCGTTCCCGATATATATCAAAATGGCTTGAATATTCGAAAGTATTTTTCTCCCAAAACATCGGGACATATTCAACATCACCAAAAATGATCCTAAATTTTTAGAGGTAATCCCAAGTTAAATGAAAAACCTATTACTAATTGGGTCTTGTCTTAAAAAATTCCGAATGCAGTTATTTCATAGAAAATGTGTTGGTGGTAAGTGAATTTGCCACTAACGCAGATAATAATGCATATATAAATGGTTTCCATTAATATTACATAAATTGTCGATTAAATTTAGTTTCAAGATTTTCAAAAACATAAATATGAAAAAATCCCTTTTTACCATCATCCTCGCATTTTTCACCACTTTTTTATGTAAATCTCAAGACGATGGTTGGACACTTTCTACGGAAAAGGTTGAGCAATATACAGGTGTTGTTGTTGCAAACGGGAGGATTGGAATATTGCCGGAGGATAAACCTTTTGAGGTGCGTTCGGTTATTTTAAATAATGTTTATGAAAAAGAAGCTTCTTTAGGTGTTTCCAAAATTATGTTGGGGATGAATTTCGGGAACCTCGAAATGGAAATTGACGGAGAAAAAATTACAGAAAATAATATTTCAGACTGGTCGCAAACATTGAATATGAAGGAAGCTTCTTTTATCACATCCTTCAACTTCAAAGACAAAGCAAAGGTAACTTATACCATATATGCCTTGCGAAACGTCCAATATTCAAGTTATATTGATTTTAAAGTTGATGCAAAAAAGGATATTGAAATAAAAGTTACCGGAAAAATCTTAACTCCGAGAGAATATCAGGATCCAACTAGCACTTTTAGGGTACTTAAGGATTTAGAAACTACAATGCCCATTTTGCAAACTTTTGCTAAAAGTCAATTTGGAAAACATACGGTTGCCACATCTGCAACTTTCATATGGCATGATATTAATTCTGTAAGAGAACATGAACGCCCAGACATCAAACACAATAAAGTTTCTGAATATGATAACAGGTTGTCTTTTGAAAGAAAAGTAAAAAAAGGACAGCTAAGTGAGTTTGCATGGACTGCAGCAGAAACAACTACTCAGGATTTTGAAGATCCTCAAACCGAATCGGAACGTTTTGTGATCTTTAATTTATTAACCCCAAGAAAGGATTTACTCGGTGAGCATAAAAAACTTTGGGAAGAGCTTTGGGAAGGAGATATTGTGATCGAAGGAGACATACAATCGCAGCTAGATGTGCGTTTGGCGCTGTATCATTTATATGCATTCTCCAGAGGTGATTCTAATTTGAGTATAGCCCCAATGGGATTGTCTTCACAAAATTACAATGGACATATTTTTTGGGATACAGAACTTTGGATGTTTCCCCCTTTGTTAGTATTGAATCAGGATATCTCACGTTCCTTAGTAAACTATCGGTCTGACCGATTGGGGAAGGCAAAACAAAAAGCCATTAACTTCGGTTACAAAGGTGCTATGTTCCCATGGGAGAGTGATGATACAGGGGAGGAAGCAACTCCATCCTGGGCACTTACAGGAACTTTTGAACACCATATAACATCTGATGTAGCTATAGCCTTCTGGAATTATTATCGGGTGACCAAAAACAAAGAATGGCTTGTTGAAAGAGGTTACCCTATGTTAAAAGAAATAGCAGATTATTGGGTAAGCCGTGTTTCAAAAAATGCTTATGGAAGTTATTCCATTAAAAATGTGGTGGGTGCCAATGAGTTTGCAGCAAATGTAGATGATAATGCATTTACAAATGGTTCTTCAATAACAGCCCTAAATTATGCGGTCCTTGCAGCCAAAGAAGTTGATGAAATTCCAAATCCCGCCTGGAATGAAGTTGCTTCAAAAATTGTCATTTTAAAATTCCCTGATGGAACAACAAAAGAAAACCAAAGCTATGAAGGAGAAATTATAAAGCAGGCAGATGTGAACTTGCTGTCTTATCCTTTGGATATAATTACCAAAAAAGAAGATATTCTTAAGGATTTAATATATTATGAGTCGAAACTTTCTCCTGAGGGTCCTGCTATGGGGCAATCAATATTTGCTATTTTGTATGCCAGATTGGGAGATTCCAAAGAAGCTTACAGGCTTTTTAAAAGAAGTTATGAGCCTAATAAGCGTGCTCCTTTTGGAGCTCTGGCAGAATCGGCCACCAGTGAGAATCCATATTTTGCGACAGGTGCCGGAGGGATGCTTCAGGTAGTGCTATTTGGATTTGGCGGATTACATATAACCGAAAATGGCATAGAACAAAAAAATGAGATCCTGCCAAAGGAATGGAGTTCACTTACCTTAAAAGGTATTGGGCCAGAGAAAAAAACTTATGTGATCAAGTAAACTGGGGTCAAAGAAACAAGAAGCAAGACAAAAGGGCAAAGAATATAGAAAAAAACTAAAACAGGGATGTTTAACTGCAAAAATCTGCGATCCAGATTGTTTTCAGGAGCGGGAAAAAGTTTTTTTCATATTTTATTATTTAAAATCATAAAGCATCCGATAAATATTTTATAAAAGTATTCGCGAATTCGTGACTTAAATAAAGGTATTTATGAGGTATATCAAATAATTTGTCTTTGATAAAAGACTTGTGAAATTACATTTTGATTGCGGATTGTAGTCTAAAGTAAAAAGTTTTTGTACTGAAATTGGAATTTTGGAACAGTTATCTTTGTAATCTATTCCAATTAAAAAATCAATTTAAAACCAATTCATTTGAAATTATTAGATTTTGTAAAGTCCCAATTAAACCTTCCAGAAAAATCAATCCAAAATACAATTACGCTACTTTCTGAAGATGCAACCATTCCATTTATTGCCAGATATAGGAAGGAAGCTACTGGAAATCTGGATGAAGTTGAAATTGAAAAGATTTCAGATCTACTTAAATCATTTTCAGAATTAGAGAAAAGAAAAAAATCTATACTAAACGCTATTAATGAGCAAGGTGCGCTTACTTCGGCTTTAAAGCTAAAGATAGAAGAGGCAAATACTTTAGTTGTTCTTGAAGACTTGTATTTGCCATATAAAAAGAAACGCAGAACAAAAGCTGATGTTGCTAGAGAAGCAGGCTTAGAGCCTTTGGCAAAGATTTTAATGTCGCAAAATGGAGACGATCTTAAGTTGATTGGAAAACGATTTCTTTCCAAAGATGTTGTTTCAATAGAGAAAGCTTTGGAAGGAGCAAAGCACATAATTGCAGAATGGATAAGTGAAAATCCCGTTGTAAGGCAAAAGCTTAGAAGATTGTACAGTAGCTCGGGAGAGATCACGGCTAGAATCGTGAAATCTGAAAAAGACAAGCCCGCAGCTCAAAAGTATAAACAGTATTTCGATTGGCAGGAATCACTTAATAGAATTCCTTCCCATAGACTTTTGGCTATTTTAAGAGCAGAAAATGAAGGTTTTATAAAAATGAAATTAGAAGTAGATGAAACTACTTCGCTTGATCAAATTTCAGGTATCATTTTAAAGAAGCGAAATCAAAATTCAAAATATATTGAAGAGGCTATCGAAGATTCCTATAAGCGGCTTTTAAAACCATCTTTTTCTAACGAGGCGATCTCTGAAGCGAAAAATAGGGCGGATGAAGATGCCATTAAGGTTTTTTCTGAAAATCTTGAACAGTTGTTATTGGCTCCGCCCTTAGGAAATAAGCGAATTTTAGCAATTGATCCTGGTTTTAGATCTGGCTGTAAAGTAGTGTGTTTAGATGAAAATGGAATGTTATTACATAACGAAACTATTTATCCTCATGCTCCTCAAAATGAATTGAGCATGGCCATAAAGAAGATTAGATCTTTAGTAAATGCGTATCAGATTGAAGCTATTTCCATAGGTAATGGAACAGCTTCCAGAGAAACAGAACAATTCATAAAAAAAGTCCCATTTAATACCGATGTTTCGGTGTTTGTGGTAAATGAAGCTGGAGCCTCTATTTATTCCGCCTCAAAAATAGCGAGAGATGAATTTCCAGATTATGACATTACCGTAAGAGGAGCAGTTTCTATAGGAAGAAGATTGATAGATCCTTTAGCAGAATTGGTAAAGATAGATGCGAAATCCATAGGAGTAGGACAGTATCAGCATGATGTAGATCAGGTAAAATTGAAAGAAAAATTAGATAGTGTAGTAATGATCTGTGTTAATAGAATAGGGATCAATGTAAATTCTGCTAGTAAGGAATTGTTATCATATGTTTCTGGAATAGGGCCCGTTCTTGCGGAAAATATCATAGAATATAGATCCAAGAATGGAAGTTTAGAAACTCGGGAAGATCTTTTAAAAGTTTCACGTTTAGGAGCAAAAGCATATGAGCAAGCAGCAGGTTTTTTAAGAATAAAGAATTCTAAAAATCCTTTGGATGATTCTGCTGTACACCCAGAACGTTATGATCTGGTAAAGAAAATGGCAAAAGATTTAGGAACCGAATTACATAACATCATAGGAAAAAAGGAAATATTACAAAATATTACCTTGGACAGTTATACAAGTATGGATCTGGGATTGCCCACATTAAGGGATATTCTAAAAGAACTAGAAAAACCAGGAGTAGATCCACGTAAAAAAGTAAAGGTCTTTAAATTTGATGATACTATTAGCACAATTAAAGATCTTAAAACTGGTATGAAACTCCCAGGAATTGTAAACAATATCACTAATTTTGGATGTTTCGTGGATATTGGAGTTAAAGAAAGTGGATTGATTCATATTTCTAAATTGGCCAAAGAATATATAAGCGATGTTAATGCTGTTGTAAAATTAGGTGAACATTTAACGGTAACTGTGTTGGAGATTGATCTTGATCTAAAACGAATTCAACTTTCGCTAATCGATTAAAAAACAAAACTGCGAATAGAATCTCTACTCGCAACTTTTTTTATACTAACTAATCTATTAAACTTTTAATCCTTATACTTATCAAACCAAGATAGAATAGCCGCTACTTTAGCAATAAGATTACTTGGTCTATTTGCAATTCCGTGTCCTGATCCGGGAATTCTTACCATGGCTGTTTCTACGCCTTCCAATTTTAATGCACTGTAGAATTGCTCAGATTCAGCTATTGGAGTTCTGTAATCTTCTTCTCCCGTTAGCAACATAGTTGGAGTGGTAATATTAGCTACATAATTTAAAGGAGATCGTTTGAAATAACTTTCTGGATCTTCCCAAGGTTTTTTACCAAACCAATATTTAGAAAAGAAGCCTGGATTATCTGCATATAAGACAAAACTGGTCCAGTTTATCACTGGTTTTGCAACTACAGCAGCTTTAAATCTATTTGTTTTCCCAACTATCCAGGCAGTTAATACACCACCGCCACTACCTCCGGTAACAAATAAATTTTCTTTATCTACATACCCTTTTGCCAAAACTGCATCTACTCCAGACATTAGGTCATGATAATCGTTATTCGGATAGTCGTGATGAATTAAGTTTCCAAATTCCTCACCATAGCCTGTACTTCCTCTAGGATTGGTGTAGAGCACTACATATCCTGCTGCTGCCATTAGCTGAATTTCGGCAGAAAATACATTCCCATAACTCGCAAATGGCCCACCATGGATCTCGAGTATCAGCGGGTATTTTTTATTTGGATCAAAATCCGGAGGAGTTACTATCCAACCCTGAATCTCTCTTTGATCTGCAGAAGACTTCCACCAGATCTCTTCTACTTTTCCAAGTTTTTTAAAGGAAAGTAAATCGCTATTAACATCTGTAAGCACCTTGTCATTTCCTTTATTTCCAACACCAAGATCAGATAACATTGCGTTTTTACCGGAAGTAAAAGCGTAATTCCCATTTTCTGAAACACTATAGGATGCAGCGTTATATGGCCTTCCTAAGGAAAGTCCTCCCAGGTTATTTGTTATCTCTTTTACTTTACCACTTGTAGAAATGTAACCCAGTTTTGTACTGCCTTTGTCATCATATTGAAAATAAAGGCCATCTCCGTTTTTGTCCCAGGAAATATCACTTATATCTCTGTCAAATTCTTCTGAAATGTTCTTACTTCCACTACCATCTGTATTCATGATATATAACTGACTTAGTTGATATCCTTGGAGTCTATCATCGAAGCCTAAATAGGCAATTTTCTTACCATCTGCAGAGATAATAGGATTGCTATCTGGACCTTGTCTATTTGTTAAGGTTGTTATTTTTGCATCAGCAATATCTAACTTATGAATTTCTGAATTCAGCGGATCTAATTCATGGTTTTCTCCAGAATTAGCTGAAAAATATAAACTTTTTCCATCCTTTGCCCAAACCGGGGTTCCATGATCGAACGGGTTAAATGTAAGTTGCCTTGGTGTGTGTCCATCTATAGAAACTATAAATAATTGAGCATTTCCACTTTTCAAATAACCAGCACCATCTGCTCGATAATTCATATCTGTAATGTACTTAGGTGCCTCGTTCCATTTAGCGCCTTCTGGCTTCTTTGGCATCTTAATAGGGGAAGCATTCTCCTTAATAACGAATTTTGAAAAAGCAAGAAAATCGCTGTCTGGGGACCAAGAAATTGCTCCAGGTAAATCATTTGAATTAGAAATTACTAATGGCTGTTTGGAATCCATCCACATTAAATATAGCCGCATTTCTCCATCCATATTGGATTTGAAAAGTAATTTTTTTCCATCTGGAGACCAACTTGGTGAATTATCTGAAGTATTTCCCGTGGTTAATGGTCTGTTTTGTGACCCATCAAAATTCACTATCCATAGATTTGAAAGATTTTTATCGGTCATGACATCCTTAAAATTCCGGACATATACCACTTGTTTGCCATCTGGAGAAATTTGAGGGTCTGAAATATATTCCAAGTTGAAAATATCCAGTAATTCTAGTTTATCCGATGGTTGTGCTACAGATACTTGACAGGTGAGTAAAAAAAGCAGTAATAGTTTTTTCATTGATAGAAATTTTTAAACGTAATTCAATATTCAATGTTTTTATCTAAAAGTAGAAGATGGGAAGGCAACCAAGCTTTCATGACCATTTTTGCCTACCGCAACTACTCCAAAAAAGTAGTTGTCTATAACAATTCCATCCAACATAAATTCTGAAACATCTCCAACAAATCTGGAATATTGCCATACAGGAGATGTGGTATCTCTCCAATAAATTTTATAGCCAGCAATATCTCCCGAAACTTTTTCCCAGCGAAGTTTTGTTGATGGTTCAACTATTCCTCCAATCGCAACTTTATTAGGGCTTGGTGGTGCCCACGCTAAACTTGCAAGGTTTATGGCATTTACAGCGGTGAGTTTTGCAGCATAATCAAAATTGACTCCTTCAACTACATCACCATATTCAATTCCATTTTCTGTTCTAATATCCTGATGTTGTCTGTTATAATTTTCGTGAGCTTCCATGATCCTTATTCCGGCATATCCAAGATCATTAAACGATCTGTGGTGACCACCTCGTCCAAATCTATCTAATCTATAGATCATCATAGGATTCATTTCTGGCATATAAGTTTCAACGGTTTTGTGGATGTATCTAGCTAATTGTCTGGAAATACCATCTACTTCACCGCCGTAATATCTTCTTGCGTTTCTTTCTTGTTCAGTTTCGGTTGGAGGAACCGGTTCAGAAAATATCCTGAAACTTCTATTATCTATTACACCATCTACGCCTTCAATATTGCCTATCATGTCATTATTTAAAACGCCAATGATCTCCCAGCCTTTATCTTTCGCATAATTTGCTAGCCCTTTTCCACCGAACAATCCTTGTTCTTCCCCAGATAATCCTACATATATAATACTATTTTCGAATTTATACTTGGATAATACTCTAGAGGCTTCAATAGTTCCCGCCATTCCACTTGCATTATCATTTGCTCCAGGAGCATCGGTTTCAAAATCCATGGTATTGCTTGCACGAGAATCTATATCTCCGCTCATAATGATATACCTGTTTGGATATTTAGTTCCTTTTTGAATTGCAACCACATTCACCACCCAAGCTTCTTTTGGAATACGATCCCCATCTTCTGGAGTAACTAGATCTTTTTGGTAGAATACATTTAAGCAGTTGTTGCAGCTTTTAGAAACCTGATCAAATTCAGATTTTATCCATCGTCTGGCTGCTCCAATTCCACGCGTGGAGGAAACAGTATCGCTAAAGGTATTTCTGGTTCCAAAACTGGCTAATTTTCTAATATCTTTTTCAATTCGATCTGCTGAAACATTATCTATGATCTCATAAATTTTTTGATCTGTGCACTGTGCAATAGAATTAAGGGTGAATAGAATTAAAACTAAAGTTGCTAAGGATGTTTTTAGGGTCATTTTTTAATTTTTAATTTAAGGATGGTAATGTAAGGAAAGTTTATCAATTATATTTGAACTGGAAGTGGGGAAAAATAAAAAGCCTCGGAATTTCTCCGAGGCTTTTTAATATAATTGAGATTAGACTAGCTAGCTCTCATATCATGTATATCTGCTTTAGTATCGTGATATTTTTCTTCAACTTTCGAATTGCTTACACCAGCTTTAGATCTTTCTTTTAAAGATTCTACCTTTTGATTAAGGCTATCTGCCATTTCATTGATTTTTCCTTTAGCATCTTTTAAGTAGCTATCTCCAGTTTCAGTAATTTTTTTACGTGTATCTGCTCCTTTTTTAGGTGCAAACAATAATCCAATAGCTGCTCCAATAGCTGCTCCTGATACTAATCCTGTTATTAATTTACCTGCTTTCATAATTATAATTTTTAAATATTGGTTTTGATTAATATTGACTCTGTAAAAGTACTTCTAATTAAGACTTTGGATGCTTATGTTTAGTTAAGTTTGGTATAAATTTTCTCTGTGTTTATTAAGAAATTTAACAATTTTAATTTATATAATGCAAAAAATATAGGTTTTTGAAGCAGGTAATAATTAGGCCTTTTGAATATAAAAAAGCCACCTTTTTTAGGTGGCTTTCGATATAGTATGAATTAAATTTAATTAGCCATTGCAGCCCTTGGTCCAGAACTAGCAAAAACAGTTCTTAAACGCGATTTTTGACCTTCAGAGAACATGTACATACAAGAATCATTTGTATAATCCATGTAGTTCATAGTCATATCTGTAGATCTACAATTTGTAGTTGGATAAGAAGGACATCCGTAGTTTGGTCCATCAGAAGATGGAGTATCGGCAACGTAATCATCTTGTTGACATCTTCCATCACCCCAAATGTGACGTAAGTTTAAGTAGTGACCAACTTCGTGAGTTACGGTTCTACCCTTATCAAAAGGAGCAGAAACGTATCCGGTGTTTCCAAAATAATTTGGGCCTACAACAATCCCATCGGTCGCTGCTGGACCTCCCGGGAATTGTGCATATCCTAAAATACCTCCCCCTATGTTACAAACCCAAATGTTAAGGGTTGTAGCTGGGGTTACTGGAGGATATTGTGCCTTTACTTCATCATTAGTTCCCCAGGATGTTCTTGAGTTAGCTTCACGACGTACACCCGCAAGAGTGAATTGAACTTCAGTATCTGCAACTAAACCTGCAAATTCGGTAGGAGTGTTAGCGGCATCTGAGTTTGCTTTTCTGAAATCGGCATTCATCACTGCAATTTGAGAATTGATCTGTGCATCAGAAATATTTTCTTGTGTATTACTATATACTACAGTTACTACCACAGGGATACTAATAACTCCTAAATTATCTGTTGGAGCAGGAGTAGTCCCACCTCCGCCAGATCCAGGTTTACCCTGAGCAGTAACGGCTTGTTTTGCTAAAATAGATCTAGAATTTTTCTCGATCTGATACATTTTTTTGTAAAGATTATCATTCTCGTTCAATAAGCGATTTAGATTTTTCATTGAATAACAATTCTTAGCATTTTGAGCTGCCTTACCATCTTCATCATTAAAGTCGGTATGCAACTAGAAATCGCTCATGTCTACACTCTCTTGTGCTAAATCATTTACAGTTTCTGGTTGATCTTTTTCACAGGAAGTGAACAGTAGCGCTAAGGCAGCCATTCCCATAATTAATTTTTTCATTTATTAAGTTTTAATGGTTTATAAAAGCACAATATATACCTTTCTTAATAAGATGTTAACCTTTTCGTAATTATTTTATTAACGTTATCCGCATTTATAATCATAACTCCATATTTTTTGATAATAATGTTTTATTTAAAATTAATTTAAATAAAAAAACCATCCCTTAAAGGATGGTTTGTACAATATTCAATATTTTGTATAATTAATAACAATATGTGTTTTCTGAAGTCATTTTTTCTGCGATTACGTTTCTAAGATTAACAACATTGGGTTGATTGTCATATTTAGTAAAACGCTTTAATCCCATTAACATCATACGTTGCTCATCACCTTCAGCAAAAGATACAATTGCCTCTTTTGCTTTCTGATTAATTGTGTCTACTGCATGATATAGATATAATTTAGACATAGCAATTTGTTCTTTTTGCTTGTCTTCGCCATATCTATTTACGTTTTTCTCTGTTCTTAATAAAGATGATTCTGCCATATAGATCTCTATTAAAATATCTGCAGAAGCTAAAAGCAATTGTTGATGCTCTTCCAACTTCGGTCCAAATTTTTGAACAGCGCTACCTGCAACCATTAAAAACACTTTTTTCAATCTTTTTAAAAGATCTTTTTCTTCTGCAAATAGTATTGAAAAATCTGGTTTATCGAAAGATGGAATTCCAGTTAGCTCTTCACCAACTTTAGTGGCTGGTCCTAAAAGATCTACATGACCTTTCATCGCTTTCTTTACTAACATTCCAACAGCTAACATTCTGTTTATCTCGTTAGTTCCTTCATAGATCCTGGAAATTCGTGCATCTCTCCAAGCAGATTCCATAGGAGTGTCCGCAGAGAATCCCATCCCACCAAAGATCTGAATTCCCTCGTCACTACAATTCTGAACATCTTCTGAACAAGCAACTTTTAAAATAGAACATTCTATCGCATATTCTTCAACACCCTTTAATTCCGCTTCAGAATGCGAATTTCCTTCTTCTAATCTCTTAGTGATCCTGTCTTCAATATTTTTAGCAGCTCTGTATGAAGCCGATTCTCCTGCATATGCCGAGGTAGCCATTTCTGCTAATTTAGATTTAATCGCTCCAAATTGTGCAATTGGTGTATTAAACTGTACACGATCGTTTGCATATTTAACTGCTTGATCTGTCACTCTGCGTTGTGCATCTAAACAAGCTGCAGCTAATTTAATTCTACCAACATTTAAAGCATTCATGGCAATTTTAAATCCGTCGCCACGACCTGCAAGCATGTTTTCTACAGGTACTTTGGTTTCGTTAAAGAAAACCTGACGAGTAGAGGAGGCGTGAATACCTAATTTCTTTTCTTCTTCCCCAAAAGTGATTCCATTTGTCGCATTATTCTCTACTATAAAACCTGTAATATTTTTATCATCTTCAATCCTTGCAAAAACGATAAATACATTTGCAAATCCAGCATTGGAGATCCACATTTTTTGTCCGCTTATAGCGTAGGATTTTCCATCTTCAGATAGTACGGCTTTAGTTTTTCCTGAATTAGCATCACTTCCTGCTCCTGGCTCAGTAAGACAATAAGCCCCAAACCATTCTCCTGTTGCTAATTTTGGTACATATTGTTTCTTTTGCTCTTCTGTACCGTACAAAGTAATTGGCATAGTTCCGATTCCGGTATGTGCACCAAAAGCAGTTGCAATAGATCCTGTAGCCCCACTTATATAATCACAAACCAACATGGTAGAGACAAAGCCCATTCCTAATCCATCAAATTCTTCTGGCACAGAAACGCCAAGAAATCCTAATTCCCCTGCTTTACGCATTATTTCTTCTGTAAGGGCGTAATTCTTCTTTTCAAATTCTTCTTTCTTCGGCCAGATCTCACGATCTACAAATTCTTTAACCGAATCTTTCATCATTTTTTGCTCTTCGGTAAAATCTTCTGGTGTAAAAACATCTTCACTTAATGTTTCCTTTACCAAGAACTGACCTCCACGAAGTAATTCTTTATTTGCTATTTCTGTGCTCATTTGTATTTAGTGTTTAGAGGTGAGATGACAGTATTAAGAATCTCACTTTATAAATTATTTTAATTTTTATTATACTTGGGATCTAATTACTTAAATCTCTATACTCATTTCTAACTAAGGAATTCATAAACTCCAGCGGCTCCTTGTCCTGTTCCAACGCACATGGTAACCATTCCATATTTATTCTTTAGATTTCTTTTACGCATCTCGTCGAATAATTGAACTGAAAGTTTTGCTCCTGTACATCCTAGTGGGTGCCCCATAGAAATTGCTCCTCCATTTACATTTACTCTATCTGGATCTAAACCTAAGGTTCTCACCACTGCTAAAGATTGTGAAGCAAATGCTTCATTAAGCTCGATAAGCTCTAGGTCGTTTTGTTGAAGCCCTGCTTGTTTCAAAGCTTTTGGAATTGCGGTTATGGGCGCTACACCCATAATTCTTGGCTCTATTCCTACTGCAGAATAACTTACTAAACGTGCAATTGGCTCCAAATTGAATTCTTTAACCATTTCTTCACTCATGATCAAGGCAAAGGCAGCACCATCACTCATCTGTGAAGAGTTTCCGGCAGTTACACTTCCACCATCTGCAAAAACAGGTCTTAATTTGGCAAGTACTTCTTTAGAAGTATCGGCTCTAGGACCTTCATCTTTATTTACAGTATACGATCTGGTCTGTTTTTTTCCATTTGCGTCTACGTAAGTTTCATCTACTTTAATAGGAACTATTTGATCTTGAAATCTATCTTCTGCTAATGCTCTTAAAGATTTTTGATGAGAATTAAAAGCAAACTCATCCTGATCTTCTCTACTAACTTTATAATCATTTGCTACCGCTTCTGCAGTAAGCCCCATTCCCCAGTAATAATCTTCATGCCCATTTATGGCAAGTTTATAATCTGGAACTGGTTTATATCCACCCATTGGGATATAACTCATGCTTTCTGCTCCACCTGCAATAATACAATCTGCCATTCCTGCTTGAATCTTGGCCGATGCTATTGCAATAGTTTCTAATCCGGATGCACAGTATCTATTTACTGTTACACCAGGAACTTTTACAGTATCTAAGCCCATTAAGGAGATTAATCTCCCAACATTTAAACCTTGTTCGGCTTCTGGCATTGCGTTTCCAACAATAACATCGTCTATTCTGTCTTTATCGAAATTAGGAAGCTTCTCCATCATATATTGGATGGTTTCGGCCGCTAGCTCATCAGGTCTTTTAAATCTGAATACTCCACGAGGTGCTTTTCCTACTGCTGTTCTGTATGCCTTTACTATATATGCTGTTTTATTCATAATTCTATTTTTTTTAATGAAAATGAGATACTGGAAATTAGATTTTAGAACCTAGATTTTTTATTCCAGTTTGTCCATAAATGAACCTATCATTTTCTGAATTTGTAATATTCTGTTTTCAAGATCAATAAATTCTTTTTCTAAAAGATAGTTTTCATTTCTTGCTACAATTAATTGAGTTTCCCACTCAAAAGCAGAGCCTAGACTGGTCTCTAGAAATTTTTTAAAATGCTTGTTTGTACTTTTACTGGAACCTTCGGCTATATTTGATGGAATAGAAACAGCACTTCTGTTCATTTGTGAAACCAGATTGAATTTCTCACTGTCAGGAAAGGATTTAGTAAGATTATAACTCGTTCCTACCAATTTAATACTTTCTTCCCAGATTTTCATTTTCTTAAAATTGTGTCGTCCCATGTCCAGTTTCTCAAAGTCCAGTTTCCAGTTTCTAATTTCTAAGTGGCTTCCCTTTTTTGATCATGTGCTCTAAACGCTCTAATGTTTTGCGTTCTCCTGTAAGAGATAAAAAGGCTTCTCTTTCCAGATCTAATAAGTATTGCTCACTTACATAATTAGCATCAGAAAGATCTCCTCCGGCCATTACATAAGCTAATTTATTAGCGATCTTCTTGTCATGCTCACTAATATACTTTCCAGCATACATTTGGTCTGTTCCAACATAGAAAGTTCCCAATGCTTGTTTTCCTAATACTTTAATGTCTGTTCTCTGAATTGGTTGTGTATACCCATTTTCTGCCATTAGCAAAGCATGTTTCTTCGCAATAGCTAAATGTCTGTCTGGATTTACAACTATAATATCTTTATCCTTCTGAAGGATATTTGTATCGAAAGCCTCATATGCAGAAGTAGAAACCTTAGCCATCGCAATGGTTAAGAAATGCTCTCTTAATCTGTTTAATTCGACATCATCTTTATGATAGGTATTTGATGCTCTTAAGGTCATTTCCTTAGAACCACCACCACCTGGAATAACACCTACTCCAAATTCTACCAATCCTATATAAGTTTCTGCTGCTGCAACCACTTTATCTGCGTGAAGTGAAAGTTCACATCCACCACCTAAAGTCATTGCATGTGGAGCAGCTACAGTTGGAATAGAAGAATATCTCATTCTCATCATGGTATCTTGGAAATATTTAATAGCCATGTTAAGCTCGTCATATTCCTGCTCTACAGCCATCATAAAGATCATTCCGATGTTTGCGCCAACAGAGAAATTCGCTCCGTTATTTGCAACTACTAGTCCTTGATAATCTCTTTCAGCAATGTCTAATGCTTTATTCAAGCCATCTAATACATCGCCTCCAATAGAATTCATTTTACTTCTAAATTCTACATTTAGAATCCCATCGCCAAGATCTTCAACTACAACACCGGTATTTTTAAATATTTCTTTAGATTCTCTTATATTATCAAGGATGATAAAGGCATCTTGTCCCGGAACTTTTACTTGTTCTTTCTTCGGAATGTCATAATAGAAAGTGTTTCCTTCTTTTACAGTATAGAAACTCTTATTACCAGATTCCAACATTTCTTTTACCCATGCAGCTGGTTCTTCGCCTTCTGCTTTCATCATCTCGATCCCTTTTTCAACTCCAACTGCATCCCAGATCTGGAAAGGGCCATGTTGCCATCCAAAACCAGCTTTCATAGCATCATCTACTTTATAAAGCTCGTCTGTGATCTCTGGAATTCTGTTTGAAACATAAGCGAAAAGTGCAGAAAGGTTTTTTCGGTAGAATTCGCCTGCCTTATCCTTTCCGTCTACTAATACCTTAAACCTATCAACTACATTATCTATAGATTTGGTAAGTTCTAAAGTGGCGAAATTTGCTTTTTTAGCCGATCTATATTCTAACGACTTTAAGTCTAAGGACTGAATTTCACTTGAACCGTCTTCGTTCTTCACTTTTTTGTAGAAACCTTGACCGCTTTTACTACCTAACCATTGTTTATCCATCATAGAGTCGATGAAGTTTGGTAATGCAAAAAGTTCGTGCTTCTCGTCACTAGGAACTCCTTCATGAAGTCCGTTTGCAACATGAACCAAGGTGTCTAAACCAACAACATCTACCGTTCTAAAAGTGGCAGATTTTGGTCTTCCTATTACCGGTCCTGTTAATTTATCTACTTCTTCTATGGTCATTCCTAATTCATCTACCATATGGAAAAGACTCATAATACTGAAGATCCCAACACGGTTTCCAATAAAAGCTGCGGTATCTTTAGCTACTACAGATTTTTTTCCGAGGAATTTCTCTCCATACTCATTCATGAAATCTAAAACTTCTTCTGAAGTTTTTGGACCAGGAATTATTTCGAATAATCTTAAGTAACGAGCAGGGTTAAAGAAGTGAGTTCCGCAGAAATGTTTTTGGAAATCCTCGCTTCTTCCTTCGCTCATTAATTTTATTGGAATACCTGAAGTATTTGAAGAAATTAGTGTTCCTTTTTTACGATGATTGTCTAATTGTTCAAAAACCTTTTTTTTAATATCTAGTCTTTCTACAACAACTTCTATGATCCAATCTACTTCTGAAACCTTTGAAATATCATCCTCTAGATTTCCTGTGTGAATTCTACTTGCAAAAGATTGACTATAAATAGGAGAGGGCTTTGAATTTAATGAAGCTTGTAGCGAATCATTCACTAATCTGTTTCTAACCACTTTATCTTCTAAAGTTAATCCTTTACTCTTTTCTTTATCTGTAAGTTCACGAGGAACAATGTCTAATAGCAATACTTCTACGCCAATATTTGCAAAATGACATGCAATACCGCTTCCCATAATTCCGGAACCTACAATTGCAACTTTATTAATTCTTCTTTTCATATGTAAATTTTAAATAGAAACTTTTTCAGGCAATCCCTGAAATTTATCTTTTGTTATATTTATTTTAAACTTATCTCTTGATTATAGATCTTCTTATTTGTAATTAGATCTGTTATGGAATTAGCAACTCTTATAAATGTTTTTAAATCGTCTTCACTCACATTTTCCTTGACAGCTTCATCAAATTTTAAAACCACGCCTTTTGAAAATTCTCGCATTTCTTTCCCAAAATCGGTGAGATGAAGCAATACACTTCTCCCGTCTGTAGGATTTCTTTTACGGATGATTAATCCTTTTTCTTCCATCGATTTTAAAATTCGGGATAAACTAGTGGCTTCCATACCCATTTTTGGGCCTAGTGAGGTGGAGGGGGTTCCATTTTCAGGATCTATACTTAAAAGGGCAAAACCTGTAGCCATAGTGCTTCCGGCTTTTCCAGCTTCTTCATTATACATTTTTGATACTGCCATCCAGGTGGCTCTCAAAACGTAATCTATGGTTTTTTCCTTCATAAGTTAATTAGAATGAACCCAAAGTTATGAAAATTTATTATGCGCGCATAATAAATGAAGAGGAAATTTACATGTATATACTCATTTACCTAAATTTACTTTAATTACATAAAAAAACTCTCCTTTAGGGGAGAGTTTAACAATAACTTAATGATAATGATGCTAATACTATCTTTCATAGATAGTATTATATAGATCCATATATCTTTCTTTTATATTTCTACGCTTTAATTTCATTGTAGGAGTTAGCTGGTCGTTCTCTATATTCCATACTTCCGGAGTGAGCTCAAATTTCTTGATCTTCTCCCAATGGCCAAATTTTTCATTGTAAAAATCTACTTCTTCTTGGATGCGTTTTATGACTTCAGGATTTTTAACGATCTCCTCATTTGTTTTCCCGATATTCAAATTCTTTCTGTTCGCCCATTCCTCTACAAATTCAAAATTTGGCTGAATTAAAGCTGCAGGCATTTTTTCTCCTTCTCCAATAACCATGATCTGTTCTATAAAACGTGATTGTTTCATAGTATTTTCAATTAACTGCGGTGCCACATATTTTCCACCAGAGGTCTTGAACATTTCCTTTTTTCTATCGGTGATCTTTAGGAAGCCTTCAGAATCTAACTCACCAATATCACCAGTATGGAACCATCCATCTGCATCAATCTCCTCGTCGGTTTTTTCTTTATCCTTATAATAACCTAACATCAAGTTTGGTCCTTTTGTAAGAATCTCTCCGTCTTCAGCAATTTTTACTTCAACATTATCAATCACCCTTCCAACGGTACCAATTTTAAATCCATTGTTTTTCTGTGCGTTCACTGCTACAACTGGAGAAGTTTCGGTTAAACCATAGCCTTCCATGATAGGAATTTGTGCAGCGGCAAATACTCTAGTTAATCGAGGCTGTAATGCAGCACTTCCAGATACAATTAATTCTATATTTCCGCCCAAACCTTCTTTCCATTTAGAAAAAATGAGTTTTCTAGCTAAACTTAATTGCATTTCATACCACCAGCCATTAGCTCCGTAAGGTTCATATTGTAATCCTAATTCTACCGCCCAATAAAATAATTTTTGCTTAATTCCTGTTAAAGCAGTTCCCTTGGCAATAATCTTATCGTAAACTTTTTCAATTAAACGAGGCACTGCAGTGATCACGTGGGGATGTACTTCTTTTAAGTTATCGCTTAATTTATCTATAGATTCAGCAAAATAAACAGAAACACTATAATATTGATATAGGTAAGAGATCATTCTCTCAAAAATATGACAGATAGGTAAAAAGCTTAGTGCAACAAATTTTCCAGTTTCAAATGGAACTCTAGGAGCACTGTTAAGTACATCACTCACAATATTCTTATGAGATAGCATTACACCTTTAGGCCTCCCGGTTGTACCAGAAGTGTATATTAAAGTAGCCAAATCATCTTCGGTTACCGCATCTTTCAAGGCTTCAACTTGGTCTTGATTACCTTCATCCTGTCCAAGATCTAAGATCTCACTCCAATGCTTACTGCCTTTTATGGCATCAAAAGAATAAACCTCTTTAAGCTTTGTATTATGTTTTATGGCGTTAACCTTATCTAAAACCTCTTGATCTGAAACAAAACAGTAAGTTGCCTCACTATGATTTAAAACATATTCATAATCCTCTTGAGAAATAGTAGGATATATTGGTACGTTTTGAGCTCCAAGCTGTAATATTCCAATATCCATCACATTCCATTCGGTTCTGTTACTGGAAGAGATAAGTGCAATTTTATCATTTGCTTTTACTCCAAGCCGAAGTAAACCTCTACTTGCTGCATTCGCTTTGTTAATATATTGTTTGGTAGATAAAGCTTCCCAAGTGCCATTATATTTGGTAACTAATGCTTTCTCTAAAGGATGATTCTCCATTTGAAAGTATGGAAAATCAAAAAGGCGTTTAATTTCGGTCATGTGTTTGGATAAGATATTCCTTGCAAAATAGCAAAATTGTGATCTATTTCAAATGAATATCACAAAAAAGAAGGGAAATTTCACCTTCCCTTCTTAAAAATTGATAATTTATTCAATTTCTATTTCTCTTTCAACCAGCTATTAGCATTTAAAAACCCTTCTAACCAAGGACTTACTTCATCTTTACGGTCTTTAGGATAGTATGCCCAATTCCAGGAAAAAGTAGATCGTTCTAGGTGTGGCATCATCACTAAATGCCTTCCGGTAGTGTCGGTAAGCATGGCGGTATTAAAATGTGAACCATTTGGGTTGGCTGGATATTCTTCATATCCATATTTCCCTACGATGTTATATTTAGCTTCTTCATAAGGAAAACTGAATTTTCCTTCTCCATGAGCTGCCCAAATCCCTAATTTGCTTCCTTCCAAACTAGAAAGCATTATAGAGTTGTTCTCCTGAATTTCTACGGAAGTAAAATTACATTCAAATTTATTAGATCTATTATGAAGCATTTTTGGTTTTTGGTCATGCTCTGGATTAATAAGTCCTAATTCTATGAATAATTGGCATCCATTACAAACTCCTAAGGATAACGTGTCTTCTCTTTCGAAAAAATTATCTAAAGCTGATTTTGCTTTTTCGTTATATAAAAATGCCCCGGCCCAACCTTTAGCGCTTCCTAATACATCTGAATTTGAGAAACCTCCAACTGCGGCAATAAACTGGATTTCCTCCAAATTCTCACGACCCGAAATTAGATCTGTCATATGCACATCTTTTACATCGAAACCTGCAAGATACATAGCTCGAGCCATTTCCCGCTCGCTATTAGAACCTTTCTCTCGAATGATGGCTGCTTTTATTCTTGGTTTTCCTTCTTCGATCACGGGAATTTTACCAGTGAAATTTTGGGGAAATTTAAATTCTAATGGCTGATTCTTATAGTTATTAAAACGTCGCGTCGCATGATCTGTTCCGCTTTGTTTCTTGTCTAGCATAAATGAAGTATTATACCAAATATCTCTATACGTAGGAATGTCAAAATCGAATAAATCACTTCCGTTAATTACTGAAACTATGTCTCCTTTAGTAGGCTCTCCAATTTTATGGAATTCTATATTATTTTCATTTAAAATAGCTTCAACTGAAGCATCTTTTGTTTGAAAAACAATTCCGCAGTTCTCGTTAAAAAGAAGTTTTACTGAATCTTCTTCGTTTAAAGAAGTAAGATCTAAAGTTGCTCCTTGATTAACTTCAGCAAAACACATTTCCATTAAAGTGGTAATTAAACCACCCGAGGCCACATCATGACCTGCGAGAATTTTACCTTCAGCAATTAAATTTTGAATTGTATTAAAGGTAGAAATGAAGATTTGAGAGTTTAAAATAGTAGGAGCTTCCGTACCAATTTTATTGTGGGTTTGCGCAAAAGAACTTCCGCCTAATTTGAAGGAATCTTGCGACATATTGATGTAATATATATTACCTCCTGGCTGCAGTACAGGCTCTACAACTTTAGTTATATCCTTACAATGTCCGGCTGCAGAAATTATAACCGTTCCAGGAGAGATCACCTCACTACCATCTTTATTATATTTTTGCTTCATAGATAAGGAATCCTTACCAGTTGGTACATTAATCCCTAACTCTATCGCAAAATCTGAAACTCCCTGTACTGCTTCATAAAGTCTTGCATCTTCCCCTTCATTATTGCAAGGCCACATCCAGTTTGCAGATAGCGATACAGATTTTAATCCTTGTTCCAATGGAGCCCAAATAATATTAGTAAGTGCCTCTGCAATAGAATTTCTAGACCCTGCAACAGGATCTATCAAGGCAGAAATAGGGGAGTGCCCAAGGGAAGTTGCAACTCCTTCTTTTCCATTATAATCTAATGCCATTACACCACAATTGTTAAGCGGTAATTGTAAGGCACCAGCGGTTTGTTGTTTTGCAACTCTTCCGGTAACGCATCTGTCCACCTTGTTGGTTAACCAATCTTTACATGCTACAGCCTCCAATTGTAATACTTGTTCTATGTATTGGTAGATTTCATCTGAAGAATAACTTAACTCTTCATAGTTTCTATTCACAGTAGAATCTGTCATGATGGTTTTTGGAGAACTGCCAAACATATCTTCCAAATTAAAATCCATTGGTTTCTCACCATTGCTCTTGCTTTGGAAAATAAAAGTATGATCCTCTGTAACCTCACCTACATTATACATAGGAGCTCTTTCCCGATCGGAAATTCGTTGAAGAATATCCAAATCTTTTTCAGGAATAATTAATCCCATACGTTCCTGAGACTCATTTCCTATAATTTCTTTTGCTGAAAGCGTAGGATCGCCAACAGGTAATTTATCCAGATCTATATTCCCACCGGTTTCTTCCACCAACTCGCTTAAGCAATTCAAGTGCCCACCTGCTCCATGATCATGTATAGAAACAATAGGATTGGTTTCGCTCTCAACCATTCCTCGAATAGCATTGGCAGCTCGTTTTTGCATTTCTGGATTGGCACGTTGTACTGCATTTAATTCTATACCACTGCTAAATTCTCCGGTGTCTGCAGAAGAAACAGCTGCGCCACCCATTCCAATTCTATAATTATCACCACCAAGTACAACTATTTTATCACCTTTTTTAGGCACATCTTTAATAGCCTGATCTGCTTTTCCATAACCAATACCACCGGAAAGCATGATCACCTTATCATATCCTAAAAATCGATTCTCCTCGGCATGTTCAAAGGTTAATACTGAGCCAGTGATAAGCGGCTGTCCAAATTTATTTCCAAAATCTGAAGCTCCATTAGAAGCTTTTATCAGAATATCCATTGGAGTTTGGTACAACCATTTGCGCTCTTTAGTTCCATTTTCCCATTCCTTTGTATCGTCAAGTCTGGAGTATGAAGTCATGTAAACCGCCGTTCCGGCCAAAGGTAGAGACCCTTTTCCTCCTGCGAGTCTATCTCTAATTTCACCACCACTTCCTGTTGCAGCACCATTAAAAGGCTCTACCGTTGTTGGGAAGTTATGTGTTTCAGCTTTGATGGAGATTACAGAGTCAAAATCTGATGTTTTATAAAAATCGGGTTTGTCTGCAGTTTTCGGAGCAAATTGCTCTACTCGCGGTCCTTTAACAAAAGCTACATTGTCTTTATAGGCAGAAACAATTCCATTTGGATTTACTTCTGAAGTCTTTCTAATCAATTTAAATAGCGAAGATGGTTTTTCTATTCCATCTATCACAAAAGTACCGTTGAAGATCTTATGTCTGCAATGCTCTGAATTTACCTGAGAGAATCCAAAAACTTCAGAATCTGTAAGAGGTCGTTCTAATTTTTTTGAAAGTTCTTCTAAATATTGAACTTCTTCACTATTTAGCGCAAGTCCTTCTTGCTTATTAAAAGCATAGATATCTTTAATTTTTAAAACAGGTTGCGGCTCAGTCCTAACCGTAAATATTTCCTGATCTAATCCTTCAAACCTTTGAGATAACATAGGATCGAAATCATGAAAATGAGAATCTACTTTCAAGAATTCTTCAATTCTAATTATCCCTGGAATACCCATGGTTTGGGTGATCTCTACAGCATTGGTACTCCATGGAGAGACCATTGCGGCTCGTGGACCAACAAAAAAATCTGCCAAAGCAGATTTGTTAAGTAGTTGGGCGTCGCCAAAAAGCCAGTCTAATTTTGATATGTTTTGAGCGGAAAGGGAAGAGTGCGTTTGCACTGCATAAACCTTTGAGGTTTGGGTTCCGAAGAATAGGATCATTCTAAGCTATTTTGTGTGTTGTTGTGAGCACAAAAATAACTTTTTTAGATAGAATTGTTAGCCTAAAATTAAATTATTACAAGTACATTATTGACAAATCCTTACTCAAAAGTTCTAAGTATATTGTAATTAAATGAGTATGATTACCATCTATTTTCTGCCTTGGGGCCACCCCAAATAATAGTTGCTAAATATGGATTGTCAATAAATGGGTTTCGGTTTCCCTGAGCTTTAAAAATGATCTCATTTCGCTGAATTTCAATTGCAGAAATGGGATCTTGTGCATTCCATTTCAAAAAAAGATCAATATTTCCAACAGATTCGAAATCTTCGTTATACCTTAAATTTAAATAAAAGATCATTCTGGAAACATCGCCTATCCATTCATCTCCGGGATACCAAGAATTATTAGACACCAATTTGTATTTTCCATTCCCTGATGTAAAGCGATAATTCTTTCTCTGAGCATTAATTTTAATATCAGCAGTTCTTAAATGATGAAGGTCTGCTTCTGCAGTATTCTCGATAAAAGAGCGAGGGTAAGTATGCTCTGTATTAAAGGTTTGAGGTTTGTAATTATTGCTGTTGGAATAAAATTCCCTTTTATCTCGACTTTCTCCTGAGTAGATCAATAAAACTTTTTTAGGATTCGAGGGGTCTTCATCTGCTAAATATAAAAACTGATGTCTTTGGTAATATTCTAAAAATCGACTGTGCTTGGCAATAGTGGTAATTGCCAAATCTTCTTTTAGATCATTTCCTTGGAGGCTAAAATCTACATTGTTATAATAAGAAAAAAGTTCAGTAGGGATATTTAGTTCTTCAACATTCTCAAGTGCGATTTCTACATTTCTATTTTCAGTTTTGCACCCTAAAAAAAACAGAAAGGAAAACAGCAGACAAAATACCCTAATGCCCATTTCTTAGATCCTAATTTTTCTGAAGAAGTGCCATGTAAAATCCGTCATATCCAGATTCAGAGGATAATAATTTCTTGTCTTTTACCAATTTAAAATCTTTCCCATGCTCACTGGCAAGAAACTTTTCAACCTGTTCTTGATTTTCTGAAGGTAAAATAGAACATGTGGCATAAACCATTTTCCCTCCGGGTTTTACAATTCTGGAATAGGTGTCAAGGATTTCTACTTGAGTTTTCTTGATATTGTCAATAAACTCTGGTTGCAGTTTCCATTTGGCATCTGGGTTTCTACTTAGAACGCCCAATCCGCTGCAAGGAGCATCAATTAAAACTCTATCTGCAGTTCCATAAAGCTTCTTTATCACTTTGGTAGTGTCTATTGCTCTAGGATCTATATTATGAGCGTGTGCTCTTTTTGCACGTCTTTTAAGTTCTTTTAATTTATTCTCATAAATATCGGTTGCTATTATCTGACCTTTATTTTCCATCAAGGCAGCGATGTGAAGGGTTTTTCCACCTGCACCTGCGCAAGTATCTACCACTCTCATTCCCGGCTTAACATCTAAAAATTCAGCTACTAATTGAGAATTAGCATCCTGAACCTCAAAAAATCCTTTTTTAAAGGCTTCAGTTTTAAACACGTTAGATCTCTCCTCCAATTGTAAGGCATAAGGATATCCTTTAACAGGTTCAGCTTTTATACCTTCATCATTTAAAACACTTCTCAAGTTATCTCGAGTGGTATTTAATGTATTTACTCTAAGAACTACTGGAGCTTGTTCATTTAAAGCATGGATCTCTTTTTCCCATACTTTTTCACCTAATTCTTTAACACCCAATTCATCCAACCAATCTGGAACAGATTCACGATATTTTCTAATTTTACTTAGTTCATCAAACTTTCCTTTTATCTTTCTGCTAGGAGTTGGTTCAATTTGTTTCCAATCTGGTAAGGTAACTCCTCTTAAAGTGGCCCAAACTGCGAACACTCTAAATAAGTTCTCTCTGGAATATGGTTCTTTTACTTCAGCAATTTCTGTATACAAACGTTTCCAACGTACAATCTCGTAAACGGTTTCTGCAATAAAACTTCTATCTCTGGAACCCCATCGCTTATCACGTTTTAGTGTTTTTTCAATTACTTTATCGGCGTAATTACCTTCATTAAAGATGTCAGAAAGTGCATCAATAACTGCAAAGACTAAATTTCGGTGTAAGCGCATAGTTTAATTTTAAGGTGGCAAAGGTACTCAATTTTGACGGCGATTATTTTATATTTGATTCAAAATCTTATTCATGAAACTATTTTACTGTTTATCCTTCCTTTTTATTGTTGGTTGTAACTCCCAAATGAAGAAAAAAGCACCTACTTATTTTACAGGTGTTGAAATTGAAACTATTCTGGAAGATTCTATTAGTGTTCGAGCAATCGAATTAATGGGGCCTAATTTGGCATTTGCAGCTAATAATGGTAAATACGGAATGTATGATCCTGCAAAAAAGGTCTGGAAAACTAGCACTCAAAAATTTGATAGTATAACACCCGAATTTAGAGCAGTTGCGAGTACAAATTTAGATTTTTTTATGATAAGTGTTGGAAATCCGGCGTTGTTATATAAAACAGGGGATTCTGGTAGCATGGAACTAGTTTACAAGGAAGAGAACGAAAAGGTGTTTTATGATGCCATGTCTTTTTGGAATGATTCCGAAGGGATCGCGATGGGCGATCCAACAGATAATTGTCTATCTATTATAGTTACGAGAGATGCTGGGAAAACCTGGATTAAAATAGCCTGTGATAAATTACCTACTTCGGCACAAGGTGAGGCGGCGTTTGCAGCAAGCAATTCTAACATTGCGATTCAAGGAAATAAAACATGGATCCTTTCTGGTGGAATGAAATCACGCATATTTTATTCGCCAGATAAGGCGAAGACATGGGAGGTTTTTGAGACCCCAATAATTCAAGGTGCTGCAACTACCGGAGGGTATAGTCTAGATTTTTATAATGAAAACACTGGGTTTATTATAGGTGGAGATTACACAAAACCAACAGACAATCAATCCAATAAAGCATTAACTAAAGACGGTGGAAGAACATGGGAATTGGTTGCGGTAGGCGAGGAGCCAGGTTACAAAAGCAGTGTTCGTTATGTGCCAGGTAAAAACGCAAAAGAACTTGTAGCAGTTGGATTCACAGGAATAAGCTATTCAAAGGACGGAGGAAATAAATGGAAACTAATATCTGAAGAAGGATTTTTTACCATTCGCTTTCTAAACGATTCTATAGCATATGCCGCAGGGAAAAATAGAATTGCAAAGCTTAAGTTTGTGAAATAAGATTCGATATAAAACAAGATATCCGGATCGTAAGACCCGGAATATCTTTAACTAACCAACCAAAAAACTAATTATAAACACATTTTACTTTTTATTTCTTTCCGCCTCTTTACGCTCTCTATATTCCTTGAGTAGTTTCTTATTAAAGTCAGATTCAAGCTTATGAAGCTTGATAATTTCTTTTGCTGAAATTATTTTTTTAAGATCTGAAAACAGTTGTTTTTTAATTAAATATTCTTGATTTTCAATTTCCTGAAAATCAAGAAGCAGCTTTTCAGCCTCCTTCTCTGTAAGTGAAGTGATATTTTCAATTTCGGAATGCTCTCTTTCATGTAAGTCTGATCTCTGACATTCATATTTATTATAAATAGGCCAGAACTTTTGAGCCAGCTCTGCATCCATAGTCATTTCTTGAGTAATAAAAGCCACCTTTAAAGCCTTTATGCGCTCTCTATGGTTATTTCTATCCTTACTCTCCTGTGCGTGAACAGCAGAGAAAGAAATAAATAGTATGAATAGTAATATTATTCTTTTCATGTTTTATTCTATAATTAATCCTGAATCTTCCACATTTTCGTTGAGATATTCTATAATAGCATCATCCCTAAAATTTGAAGCATTCAAGCTTTCTATTACAAATCCATCTTCGTAAATAAGATTGGTCAACTCGTTATAATTTAGATCTGAATTTTCTTCGTTAAAATAATCTTCCAAAGCAGCGTATTCCAATGTATTTATGGAATTTGTTTGTGGTGCTTTAAATACAACTGTACTTATTAAAGCTATAAAAATAGCAGCTACTGCAGCAGCATAATACAAGCGCTTTTTAGTAAACAGCTGAATTATTTTTTTATTAGAATTCTTAGAATTTATCTTAGCAATAATCTCAGTTTCGAAAGAGTCGAAATATCCTTCAGGAACTTTAAAGCCATCATGACTTTGGGATTTATTTAAATTTGAATCTATATCCAGACTATTCAATAGTTTAGCTTCAAAATCCTGCATGTAATTGCCAGGGATCTTAAAACCGGAATTATTCTTATATGTCTTAAAATTCTTTTTCATTTGTTTATTAGACTCATTTGCGGAGATAAGGTTTAATTTATTTTTAAAAATTCTTCAATTTTCTTCACAGCAATGTGATAGGAGGCCTTCAGGGCTCCTTCGCTTGTTCCCAGCATCTCAGAAATCTCTTTATATTTTAATTCTTCAAAGTATTTCATGTTAAACACTTTTTGTTGCTTTTGTGGAAGCTTAGCAATTGCCTTTTGAAGTTTAAGTTGAATTTCATCTCCTTCAAAATAAACATCACTTTCTAAATTCTCAATTAATTTATCTTGTAGATCTTGTGAGCTAAGATGTATTTTTTTGGCTTTCGAATTTAGAAATGTAATAGCTTCATTCGTAGCAATTCTATACATCCAAGAAAAAAGTAAACTATCGCCCTTGAAATTACTTATGTTTTGATAGATCTTGATGAAGGTATTTTGAAGAATATCATCTGTATCATTATGGTCTTTCACCATATTTCTAATATGCCAATATAATCGTTCTTTATAAAGCGCTACTAATTCTCCAAATGCTTGTTTGATAAGAATGGGGTCTTGCAATCGGTTCAATAAAATTTTTTCTTTAATTTTCAACTAGTAGCAAATTTGGAGCTAAAGTTAGATAAAACCAATAGGAATCAGGTATCTAAAGCTTAAATATTTTGTAGGAATAATGTAGGAATTAACAACTAAACACTCGATTAAATACATTTTAATGAGATTAAATGCATTTTTTATTTGGTAGATTCAATTTTTCTCCTATCTTTGAACTGTTAATATGATTTAATCTTTTTTTGCCCCAAAGGTTAATTATGAATTTAAGTCTAAAATTTTCATTTTCCCCAAGATGAAAATTATCTAAAAAATGGATGAACCTACTTCATCCATTTTTTTATTTCCTAAAATGAGATTTGTTTAATTCAAGAACTTCGTGGTAAACCCAATAGGTATATACCGATGGCTCGAGGTGGAGAGGAAAATACTTTTGAAAATTTTTGGCAATTCTAGGGCAATCAAACCATTAATTATGGATTAATCGAAAGATTGCATTTCTACCAGTTTCTTGTAGGTCCCATTTTTAGTAAGAAGTTCATCATGTCTACCTTGCTCTACGATCTCTCCTTTTTGCATCACTACAATTAGATCTGCATTTTGTATGGTGGAAAGTCTGTGAGCGATTACAATGGAGGTCCTATTCTTCATCATATTCTCCAAGGCTTTTTGAACCAGTTTCTCACTTTCAGTATCTAAGGCAGAGGTAGCTTCATCTAAGATCATAATAGGTGGATTTTTAAGAACTGCCCGCGCTATGGATAAACGCTGTTTTTGGCCTCCACTCAATTTATTTCCACTATCCCCAATATTAGTATCTAAAACCTTAGGTAATTCTTTTACGAATTCCCAGGCATTTGCAATTTTAAGAGCTTCTATAATTTCTTCTTCGGTTGCCCCCTTTTTACCAAGGGATATATTGTCACGAATAGAATCGTTAAATAATATGGAATCTTGAGTAACTAATCCCATAAGATCTCGAAGAGATTTTTTTGTGATCTTACGAATATCAGTTCCGTCTATAGAAATACTTCCGCTAGAAACATCGTAAAAGCGAGTGACTAAATTAGCAATGGTAGATTTACCACTTCCAGATTGCCCAACCAATGCAACGGTGCTTCCTTTTAGAACTTTTAAACTGAAGTTTTTAAGCACTAATTCATCTTCATATTTAAAATTGATGTTCTCTAGGTGTACTTGCTCCTTAAAATCTGTAGCTACAAGTGCATCTTTTGCGTCTGTAATTGTAGAAGGTGTCTCTAATACCTCTATAATTCTCTCTGCTGCTGCATTTCCTTTCTTAACGCTATAGGATGCTTTAGAAATTTGTTTCGCTGGTGTTAGTATATTATAAGCAAGCCCTAAAAACGCAATAAACGAGGCTGCATCCAAAGTTCCCTCTACTAGAACCATATTTCCACCAAACCATAGGATAATTACAATTACAAATATTCCAAGGAATTCACTGGCTGGAGAAGCAAGGTTTTGGCGGTTTACTAAACTATTTAGAATATTATTTAACCTATTTGTGGATTCTTCAAATTTATTCTGAAATTGTCCTTCAGCATTAAAACCCTTTACAATTTTAAGGCTGGATAAGGTTTCTTCAACAATAGAAAGAAAATTTCCATTTTCTTCTTGCGCTTTTAATGATTTCCTTTTTAACTGCTTTCCTATCAGAGATATTATAAATCCTGAAACTGGTAGAAATATAAATACAAAAATAGTAAGTTTTGCACTCAGAATCAACATTGCAATTATTGTAAAGATGATTGTTAATGGCTCACGAACTATCAACTCTAAAATAGATAAAAACGAATTTTGAACTTCATTTACATCTGCAGTGATTCTGGAGATAGTATCACCCTTCTTTTTTTCAGAAAAATAAGCAATAGGCAAATGAAGGATCTTATTATACAAGGCATTTCTAACATCCTTTAAAACACCATTACGCAGAAAAGTGATAAAATACGCCGCTAAATAGCTAAATAAGTTCTTTAAAAAGAATAAAAGCACCACGATCCCGCATATAAATACCAATGCAGAAACTTCATCCTCTATAACTTTTTGGGTTACAACAAAATTAAAGTAGTCTATCGTATAATCTTTCAGGCCTGAGAGTCCATCCCAAACTGGTTCTACCGCAACACGCTGGCTTTTATCGAATAGAATATTGATTACTGGAATAAGTGCAATGAAGGAAAGCGTACTAAAAAGCGCATAAAAAATATTACACACAATGTTGAGAATTGCGAATTGTTTGTAGGGTTTCGCAAATTCTAGAATTTTTCTGAAATAATTCATTGTTTATTTTTAATCTACCTGAAGCGCTGCTCTAATTCCGGCAATTTTATTTTCTAAAAGTTTGTTCACTTTTTCAAAGTCTGCTGCAGTTTTCATATCTTCATTCACACTGATGTAAAATTTGATCTTAGGCTCGGTTCCGCTTGGTCTGGCCGCTATTTTAGAACCTTCTTCAGTATAATAGATCAATACATTGGATTTTGGAAGATTAATTTTAGTTTGAGTGTCATCCTGAATATTTCTAGCAATCGAAGCTTGATAATCCTCTATTAAAACCACTTTTTCTCCATTGATCTCCTTTAATGGATTTTCCCTTAGATCTATCATCATTTGTTTAATCTCATTCTCACCTTCAATTCCCTTTTTTACTAAAGAGATCAATTCTTCTTTATAGAATCCAAATTCAGTATACAATGCTAAAAGTTGCTTGTAGAAAGAAGTGCCATTTGCCTTCATCTGGGCAGCTATTTCGCACGCTAGTAAGGTAGAAGTGGTAGCATCTTTATCACGAACAAAATCTCCCACCATATATCCAAAACTCTCTTCTCCACCACCAACAAAATCTAATTCTGGGTGTTCGTGTATTAATTTAGCGATCCATTTAAATCCGGTAAGTACTTCGTGATATTGAGCTCCAAATTTATGAGCGATCTCTTTGATCATAGGAGTAGAAACAATAGTTGAGGCTACAAAAGAAACTGGCGTCAATTTATTTTTCTTCTTCCATTGCTCTAACAAGAACCAGGTCATTACAACCATAGTTTGATTTCCGTTAAGCAGTAATAATTCATTATCAAGATCTCTAACTGCAATTCCTAATCTATCTCCATCAGGATCGGTTCCAATTACAATATCAGCATCTGTTTCATCAGCCAGCTTTAAGGCCAATTTAAGCGCTTCTGGCTCTTCAGGATTTGGAGATTTTACTGTTGGGAAATTAGAATCTGGTTGCGACTGCTCTTTAACCAAAAGGACATTTTTAAATCCCGCCTTTTTTAATACTTGGGGTGTTGCCGTACTTGAAGCGCCATGCAGAGAGGTGAAAACTATCTTTAAATTATCCTTAGCTGAAGATGCTGTGCCAAAATCGCCATTTTTTACTGAAGCATTCTGAAAAGCTTCATCTACTTTTTCATCTATTAATTCGATAAGCGAAGGATTTGCCCGAAATTTGATCTCAGAATAATCTAAACCTTCAATCTCTTTTATAATTTCAGTATCCTGAGGTGGAACCAATTGTCCACCATCTCCCCAATATACTTTATAACCATTATATTCTGGTGGATTATGACTTGCGGTTAAAACGATTCCACAGTGACAATCTAAATATTTCACAGCAAAAGATAATTCGGGAGTAGGTCTTAACTCCGAAAATAAAAATACTTTTATTCCATTTGCAGAGAAAATATCGGCTACTGTTTGAGCAAATTCCTTAGAATTTTTTCTGCAATCATAAGCAATTACAGCGCGAATTTCTTCACCTTGAAAGCTTCGGAGTAAATAATTAGAAAGGCCTTGGGTGTTCTTTCCTAAGGTATATTTGTTGATACGATTTGGGCCTACGCCCATTACGCCACGCATTCCTCCAGTACCAAATTCAGCATTCTTATAAAAGCTTTCTTCGAGGTCTTTAGGATTATTGCTAATAAGTTGATTTACCTGATCTTGAGTTTCTGTATCGAACGTATCTGCCAACCATAGCTGGGCTTTCGATAGTATATCTGATTTATGTTGAGTCATCTTTATAAAGAATTTGAACAAAAATAAGGATAAATAAGGAAAGAGTTTATTGGATCCCTGTTGTTTTACTTATAAGGTATCTGTCATTATCACGTTTGCTTCGCAATATAAGCTCACCAAGAAATCCAGCGAGAAAGAATTGCGTTCCAATAACCATAAGAATTAAAGAGATATAGAACCAAGGATTTTGAGTAACTAAAATATTTGGTAAACCATGGTAAAGCTTGTAAAGCTTGGAGATACCAATCCAAGCAGCGGCCGTAAATCCAAAGAAGAACATTAGCACTCCAAGTGCACCAAATAAATGCATAGGTCTTTTGCCAAATTTGGAAAGAAACCAAATGCTTATTAGATCAAGAAAACCGTTAATAAATCTCTCCATTCCAAATTTGGTCTTACCGTATTTTCTGGCTTGATGTTTTACCTCTTTTTCGGTGATATTGCTAAAACCTGCATTTTTAGCCAATACAGGAATGTATCTGTGCATTTCCCCATATACATCTATATTCTTTATCACTTCTTTTCTATAGGCCTTAAGGCCGCAATTGAAATCGTGCAACTTAACTCCAGATGTTTTTCTGGCAGCGGCATTAAATAATTTGGAAGGAAGGTTTTTGCTTAATATAGAGTCATATCTTTTCTTTTTCCAACCGGAAACAAGATCGAAATGTTCCTTTTTAATAAGATCAAATAATTCTGGAATTTCTTCTGGATTATCTTGAAGGTCTGCATCCATGGTGATCACCACTTCGCCTTGAGCTTCTAAAAATCCGGCATGAAGCGCCTGAGATTTTCCATAATTGCGGTTGAATTTGATTCCTTTTACGTTTGGATCTTTGAAACCCAAACTAGCAATGGTATTCCATGAAGCATCGGTGCTACCATCGTCTATAAAAATTATTTCATAAGAATAGGAATTGGATTGCATCACAGATACAATCCAATTATATAATTCTGTTAAAGATTCTTCCTCATTTAAAAGAGGAATAACAATAGATAATTGCATTAAGAGTTCTTTTGTCTAAGCTTCGTCGTACGGATTTTTATTCTTCATGATCAATCCTGCGATCAAAGATATAACTAATCCGAAAAATAAGCTTCCAATTAATGAGATGGCAATTGAAATTAGGGGAGAGCTAAATTTAGACGCCATTTCTGCCGCATCATCTAATTGAGCCTCTGTCATGTCTGGTTGCATTTCAATCATTTTCTCTCTCTGAACTTCCATCATTTGGTTCATGTAATTTGGTTCAATATAATTCATAAGTACAAAAGACCAAATTGCGGCGATAATTCCGCCAATTACAGCTACTCCAATACCAACTTTTAAAGCTTCAGATAAACTAAGGTAATTCCCATTTTCAGTTTTGAAAGCTTTAATAGCAAGAGTGATAATTGTGATAAGAATTAAAAATCCAATAATTGTATATAAAATACCCGGATTCAAATACACATTAGTTACATACATTACTACACCAAAAATAACAGAGATTATTCCTAGAATTAAACCATAATTTAGCACAAACTTTTTAGCAGTAGCTTTTTGATTTTCCATAAAATTAATTTTGAAAGGTTAGTTTTGTGGTTAGTAAACAAATATAGCAATTCGTTACAAACATGGATTTTTAAAGTTTTGTTGATATCATTGAAAAAATAACATGGATATAGTTTGATATTTATTAAAATTGATTAAATTTGCCACTCGAAAAACGAACACCATTTTAAAGAATAATTAGATGAAGCAGGGAATCCATCCGGAAAATTATAGATTAGTAGCATTTAAAGACATGTCTAACGAAGAAGTCTTTCTTACTAAATCTACCGCGAACACTAAAGAAACTATTGAAGTTGACGGAACTGAGTATCCATTAGTTAAAATGGAGATCTCAAGAACATCACATCCATTTTATACTGGTAAATCTAAATTATTAGATACAGCAGGTAGAATTGATAAATTCAAGAATAAATATGCGAAATTCAAGAAATAATTCTTGAATTAGTAAATCCTATAAAGCCTTCAGAAATGAAGGCTTTTTTTATGTAAAATATTTTTCGTTCTAATTTAGGAAGGTATTTACTGGATAATGGATTTTAATTAATCTAATTTCATTACTATTTTAGTGACCTAATAAGCATTTTATGAATTATATACTTTTTGATGGTTCCTCCAGAAACCAACTTTTGCCATTTACTTTTACAAGACCTGTAGCCGATATTCGTATAGGGATACTAACTATTCGTGAAAAGTGGGAAAGAATTCTCGGAAGTACTACATCTACAGTTACAGAAGATTATTTGGCAAATAAATGGCCAATGGTTGAGATGGAGCAGAATGTAATGATCAATGCATCGTTTTTACCAACGCCAGAATTTATTGCTCAAATAGAAAACCTGGAAGAAAATGAGGCTATTTTCTTCGAAGAAGATATTGTAGCATTTTATGCTTTGGAGGATCAAGAGGTGGATTTTTCTGCATTTAAATCTTTAGAACTAGCTGGTGAGGCTTTTAAAATTGAACATACCTGGGATATTTTTTCGAAGAATGCTGAAGCTATAGCTGCAGATTTTGAATTGTTAACTATGGGAAGAGATTCTCAACATATTCCGGACTCGAATAATGTGATTTGTCCAGAGAATATTTTTATTGAAGAAGGCGCAACTTTAGAATTTGTGACTTTAAATGCCTCTGCAGGTCCTATTTATATTGGAGCTCATGCAGAGATCATGGAGGGCAGCATTGTACGTGGGCCTTTAGCATTATGCGATCATGCAGTATTAAAACTAGGCTCTAAAGTATATGGTCCAACTACCATTGGTCCACATTCTAAAGTGGGTGGGGAAGTTAGTAACGTGGTGATCTTCGGATATTCGAATAAAGGTCATGATGGATTTTTAGGGAATTCGGTGCTAGGTGAATGGTGTAATTTAGGAGCAGACACCAATAACTCTAACCTTAAAAATAATTATGCTGAAGTTAGACTTTGGGATTATGAATTGGAAGGATTTGCTAAAACAGGTCTTCAATTCTGCGGATTAATGATGGGAGATCATAGTAAATGCGGTATTAATACCATGTTTAACACCGGAACGGTTGTAGGGGTTAGTTCCAATATATTTGGAAGCGGTTTTCCGAGGAATTTTATCCCAAGTTTTAGTTGGGGAGGAAGCGCTGGAATGACTACTTATAAAACTTCCAAAGCTTTTGAAGTAGCAGAAATTGTTATGAAACGCAGAAATATAGAGTTTTCTGAGGACGATAAAGAGATCTTGGAACACGTTTTTGAGGAAACTAAAAAATGGCGAAGAGACTAGGGTAAGTGAAGCTGTACAAACACCTATCTATTTTTGCAAACCATTTTTAGTTGGTATATTTGCACTTCCAAAATTTATTTGAAAACAACCAAAGTTTTTAGGCAAAAAATAGGAAGATTGGTGTTTGAGAATAAATTTTAAAATTGAGTGGAGTCTCGCAGAAATAACCCCTCTTTATAGGGATTAAAGAATTAAACAATGGCTAATCTTCAAAAAGTAGCTTTTTACACCTTGGGTTGCAAGCTCAATTTTTCTGAAACGAGTACTATTGCTCGTTCCTTTAAAAATGAAGGTTTTAAGCGAGTGGAGTTTTCAGATAAGGCAGATATTTATGTGATAAATACTTGTTCTGTAACAGAGAATGCGGATAAAAGATTTAAGACTATTGTAAAACAAGCTCAGAAATCGAATGAAGATGCTTTTATAATTGCAATTGGTTGTTATGCTCAACTGAAGCCTGAAGAGTTAGCAGACGTAAATGGTGTAGATTTAGTTCTTGGAGCTACCGAGAAATTTAAGATCACAGATTATCTTAATGATCTTACCAAACAGGAATTTGCTGAAATACATTCTTGTGAGATTGGTGATGCAGATTTTTATGAAAGCGCCTATTCATTTGGAGATAGGACCCGAGCATTTTTAAAGGTGCAAGATGGTTGCGATTACAAATGCACTTATTGCACAATTCCACTTGCAAGAGGAATTTCCAGAAGCGATAATTTAGAGAATGTTCTAAAGAATGCTGCAGAAATTTCTTCAAAGGGAATTCAGGAGATCGTGCTTACCGGTGTGAATATTGGTGATTATGGGAAAGGGGAGTTTGGTGATAAAAAGCACGAACATACCTTCTTAGACCTTGTTAAAGCTTTAGATGAAGTAAAAGGGATCAATAGGTTAAGGATCTCATCTATAGAACCAAATTTATTACAAAATGAAACAATAGATTTTGTAGCCCAAAGCAATAGTTTTGTTCCGCATTTCCATATACCATTACAGAGCGGAAGTAACCAAATTTTAAAAGCAATGCGTCGCAGATATATGCGAGAACTGTATGTAGAAAAAGTTACCCAGATCAAGAAAGTAATGCCAAATGCTTGTATTGGAGTAGATGTTATTGTTGGATTTCCTGGAGAAACAGAAGAGCTGTTTTTAGAGACTTACAATTTTTTAAATGAATTAGATATTTCCTATTTACATGTATTTGCTTATTCTGAAAGAGAGAATACGATTGCTGCAAAAATGGGTGATGTAGTATCTATGAAATCAAGAAAGAAACGAAGTAAAATGCTAAGAGGTCTTTCTGCAAAGAAAAGAAGAGCTTTTTATGAAAGCCAATTAGGGACTAATCATACCGTGCTTTTCGAAGGAGAAAATAAAGAAGGTTACATACACGGTTTTACAGAAAACTATGTAAAAGTAAAAACTCCATGGAATCCGGAATTAATAAACACACTACATTACATCAATTTAGAAAAAATTGATGAAGATGGTTTGGTGCGTTTTACTTATTTACAGCCTGAAATGGCCGATTAGATATTCATTCCTACAGGTAAAAGATCTTTGTACTTTCTCCTATTCTTACGCATAAATTTAGCTATTTCAGGGTTGGTAGGTACCACTTTATGGGTTCCTTCTTGAATATAACTTAATAGTGTCTCTAAAAAAGGTTCTAAGTAACCACCTTCTTTTAGTGTATCTGGCATCTTTAGTTTTGTGAGAAAAACTTTTCGCTCTTGCTGGGAATATTCTACAATTACTAGCTCTTCATTAATTACAGATTCAAATTGTCTTAAAAATTCATTATCCGTAATTTTAATTTCTACATCTATCATCATCGTAAGGTTTTAATACAAAGATACTTCAATAAGTAGTGATTTGGATGATTGTTTAAATTTCATTTCAAAATTATCCAATAAATCTCTGTAAAATTTAAAGGATTTTGATTTAATATTAAACTTCGACTATTAGAATGTTGTATCAAACGCCATGCACAAAATATTACGAATCAGGAATAATAAACCAGTGAAAATCAGATTAATTTAAGATATAGCATAACCAATAAATTCGGGAATAAAGAAAAATTTATTCGCATAGCTTTTAAAGTGGACTAATTTGTGAAAGATAAAAAATTAGCGGTAATTTGATTAATCAATTTACAATATAACTAGCCCCATGAATGTTATATACTTGTTAAAATGCTGAATAACAATCCAATTACCCATGTTTATTTTGTACCAGGGATGTCTGCTAATCCTTCAATTTTTGAATTTATAAAACTGCCTAAAGAGCAGTTTAAGATCCATTGGTTGGAATGGCAGTTGCCGGAAAAAGATGAAACTTTAGAAAAATATGCGCTTAGAATGAATTCTTTTATTCAACATAAGAATATAGTTTTGATAGGTGTTTCTTTTGGAGGGATTGTTGTACAGGAAATGAGCAAATACCTGGATATAAAAAGATTGATTATTATATCTAGTGTAAAAAGCAGAAAAGAGCTACCAAGAAGAATGAGATATGCCTCCAAGGCGAATGTAGTTAGGTTTATTCCAACAAGTTTGCTTAATTATATAGATCATTTCGAAAAGATCGCCTTTGGTGAATTCTTGAAGAAACGAGCTAAACTCTACAAGAAATATCTTTCTATTCGAGATGTAGATTATGTAGATTGGTCTTTAGATACTATGATAAATTGGAAATGCGATAATCCAATCCCAGGTATTGTTCATATACATGGAGACGAAGATGTAGTTTTTCCATACAAATATATCGATGGCTGTATAACGGTAAAGGGAGGAACACATATAATGATCGTAAATAGGTTTAGGTGGTTCAATAAATACCTGCCAAACATTATCCTCACAGGTAAAAAAACGGATTAAGAATTTAAATCGAAGAATATGAAATTGCTAAAAATTTTATTAATGAGTGTTGGTTTAATAGCCATTTGTGCAATAAGTATACAAGCAGTATTACAAAAACCAAATGGGGAAGGAGTTTCTTCTGAAGTAAAAGAAAAGGCTGTTGGTGAGACTTATGCTATTCATGCCTTGCCAATGCCTGAAAAATTGAACTTTGCAGGAGAATCTGTACCAATTGATAATCCTGATATTTATGAGCGTATGGACAGAGAATTGCTGGTGAATACCTATTGGCAATCCAATGGTCTCTTGTTAATTAAAAGAGCCAACAAATATTTTCCTGTGATAGAGCCAATTCTAAAAGAATATGGCGTTCCAGACGATTTTAAATATTTAGCGGTAATAGAAAGTGGATTAACCCAAGCTGTGTCACCAGCTAATGCCGTTGGGTTTTGGCAAATATTAGAGGGTACTGGAAAAGATTTTAAACTTGAAATCAATGATAATGTGGATGAAAGATATAACATCGAAAAATCTACAAGGGTAGCCTGTGAATACTTAAAAAAGTCTAAAGAGAAGTTCGGGACATGGACTATGGCCGCTGCAGCCTATAACGCTGGAAATGCTGGTGTGTCTAAGCAATTAGAGAGACAGGATGTCAAGAATTATTACGATTTATTATTAGGGGAAGAAACGGGAAGATATGTATTTAGGATCCTTGCATTGAAATCCATTTTAAGCGACCCAGGGAAATATGGTTTTTATTTTGAGGAAGATCAGCTATATAAAGATATTCCAACATATAAATTGAAAGTGGATACCTCTGTGGCAGATTTCGCTGCGTTTGCTAAAGGGATAGATCTTAATTACAAAATATTAAAGGTTCATAATCCATGGTTGAGAGATTCTTATTTGAATAACAAATCCGGTAAAACTTATTATTTAGATATTCCTGAAAAAGGGTATTACAAATAATAATTTGTTTTTATAATAAAAACAAAAAAGGTGGCTAATAAATTAGCTACCTTTTTTTAAACTGCAAATAACCTATGCGTTAATTAATTGCAACAGTTTCTTGATTTGTATTGTATTTCTTGTCTCCTAGTAAATGATTTGCAATGGCATCATACATGGAGTTATAATTTAGGTCGAAGGATTCTTCAAAGCTTTTATTAATAGAATGCATCACTCCTCTGCGTATGTCTAATATCTGCTTATCCTTATTAATCAAAAAGGTGGTTGGAAGCCCTAAAGAGTGTTTTAATTGGCTCACAACGTGTGCATCTCTATTGTTTAATTCATTCACGTAAACAACATTAATGTTCTTATTATAAGATTTCGCCATTTGCTTTGTTGTTTTTTGATCATCCCAAAAAAGGATTACAAAATCTATTTCCTCGCTGTACTTATTTGCTAATTCGTTGATAGCTGGTACCTCACCTTCTGTGCTTACACACCATGAAGCATAAGTGATTAAATAAACAGGTTTTTTAAAATCATAAAGGGAAACTTCTTTGCTATTTAACTTATTGAATCGAAAGTCATTCATATAGCTTCCATTAAGGCCATAATCAACTAAAGAATCAAATAATCTAACTCCTTCAGCATAATCTCTATGAGAATAGGCATTCTCAGATTTTATCTTATATTTTGGAAGGTGCAAGCTTAATGCATCAGTGAAAAAAGTTTTGTTTTCTTCCTGTTGGGCAAAAATTGGGCAAGCTATAAAAAGTAAACTTAGTAGGAGTAGAGTTTTCACCATTCGTTGCATTTAAAACTTACACTATCAAAGATAAGTTAGTTGTATCTGCTTTCGAAACTTATTCGATAAAAAACCTATTTAATGGTTAAAAGGCAGGTTTAAAAAGTTATCCCCTAAGTTGTTAACAGTAATGGAATTATATTTTTTTCATTTGCTGTTTCATCATGGTTATTTGCTCTTTTAACATCCCATGTTTGTCCAGTTTTTTAGCTTCAGTTAGCAATATTTGAGCTTCTCTTTTTCTGCGTTTAGTCATGGCAATTCCAGCCAAGTTTAATTTAGCCATCGCTAGATCTTGATCCATTGCTAAACCTAATTTAATTGCTTTTTTGAAGTATTTTTCTGCCTTTGTAATATTTGTTTGTGAAAGCATTAAACCATTTAGATACCAATAGTAACCTTGTTGTTTTTGTGTAAGTGCAGTTTCTGGATCTTTTATCTTGTCCAACCATTTTTTAGCTCCTGGGAAATCTTGTTTTCTTAATCTTAAAAATGCCATTAGGATCATTTCATTTTTAAAATATAAGAAGATGAAGATCAAAGAGAGTAGTATTAGCATAATCCCATTTCCGATATGACCTTCTATGAATTGCCATATAGAGGCGATTAGGATTAATCCGGCTATTACTAATTTGAAATTTTTATTGAACATAAGGCTGCTTTTTTTTAAGTGCGCAAAGTTAATAAAAACAATTACAAATTATTTTAAATTTGTTTTTGGAAGATATATAAGTCTTTGTATATTTGCCCGCAGTTTTAGAGATAGGTCTAAGCTAGTTAAACCAAGAATTCCACAGAAGATTAAAGATAATTAAAATGAAAAGAACATTTCAACCATCCAAGAGAAAAAGAAAAAACAAACACGGATTCAGAGAGCGCATGGCGAGTGTGAACGGAAGAAAGGTGTTAGCTAGAAGACGTGCAAAGGGTAGAAAAAAATTATCTGTTTCTTCAGAAACTAGACACAAACACTAGTGAAAATTAGTATTGAAATAACAAGGTGTTACTTTTATTAGTAGCGCCTTTTTTTATATCTAATGGTTTCCTTGTATTTTTATAAATAATAAATTCCTCTTTAAAATGCCTAAAAACAGCCAACTTAAATGTGTTTTATTAATCGGTTCCGGTCCAATTGTGATTGGTCAAGCTTGTGAATTTGATTACGCAGGGGCTCAATCTCTTAAATCACTTAGTGAAGAGGGGATTGAAACAGTGCTTATCAATTCCAATCCTGCAACCATCATGACCGACCCTTCAATGGCGGATCATGTATATTTATTACCACTTACTACTAAATCTATAGTAGAGATCCTTAAAAAACATCCAAATATAGATGCCGTTCTTCCTACAATGGGAGGGCAAACAGCCTTGAACCTTTGTATTGAAGCAGATGAAAAGGGAATTTGGAAGGATTTTGATGTAAAACTTATTGGGGTAGATATCGATGCCATAAATATTACAGAGGATAGAGAGAAATTCAAGCAATTAATGGGAAGAATAGATGTTCCTGTTGCTCCTGCTAAAACCGTAACCTCTTATTTACAAGGGAAAGAAGTTGCTCAGGAATTTGGTTTTCCATTGGTAATTCGTGCCTCTTTTACCTTGGGAGGAAGTGGTGCCGCCTTTGTTCATAGAGCCGAAGATTTTGATGAATTGCTTACTCGAGGCCTTGAAGCTTCGCCTATTCATGAAGTTTTAATAGATAAGGCATTAATTGGATGGAAAGAATATGAATTAGAACTTTTAAGAGATAAGAACGATAATGTGGTTATTATCTGTTCGATAGAGAATATGGATCCTATGGGAATCCATACAGGAGATTCAATTACGGTTGCTCCTGCAATGACCTTAAGTGATGTTACCTTTCAGAAAATGAGAGATCTGGCTATCAAGATGATGCGCAAAATTGGTAATTTTTCTGGAGGCTGTAACGTACAATTTGCTGTAAGTCCAGATGAAAATGAGGATATTATTGCCGTTGAGATCAACCCGAGAGTTTCAAGATCTTCTGCATTGGCATCGAAAGCAACTGGTTATCCTATTGCAAAGATCGCAACTAAATTAGCAATTGGATTTACATTAGATGAATTACAGAATCAGATCACTAAGTCTACTTCAGCTTTATTTGAACCAACTTTGGATTATGTGATTGTGAAAATTCCGCGATGGAATTTCGATAAATTTGAAGGTAGCGATCGTACACTAGGACTTCAAATGAAATCTGTTGGGGAAGTGATGGGAATTGGAAGATCTTTCCAAGAAGCCTTACATAAAGCAACGCAATCCCTAGAGATAAAGAGAAATGGACTAGGAGCAGATGGAAAAAGCTATACCAACTACGATCAGATCATAGATAAGTTAACGCATGCAAGCTGGGATCGAGTTTTTGTGATCTACGATGCAATTCAGATAGGGATTCCGTTAAGGAGAATTCATGAGATAACTAAAATAGACATGTGGTTCCTTAAGCAATATGAGGAATTATATGCATTGGAGATTGAAATTTCCAAATTTGATATTGATACACTTCCTAAAGATCTATTATTGGAAGCCAAGCAAAAGGGTTTTGCAGATAGACAGATCGCGCATATGCTGAAATGTTTAGAAAGTCAGGTTTATAAGAAACGTGATGAATTAAATATCAATAGGATCTTTAAACTGGTAGACACTTGTGCTGCCGAATTTAAAGCAGAAACGCCTTATTATTATTCCACTTTTGAAGCTGAAATAGAAAGAGCAGACGGTACGAGATATGTGGATAATGAAAGTAAAGTAAGCGATAAAAAGAAAGTAGTTGTTTTAGGATCTGGGCCAAACAGAATTGGTCAAGGAATAGAATTCGATTACAGCTGTGTGCATGGTGTGCTTGCTGCTTCAGAATGTGGATACGAGACCATCATGATAAATTGCAATCCCGAAACGGTGTCAACAGATTTCGATGTTGCAGACAAATTGTATTTTGAACCAGTTTTCTGGGAACATATTTACGATATTATTAGACATGAGAAGCCTGAAGGTGTAATTGTGCAACTTGGAGGGCAAACTGCGCTTAAACTAGCTGAAAAATTAGATAGATACGGGATCAAGGTTATTGGAACCAGCTATCAATCTTTAGATCTTGCAGAAGACAGAGGTAGTTTTTCTACACTTTTGAAAGAAAATGATATTCCATTCCCAGAATTTGGAGTTGCTGAAACTGCAGATGAAGCATTGGCAATAGCAGATGAACTTGATTTTCCAATATTAGTGAGACCTTCCTACGTTTTAGGAGGACAAGGAATGAAGATCGTGATCAACAAGAATGAACTTGAATCTCATGTTATTGACTTGCTTCGCTCTATTCCTAACAATAAGCTATTACTGGATCATTATCTTGACGGTGCGATTGAAGCTGAGGCAGATGCAATTTGCGATGGGGAGAATGTATATATTATCGGGATCATGGAGCATATAGAGCCCTGTGGAATTCACTCTGGAGACTCCAACGCCTTACTTCCTCCTTTTAACTTAGGAGATCTGGTAATGCAACAAATAAAGGATCATACTCATAAAATTGCACTGGCCTTAAATACAGTTGGATTAATCAACATTCAATTCGCTATAAAGGATGATGTGGTTTATATTATAGAAGCCAATCCTAGAGCATCTCGTACAGTTCCTTTTATTGCCAAGGCATATGGAGAACCTTATGTAAATTATGCAACTAAGGTGATGTTAGGAGAGAAGAAGGTTACAGATTTCGATTTTAATCCTCAATTAACAGGATACGCAATTAAGCAACCTGTATTTTCTTTTGATAAGTTCCATAATGTGAATAAGCAACTTGGACCGGAAATGAAAAGCACAGGAGAAAGCATTTTATTTATAGAGGATCTTAAGGATGATATTTTTTACGATCTTTATGCTAGAAGAAAAATGTATTTAAGCAAATAAAAAAATGCTTATAAAAAAAATGCTGCCTTATGGGCAGCATTTTTTATTTTATAATTATCTGTTTACTCTTTCTTGCTCAACTCAAGGATTTGAACAGAATTTTTTCCGTCTGTAGATTTCCAAACTTGCTTTTTCTTAGAATTGGTGATCATGATCCATGTTTTGTCGAAATCAGATTTTTTATAAGAATTTGTACTTGTAATGGTAATTAAATCATCTCCCTGCATAGACCAACGAAATTCCTGCAAATCACTAAATTCATTTTGGAACATGTTATAATTGATGTTTTTTTCACCTGTTCCATTTTTGTTAATTACAATTTCACCTGCATTTTTTGTAGTAATGTTTTGCCCTTTTTGATTGTCTACTTCGTACCGGTCTACATTCCATGTACCAGCTAATTTGGGGCTACAACTTGTAATTAATAAAGTGCTAATGGCAATAATTAATAATGACTTTTTCATAAAATAACTTTTTTTTACAAGATAAGGTTTCTAGGACTTTATAAAAAATTAATGCTTTTATACATAGGGAATTTCACGTAATTTTAGCATATGAAAGAAATAATGTTAGTAATTGGCGGAATTTATGGAGGATTAGCCGTTCTCTTTGGTGCTTTTGGAGCACATGCATTAAAAAAGAGATTTCCTGAAGAGCTTCAAAAAAGTTTTGAGACGGGTGTAAGATATCAAATGTATCATTCCATGATCATTATTATTTCTGGAGTAATATTTCCATTTATAAAAACCTCTCAGCAAATTATGGGTTGGTGTTTTATACTTGGAGTTATTTTATTTTCCTTCAGCATCTATGGACTTTGTTTAAGCAGCGTTAGTAATAATAAGTGGAAATTTTTAGGACCTATTACTCCTTTAGGCGGATTGTTGTTGTTAATAGGTTGGATCTTGTTTATCGTAAATGCTTCAGAAATTGCTTTATATCTGTGATATAATACTGTTCTTATTCTAATGCGAAATCTCTTTTTCGATACTTTTCAGCAAATATGGTAACTACAAGTAATTGTAGGATATGATATAGCATAATTGACAGTAAAAATATTCCAACACTGGCACTAGCACCAAAAATGATCTTAACCATGACAGACCCATGTACTAAGGATTTTTTTGTTCCACAGAATTTCGCGGTAATGGTATCTTTTATATTAAAATTTAGCCTTTTACATATTAAACCAATAAGGATATACATTCCGAAGAATAAAACTACCACAATCCCAGTAATCTTTAGAAGATCGAAAATTTTTATAGTTTCGAACAAGCCGGAATTAAAGGAATTACTAAAACTAGTATATACAATAAGCACGATAACTGCTTTATCGAAATATCCAAGTTTTCTGTTATTTCTGCGTGCAAATTTGCCAAAATAGCGCTGTAATATTAGTCCTAATACCAAAGGCAAAACAATTTGTAAACACAATTTATAAAGAATCATTAAAAAATTGAATTCACCAGAACTCGCCATAAAAAAACTCAACCATAATGGAGTTAGCAAAATACCAATAAGTCCGGAAATGCTGGCATTAAAAATAGCTGTTGGAAGATTCCCTCTCGCAATAGCCACCATTACCACCGAAGATGAAACTGTAGATGGTAATACTCCTAAAAAGAACACAGAAAGCCATAATTCCGATTGTGTTCCATCTGCAAAAACTGGAATAAAAAGAAAAGTTAATAAGGGAAAAAGTAAGAATGTGGAGATTTGTATTAGAAGATGTGCTTTAAAATTTAGAAATCCAAGCTTCAATTCTTCCGGAGCGAGTTTTAATCCATAGAAAAAGAATATTAAAGCGATGCCAACGTTGGTAACTATCCCAATAGGAAGATCAGACAAGGCTGTTGGATAGAAAAAAGCCAAGCAAATGGCAATAAATAAACTTAGAATAAACCCGTTAAATTTCAATTAGAGTTCAATTTTAACGTTATGGTCCTCCAATAAATGAAGATATTCTTTAGAAGAAAAATCGGTTTCATGAAATTCCGTTTTACGCTTCACTTTCATTTTATTCCTTTTTATACTTTTTACAAACCTTCTTATATCATGATCATTTTCCAGGATTAAACCCGGAACCGCTACGGATTTTCCATTTTTGTCTTTTGCTACCATTGTAAAATAGGAGGAATTACAATGTTTTATTTCCCCTGAAAGTATGTTTTCTGCCTCTACCCGAATACCAATCACCATAGAACTATTTCCTACGTAATTCACCGATGCTTTTAAGGTTACCAATTCTCCAATCTCTATTGGTTTTAAAAAATCTACGGTATCTACACTTGCGGTAACACAATAAGCTCTGGAGTGTTTGGAGCTACATGCAAAGGCTATTTGATCTAATAAGGATAAAAGATATCCTCCATGGATCTTTCCATTAAAATTGGAATGGGAGGGTAGCATCAATACCGAGATTACCACTTGCGATTCTTCTATTTTTTTAAATGATTTATTCATTATCTGTCTCTAAAATGTGGGGATTGTGCTTCTTCAACTTCAGATATGAAATAATTGGTATCGCCCCAAAAGAAAAAGGTAGTATACCGCTCTTCATAAGTAAGCTTTACATAATTCCCTTCGTTTTTTTGAAGTGCCTTGATTACTTCCTCATTGCTATCTAAAACTGAAAATTGAAAGATCTGAGCGCCACTAATTCCTTGACTAATTTCGCCTTCCCAAGTTTTTATTAGCACTCCTTTATGGCTAAATTTAATAAGCTCACCTGTTCTGGTTCCTTCGCTATAAGGCACTAAGCTTACAAAAGTGAAATAACAGATATAGATGAGAAAAAGTGCTCCTAAAAAAATAATTAAAAATCTTTTCATATTAAAGTGCATTATAAACTTTGTTCATAAATGTTTCAATTTGCGAAGGTTCCAGCCATCTGGTCACTACAACTAAGTCCTTTTCTTGATCTATAACAATAAAATTACCTCCAAAACCTGCTGCATAAAAAATATTTTCGGGAAGTCCTTTCCAATTTCTGTCTCCGGATTTATTTAGCCACCACATATACCCATAATTCGAGTTTGGTGTGGAAGATTGCATAGCTTCTTTTATTGAACCGGCAGAAATTAATTCTTTTCCATTCCAGTTTCCATTATGCTCGAAAAGTAAACCAAAACGTGCCATATCTAAGGTATTAATAAACAATCCTCCACCAGAATGCCCGCCGCCGGTAACAGATTGCATCTTGAGACCATCTATATTTACCCAAGCATTGTCTGGTCCATACCATCTCCAAGTAGATGATGCACCAATGGGATCCATGATCTTTTCTTTTAAAATTTGAGGTAAAGGTTTTCTCCAAACTTGCAAAAGGGAATAGGCAAGCAAATTCACTCGAATATCATTATATTCAAAAACTGTTCCCGGTGTATTCAATTTTCTGTTCTCCCAATCTTTTATGCTTCCTTCAGAAGGTGGTCTATCTGCCCAATCATAGCCTCCCCAAAGTTGTCCGCTCCAATCTGAATTTTGCTGAAGTAAATGCTTCCAAGTAACCTGTGAGTTGTGTTCTCCTTCAAATGTGCCGTCCCATAAATAGCTAGAAACCGGATCACTCATATTGTTTATTATTCCATCTTGTAAGGCTAATAATGCAGTAGTAGAAAGAAAACTTTTAGTTACACTAAATGTCATATCTACATTTTGAGTTTCTCCCCACTGTGCAACGATATAACCGTTTTTTAGAATTACTCCAGCAGGACCTCCTCGTTTTTTGGTAGGACCTGTGATCTCATGGAAAGGTTCTTTTTTAAAGCCTTCTAAAATAGCTACTCTAAGATCCCTCGATCCTGAATATTCATTTTCTTGAGCAAATTTAATGGCTTCATTTAACTTAGTGTCATCAATTTTGAAAGCTGAAGGTTTCTTAGCCTCCCAATCACCTCTTTCTGGAAAATAGGAGGTTTGAGCAAATGTACTGCAGCTAAATACAATAGAAATAAAAAATATTTTAAATAGAATCTTCATATTATTAATCGGGTATAGAATTATTTTCAACTTCATGGTTTTTAGCTTTGTTCAATAAATTAGCATCCAATTGTTTACTAGCTCGAGCTCCTAATTTTTTTAGATTTTCTACTTTCTTGATCAGATTCCCTTTCCCAGTTAGCTTTTTCATAGCAGTATCGTACGTGTTCTGCACGGTTCCTATCTGTTTACCAACCTTTAAAAGATCTTCTGTAAGATTGGTAAAGGAATCATACAAAGCACCTGCCTGATTGGCAATATCTATGGCATTTTGTTTTTGCTTTTCATTTTGCCACATACTATCAATTGTTTTTAAAACAGCTAATAGAGTAGTAGGAGTTACAATAATTATATTTTTATCGAAGGCATCGTTATAAAGATTTGGATACATGTTAGATGCTAAGGCAAAAGCAGCTTCAATGGGAATAAAAAGCAATACAAAATCTGGGCTTTCCATTTCGTAGATCAAGTGATAATTCTTAGCGCTAAGTTCCTCTACACGGCTTCTTAATGAGATCAAATGATTTTTGAGATGGGTTTCTTTGTCTGAATCAATTTGCTCATTCATGTAGCGTTCATAAGCATTCAGGGAAACTTTTGAGTCTACGATCATTTTTTTATTTCCGGGTAATTGAATAATTACATCGGGCATCATTCTCTTACCATCTGAATTTTGAAAATTCTGTTGCACTAAATATTCACTGCCTTTTTGAAGTCCACTTCGTTCAAGAACACGTTCCAGTATCATTTCGCCCCAATTCCCTTGCATCTTATTATCGCCTTTAAGCGCTTTGGTAAGATTTATTGCTTCCTCACTAATCTTTAAATTCTGTGTATTTAAATGCTGAAGTTGTTCTCCCAATTGTGCATGTCGCTGGATAAAATCGGTATTATTCTTTTCCACTTTTTGCTCGAAGCTTTTAATCTTTTCGCCTAGAGGATCTAATAAATTCTGAATATTCTCCTTGTTCAACAAAGTGAATTTTTCAGATTTTTGGTCGAAGATTCTGTTCGCCAGATTTTCAAATTCCTTACTGAAGCGTTCTTGTAATTGTTCAACTTCCTTCTTTTGTTCAGCATTTTTTCGAGCCAGACTTTCAAATTCAGAATTTCTAGTGGCAAGTTCCGTGCTTAAAAAATCCTTCTCTTTTCTTATAGTTTCTCGTTCTAATTCTATTTTGGAAACTTGTTTTTCCAAGTGAAATTTATTTTCAGTATTTAATATTTTTAAACTATCTAACTGATTGATATAATTATTTTTAACTTCTTCTATTTGAAGTTTAAGTTGATTATTTTTTTCTTCAAAAATTAAAGCTGCCGACTTCATTTTAAATTTAGTAAGCAGATGACCTATCAATAGTCCTGCAATAATTGCAATTATGAGAAAGAGGGGAAGAAAAATAGAATTGGTCATTAATTAGAAGCCTTTCTTCAAATATACTTAATTGAATTTCTTTAAAACATAATTGAGCTGAATTCTGAAAAAATAAAATAACTAAGTTTTAATTTTAAAAGAAACAGAGGCATTATCGAAATAAATAAGATCTGAAGGGAAAATTGAGGATAACACGTTTTTGTTTATAAGTTCTGTTGGTGTTCCAATATGTACAAAATCTTTTGTCATCACAATTAACTTATCGCAAAGTTGAAGCGCTAGATTAATTTCGTGGGTGGCAAACAGAATACTTTTATTGGTCTCTGTAGTCAACTTTTTCAACAGTTTAAGGACGTATGCCTGATGGTACATATCTAAATGTGTTGTTGGTTCATCAAGAATTATAAGTGGGGTGTCTTGAGCCAATGCTCTCGCTATTAATACTTTTTGTAACTGACCATCACTTAGTTCGAAACATCTTTTACCTTTCAATAATTCTAAATTTACCAAGGTAATAGCTTCACTTATCTTTTCTTTGTCCAACTTAGAAAGAGTTCCAATCCAGTTGGTATAAGGTTGTCTGCCTAAAGCGATCAATTCTGTAACGCTCAAATTTTTTGAAATTGGCTGTTCTGTTAAAACAACACTTATGGTTTGTGCCAGAGTTTCGGGTGAAAGATCTTTTAGGGAAGTATTCAAAATAGAAATTTCACCATCAAGAACGGGTTGTACACCACTTAAACTGCGCAGTAAGGTAGATTTTCCCACACCATTAACTCCAATAAGACCTACTAACTCTCCTTCAAAAATATCTAGATCTATATTTTGGGCAATAGGTATTTCTATCGATTTGCTTCGATATCCTACGCTTAAATTGCGTGTATTTAGAACACTATGAAGATTTGTCTTTTTAATTTTAAAATATAAATTTTTGTTTTCGAATAAGCAACCAAATTACAACAGGCGCACCAATTAATGAAGTAATAGCATTAATTGGTAAGGTGTATTCACTTCCCGGCATTTGAGCTGCAATATCACATGCAAGCATTAGAATAGCTCCACCTAGAATCACAGAAGGTATTAAGGTTCTATGGTCGTTAGTAGGGATCACTTGTCTAATTAAATGAGGTACGGCCAAGCCTACAAATGCAATAGGTCCAGCAAAGGCGGTTATACTTCCCGCCAATAGACTTGTGGCAATAATTATTAAAAACCTATTTCTACTAATTTTCACTCCAAGACTCCGTGCGTACTGTTCACCAAGAAGTAAAGTATTCAAGTTTTTTATACAGGAGATAGCTATTAAAATACCAAGGAACCAAAAGCAACTTAGAATTGCCACTTCCTGCCAGGATAAGTTTCCTAAACTTCCAAAGGACCAAAATATATATTGTTGCAGCTGTGCTGCTGGGCTAAAATAAGCTAGTACGCTCACCACAGCAGCCGTAAGACTCGCAAACATTAATCCTATAATGAGAATTGCCATGGTATCCCTTAGCTTTGCAGAAGCCATTAAAACGGCTAATAATACTAACAAACTTCCTAAGCTAGAAGCTATAACTAAACTCCATTTAGAAACTAAAATAGCAGCGGCAGTGCCTCCGAAAAAAGTAGCACCCATGATCACCAAGGCTACTCCTAAACTTGCGCCACTGCTTAAACCTAAAACATAAGGTCCAGCTAAAGGGTTTCTGAATAATGTTTGCATTAATAATCCGCTAACTGCCAAGCCGGAGCCTGTTAATATTGCCGTAAAAACCTTTGGTAACCTATATTCTAAAATAATGTACTGCCAGCTTTCATTAGTTTCACTTTGTTGAAACAAGATGTTGAAAATATCTTTAAAAGGAATCTTTACCGATCCTAAACTCACATTTAGAAGCGCCATGAATATCATGACGAAAACCAAGATCACTAACAGCGCTTTATAATTTTTGGCAGTCGGCATTAATAAAGAGGTTTGTAAAAGTTGATTTTATAATCTGGTAAGAGTTCAGGATGAAAAATGGCTATTAGATCCTTCAATACCAAGTCTGGGCGAGTAGGAGCTAACTCATAATAAATAACTCCATTGGTTTCACCTAACGTATTACTATAGGTATAAACTTTTTTATTTTGTACCGCCTTAAATTGTGAATAATGTGAAGAGGTTTTAGCTAACTGATCGAAAGATTGAAATTGACCCGGAGCTATCCAGAATTCTGCATTCTGACTTTCATTCAGCACACTTTCAAATGATAATGCATTACTACCGCTTCCTCTAGTGTTTTTATAGATGTAATTGGCGTTTGCATCCTTAATGAATTGTGCTTGCCAGGAATTCCCATAAGGCACATACCATTGATCCTTGTACATAGAACCACTAAGTACAGTTGGTTGAGAAGTAGCTTTTTTTGCCAACTCCTTTGCCTCGAGATATGAATTTTTGATATTAGAAAAATAGGTAGCAGCCTGTTCATCTTTGTTATAAAGAGCACCAAAAAATTTGATCCATTCCGCTTTTCCTAATGGGGATTCCTCGATCCAATCTCCATTATAGATCACTGGAATTCCGCTTTTTTGTATTGTTTTAAATGTTTTATTGTTTCCGTCTATAGCAAATCCAACAACTGCATCTGGTTGAAGGGAAATTAAAACTTCTGTATTTATGGCTTCATTTTGGCCTAATTCGGTTATTAGGTTATTAGAGATCCTTTTCCTTGTTTTTTCAGAAGAAATATAATCCAGTCCAGGAAAACCTACCAAAGATCCCTCTTCATTTAAAATCTCTAAGGAAGGAATATGGGTTGTAGAGGTAACTACTATTTTTTTTATTGGAATAGATATCTTAATGTCATACTTGATATTCTTTGGTATTACTGCATTTTTTTCTGCCAATAAATAGGTGAAGCTTTTATCTGCGCTTGGCCACGGAGTTTTAAGCTTTAATAATTTAAAACCATTATGTTGTATGATAGAAAAACCTTTGGCATATTCTACAATAAGTGTGTCCGCCTTGCTGTTAGAAGCTGAAAGTTCACGCCCCTCATTTTTACAAGAAGTGAAGATTACAATAAATAGCAGTACTAAAATTCTTTCCAAAGGGAATCTGTTTGATAATCAAAAGTAATATTATTTAAATTTTTTAAAGCGGAAGATGGATAAATGTTTATTTTCGCAAGGAATTTTTGGTTTGATGCTTTCTTCACAAATAAGAAATCACATCAATTAAAAGGGAATTTGGTGCGTTAAAGTTCAATGTGTTTCAACTGAACTTAATAAATCCGAAGCTGTTCCCGCAACTGTAAGTTTAGTTCCGTCCCAATCAATAGTTATTGGGATAATCGGAATGCTTGTTATTATTACTTCTTTACCACTGTCTTTTTTAAGATGGGAAGGTAAATAACAAGACACGAGCCAGGAGACCTGCCAATATTCGCTAATGTCAAACTTTCGGGATAAGAGTTTGGTGTAGGATACTACATCTTTTTTCCTGGTAATACTTATTTATCATGCACAAAAAATTATGGATTTGTGGTGCTTTGCTATGCACCGGATTGTTCTATGGACAACAAAAAGAAATAGCTGTAGACACTTTAGAAGAAGTGATCTTGATCGATTCAAAGTTCCAATTGAAACGAGAAAATAGCGGAAAAGTGGTTACAAAGATCTCCGCCCAAGAATTGGAAAGGAGTAGTGGCCAAAGTATTTCAGAAGTAATAAACAGGGTTTCTGGGATTGAGATAAATGGCGCGCATAGTACCGATGGAATTAATTTGGGATATTATATTAGAGGTGGTAGAAATAGGCAAGTGGTTATTTTAGTAGATGGAGTTCAATTAAGCGATCCATCTTCTATCTCCAATGATTTTGACCTGAGATTACTTCCGCTAGACCAAGTTGCTTCCATAGAGATCATAAAAGGTGCATCCAGTACCTTATATGGCTCTGGTGCGGCAACAGCGGTTATAAATATTACTACTAAAGGGCCTAAGGATAAAAATATAAGTCTTCAATTACAATCTGTTTTGGGAACTAACCAAAATACAACCGATCAAGAGTACCAGATTGCCCAATTTGACAATTCGGTTGGGCTTAGTGGAAAACTTTCAAAATTCGATTATCAGGTAAATTTTAGTAATCGGGTTTCGGAGAATATGTCTGCGGTACGTTCTGAAGATGATGATGAAAAGTTTGAAGATGATCCATTTTCTAAATACAACGTTTATGCAAGGTTAGGATATACCATCAGTGATCAATTGAAGTTTTATTTCTATGGAAATTACGATAACTTCAATTCTGCTTTTGATGACGCTTTTATGTACACCGATTCTGATAATGTTTTGGAAAGTGAACAATTTAGAACAGGTAGCCATTGGGTGGCCACTTATAAGAATGGAAGTTTTATTTTTAGTGATAGCTATTCAGAATTAAAACTGGAAATAATCTCGGACTTTCCTAATAAGTACGATAGTAAGGTTTATGCTTTTGACTCTTATAACAAATATATCTTTAATAAGAAATGGCATACCATTATTGGTTTAAATGGAGTTTTTAGCAGTTTTAATAGCTATAGTATTCCTTTTGGTGAAACGGGATTTGCCCAAACCGTAAATGACGATGTTGCACAATTTGATATTGTAGATCCATATGTGAATTTGGTATTTTTATCTGGAAAGGGATTAAATATAAATTCTGGAGCACGATTAAATATACATAGCGAATATGGAACTAATTGGGTATATACTATAAATCCATCTTATAATTTTAAAATACGTAGCGGAAATTTAAAAGCATTGGCATCCTATAGTACTGCGTATATCACTCCGTCTTTGTTTCAATTATATGATAGCAGCTATGGAAACGTGAATCTGAATCCAGAAGAGAGTGCCACTGCAGAAGCAGGCTTAGAATTCACTACAGAAAGATCAAGATTAAGTGCCGTATATTTTAACAGGAACACTAAAAACTTTATAGATTTTGTTACGATAGATCCTGAAACATTCGCTGCAGAATATCAGAATATAACAGAGGAGTTTAATGCGAGCGGAGTGGAGTTGGAGGTAGAATATTCCTTAAACGAAGCATTTAATTTTTCTGCAAATTATACATACACTAAAGCGGAAGATCGATTTGCCCTGCGCATACCAAAAAACAAGATAAATGCTGCTATAAATTATAAGCTAGGAAAGAATTCTGAGATCTCTTTTAACTACCAATTTACTGATGATAGAACAGATAACTATTTTGATAATGAAACCTTTGAAAGTGTAGAAGTAAAATTAGAAAGCTACCAAATTATCGATTTTACAGCGAGCCATAGGGTTAATGAGTTTGTAAAGATATTTGGAGGTATAAGTAATATAACGAATGAGCGATATGAAGAACTTTACAGATTTAACACCCGTGGCAGAAACCTAAGATTTGGCTTGGCATTAAGTTTTTAAGATTTCAATTTTTCAGAATAAAAAAGGGGTGCGATAAATTTCGCACCCCTTTTAATTTTAATTAATTCCTGATTATTTTTCAATAATAGCAGGAAGTTTATCTATATACATTCTCTGATAATTAAGATCTTTCATAGAACTTTCTCCTACAAACTTATACGTTTTAAAATCTGTGTTTACACTAATTCTATTACCAAGTATCGCGTTTACAGCAGTGTTTAGTAAAGGATCACTTAATTCTCCTAAAACTCCAAGGTCTCTTATGTTTTCAGTTATAGCTATATCAGGAACTAATCCATTAATATAATCTGAATCTCCAGCAGAGTTAACCGATTTTAACACAAGTGGTTGAATTGCATAGGTGTGAGAAGGGTTTGCGTTCTCTCTTCCAAAGTCTGGAGAATCATATAATGTTACTGAAGCTTGAAACTTACCAGTTGTAGTTTCTCCAACTTGAACAACATCTATATAAGGTTTTAACCCATTAATTACTAATTCACTTGCAGACGCAGATCTACTTGTTGTAATCACATATACTTTACTTAGATTAAGACTATTAATTAATTCTCCTGTTTTTAAGGTTGTATTGAAATTGTTTAATAATCTTTGTGGTGCTTCACTTTCAAAATAAGCTTGATACTCTGCATTCCAAAACTCCTTCATGAATAATTGACCTGCAAATTGACCTGTGATCATCGAGGAAAGATCTGTAGCAGTTCTTACAGATCCACCACCATTATAACGAAGATCTAAAATAAGATCTGTAACCCCATCTGCTTTAAATTGTCCAAAAGCTGCATTCAACTGTGGATCATAATCTGCAGTAAAACTGTTGTACATTAAATATCCTACTTTTTGACCATCTACATCTAAGGTCTTGGCTATAAACACTGGATTGGTATTGTAGTTAGCAATCTTAGTAAGGTTATAAGTTTGATCTATGTTAGTAATGTTACTTCCTTCTAAGGTTGCAAGACCAACAGTAAAGGCATCTGGAGCAAATAATTGTGAAAAGTTACTATCGGTTAATTGCTGTCCATCGATTCTGTTAATGATATCACCTCTTTTTAATCCGGTTTCTGAAGCAGGAGTGTTTGGCAAGATATACCTTACATAAGCAAAGATCTCACTACAACTTGAGCAATATCTTACTAAACCATAAGATAGTCCAGAAGTTTTACTAACCCCACTAAAAAGATTCTCTAGTTCAACGTAATCATCCACAATAAAACTAAATCTATCTTGAGGCGCTACCAAACCATCATAAAACAAGTCTTCTGGGGAAGCAAAGTTGTCTAAATAATCATTTTTTTCCTCTTGATTATCAAAATAATCATTCGCCAAAACCAATACATCAGCTTTGTACAAATAAATTTCATTCATTCCGCGGTAAACAAAATTCTCTACTGTTAGGTCTGCACCTGTAGTAGGATCGACTACCTTAGGAGTTTCATCGTCCTGATCTTTGGAACAAGAGACAAAGAAACTTGCAAATAGTAGGGTTAGCAATAAGGTTTTAAAAATTTTCATAGCAGTTTTAAATAAATACGTTAATTAAGATTTTAAAAATAAACACAATTTTACAATTTTTCTGTTAATGGCGTTACAATTAAGTGTTTCATTCGTCTTCTTTATAAGAAGGTCATAAACTAACCAATCATATGAACCATCACACCTTTTTAAGGTTAATAGATCCTGTAAAGGATAAAATGTACCGTTTGGCACTGCGTTTGCTTATATCAAAGGAAGCAGCCGAAGATGCAACTCAGGAAGTAATTTTAAAAATTTGGAATCGTAAGAATAAAGTCAAGGACTATGCCAATATAGAGGCTTTTATGATTTCGGTTACAAAAAACTACTGTTTGGATCAATTAAAATCTAAAAGGAATAATAATTTAAGAATAACTCATACTAATTACGATAACAATGAATTAGGAGTTGATAGAAGACTAGAATTAAAAGACGAGTTGGTGCAGATCCAAAGAATAGTTGAAAGATTACCGGATCAACAAAAGATCATTTTTCAACTTCGGGACGTAGAAGAATATGAATTTATTGAGATAGCGGAAATAACGAAAATGAATGAGCCAGCAATAAGAGTTGCGCTTTCTAGAGCTAGAAAAAAAATAAAAGAAGAATTACTTAAAACCCATAATTATGGAATTTAATGAGATTAAACTTCTGCTGGAGAAATATGAAGAAGGTGAAACTTCTTTAACGGAAGAAAAACAATTAAAGGAATATTTTACTTCAGAAGAAGTACCAAAAGAATTGGAGATTTATAAAAACACTTTTCAATTCGCGAAAAATTCGAAAAATATTCAGTTGGAACGACCTGTTACAGTAAATAGAAATTTTAGTAAATATTGGTATGCTGGAATTGCTGCAAGTATTCTTCTTTTATTGAGTTTTCTCTTCTTTGATATGAACACTTCTAATAATATTAAAAATAGCGAATTAGGTACCATAGAAGATCCTGAACAAGCCTATTTAAAAACAAAAGAGACCTTAAAAATGATTGCAGAAGTTTTTAATGATGGAAGAGAAGACCTAGAATATTTAGATGAATTTAATAAGACCAAAGATAAATTTATAAAAGAACAATAAAAATAAACACCTATGAAAAAATCAATCTTAGTTATTGCCTTAAGTTTAGTTTCGTTAATTGGATATTCTCAGAGTTTTGAGAAATACGAAAGCATGAAAGAAGTAGACGCCATGATCATGACCAGTAAAATGTTTAAATTATTGGCGAAGGTAGATCTTAGTTCTACAGATCCTGAGGCACAACAATACATAAACCTAATAGAAAATTTGAAAGAAATAAGAATGTTCACCAGTGCAGAGCCTGGAGTGAGAGCACAAATGCAATCTGATGTAGCATCTTATTTAAGCAAAGGATCTCTTGAGCAGTTAATGCGTGTGAATGAAGATGGTAAGAACATCAAATTTTATTCAAAAGCTGGAAGAAATGAGAACTTTGTTAGTGAACTTTTTATGTTTATGGATGGCCAAAAAGATGGAAAGCCAATTTCCATGATCTTAAGTATCACAGGAGATATAGATCTTACACAGCTTTCTAAATTAGCAACAGATCTAAAGGTTCCAGGAGCTCAAGAATTAAAGAAAGTCAACAAGAAATCTAAAATCTAAATTATGAACTTATTTAGAATTGCAAGTGTCGTTCTTGTAGCATCCTTTTTTTCTGCCTGCAACAGCGAGCAGAGTTTACAGGAATATTATGTAGACAATCAAGGAGATAAAGAATTTGTTGCTGTGGATGTGCCTACTAGTTTATTTGCAAATACAGCTTCTTTAACGGCAGAGCAGAAAACCACCTTGGAAACGGTTAAAAAAATCAACATAATTGCAATTCCTAAGAAGGAAGAAAACAATTTAAAGATCGATCAGGAAAAAGCGAAAATAAGCAAGATCTTAAAAGATGATAAGTATCAGCTTTTAATGAGGTTTGGCGGAAATGCTCATAAAATTGAAGTTTATTATACTGGAAATGAAGAAGCTGTGGATGAGGTTATCATTTATGGATTCGATGAAACTAAGGGTGTTGGAATTGCAAGAGTTCTAGGAGATAAAATGAATCCTTCAGATATTTTACAACTTGTGAAATCTTTGGATAATGGAGAGATAAATATGGAGGGTCTAAATGGTATTACTAAGATGCTTACGAGAAGTGAAATGTAAAATTATTAGTATAATAAAAAAACCCCATTGAAAATTCAATGGGGTTTTTTATTAAAATTCTATAAATATTTAGATCCCTGTATAATTTTGAGGGGTAATTGCTTTTAATTCTGTTTTTATTTGATTTGAAACTTCTAAGGATTCAATAAAATCTGCCATGCTTTGCTTATTAATAACCGAATTGGTTCTGGTTAATCCTTTTAATGCTTCATAAGGGTTTGGATAACCTTCTCTTCTTAGAATAGTTTGAATTGCTTCAGCCACAACTGCCCAATTATTTTCCAGATCCAGTTTGATCTTGTCTTCATTCAATAAAAGCTTATTAAGACCTTTCAAGGTAGACTGAATCGCAATAAGTGTATGTCCAATAGGTACTCCAATATTTCTAAGTACGGTACTATCTGTAAGGTCTCGTTGTAATCTACTTAATGGTAATTTAGCAGATAGATGTTCGAAAATTGCATTTGCTATCCCTAAATTTCCTTCACTGTTCTCAAAATCTATAGGATTTACTTTATGAGGCATTGCGGAGGATCCAACTTCACCTTTTTTTATCTTTTGCTTAAAGTAATCCATGGATACATAGGTCCAGAAATCTCGATCTAAATCTATTAAAATGGTATTTATTCTCTTTAATGCATCAAACAAACCAGCCATATGATCGTAATGCTCTATTTGAGTAGTTGGGAATGAATGGTGAAGACCTAAAGTTTCCTGAACAAAGTCAGCGCCGAATTCTCGCCAATCGATATTTGGATAAGCAACTTTGTGTGCATTGTAGTTCCCTGTAGCGCCACCAAATTTAGCAGCGTGAGGGATTTGTTGAAGTTGCACCACTTGTTCCTTTAACCTCGTTGTAAACACTTCCATCTCTTTTCCAAGACGTGTAGGGGAAGCTGGCTGTCCGTGAGTTCTAGCTAGCAATGGTATTTCAGCCCAATCTCGGCTTAAATTTTCTAGCTTTTCAATTATTTCATTAAGATTAGGCGTGTATACGTTAGCAATTGCTTCCTTCAAACTTAAAGGTACTGCTGTGTTATTTATGTCTTGTGAGGTTAATCCAAAATGAATGAATTCCTTATGGTTGCTTAGAGATAGTTCTTCAAATTTATCTTTAATAAAATATTCCACTGCCTTTACATCGTGATTAGTGGTTTTTTCAATTTCCTTAATTGCCAATGCATCTTCTTGAGAGAAGTTATTATAAATGTCTCGAAGATCTGGAAAAATTGATGCATCCACTTTTTGTAATTGAGGAAGAGGTAATTCGCATAGCGAGATAAAATACTCGATTTCTACACGAACACGATATTTAATAAGTGCTTCTTCACTAAAATATGCCGATAAGTGCTTGGTTTTCTGGTGATATCTACCATCTATAGGTGAAATAGCGCTAAGGGGTGTCATTCTGGACTTCTTTTAAAAGATTAAGCGTCAAAGATACTCTTTTCACATTTTTTAAATAGCCTGATTTTTGAATATTTTTTTTAGAATATATTCAGTTTTTATTTTAAAACTACACGGATTCCTTCATCAGCTTGTTTACTAAATCAGCGATTCCTTTAGTAGCTTTTTGGCTAATAACATATGTAGAAGATCTGGAAAGTGGCGCAGGATTGGGATCTATAAAATAAATAGGAATATTAAATTCTACATAATCTAAAAGCGCAGCAGCTGGATAAACTTGCATAGAAGTTCCCACAATTAGTACGATATCTGCTTTTTCAATAAGATCTACTGCCTTTGGAAACATGGGAACTGCCTCTCCAAACCATACAACATGTGGCCTTAATTGATAATGATGCTCACAAAAATCCCCTGAATTAAGATCTTTTCTCCAATCCATTATCAAATCTTCATCAAAAGTGCTTCTAACCTTTAGTAATTCCCCGTGAAGATGGGTAACTTTAGAACTTCCTGCACGTTCATGGAGATCATCTATATTTTGAGTGATTATGTTAACATTAAATTTTTTTTCCAATTCGACTAAGGCAATATGAGCCGCGTTGGGATGTACTTGTAATAATTGTTTTCTTCGAATGTTATAAAAATCGAGTACTTTTTCTTGATTTCGTTCCCAGCCAATTGGAGAGGCTACCTCCATAATATCATGACCTTCCCAAAGCCCATCGGAATCGCGAAAGGTTTTTATGCCACTTTCTGCACTTATTCCTGCTCCTGTAAGAACTACTATGTTTTGCATGAGGTGAACTAGCTTAATTTAAATCGATTAATTAAGATAGCTATAATTTCATGAGTAGAAAAATATAGAAAATTAAAAAACCGATCAAAAAATTAATTTTTTGATCGGTTTTAGTAGCGAGAACGAGATTTGAACTCGTGACCTCCGGGTTATGAATCCGACGCTCTAACCAACTGAGCTACCTCGCCAAAATTTGTATTCGATTGCAAACAAATCAATTAGAAGGAAACCTAAAGATAATGGGCGCTTCGGCGTAAAAGTTTGCGGCTGCAAATATAAAAACTATTTGTCTAGAGGCAAACATTATTTAATGAAATATTTAATTTGTTTTCTTTCAAGGTTAGCAATTAATATTTATATTGCCCGAAATCTAATAAATACAGCATGGAAGATAAAGTTAAGTACGAAATGGAATTCCCAATACAGGCTTCCCCTTCGTTATTATATCAATATATTTCAACCCCTTCTGGACTAAGCGAGTGGTATGCAGACAATGTGAATTCACGTGGTGAACTATTTACCTTCATTTGGAATGAATCTGAAGAAAAAGCAAAGCTTCTTAGTAAAAAGAATGGGGAGCGTATTAAATTTAGATGGCTTGAAGATGAAGACTCCAACTATTTCTTTGAAATTAGAATACAGGTGGATGAAATTACTAAAGATGTATCTATCATGATCACAGATTTTGCGGAGGATGATGAGGTAGAAGAAGGGAAAATGCTATGGGATAATATGATTTCAGACTTAAAACAGATATTAGGATCGGCTTAATTTCTACATTATAAATAGTACCTTTGCCCCGTTTTATAACTAATTCGGGGTTTTTTTATGGTTAATATCAATGGTAATTTAGTAGAGAATAGCAATGCAACAATTTCAGTTTCAAATAGGGGATTGGCCTATGGAGATTCCGTGTTCGAAACTATACGAGTTATTAATGGAAAGATCATATTTTGGGAAGACCATTATTTTAGATTAATGTCTTCAATGAGAATTATGCGCATGGAGATCCCAGCTAATTTTTCGCCTGAATATCTTGAAGAAACCATCCTGGAACTAGTAAAACAAAACGACCTAATCAATGCATCTGCTAGAATAAGATTTACAGTATTTAGAACTTCCGGAGGTTATTACAGGCCGGATAGTTTGGAGATTGAATATATTGTGACTTCTGAAAAACTTCAAGATCCTTTCTATTTGTTGAATTCTGGAGCATACGAAGTAGAATTGTTTAAGGATCACTATATCACCAGCGGACTTCTTTCCACCATTAAATCCAATAACAGGGCAGTTAATGTATTGGGAAGTATCTTTGCAAAGGAAAATGACTACGCCAATTGCCTACTTATTAATGAAAATAAGCAAGTAGTTGAAGCATTGAACGGGAATATTTTTCTGGTAAGTGGTAATAAAATAAAAACTCCCTCTTTAAAAGATGGCGCGTTGAATGGAGTTACCAGAAAACAGATTCTTTCTATTGTTGCTACGATGTCAGATCTTGAAATTGAAGAGACTAGCATATCACCTTTTGAATTACAAAAGGCAGATGAGTTGTTTATTTCTAATGTAATTGTTGGAGTTCAACCAATTACCAAGTATAGGAAAAAGGAGTTTAGAAATAGTGTGGCTAAGGAAGTGCTAACTAAATTGAATGTCAAAGCAAGGCTAGGCTAGTTATAGGTTGGGTTTTCTGGTGCGTTAGACCATAACATATAGTTTCCTCCAAGTTCTATCATTTTGTCCTTCCAGAAGGATCTATAAGGTCTTTCTATAATATCTTTGGAATCTTGATGTGCGGTGATTATCCAAGAGTTGGAATTAAGTTCTTCGTTAAGCTGCTCTGCATCCCAACCGGAATATCCCAAAAAAAAGCGAATCTCTTTCTCAGAAATAAGGTTATTAAGAATAAGTTCTTTTACTGCCTCAAAGTTACCTCCCCAATAAATACCATTTGCTATCTCGATACTTTCTGGAATTAGATCTGGGATTTTATGAATGAAATACAAATTATCCTGCTCTACAGGCCCTCCGTTATAGATCTTAAATCCTTTTTTTAATTCCGGAATAAGATCGTTTAAAGTAAAATCTAAAACCTTATTTAATATAAAACCTATGGATCCGGATTCAGAATGTTCGGCAAGAAGCACTACAGATCGATTAAAAGATGTATCCCCAATTATCGTTGGTTCTGCAACTAATAGAAGACCTTTTGCGGGTTTTAGAGCGATCATAAATACATTCTTTTTATTAAAGCTAAAGATTAAATTATCAATTTCAAATAATTTTAATAGTAATTTCAAAAAAAAACTCTCCCAAAGGAGAGTTTTATCAATTATTTCAGAAAAGTGGACTAGTTTACAGCTTTTTGTAAATCTGCACCAGCTTTAAATTTCACTACATTTTTAGCAGCAATTTTAATAGTTTTTCCTGTTTGTGGGTTTCTTCCTTCACGAGCAGCTCTTTTAGAAACTGACCAAGATCCAAATCCAACTAAAGAAACACGGTCTCCTTTTTTAAGAGATCCTTCAACATTTCCTAAGAAAGACTCTAATGCTTTTTTAGCTGCTGCTTTAGAAATTCCAGCATGTTCAGCCATTGAATCGATTAAATCTGTTTTGTTCATAATTTCAATTTTAAATTAATTGTTGGTTAAACGTTTTTGTTAATTTGCATTACAAATTTATGTGGATTTACTTGCCATGCAAGTAATATCAAGGGAAATGCGGGTTTTTGTTAATAACTTGGGTTTATTGTTAATAAATATAGCAATAAAATTTAATATTCCAACCTTTCAACGTACATAAGGCTTTACAGAACTTTTGAGTGTTTTTCGAATTGATACCCATTTAAGAGATCCTTGGTTTTCATTTTTCTTTTTCCTGGAAGCTGTATTTCATTTAAAAAAAGATATCCGTTTTTTACCGCAACCTTCAAATTATTATCTTCTTGGATTATAGTTCCTAATTCATGAGAATGCTCCTCCAGAGTAATTGATACATCATAAATCTTAGCATTTAATTCTGCCTCGCCATTTTTTATAACAGTCCACGCAGCGGGATATGGATTTAAACCACGGATATGATTATAGATAGAGTTGATCTCTTGAGACCAATCTATCCTTGTATTTTCTTTTGTAAGTTTTGGAGCATCTTTTAAAACTTCACTATTTGGTTGAGGAATAGTTTTAACAGATCCCTTTTTAATTAGATCCAGTGTTTCTACAATAAGATCTGCTCCAATAACCATTAACCTATCATGAAGGCTTCCTACGGTCTCGTCTTCTTCTATCTTGGTTTCCCTTTGAAGTATCATTTTTCCGGTATCTATTTTCTCATCAATAAAAAAGGTAGAGACACCAGTTGTTTTCTCACCATTGATAACAGCCCAATTTATGGGTGCCGCACCTCTGTATTGAGGCAATAGCGAAGCATGTAAATTAAAAGTGCCATATTCTGGCAATTGCCAAACAATTTTGGGGAGCATTCTAAATGCAACTACTACTTGTAAGTTAGGATTCCATTCTTTTAAATCTTCTAGAAATTCCAGAGATTTTAAACTAGTTGGTTGTAAAATTGGTAAATCCTGGGATAAGGCATATTCCTTTACAGCACTTTGGTGCAATTTTCTTCCTCTACCTGCTGGCCTATCTGGAGCAGTAATAACACCAACAACATTATATTTTGCCTCTATTATATGTTTAAGGCTTGTAACCGCAAAATCTGGCGTACCCATAAAAACGATCCTTAAATCTCTCATTTATTCTTTAATTTATATGTGTTAGTGGCGGTAATTGTTAATAGTTCCTTCTGCAACATTAGATCTATAACCTTTAATATAGCTTTTTCCGGGTAGGGTAGTTTTACAATTATTGTTCGAGAATTCGCTTGTTCTTGTTTCAATAACGCAACTATATCATTATAAATGCTCTTAATTAATTCCTTTTTTAAATATTTATCCTTTGGCATACAAACGGAACAAATTCCGCAGACATCTGAATTTTCTTCTCCGAAATAGGAAAGAATCTGTTTGCTTCTACAAATTTTATCATTTTGTACATATGCAAGCAAAGCTTCTATCTTTTTGGTTTTATTAATAGCCTGATCCTTTAAATAGGTAGAATATGGATAGATACTATTTTCATCTTCTCGGGGAACTAGAAAAGTAATTGAAGCATCATTTTCTTGATGTTCAAAATTGATAATCTTATCTTTTTTTAAATTTTGTAAGATAGAAACTGCTTCTTTTTCCGTAGTTCCAGCCTTTTTGCAAATAGCGGTTAAATTAATTTGAATCTTATTTTCGAAAATTCCTCCATAGGTCCTTAATATGGATTTTATGACTGGATCGAATTTGGGATTTTCTTCTAGGTAAAAGAACAACTGCTTATTAGAAATAATGAATTGAAGATTCGTGGCTTTTTGAAATTGCTGAGATAATTTTAAAACACTTATTCTATCTAATAATTGAAGCGTATTATAAGTCTTTAAATTGTTAAGCTGATAATGCTGACAAAATTCGGCAAAATTGAAATCATGAACTGTATTTAAACCTTCTCCAAATGCAATTTGGAAATAGGAGGTAAGCTTCTTATAAACAAGAATGGTGTAGGGCAGATCTGGAAGACAAGAGATGAACTGATTCTTTAAAACAGGAATATCGCTTTCATTGGTAAGAATAGTCGCGACAGCTGGCTTTCCATCTCTCCCTGCTCTTCCTGCTTCTTGGAAATAACTTTCTATACTTTCTGGCAGATTTAAATGAATAACCTGCCTTACATTGGGTTTGTCTATCCCCATTCCAAACGCATTTGTGGCAACCATGATCTTTACATCTTCCTTAAGCCAGGCATTTAATTTTTTTGTTTTTTCTTTTGATGAAAGTCCTCCATGAAATGAGGTGGATGAATATCCATGGAGATTTAGATGGTTGCTAATTTCTGAAGTTGCATTCCTGCTTCTAACATAAATTATTGCGGACTCTTCTGGATCATTTAATAACTGCAGAAGTTTATAGTTTTTATCTTCAGTGGTTACTACACTAAATCTAATATTGCTGCGTTCGAGGGAATTCTTAAAAATCTTTGGATCTTCTAATTCTAATTGTACTGAAATATCCTCGATCACTTTCTTAGTTGCAGTAGCCGTTAAAGCCATAATTGGAATTTCTGGATGAAGTGTTCTTAAGGTAGAAACGTTTAAATATGCCGGCCTAAAGTCATGTCCCCATTGTGAGATGCAATGGGCCTCATCTATCGCAATTAGATTTACAGGCATTAATTTTATACGCTCTTTAACCAAGTCTTGCTGAAGACGTTCTGGAGAGAGGTATAAGAATTTATAATCGCCGTAGATACAGTTGTCCAGTAAGGTGTCCAATTCCTGATAGGAAATTCCACCGGTGATAGCCATGGCTTTTATGCCTTTAGCTTGCAATGCATTCACCTGATCTTCAATTAAAGCAACCAAAGGAGAAACTATTATACAAATTCCTTCTTTTTGCAAAGCTGGAATTTGAAAACACAGGGATTTTCCTCCACCTGTTGGTAGGAGTGCAATAATATCACAGTTTCCTTCTGCAGCTATTATTATATCCTCTTGTAAAGGTTTAAAGGATTTGTACCCCCAGTATTTGTATAATATAGTTTTGGCTTCCTGCAATTTTAGAGATACAATGTATTTATGATAAAGCGGCTTCTATCATCAATAGTACCTGTAGGTACTTCGATAGGATTATACCCATAGGTAATATACGCTTTTTTCAAATATTCATGAATTTCCTCTGCCTGTTCAAAAGACTCGTATCGCTCATTATCACTTATATAAATTTCTTTCCATGGTGGTAACAGGAAGACATGATCATATTCATGAGCTTCACATGCAATAGAGAACATTTTTGAGTAGGAAGTACCAAAATAATCCATATAAGCTACTACATCGGGAATACCTCTATCTAGGAATATTAATTCCTTCGAGAATTTAACCGCTTGTTCATGTTGGGCTATTCTTGCTTCTAACAGTTTCTCGCTAAATAGGAGTGGTTTTTCTAAAAATAGTTGCTCTACTCCTTGTTTTTGAGCTTCTAATGTTATCTGCCTGGATATTTCATGTAAGCAAAAATGCCCTTGAGCTTCAAGGTTTCTTATAATAGAAGATTTTCCGGTACCGGGGCCTCCGGTAATAACAATTTTTTTATTTTGCACACAGCAAATTTCGGTATTTGTAATCGATTAAAAAAATGAATCATTACTCGTATATTTGCAGCGGATGGAATGCAATTAAATATGGAAAAAGAGAGTAACCCCGAGGAATTTTACGATAAATTGAGATTGCAATTGGAAGAAACAACTTCTTGGCCCTCAGAGTATTTATATAAATTTATTGTACATACAAACCTTGCCAAGATCGAACAGATCCATTTTATATTTAATGATATGGGTGCAGTTATAAGTACGAAGAAATCTAAAAATGGAAAATATACTAGTGTTTCCATTAATGTTAGAATGGCAGATCCAAATGCAGTTATTGCAAAATATAAACAGGTAGGGAAGGAAGTAGATGGCGTAATTTCATTATAAATCCTTTTTACATTCATTTCAACCATTTTAATATAAGGTAGAATAGGGCAGTTAAATAATATTTAGTATTTTGCAATCGGTATTTTTTCTTACCAATTATAGTTATCACCAATAAATTTCAATTTTGACGTACGAATTAGAATATAACTCTGAAAGGAGCAAGTTGATCATTCCAGAATATGGTCGGCATTTACAAAAAATGGTGGAGCATGCAGTTGCCATTGAAGATGAAGCAGAACGAAACAAAGTAGCAAAATCTATTATTGCAGTAATGGGGAACATGAATCCTCATTTACGAGATGTACCAGATTTTCAGCATAAACTGTGGGATCAATTATTTATAATAAGCGATTTTAAACTGGATGTAGATTCTCCATTCCCTAAACCTTCTCGTGAGCTTTTAGAGGAACATCCAGAACCAATGACCTATCCTCAAAATTTTCCTAAATATCGTTTCTATGGAAACAATATCAAGCGAATGATAGATGAGGCTGTAAAATGGGAAAAAGGAGATCTTAGGGATGCATTGGAATATACCATAGCAAACCACATGAAAAAATCTTATTTAAATTGGAACAGAGAATCTGTGGACGATGATGTTATTTATAATCATCTTAAAGAATTAAGCGGAGGAGAGATCAATTTAAAAAATAGTGAAGAGGATCTTAGTGAAGCAGCCAATTTGCTTAGAGCAAATAAAAAATATAGCAACACACCTAAAAAAACTACGAATAGAAATCCTCGCGGACGTAAACGCTATTAAAAATTTAAAACTTTATGGGTACTTTTCAAATTGAAGGAGGTCATTCCTTAAGTGGAAGCATTCAGCCTCAAGGTGCTAAAAACGAAGCGCTTCAAATACTTTGTGCTGTTCTATTAACTTCAGAAAAAATTGTAATCAATAACATTCCAGATATTATTGATGTAAACAAACTTATTAAACTTCTAGAAAATTTAGGAGTAAAGATCGAGAAACTAGGAAAAGGCAGCTATAGTTTCCAAAGTGATGAGATAGATCTTTCTTATTTAGAAAGCAATGCCTTTAAAAATGAAGGAAGTGGATTGCGTGGATCTATTATGATAGTTGGACCAATGCTAGGTAGATTTGGTAAAGGATACATACCTAGACCAGGTGGTGATAAGATTGGGCGGAGACGTTTGGACACGCATTTTGAAGGCTTTATTAAACTTGGAGCTACTTTTAGATACAATAAAGAGGAGCGTTTTTATGGTGTGGAAGCGCCAAATGGCTTAACAGGAGATTATATGTTATTGGAGGAAGCTTCAGTAACGGGAACTGCCAATATCTTAATGGCAGCGGTTTGGGCAAAAGGAAAAACAACCATTTATAATGCAGCTTGTGAACCATACCTTCAGCAATTATGTAAAATGCTGAATTCTATGGGCGCCAAGATAGAAGGTATAGGTTCTAATCTATTAACGATTGAAGGAGTAGAAAGTTTCACAGGATGTGAGCATACTATTTTACCAGACATGATCGAGATTGGATCTTGGATTGGATTAGCAGCAATGACCAAAAGTGAGATCACCATTAAAAATGTGAGCTGGGAAAATTTAGGTGTAATTCCTAATACTTTTAGAAAACTGGGAATTACTCTTGAGAAAAGAGGTGACGATATTTTTGTTCCTGCACATAAAAATGGATATGAGATCCAAAATTTTATTGATGGATCTATCATGAATATTAGCGATGCTCCTTGGCCAGGATTTACTCCCGATCTTTTAAGCATTCTACTAGTTGTGGCTACTCAAGCTAGAGGAAGTGTGCTAATACACCAGAAAATGTTTGAAAGCAGATTGTTCTTTGTGGATAAGTTAATAGATATGGGAGCTAAGATTATTCTTTGTGACCCACATAGGGCTACAGTTATTGGTCATGATTTTAAATCTAGCCTAAGAGCAACAACTATGACCTCTCCAGATATTAGAGCTGGTGTATCTTTATTAATTGCTGCAATGTCTGCAGATGGAACTTCCACTATACACAACATAGAACAGATCGATCGCGGTTATGAAAATATAGATGAAAGGCTTCGTGCTATTGGAGCTAAGATTACCCGTTTAGATTAGCACAACATACAATACAAATAATAAAAAAGCCGAGTAATTTATTTACTCGGCTTTTTTAATGTGTATATATAATATTTTAAGATTTGGTTTGAAAGGTCTGCTCATGATAGCCAAACAAATTTTGCTCTTTTATCATGCTTGCAGTGCGTTCCGGTAACATATTTTCCCAGCCAGATCTCCCATCATTAATCATTTGTAAGATCTCACGAGAGAAAACATCCAAAATATCAGGATTATAACCTTCAATATCTATCACTTTTCCATTGTACTTAAAGAATTTATATAATTCTTTCATACGTGGATGAACTTTTAAATTTTCACTTGTAATTATCTCCCCTGTTTCCTGATCCTTTAAAGGATATAGATATACTTTAAGATCTTTAAAGAATAGTTTTCCGAAGGCTTCCAGAATACCACCACTTAGATGACGGTAATATTTCTCATCGAATATATCGATAAGGTTATTTACGCCCATTGCAAGACCCATTCTTTCCTTGGTATATCTAGAGAAGTATTCCACCACTTTATAATATTCCTGAAAATTGGAGATCATCACTGTTTGTCCTAATGAACAAAGCAATTCTGCGCGGTCCATAAAATCTCTTTCATCTATTTCACCTTCAGCACGAAGATTTGATAGCGTGATCTCGAAAATCACCTCGGTGTTTTCTTCTTCCACTTTATTCTCTTGTATAAAGAGTTCTAAAGACCGCTTATACATGTCCATATTTACCTTTGTAACAGGTCTAAAACTTCCTCTTAATGCAAGAATATTCTTTTTGTAAAGAATTTTTGCAGGAAGTATATTATTCCCGTCTGGTGCAAACATCACGGCATCTGTCATGTTGTTCTTCACCAATTGAAGGCTCATCAATCTATTGTCTACTTTTTCGAATCTAGGACCAGAAAAGTTAATGGTATCTATTTCAATTTGATCTTTATCTATATGATCATATAAATAACGCAACAATTTTTTAGGGTTGTCATATTTATAATAGGCTCCATAGATTAAATTTACCCCTAAAATCCCTAAGGTATTTTGTTGAAGCCTTGCGTCGTTCTCATGAAACCGAATATGCAAACTAATTTCGTTGTATTCTTCATTAGGATCTACTTGGTAACGAATTCCTACCCAACCATGACCTTTATATTTTTTAGCAAAATCTATAGTTGCTACAGTATTGGCATAACTAAAGAATAATTTATTGGGATGTTTCTCTCTGGAGATACGCTCTTCTATTAAATTAATCTCATAGGAGAGCATCTTTTTTAATCGAGCTTCTGTTACATAACGCTTATCATCTTCTACACCATATATCGCATCACTAAAGTCTTTATCGTAAGCGCTCATTGCCTTTGCAATAGTACCAGAAGCACCTCCGGCTCTAAAAAAGTTCCTTACGGTTTCCTGACCTGCGCCTATTTCGGCAAACGTGCCATAAATGTTTTCATTTAAATTTATTCGTAAAGCTTTACTTTTAATTGAAGGAACGTTTTCAAACTCGCGATCCCCCATAATGGTAATGGGCATAGTTTTATCTTTTTAAGAAAAAGGTTATTAGCAACAAAGGTAGTAAAACAGAATCCTGCACAAAAAAAATTATACTTACTTTTGTCATAAAATAAAAGGGTTGGAAGTAACATTTTTAGGTACAGGAACTTCTCAGGGAATCCCTGTAATTGGTAGCAAACACCCAGTTTGTTTAAGCAGTAATCTAAAAGATAAGCGATTAAGAGTATCTGTTCTTGTAGAATGGGACGATTATAATATCCTAATGGACTGCGGGCCAGATTTTAGGGCTCAAATGCTAGCTAACGATGTTTCTAAGATAGATACAATACTATTTACCCATGAGCATAATGATCATACTGCTGGTTTAGACGATATTAGACCCTTTTTCTTTAGACAAGGAGATATTCCAGTTTTTGCACACCAAAGAGTGATCAAATCCCTTCAGAAGCGATTTGAGTACATTATGGATAACAAGAATAAATATCCAGGAGCTCCTAGTGTACAGGTACATGAAATTGAGAACACTTCTTTTTTGTTCAAGAAGCATCCTATTATTCCTATTAATGCAATGCATAATAGGTTGCAAGTATTTGGGTTTAGATTGCAGGATTTTGCCTATTTAACCGATGTAAAATCTATAGAACCTGAAGAATCTGAAAAGTTGAAAGGCGTAAAGGTAATGGTGATAAATGCATTAAGACATGAACCTCATCATTCCCATTTCAATCTGGAGGATGCGCTCAACTTTATTAAGCAGATAGCACCAGAAAGGGCTTATTTAACTCATATTAGCCATCACTTAGGATTTCATGAAGAGATCCAGAAAACTTTACCAAAAAATGTATTTTTGGCCTACGATAATTTAAAAATCACCATTTAATGCGAAGTAAAATAATTACCTATTTATTAATTTTCACGTTTCTTTTCACAATCTTTATTTATGTGAATGACAAAAAAATATTGGATGCTAAAGAAGCTAAAATTGAAAAATTTCAAGAAAGTCTGAATGCATTAGAATTGGAAAACGAGCAACTTAAAAGTGAAAATCTAAATTTAAATTACTTTTCTCTAGCTGAAAACGAAGAAGCTATCTCTTATTTTGAAAGATCTGGAATAGACTCCGAAGAATTAGCTCAAGCTATAGAGGACGAAATAATTGGCAGAAACAAGGCAGATGAAGATAATGATCTTGTTCCTTTTGAAGGTATGGAAGGAATTATGCGCATCAATAAAGTGAAAATATTAAACCATAAATGGATCATCGCCGATTTTACCGACGGAACCTATTGGGGAGAAATTCTGATCTCTTATCAATTAGATGAGAATAAGAATTTAGTATTAAACACAGAACAATCTTTCTTGTATCCTAAAGATTAGATCCTTTTAAGTAGCCAATTCTTAAGTTCCTGAAAATTTTGTGGTGCTACGCCATGACCAACTGGAAATTCCGAATAGCTATGTTCTATTCCTAGTTCCTTCAGTTTTTCTGGTGCTTGTCTTGCCCAGGTTACTGGAATTACCTGGTCTTGACTTCCATGCGAAGCATAAACTGAAAGTTGAGAAAAATTATTCTCTTCATAACCAGTTTTAAGAATCTCAGTATTAATATATCCGCTTAGTGCGATAACATTTTTAATTTTTTCAGGATAGCTCAATGCTACAGAATAGCTTAAAATAGTTCCTTGACTAAAACCTAATAAGGTAATATTATCTTTATCTACCGGGTAATTGGCAGTAACTTCATCTATAAAATGAGCTATAGCTTCTCGAGACTCTTTAGCTTGTTCATTGTCGCTCCATTTTCCTTGAATAGCATCAAAATTTATCGCATACCAAGCATTTCCATAGGGTTGAAGGGAATATGGTGCTTTTGCTGAAATGATTAATAATTCCTTAGGTAATTCTGTAGCAAAAGAGAAAAGATCGTTCTCGTCACTTCCATAACCATGCAGCATGATCAAGGTAGGTGCTTTTCCTGTGGTTAGTGATGAAGGTCTTACCAAGTGGGTTAAAGAAAGGGGTATTGTTGTCATGTTAATTTACTGTGCTAAACCATTTTTGAAATTGAATTCCTAAAAGCGGAACTTCTTTTTGCTCTCCTTGAATTGCGGTTAATAAACCGTAGCCCCAAAGTATAATTATGAAGATCCAGAAAGAGTAAGATACCATCCAGCTGTCAAAAATACTTACAAAGGCACCAAGTAAAAAATAGGTAATATGGATACCAAGTGCTTGTCTTATATGGAAACTCGCAAAGGTATTCTTTGAGTCGTTATTCATAAAATAAGCTATAATAGTTCCAATAATGGTTAAATAGGCAACAATGGCTGTGCCTTTTCCATTTTCTGAAGTTGTATCCATGTTATAAAATTTTAATTGATTGATGATCTACAAAAATAGAGATAAAACTATTCTTCAGTAATTACAAATGTGTTATTATTAATTACACCATAAACTCTTCCTTTAATCTCGGAATTAAGAAACATGCTATTTTTTGAAGTGGAGACTATATTTTCCTTAGTAAAGTTGCTTTTAAAATCGGGATCGAATAAGCTTAGGTTAGCTACACTACCTTCTTCAAATTTAAATTCAGTAATTCCAAAACGCTTTCTTCCTTTAGTTAGCAATTCTATGGTTTCAACAGGATCAAATAGCATAGATAAAGCTCCAAAAGCAGATTCTAAACCAATAGTGCCAAAAAGTGCATGTTCGAACTCTATCTTCTTATGCTCAAGATCTATTGGAGTATGATCTGAGGTTACAAAATCTATAGTTCCATCCTGAATTCCTTTAATAAGTGCTTTCGTATCTTTTTTAGTTCGTAAAGGTGGTAATACTTTGTATCGTGTATCAAACTCAGAGAGTTTATTATCTGTAAAAATTAAATTATGGATAGCAACGCTACAACTTACATCTAATCCTTTTTTCTTAGCTTCTCTTATAAGTTTTACCGCTTTTACTGTCGATATGGTGGGAATATGTAACTTACCTCCGGTATATTCTAAAATATAGAGATCTCTAATTATTTGTAATTCCTCTGCTAAAGATGGAATTCCAGTTAAACCTAAAGAAGTGCTGTTTTCATGTTCGTTTACCAATCCATGACCTGCAATTAGTTCGTCCTGAGGAAAAGATTGTACCAAGCCATTAAAATTTTGGGCATAGAGTAAAGCTAGCTTCAATAAATTAGGATGGGTTATCGCCTTTTTATAGTCTCCAAAGGCAACGGCTCCAGCTTGGTGCATATCATATAATTCTGCAAGATCTTTGCCTTCAGATCTATGAGTAAGTGCACCAATTGTGAAAATTTGTACCGCATTTCCTTGCGACTTGGATAGAATTGAGGTGATAGCGCCATTATTATCTATAACTGGATTAGTGCTCGGATTTAAAGCAATTTGTGTAAAGCCACTTTTCGCAGCGGTATACAATCCGTTTTTTATGGTTTCTCGTTCTTCAAAACCGGGTTCTCCAAAGCTCACACTGCTATCGAACCAACCCTTTGATACATGAAGATTTTTAAGGTTTATCTCTTTAACCTCTTTTATACCTTTTATAGAAGTGGCTATTTTCGAAATTATACCTTCCTCAATTAAAATATCTACCTTTTTATGATGGTATTTAGATTCGGGATCAATTATTCTGGCAGCTTTAAGAAGTACCTTCATTTAAAATATTTTAAGAGTAGTGTTTCTATAAGTAAAAATAACAGTGCAAAAGTAACAAACCATTTCCAAAAAGTATCTTTTTTGGTTTGATAGCCTTCAGAATTAAAAAAATCATCCAGACCTTCAACGGTCCGAACATTTTTAATCTCCGATATATCCAAATATTTCAGATTGCTTTCAGCCCTATTTACATTATAGCTCAGTGCAAAAGTGATAGCTTCATCTCCACTTACAGAATAATTTCCAGCCAAATTAGGAAGCTCTAAGGTTGTTATTTCCACTCTTTCCTCATAATTACGCTGCTGCGGGATAAAACTAAAATCTTTAGAATCGATCTTCACGACTTCATCATTTTTTACTGAAATAGGAAGGCTTATTTTATTTTCTTCAGCTAAATTATGATATAATAGGGGAGGACTCCTGTTGGAAAGCGCCATTTTATAAAATGTTGGTACCACAAGTGGGGATTGTATAAAATTGGAGTTTTTAAGATTTAATGCACCAGTAAAAAAATAGGTGTTTTTAGATTGAATCAAAAATGGACTTTTATCTTCAAACTCTAAGATAGAATTGGAACGAGAACTTATAGAATAGCTTTTCTGAACCTTTGGATATTCAAAATTTTGGACTTGATTTTCAAACACGCCTTTATATAATGGATGCTGAAATTTTATATTAGTAATAAACTTTTCTTTAGTGGTTACAGAATCTATTCCAGAGAACCCTGAATTTTTAATGAAGGAACCATATGTGTCTCCTAAGTTAGTAGAGGAAGGAATAAGAATAATCGTTCTGTTTTCTGATGCTAATTTTAAAAGAGTGGTATTTAAAACACTGGAAATTTCTTGTAATTCATTTACAATAATAACATTAGCATTATTTAAAGCAGTATAGTTAATTGCAGAACCCGGCATACTTGTAAACTCAAACTCTGGCGCATTAAAAATGCGGCCTAAAAAAGTAGTAATCTCTTTATCTATGCTACACACCTTAATGGGAGCTATTGTATTTAAAGAAAAGTATAAGATATTATCATATTCTAAGCTGTTATCTTCTATAACAATCTTTCCCTGTTTTATCTCATCTTCACTTAAAGGAAAACTCAATTTTAATGAGGCAGCAGGCGCTAAGGTTGCACTGGATTTACCTAAAAGTATTTCGTTATTATATATAGATACAGGAGTTGTTTGAGAAGCAGTGCCACTATTGCTTATTTCAACCTGTAGCACCTTAGAATCTATAGATTCTTGGCTAATATAGGCAGTATCTATTTGTAAATTTTCCTTTCTTTCTGCAGATTGTTTATAGGCATAAATAGCTAATGTCGAAGAGTCTTGAGGTGATTGCGGAGAGGTTGTTTTTTGAAGATCGGAAATAATCAGCAATTTTTTATTTACAGAGGTGTCCTTAGTAAATAAAGTTTTTGCCTTTAATAGAATAGTTTTATAATCTAGTTGCTCTCCTGTATAAGTGATATTCTGAAGGTCTTGCACAGTGATTGCTCTATATTCTTCTGAATTAGTAAAAAGATTAGTGTTTTTATTTATCAAATCGCTTTCTAATAATTCCTGAACACTTCTTTCTAGAAGCCTTCCTTTCTTTCCTATAGCTTCCATGCTGAAGGAATTATCTAAATAGATAACGGTTTCGATAGATGAATTCTCATTTTTTTCAGATGGGATATATGGCTGAGCGAATGCCACTATAATAGAAGCAAGAGCTAATAATCTGGTTGTTAGAATTAGCCATTTCTTGATCCTCGAACTTTTACGAGTTTGAAGACTTATTTTTTTAAGGAATTTTACATTGGTAAAATATTCCGTTTGAAATCTTCTAAGCTGAAATAAATGAACGAGTATAGGGATAATTAGCAGTACTAAAGCATATAAAACCTCTGGATAATAGAACTGCATGAATATTTGAATGTTTATCAAATATATAAAATCGCCATTTAATAAATGGGACAAGCTGCTTAAACTCTCTTAATAGTAAATTGAAAATTACTTCCTTCTCCGGGAATAGAACTTACTTTTATAGTTCCTCCCATGCTATCTATTAATTTTTTAACGGTTGCCAGACCAATTCCACTTCCAGGATTCCCATATCTATCATTGGTGTCTAAGGTTGTAAAAAGCTCAAAGATCTTAGAAGAATTCTCCTCGCTAAAACCATCCCCATTATCTATAACTGCGAAATGATAATGAGATTCGGTCTGTTTAAAGGTGATGGTAATCTTTCTAAGGTCTTTAGAATTATATTTAAGCGCATTGCTCACTAAATTTAAGAACACTTGGGTAAGGGCGGCCTTGTTAACATGCTTTAACATTACCGTTTCTGGATAAACTATCACTACGTCATTTTTAACATCATATAAATGTGCAATTCCACTTAGTAAATTATGGAGATCTACATTCTCATAATCCTTTTCCAGAATATGCTCACTTCTATAAAAACTTAATATACCATCTACATAATTCCTAAGGGAATAGGAAGATTCATTTAGGTAGTCTATATACTGATTGGTATCTTCATCAAATTTACCTTGATTTTCCGCCTTGATAAGTTCGGTTAGAGATATAATATTAGCTAAAGGAGATTTAATATCGTGTGAAACTACACTAGCAAACTTTTCCAATTCTTGGTACTTTTGGCTTAGTTTGGTTTGCATCTCTCTATATTTTCTATTCTGTTTTGAAAATTCAAAAAGTTTCATGCATTGATTTGATAATGCTTTTAAACCATCTACCTGATATTTTTTGAGTTGTCTTTCTTTAATGTCTAGAACACTTAATACACCAATGGTATAGCCGTGATCATTTATTAAAGGAATTCCACAATAAAATTTAAAACTGTTACCATATAAATTTTCAACATTTTCAAATATTTCAGGATGGTCTTTAGAGCTTAAGCAAAAAATATTTTTTTCAGATTCTAATGTGAGTTGGGCGAAGGATTGTTTTCGTGATACTTCATTAACAGTTAACCCGGTTTTAGATTTAAGCCAAACTAGGTTCTTGTCTATAATGCTTATAAATGCAGCAGGGGTGCGGCAAATAGTAGCCGCCAATTGTGTAAGTTGATCAAAATCGTCGTTGGAAGCTGATTTGGTTATGTGATAATCTAATAAGAAATTTAATCTTAATTTTTCATCGAACGCTGTTTTATGCTCCATATTTTGTGCTGTTTTTCAACAGTTAAGTATTGCTTACTCAATAATATGAAATTTTTCTCAGCTAGATTACTGTGAATCAAGGATATTTTTAACTAATCTGCTCGTTTAATTGAAAAATGAAAAGTGGTTCCTTCATTAACTTCAGATTGCACGGAAATTTCACCACCTAATTTATGCACCAATTTTTGTACTGTAGATAGTCCAATTCCATTTCCGCGATTTCCGCTTCTATCGGCTTCCTCTACAATTGTAAACAGATCAAAGATCACTTCTTGTTTATTTTTAGGAATCCCTATACCATTATCAGACACAGTGAAATGATAGTATTCATTTTTTTCTTCCGCAGTAATATCAATTATTATTTTATCCCTATTGTTATATTTCAAGCTATTTCCAATAAGGTTAAAGAAAATTTGCTGAAATGCAGCCCTATTGCAGCTTACCATTAAATTATTTTCGGGTAAATTAATTTCACAATCAAATTTAATGTTTAGCAAATCGATTATTTGTTCAAGGATATCTTGAGAATCAAACTCTTCAATATGGGATGTTAGAAGTGTATCACTTTCATAATGATTTAGAATATCTGTAATATAATTGCTTAACCTAAAGGAGGATTGTTTTAGGTAATTGAGATAATTAATTCCGGTCTCATCCAATAATTTTCCATACTTCGCTTTTAATAGATCGGAAGTGATTATGATATTTGCAAGAGGCATTTTCATGTCATGAGAAACAGTTCCAGCAAACTCCTTTAGCAAATTGTTTTTAATATTTAAATCTTTTTTCACTTTTTCTAGCTCAATATTTTGCCTTCTTAGTTCAAATAAACTCTCTACTTGTTTTGCTAAAGATCTAAGTGCTTGCTTTTGTTTGTCATTTAGGGAATGTGGTTTTCTATCGAGTACACATAAGGTTCCTATAGCTTCTCCACTATTCGATTTTATAGACATCCCGGCATAAAAACGAATATTACTGTTTGAGGATACCATTGGATTATCTATAAATCTAGGATCTAATAAGGTATCCTGCACTTCCATTAAATCATCGGGATTTAAAATGGCATGAGAGCAAAATGAAATATTCCTATCATTGTCAGATAGATCTGTTCCTATTTTAGCTTTAAACCATTGCTTCTCTTCTGCCATCAATGTAATTAGTGATACAGGCACATCGCAAATAAAGGATGCCAATTGGGCTATATTATCGTAACTAGGTTCTGGGTTAGTATTAAGGATTTGCAATTCGTTTAGCGAAGCTAATCGAGAGGTTTCATTTTTAGGTTTAAGTGCATGAATCATAAATAATAAAATTCTTGGTTTAAAGCTTTAACGGAAAGCAAATTTAATTAAAACTAATAAAGTTAATGAAATATTAAATACGTACTGTTATTTGTTAAATATTTCAATAAGGATGCCAATAATTAATTTTCGGCACGGCAGTATTTACTTTTAATTGTCAATCTAGGCTATCTATCTGAATGCTAAAGAGATAAAAAAACAAATTATTTTTATGGGTTAGAACTTTTTTTTAAAGTTTTATATTTGAAAAATATTCATTTAAAAATTTATCTTGACTTCCTTAGAATTAAAAGAATTTCTTGATGCTAAAGTGTCTCTTTATAACAATCCAAGCTTTATTGAAAGCGATCCTATAAGTATCCCTCATCTGTTTACCCAAAAAGAAGATATAGAAATAGCCGGTTTTTTGGCAGCAACTATTGCTTGGGGAAATAGAAAGAGCATCATAAATAATGCTTCAAAAATGATGGATCTTTTAGGGAATTCTCCCTATGATTTTGTTATGGAACATTCCGTAGATCAACTAGATGCCTTGGACGAATTTGTTCATAGAACTTTTAATGGCTTAGATCTTAGAACCTTTATACTAAGTTTACGTAATATCTACACAAATCATGGAGAATTGGAACAAGTCTTTCTTCCTAAAACTAATTCAGATTCACTTCAAACCCAGATCTCTGGATTTAAGCAAGTATTTTTTGAAATAGAACATATAGCCAGAACACAAAAACATGTAAGTGATCCGGTTCGCGGTTCAGCGGCTAAAAGGATTAATATGTATCTAAGATGGATGGTACGTAAAGATGATGCAGGAGTAGATTTTGGGATTTGGAAAAATATATCACCCGCATTATTGTCGTGTCCTTTAGATGTACATTCCGGAAATGTAGCTAGAAAACTGGGACTTTTAACACGAAAGCAGAATGACGCAAAAGCTGTTCTAGAGCTTGATACTTCCTTACGAGCCTTAGACAAGAATGATCCTGTTAAATATGATTTTGCCTTATTTGGTTTAGGGGTTTTTGAGAAATTTTAAATAGCTGTTAGGCTCCAGAAATAATTTCCCCATCTACCATCGTTAGCTTTCTGTCTGCCATATTGGCTAATTCTTCATTATGTGTAACAATAACAAAGGTTTGATGAAACTCTTCCCTGAGCTGAAAAAATAATTTGTGAAGATTCTCTGCAGATTCACTGTCTAGATTTCCTGAAGGCTCATCTGCATAAATAACGGCTGGATTGTTTATCAAGGATCTTGCTACCGCAATACGCTGCTGTTCTCCGCCGCTTAATTCTGAAGGCTTATGATGTGCTCTTTTAGATAGATTTAAAAACTCTAGTAGCTCCAAAGCGCGCTTTTCTGCCTCGGCTTTAGAAATTCCTTTGATAAAAGCAGGAATACAAATATTTTCTATGGCAGTAAATTCTGGTAAGAGTTGATGAAATTGAAAAATAAAACCTACCTGCTCATTTCTAAACTTAGAAAGCGTTTTAGAATTTTGAGAATAGATATCGGTTTTATTCACTACCAAACTACTATCAGTTTGTTTATCAGGTTGATCCAGTGTTCCTAAAATATGTAATAATGTAGTTTTCCCAGCACCAGAGGCACCAACGATAGAAACTATCTCACTTTTAGCTATATGTAAATTCACGCCTTTTAGCACATGAAGATCTCCGTAATATTTATGAATGTTATTGGCGTATATCATAAGATTTAAATCTAAACAGATTATTTTTAATTGAAAACCCAGGCCTTTTAACTTTTAATAATATTTTTTACATTATTGTAATCTATAAAATAAACGATTCGCAAAGATAAGTTCTGCCTTAGATCTTGATTAAATAAATTTTGCAGACTTTCCGCATATTGAATATCGCTTAGTTTATCGAAATTAAAAATTGAATTTCTATACAAGAGAATTGCCTCACTACCAGGAGCGAATTGCCACCTGTAACTTAAATCCAGATTCCAAATATTAAAATTGGCATTTGGATTATTAGATTGAGTAATTGGATAATCTACAGGAGAAAGTTCACCATTATCCTTAAGAACGCTGTATTTATTTTCTTGAAAATCTGCAACAGACCAAAAATTTCTAAAACTCAAATTCAATGCCTGTTTAGTATTAAAATTATAACTTGCTTGAAGGGAATTTTCTATACTTTTCACATCCCTAAGACCAAATATTTCACGGCTTGGCTCTAAAGTGACAAAGCTATTTCTATTTGTTGTAGTGGAATAACTAAAGTTGTATTTCATAGAAAATTGATCATTGAACCTAAAAATCGGGCTAATATTAACTCTTAAGTTTTCTCGATTAGAGTCAAAAAAACTTACATAATTCATATTTACATCATACGCAAATTTCTTTCTATAGTCAGATGATATAAAACCATCTATTACTGCATAACCAGGATAATTAACATACTTTCCAGCTCTTCTTGCTTCAAAAAAATCTTTAGATTCTGTATTAAGTTTTATATAGCTACCAAAGGCAAATCTTTTTAAGGTAGCTGCGAAAAAGTTAGTTCCAATTGCGCTTTCAGTTTGAATATTCGGTTTGTACCTTCTACGATGATCTCCAAAAATCCTTACACGAAATTTATTAAGGAAATTTGTAGGTTCAAAAATTTCATATGAGATATTTGTTTCAAAATTATTGTAATTATTTCTGAAGTTTAACCCTAGATCATTAATATCGTAGGTCTCATTTGCAAAGCCATGCTCAAATCCATATCTAAAATTTCCTTTGGTTCTGTTAATTTCAAATTCAGACGCAAATCCGGTAATGTTTTGAGATGGTTTGTTCACATTACTCATCTTAGCCTCACCAGAATAATTAAAGGAGTTCTCTTTGTTATTTATATCAAATAAAAAACCAGTAACATTCCCATCCCTTGCGTGTCCATTTCTGGTAACATTAGTATTGATAAGGGTTATGGAAGAATTTTGATTGTATTGCTGGTCCAAAACAAAAATATTATAGTTTGCAAAAGGCTCTGTAATGATCTCTCTATTTAAACCGGTGATCGTATCCCCAATTATAGCATTCGTTTTCTTGGTAAAAGCATTAAAAAAACCAATTCCTAAACCATTATCGGTTCGTCCAGAAACCTTAACTGCATTTAGAAGATCTGCCTTATCTGGGTTTTCTACCAGAATCTCATTATCCAATAAAGCTGTTTGAGCTTTACTAAAACCAATTGGAGTATCACCAATTCTTCTTGAGTAAAAAAGATTTCCTTTCGTGAAAAGCTCGGTTCCTTCAGTGAAAAATGCTCTATTTTCTCCAAAAGCTTGCTCAAATGGACCTAAATTTAATTCTACTTTATCAAATGCTGTTTGTCCAAAATCTGGAATTAAAGTTGCATCTAAAGTAAAAGCGTCAGAAATCCCATATTTAAAATCTAAGCCAGCGCTAAAATTGCTTTCGGTATTATTTTTATATTGATTCACTTCGGCAGATGCATATGGGTAAAAACTTAAGCGTACCGGAGGATCAATATTTCTTATTCCGGTAAGTAGTCCGTTATACTGAGAATCTTTTCCGATAGATTTATCTATATAATTCCAGGTATATATCTCATTAAGATGCAATATGCTGCGTAAGAATTGTATGCTCCACAATTGTTCCTCCTTTTTGGGGAATCGAAGGGCCGCATATGGAATTTTAATTTCGGCATACCAGCCATTTTCATCAAAGGAAGTTTCACCCTGCCAAACCACATTGTAGCTGAAATCTTCTCTGTTGCCTGACATTTTCGCATCGGCTATCGCTCCAGCAGAAGTAATTACAAAACGGGTCTGATTTTCACCATCATTATAGGTATTTAGGTCAATTAAAAAAAAGTCTGATTGCTCTATATTATCCCGTTGAGTGAATTGTCTTAAAATTCGATTTGGTTCATTATCAAACATATATGCAGCAATGTAAATAGCTTCATCGTCGTAGGCTAATTTCACTTTGGTTGGATGTGTCTCTCTGCTGGGAGTTCCATCCCCGGGTTGGACCATTACAAAATCTGTTGCTTCTGGTATAGAATTCCAAACAGCATCATCTAAAACACCATCAATTTCTGGAGCATCAGATATTCGTTGCGTTTTATAGGTTTTCTTTATATTTTTTGACAGTGGGCTGGTTTGGGCTTGTAATTTTGGAAAGGCAAAACAGACAAAAAGGATAATTATTTTTTTAAATAACATAAATAAATTCTACTGTAAATGGTAAGACATTTAGTCAACTACAACATTACAAAAGAATAATGAATTTTCAACAGTACCCAAATAATAGTTAAAAATTATATTTCGTTCAATAATTAATTAAATATATTAAACATTTGTTATATGGAAAATAAAACAGTACAAATTGCTACACTGGCTGGAGGTTGTTTTTGGTGTACCGAAGCAGTTTTTGAAAGAGTAGAGGGAGTTACCAAAGTTATACCTGGTTTTACTGGAGGAACAATTAAAAATCCTGCTTATAGAGAGATCACCACAGGAAGAACTGGTCACGCCGAAGCAATCGAAATACATTTTAATCCTAGTGTGGTTTCTTTTGAAGAGCTTTTATTGATGTTCTTTAGTACACATGATCCCACTACCTTAAACAGACAGCAATATGATTCTGGCACTCATTACAGAAGTGCTATTTTTTATCATTCTGAAGATCAAAAAAATATGGCTCAGGCTATAGTAAAACAATTACAAGAAAATGAAGTTTTTCTTGATCCTATAGTTACAGAAATTACTGAAGCGTCCGCATTTTATGAAGCTGAAGTAGAACATAAAGAATATTATTCCAATCATAGAGAACAGCAGTATTGCCAAGTGATCATAGATCCAAAGATCAAGAAACTTAAACAACTCTTTTCCGATAAGTTAAAGAAGACACTACAATAACTAATTTATAGATTATTCACATTATAATACGAAGGTGTATCATAAGTTCTAATCCATAACTTCTAAGAGGTAACTATTTGTGTGTTAAGCTCCAGAGGGATAAGTGGTAACAGTATGTAGTTTACCTACCAAATGGAAATAATATAGGATTAACTAACATAGCTCATGTTGTAGATATTTATTACCACAAGATTACAAGTGCAGCAGTACTTATACCATAATATATTGGAATGAATAATTTATATGTTGAAGATCTAAGAAGTTGAAATAATAATTGAAGCCCAGAATATGTGTATTATAATGAGAGGGAATTTAGGAGTCAATATAAAAAGATATAGATCTGAAACGAGTTCTTAAAGCTCATAAGTCCCCATTAAAAATAAATGGCATTTTTTTTGCTTTATTCATTCTATAAAACTAAAAACCGATGAAAATCTTAAAAAATAAATTATTAATAAAAGGATTAATGTACGATGCTATTGGTATGGTAACTATGGCAATTCCTTTAGTGGGACCTTTTTTAGATATTGTTTGGGCTCCCTATGCAGCGAATAAAATGGCTGAAATGTATCCAGGTAAAAAGGGTAAAATAGCTTCAGTACTAGTTTTTATAGAAGAATTATTACCATTTACAGATGTAATTCCAACTTTTACATTAATGTGGTTCTATACGTTTGTGTGGAACAAAGCTCCGAAAGAAAATGAGTTTGTAATTGAAGCGGAAGTAGTATAATTAGCATAAACTAGAATAAAAAATAAAGCCTCCAAAGATATATTTTTGGAGGCTTTTTCTATGTTTAGAATTTTTTTTGAAGTCCTATGGAGATATTTCTCCCCATGTTTGCTATTCCATCTGCCTTTAATCGGGATAAATGAGCTATGTAATTTTTATTAAAAAGATTGTTTCCACTTACTCTTATTTCCAGCGGAAATTTCCCAAGATTAATGGTACTTCCAATTCCTGCATTTACCAAAGAATACCCAGAGGTATTAGTTTCAAAAGCGCTTATTTTAGTTTGAGAACCGGTAGATTTTACGGTAATAAACGAATAATTATCATTCCATAAATTACCATCTTTCAATTCAATTCTTAGAGTATTTGTAAATGTGGTAGCGGGAATTAAAGGTAAATAATCTCCGTTATCCTTCTCACCAATTACCAATTCAAAACTACTTTCAATATGCAACCAATCTATTGGATGAGGGTGTATATGTATTCCTGCTTCCCCACCATATAATTTGGCGTTCTCTTGAGTATATACAAATACGGGATTTTCATTTATAAACTCATTAGTTGGAGCTATAAAAATGTATTCATTTATTTTATTATAAAATCCATTTCCAAATAATTCAAAATGTTCATTTCGATATTCAAGAGAAAGATCAAGCTGTATATTTTGTTCATTTTCCAGATTAGCATTTCCAATTTCATATCGGTTGGTGCCTTCATGTGTTCCATTAGAAGTTAGCTCCGCTAAATTTGGCGCGCGAAATCCCGTTGCTAGATTTAATCTTGTAACTAAATTTTTAAACATGTTGAATTTAAATCCTAATGATCCATTATAGCTTGAAAAGTCACGTGTTACTGGTGCAAAATAATCTTGTTCTCCTTCGTTTCCATGAGCACTAGTGGAAATATTTCTAGTATCAAACCTAATTCCTCCTTGAATATCTATCCACTCTAAATGATAATGAGTAGTTGCTAGAATTCCAATATCTGTAATTGAAGCATCTGGAATTAATAATTCTTCTCCAAAATTCTTATTGGTTTGAAACAAACCTTGCAAACCAATAATTGTTTCAAAATTTCCCCAAACAGGTGTATTGTATTTAAGATCGTAATTCAGCGTTTCTAGATGCATTTCTAATGCGGGAATAGGAGTTTCGAGCTCTTCATATTCTTTTCTATCATTAAATAAGTATCCTACTTTTAGATCTAAGCTAGAATTCTTGAGAAATAATTTATTGCTTAAACTCAAGATATGATTGTCCAACTGCTGGTATGGGGCAATTATTTCTTTGGAGGTAGTTTGGTCTCCAATTTCCTCAGGAATGCCTATATATGTATTATTATAATTATACCTAAGATCTCCTCTATATTTTTGATCTTGATAGCCTATTCCAGCCTTAAGATCCTTTTCTTCAAACCGGGTATTGGTTACTCTAGTATCATTTCCGGTGGAGTAATCACTATGTGCTGCATAATTACCTCTAACTAAATATTTCCAATTTGTCATCGAGGTTTTTAAACCAAGATTGGCTTCAGTTCCCAATGTATTGCTGTGATAAGTTATACCAGCATCTATAGAAGTGCTATCTGCATCAGCATATTTTTCAGGATTTAAATAGAGTACTCCTCCTAATGCATCACTTCCATATAACAGTGAAGCTGGTCCTTTAATTACTTCCACACTCTCTACACCGCTTGAGCTAATACCCAATCCATGCTCATCTCCAAATTGCTGATTTTCCAAGCGTACGCCCTGGGCATAAACTAATACTCTGTTAGAGCTTAATCCGCGAATTACTGGTTTCCCAATTCCCGCTCCTGTAGTAACACTTTCTACCCCCGCAATTTGAGTGATCCCATCAGCTAAAGTAATAGCACCGGATTTTTTAAGGTTTTCTACTGTTTCACGTTCCACTTTAACCACATTTTCACTTTGTAACTTATGAAACGGTGTAGAAACGATAACTGCCTCCATTTCTATTGCTGAAGGCTTCAATTTAATAATGATCTGTGAACTATTTGTGATATTAAATACCTCTGTTCTTGTTGTATATCCCAAGGTAGAAATAAGCATGTTATGTTTTCCTTCCGGAAGATTATATAATTTAAAATTACCATCAAGATCGGTAATGGTTCCCTTTTCTAATTTAGATATATAAATGTTAGCTCCTGCCAAAGGTTCTCCGGTAACATCGTCAGTTACCTGACCGCTAATTGATGATTGAGAAAATGCAGATAGGCTTATAGTGAGCAATAGTATGCTAAAAATTGTTTTTATCATTTTTAAAAAATAAGTAATTAATACAAGTAGCACTTAAAATTGCTACAACAAATAATCATGAATTCAATTAAGCGACTGGAGGACCTCTTAGCTGAAATGATAATTTTTGATAATCACTTAAAAAAAGATAAAAAGCAGGAATTCCTGCTTGGATATATTGGTTTTGAATTAATTCAAAATTCGTAAAATCTAAACTAACAATAGGTGCAGGGTGAAATTTACAGATTTTGCAATCTAGTACAGATTGGTGTATATGAGTAGTGCTATGATCATTACATCCAAATTTAAATTCATGAGCAAAAACATGGCTATTAACATATAAAGCAGGGAATAACAGGGCGATTGTTAAACCAATGAGACCATATTTTTGAAAGGATTTCAAATTAATCTTGATTTAGAAAACGTGATAAACCAAGTCTGGTAAGCATTTTCTTTTCGAAGGACCAAAAGAAATTAAATTGACCAAATAGCCAGCCAAAACTAACAAGTAAAAGCTGATATAAAGGGAAAATTAAAGAAATGCGAACAATCCAGTAAATATACCAAGGAGAAGTTTCTTTGTAAATTCCAAAGAATTCACATACAGGAGCCGCCAATTTAGCAGCAGAAGAACCTGTGATAGCGAAAACTACAAAAATTATAATAAGCTGGAAATTAGAATCTATTCCCCAACGTTCCTTTAATTTATTCATGCTGCAAATATATCACTTAGCAAGTCAATTAAAAAATTCTTGGATTATATTCGGGTCGGTACAGAAAATCGTTGATTATATTCCCTAGAAAAGAAGACAAAATAATTGTAGAGCATATAATTTACTTCGTAGCCATAATTAACAAAATTATCGTAATTGATCTCTTGAATATAAAGGTTTGAATTATAGTTAAAAGGTTGATTTACCCTATTGTTGTATTCTTGTACCAAGAATTTGTTCTTGTTTTCTAAATAGGATTGAGAATAATATCCTCGGGGTCTAGCTATACTATTGATAAAAAGATTGAAACCAGGCTCTATTACTATAATTTCATATTCAAGGCTGTCATTTGCAATTCTTACTGTGTCATTGGCAGTTGCAGTTACCTCTTTTTTAGAGAAATCTCTATCCTTTGTAGAACCACATCCGTAGATCAATAGTCCAGCAAACAATATAAATAGTAAGTTTTTCATGATCTATGTTTTTAAAACTACCTCAAAGATTGTTCCCAAGGCTAATTTGCAAACAGTATAATTTAATAGCTCAGTTCACTTTTTGAACTAAGTAATTTACAATTTTTTTGTTGATAATAATCGCATCCCCTATAACAAAAGATCCTTCTGAAATATTAATTTGAGAAGGATCTTTGTAAAATACTAAGAATAAATATTATACTTTTTCCTCTTTTAAAATTTCAATTATTTGTTCTGCAAGTTCAATTCCAATTCTGTCTTGTGCTTCTAAAGTAGCAGCGCCAATATGAGGAGTTAAAGAGATACGCTCATTCATTAAAACTTTTAACGCAGGTTCTGGTTCATGATCATAAACATCCAAACCGGCAAAAGAAACTTTACCTTTTTCCAAAGCTTCTAAAAGAGCATCTTCATTAATAAGTCCTCCTCTAGATGTGTTTATAATTCCAACACCATCCTTCATTTGCTCAATTTCTTTTCTACCTATAATCGCTCTAGACTGCGCAGGAACATGAATAGTGATAAAATCTGAATGTTTTATCAATTCAGAAACAGGTTCGGTTTTAATAGGTATGGTAACCATTTGTTCATTATAAAAGCTAAGAGTAATAGCTACTTCTCCAACATGATCATCGCTGGCAATCACCTTCATTCCTACGCCTAGTGCAATTTTTGCTACTTCTTTACCAATTCTGCCTAAACCAATGATCCCTAAAGTTTTCCCACGCAGTTCTGTTCCTGCAGAATAGTTCTTTTTTAGATCTTTAAAATGTGAATCTCCGGAAAGAGGCATATTTCTATTAGAATCATGCAAATAACGCACGCCGCCAAATAGGTGACCAAAAACCAATTCTGCAACAGATCCAGAACTAGCCGCTGGAGTATTTATAACTTTTAATTTTTTGCTACGCGCATAGGATACATCTATATTATCCATTCCAACACCACCACGCCCAATCACTTTTAGACTAGGACAGGCATCAATTAGTTCTTTTCTAACCTGGGTAGCACTGCGAACAAGAAGAACATTAATTTTTTCTTCATTAATGAAATTGGTAAGTTGCTCCTGTGCTACTTTTGTAGTGATCACTTCAAAACCGGCTTTCTCTAAAGCTTTTACTCCGCTTTGAGAAATACCATCGTTTGCTAATATTTTCATGCTTTTTGTTCTAATTTATACTTTTTAAATAACGCTTTAGTTAGCTTATTTTTATGCTTTTCTTTCTAGGTCACTCATAACATCTACTAAAACCTGAACGCTTTCTAATGGTAATGCGTTATACATAGAAGCTCTATAACCGCCAACGCTTCTATGACCATTCAAACCATTTATCCCAGCATCTTTGCACATAGCATCAAAATCTTCCTTTAACGAATCATTAGTTAGGTTGAAAGTAGCATTCATGATAGATCGATCTTCTGTAGCGGTATATCCTTTAAATAAAGGGTTAATATCAATTTCAGAATAAAGCAAAGCCGCTTTTTTCTGATTTTTTTCTTCAATGGCCTTAATTCCACCTTGTTCCTTTAACCACTTTAGAGTTAAATAGGATACATACACTGGATAAACAGCAGGAGTATTATACATGCTATCCTTATCTATATGCACTTTATAATCTAACATAGATGGGATCTGTCTGGTAACTTTTCCCAGAAGATCTTCTTTCACGATCACAAGCGTAGTTCCTGCTGGTCCCATATTTTTTTGAGCACCGGCATAAATAAGATCGAATTTAGAAAAATCTAAAACACGAGAGAAAATATCACTACTCATATCGCAAACCATAGGTTTTGGAGTATTAGGAAAAACCTTCATTTGCGTTCCAAAAATGGTATTATTACTGGTACAATGAAAGTAATCTACATCTGTAGGTATCATAAAACCTTTAGGAATATAGCTGAAGTTCTTGTCTTCTGAAGAAGCAACAACATTAACTTCCCCAAACATCTTAGCTTCCTTAATTGCTTTGCTAGACCATGTGCCTGTATTTAAATAAGCTGCTTTTTTCTCTAATAGATTATAAGCAACCATTAAAAATTCTAAACTAGCACCTCCCTGAAGAAATAAGGCTTTATATCCTTTTCCTTCCAAGCCCAATAACTCCAATGCAAGATTTCTTGCATCCTCCATAACAGCAACAAAATCTTTACTTCTGTGTGATATCTCTAAAATGGATAATCCAGAGTTGTTAAAATCTAAAACTGCTTGCGAAGCTTCTTGAAAAACTTCTTGAGGAAGTATACATGGACCGGCGCTAAAATTGTGTTTTTTCATAAAAAATATGGTTTGTAGCAAAGATGCTAAAAGTTCCTGTTATTTTGTGTTATTAAAATTATAAATGGCTGCTTCCGGAGGATTAGGAAGATTTAATTATAGAATATTCCGGTTATTTAAAAAGCTAATAAATAGGGGTTACCAGCAATTTTGATCTAACTTATAAATTCTGAAGAAATGCGAGTGTATCTATAGAATCGGCATAATCCCATAATTCTGGATACTGCGTTTTTCCGAATTCAATTTCTGAGGGCATTAGATCCTTTGCAACTACGCATTGTAAATTTTCCTTGTTTTCTTCCAGACTTGCTTTTAGATTTTCTTTATCTGAATATGTTTCGTAAAATAGCGTTGCTATTGGTGAGCCGAAGCTAATATCTTCTTTTAAAACTAAAAAGCCGTTGTCCAACATTTTAAATTCGCTCATTAAATACACCGCCTTATTATAATCGTAATTGTTGGCATATTTAGCATGATTCATAAGTGTTGACCATGGTTTCTGAACTGCCTTATAAAACGCATCGAAATCGTAATTTTCTGGTACATATAGTTTGGAAACACTTCTGCAACCCAATCCAAAATATCTAAAAATATCATGACCTAAGTTTTCAAGTTCTTTAAGGGTTTCCTCTCCTGTAAGCACTGCAACAGAATTTCTATTCTTTCTAATTATCGCCGACTTATTAGCGAAATAATATTCGAAATATCTGGAAGTGTTATTGCTTCCCGTGGCTATTACAGCTTCAAAATTATTCATGCGTCCCTCTGTAAATTCAATTTTAGCTTTATAATAAGGATCTAAAGCAATTAAATACTCGGCAAGAATTGGTAACAGCTTCATATCATTCGAAGATTGTTTTACCAAAACTTTGTGTCCAGAGATCAATACCGAAATAAAATCGTGAAGACCAACCAAAGGAATATTTCCGGCTAAAACAATTCCAACAGTCTTAGGATTGATATTTTCAAAATCATAAGGCTTCAGCCATTTATCTAACTTTTCTTCGGTTAGAGATTCGCTCCAACCTTCAAGATTAAATAAAATATTATCTGGTGTAAACCAGCCATTATAATGAATAGCACGTTCTATTTGCTCTTTAAAGCTTTCAAAAAATTCAGCATTATTTATAACATCGCTATTTAGTTGAATCCCATCTCTGCTGAATTGGTTTAAAAATTTACCTAATTCTATAAAATGTGATTTGCGCTGATGGATTGTCATAAGGCTTATTTGGTTATGAATTGTTTTGGCTTTAAATTTGTGCTAGCGAAATTAAAAGTTATAGATTTAAAATCGCCTATAAATCAGTGAAAAGTTAAACCCAAATTACTAACGATTTTTGATTTTAAATTAAATTTACTAATAATACAGCTATGGCAATTATAATAACAGATGAATGTATAAACTGTGGCGCATGCGAGCCAGAGTGTCCTAATACAGCAATTTATGAAGGGGCAGATGATTGGAGATATGCCGATGGTACCGATCTTGAAGGGAATGTTGTTTTACCAAATGGTAAGAAAGCAAATGCAAATGAAGCACAAGAACCAATAAGCGATGAGATCTACTATATAGTTCCAGATAAATGTACAGAGTGCCAAGGATTTCATGAGGAACCTCAATGTGCTGCGGTTTGCCCGGTAGATTGTTGTGTTCCTGACGATAGCCATGTAGAGACCGTGGAAGAACTTTTAGGAAAACAGCGTTTCATGCATGAAGAGTAATATGTTATTCAAGGTCTATTAAATAAAAAACCCGCAATTTTGCGGGTTTTTTTTAATTATGAGCTACTCCTTCTTTAATTGTCGCTGAATTTTCTCTATTGCATTCTGGATAGATTTTTCAGGTTCTATAATATTATTATTTCCCCAAAAATTGTCATCTGCAAATCCAGAGATATCATCAACCATTATTACAGAAGGTCTAATAAAATCGTTGTTCATTTTAGGTTCTTCATTGCCATAAACTTCCCAATTAGTTACCACCATTTCACTATTTAGAGTATATCGGGAATTAAACAGCCTCTTATCCCAATCTACTTTAAACTCTAGAAGTGCATTCCCATATCCATAATACCATCTACCATTGCTTTGTAAATAATCTATTTGATAATTCACATCTATAGGATACACAGTAGCATTACTAGGTTTTCTTTTAACGAACATCTTGGCAGCAGATTCCTTATCATCTACATTTAATTTAAAGGAAGCTTTCATTAAAGAGTGTGTTTGCACATCTATAAATAGCTTACCATAATACCAAGGAAGCAATTTATCTTTTTCCTCAAAATCTACAACATATGCATATCGATCGTTGATCTTGGTGGGTTGTGAAAAATTGAATTTATATTCACTTATATTATCTGGATTAAAAATAAACTCAGAGTATTTCATCAAATCTATGTAAAGTATATTAAAAGGGCCTCCTCTTAATTTTAAGGCCAAAGTATCTAACTTGTCATAATTTGTGCTTTTTCTAGCTTTATAAATAGAAACCAGATCTTTCTTTTTATTGTTATTTGGCTGTTTGTAGATATATACAACAGCCTCAGAAAGAGAAACATTGGTCCTTCTTTTTTTAATGATCTCTCTATAGAAAGCAGTCATTTTAGTTGGATCTCCAAAATAATTGATTCCTCTTTTCTCTAACATAGAAGAAACTAGTGCTTGAGCATCCTTTGCGGTGAAAATACTAACTTCAGAAAGGACTTCTATAGATTCTTCTAAAGCGATCGTGGTGAATTCCTTATTGAAGGAATTTAGGGCAATACTTTTACTCTTATAACCTAAATATGAAACTGTAACAGTTGAATTTATTAAATCTGAAGGTATTTTAAGTGAAAACTCACCTTCACTATTGGTAACAGTAGAAATATTACTTCCTTCTACAGTAAGCTGTGCAGAACTAATGGCATCTCCAGATTTCGCATCTACAACTTCACCCTTAAAATCGGTGTATTGAAAAGGGGTGGAGTTTTTGTTTTGCTGAAAATTAAAGGATTGAACCGTATATGGTATCACAACTAAAATCGCAAATAAAACCACTAAAAAAATAGGGTTTTTAACTGATTGATTTGGGAATAATTTCATAGCTATAAATTTAATTTCAATCAAAATAGATTGCTATCTAATATATCGATTTTTTAATAAATTAGATAAACTTAGGGAGAGATAAAAATTGAAGTTTATACTAAGCCAATTTTGTGATTATATGCATTGGTCTCCTTCTGTATTAAAAGAAAATAATGTATTCGAGTATTAATATCTTATAAATGGAAAAAACCTCTCAAATTATATATAAGAGCTGCATTTCTAAAAAAGAATTGATAGGAATATTAAACCTGCAAAAAAACAATCATTTTAGCGCAATTACTCGAGAACAATCTGAGACCGAGGGTTTCTTAACATGTATTCATAATGTGGATCTCTTAGAAAAATGGAATGAGAGTACGCCTCACATAATTGCGATCAAAGATGATACAATCTTAGGATATTTACTAGCAATGACTTCCGAAGCTTCAGAAGATATGCCCATTTTAAGATCTATGTTTCAAATGTTTCATGAAGTAGAGTATCAAGGGAAATCTATTTCATCATATAATTATGTAGTAGTTGGACAGGTGTGTATTGCAAAAGAATATAGAGGGCAAGGTTTGTTGTATAAATTATATCAGCTTTATTTAGAATGTTATAAAAACAAGTTCGATTTTGCTATTACCGAAATTGCAGTAAGAAATAAACGATCACTAGAAGCGCATCTAAATAATGGTTTTCAGGAAATATTCCAATATAGAGACTCAGATGGTGAGGAGTGGCGTATAGTTATTTGGGATTGGAACAAAAAAATAGGATAGATTAAATCTACCCTATTTCCTTATTAAAAATTAATTGTTTTTTATTTCTTCACGAATCTTTTAATAGCAACTTGTCTCTGGTTGGCTTCAACCACTAAAATATAAGTTCCTTTATCCAATGCAGTTACATCTATTTGTGCAGAATGATTTGGAACTTCAAAATGACCAGTTATCAAAATCTCTCCGGTACTTGTGTAAATTGAATATGCTCTCAATACATAATGTTCACTAGAAATATTTACGAAGTCTGTAGTTGGATTAGGATATAACTGCAAGCGAATTTTATCTGCACTATTATGTCCAGGTCCTTGGTTTTGAAATCCCGGTTCATGTATTGAAAATCCTGGTTCGTGTATAAGAAATTCTGGTTCATGGCCCTCGATTCCAGGTTCATGGATCTGAATTCCAGGTTCATGGATTTGTACTGTTACATCCGTCTTAACTGTTTGGGCGCTTAGAGAGAAAATCCCTAATAAACAAAATGCAACTGTAAGTAGCATTTCGTGGTGTAATTTTTTCATCATAATAAAGTTTTTTGGTTAATATCTGTTCATATTGATTTGGTCTAGCAATAAATAATAATTAACAAATATAAAATAAAAACTTATTAATCAGTTATAAGGTATCATATTATCGATGAAATACATAAAAATTTTGAATTATCATAATAATTACTTTAAGTTTAACATTAAAAATTAAAGTTTTAGGCTAAAAAAAAAGGGTGGAAATATTTCCACCCTTTTCTAATCTAACTATGCTTGATAATTATTTTTTGAAAAATCTTTTGTTAAGGATGTGCCCATCTGCTGTATGCAACTTTAAGATAAACAATCCCTTTGTTAATTCTGAAACATCTATGATCGCCCTACTGGAAGGAGATTTAAAGTTATATACCCTCATTACTTTTCCAAGTAGATTATATATAGCTACAGATTTGATCTCAGATTCATAAATCTCCATATTCAAGTTGCTTATCGTAGGGTTAGGGAATACAGTGAATTGTTTGATCTCTGGATTCTCTGAAGCACCTGGCTCATGTCCGGCATAAGTAGTTTTAGAAGCTGTTAGGGATTCTTTAACTCCTTCTAAAACAGTAACATCACTAAAATCTGCTAGTGAAGAAGTTCCGTTTAAATTGGAAGTAGCAGCCAATCCAACATACACGGTAGCACCAAAGTTAACATTGCTAGTTCCAATTAATTGCCAGTTTCCATTTGTTGCAGAAATAAAAGAAGTAATTGTGTTTCCTTCTTTAACTAATCTAACAAACTTTGGAGCTGTAGCGGCAATATATTTTGAGCTACTAGTACTACCTGTGTTAGATTTTCTATACTCAAAATGAGCTGCAGAGCCGGTAAAGTTTGGGTTAGAAACTAGTGCAGTCATCGCGAAAGCAGAGGATGCATCTAAACTTTCTCTAATCATAACACCAGCTTTTGCATTTAGATTGGTATTCTCTAAAGAATTTAGTCTAGCAACAATTTCTCCATCACCAGTCATTTGCTGGTACGTAAAGTAAAAAGAATCACTTTTACTACCTATACCAGTTCCTGAAGCTCCCATTTCAAAATGACCATCTTTATAACAAATAGTACCTGCTTTACTTACGCTTCCAATATCACTAGAAGTCCATGGTGCAGGAGCACTTGTGCAATAAACGAAATCCTGAACAATACTTACAGATCCAGAACCTGTGAAAGTTCCAGTGTAGGCCTTGAATTTATCTGCTGCATTTACATCTGTAAGCACCCCGTTCAACTGGAAGTTCCCTAATCTGTCATCGGCATCATCAATGTTAGAAGAATTTACTTTAATTGGTATTAATTGTACAGTAGAATCATATGCATTTAATTCTTCATCTGTAAAATAGATGGTGAGATCGTAAGTTGCATCTTGATTAGCTACATCTATACTGAAAGCTTTAGATGGTCTTGCGGTAGCGATATTGGAGAATACACTAAAGCTTGTTCCTTCATCTATAATAGACATAGTAACACACCCAAGATCTGCAGATGCATTTTCGATCTTAGCGATCAAAGCTTTATCTGTATCACTTAAAAAGAAAATAGTGTTTCCAACTCTAACAGTTGTAGTAGCAGTTTCCCCTTTTTGAGTTTCGATCCCTGCAGGAGTTGCAGAAACTTTTACATTATCTATAGCAAAACTAAATGGTTGCCCGGCATTGGTATCATTAAACCATTTCCAACCTAGAAAGAAAGCTTTTCCATCTAGTTCGTTGATAACAGCAGAATAAGTACCACTTTCTGTAATTGCTCCTAATGGACCAGATCCTGTGAATTTTTTCATAGAAATATAATCTGAACCATTTAAAGAATACACAAATTCTCCATAATCAAAGATTACACTAGAATCTGCAGCATCAAGTTCTCCACCAGCTTCCCAGTCAAAACCTACTGTTACATCGCTAGTCGCAGCGGCGTTGATAAGTCCAGATCTTAAAACAGTAATAGTTGCAGAATTTGAATCGTAAGAAGCAATATCTACAAGTCCGTTACTAATATATGCTCTTCCGGCAGCATCTAAGTCACCATCAGCTTTCCAAACATTATTTCCATCAGAAATTCTTACTTCAGACCAACCAGTTGGTAAACCAGGATTAGAAAAAGTTTCAGTCGCTATAAGATCCATTGGTTCACTTCCTGTACGAGGAGCAAAATCATTATCTGAAATTGCAAATTCTTGTTTTATAAATTTACCATTAAACACAAAAGATAAAACGATAGTTTCATTGTTCTCTATAACAGCATCATCATAAACAGTTATGTTTAATGACTTAGATTCAGATCCATTGAAAGTTAAAGATTGAGTAGATAGATCAAAATCTTGTCCTTTTGTGGCAGTGCTTCCAGAAGTACTTAAACTAATAGTAGCAGATGTTGTAATGTCTACACCTCTAAGAACTACATTATATGTATTAAAATCGTCACAACCGCTTATTGGGTTATCTTCAGATAATATTTGTAGGTTGCTATCACTAAAAGTAATTGTATTAGGTTCTCCTGAATTAAATGCAAGACCAACGTTTACAGCATGCCATGCATTGGTAGTTTGTTTTTCTTCATTAGAATCTATCCCATATAAAGTTTGAGCAACTAAAATTGAAGTAGCTCTCATTTCAGCAAATTTAGCATTAGGAGAAAGCATAGTTTCAGCTAGGTAAGTGATTCTTTCAGCAGTCAAAAATCCTAATCCTTCAACAGAGTACTGGTTTCCAGCATCATTAACTTGATCATCTGCAGATTGCTTATTAAATCCAGCTGTAAAAGCTTGCCCACTACCTGTAACCATTAAATAATACCATTTATTTAGAACTCCACTATTATTGTGAACTCCACATTGGTCATTTGCCAAGGTAGGATCGCAATTTTGATCTGTCCAATTAACGCCTCCATAAGAATCTGGATTACCAGCAGCTTTTGGATCATCCATCCATCTTAAAGCTCGAGATGCTGCTTGACCTGGAGCTAATCCACCATCTCTTTCATCTATCTGCTCTCCAATTCCCCATGGGTCATATGGCAAAGAGTTATCTATTTGAGTAAGCACATAAGACTCTACAGAAGCAGCCCAAATATCTGAAAAACCTTCGTTCATTGCGCCAGATTCATTTGCATACACTAAATTTGCAGTAAATTCACAAACTCCATGGCCAATTTCATGAGCACAAACATCCATAGAAGTTAAGGGAGCAAAAGAACCATTAGGATTTGTTCCTCCTTGGTAGCTTCCATCCCCATAAGTCATTGAAGTCCCATTCCAAAATGCATTATCATAGGCATCGCCATAATGAACATAATTGAAAACCTTTGTCCCTTTATCGTCGTAGCTAGTTCTATTGTGAATTATTTTCCAATAATCTAATACAACTTCGGCACCCCAATGAGCATCTAAAGCAATGTCATCATTGTTTTTCTCATTAGCAATTGGGTAAGGGTTAGTTGTAGAAAAATTATCTTTTCTGTGCTCGGCGCTGGTCCAATCATTATCTCCAGTTTCAGGATTTAAACTTGTGCCATCTCCATCTATAATTGGTTCAGCAACAATATAAATAGATGGAATACTCAACGGTAATCCGCCAATTCCTTGCATGGAAAAAGTTTCATTCTGGATTCCTGATGGAGTAACACCTTTTAATACCCAGTTTCCATTTGTATCTTTGGAAGTATCAAAAGTTCTATTTCCAGCATAACGAGTATCTCCTTTTGCAACAGTGTAAGGAAGAGGTCCAACGAATGCTTTAGTAGATGTTTGATTTAACGGACCAATAAAAGCTTTTGGAGCAAATTTGATCTCTTTTTTTATATCTTCCTTAGAATGATTTGCATCAACATGCTTTATTATTGCATCTAATAAAAGAATTTTACCTGTTGCAGCATCCACATAAATATCTGCACGAGACAATGGCTCTGCAGCATAAACATTAAATCTATAGGCCAAAGTTAGATCGATAACATCAGTTAAATAATCGTCTACAAAAACCAATTCTCCTTTTGGATACACTTCATTATATGCCGCAACATACTCTGGAGACGTTCCAAGGCTCTGGATGTAATCCCAAGCATAAGTTGTTGCTCCTACATGATCTAATGCTTTTTGAAGAGCAGCAGCCTCATTTAAACTTGGAGTAGATGTTATGGTAGCAGGTAAATTATAATACTCTGCAGAAAAACCTACAACAATTCCTTTTTTAGAGATCGCTTTGAAAACACCATGCTCCACTTTAACACCATTGGTGTATTGTTGAAATTTATCTACTTGTACACCATTGGATGTGGTAGTAGCCTCTATAACAAAGGTTGTTTCCTGTCCAAGACCTAAAGCAGATTGTAAAAAAGTTGGAGTTTCACTTAGGGAAAGTGTTTCGCCCGAAGTTTTTAATGTAATTAGAGAGGGCGTTCCTCTGTTAGGTTCCATTGTGAAGCTGGAAACCCTTTGGTCGCTTGTCAAATTATCCGAAATATCCTGACTCGATGTTTGGGCATTTAACACAAGTAATCCTTGAAAGCATAAAAAACTTGCAAGAATTATCTTTCTTGGTAATAGTTTAAACATAAATTTTGGTTATTTAGTTAATAAAATACAATCAATATTTAATGATCAAATAATAGTAAGATTGCTAAATATGATTGATAACGAAAATATAGGTTTTAATCATAAAATCGACATAATACTTAATTTAATCGATGAAATACAACTAAAACTCTTTTTTCTTACAAAATTCTTACAATTTATTTTATTATTAATAAAACATTGATTTTATAGTTGGTATATACGCTAAATTAACAGCTGCGGTTTTGTGATTGTGGTAAAAATATCCATAATGATGATTTTAATTTATTAAGAGGATTGAAAGGAGTGTTAAAATTTTAAATTATTTAACAAAATATTTTGAATTTGAATTGGATTTATCTTGCCATGGATTGTCGATTTTCTAAATAAAATAAGCAGATTAATTGTACGTTTAACCTATAGAATCTAATTAACTATTATGAGAGATATTTTTAATAAATTATTCTTTGCTTTTATACTTATTCCAGCAATAAGCTTCAGCCAATCTTCCAACGACAATAAATCAGTTACAGATCTTGTGCTCTATCAACTTAATAAGGAAAGGTCTTTACTTAAGGAAAATGTGGATAACAGAATCAAGCTAATGGATGCTAAAATCACAAATCTGGATGAAAGTATTCGGAATACAAGTTCATCTTCAGAAAAAATTGATAAGTTGGTAGAACGCGTTCAAATTCTGGAAGAGAAACAACAAGAACTAGATAAAAATGTAATTAGTGTTTATAAATACAATTATAGCTCTGCCGTTTTAAATCTTGCTTCCATGGAGCGGGAGATCAAGCCGCTCAATTTATTTAATAGTTCCAGAGATTTTTACACCACTTTGGATAAAGTTAGCAATCCTATGAATTATGCGGGTTATGCTGCCTGGTTTAAAGAATTCGAAAAATATATTGAAGAAAATAAAAAGGACGAAGCCAGACTTGATGCCTTGAGTCATATTATAAAAGTTACTGGGAACTTGGCAGAAGGAACGCCGTTTACCGGAATGTTTGCGGGGAGTTTGTTTGAAGGAATAGGCACATTTATTAATAGTTTAGGTAAAAAGGATAAGGATCTTAGGGAAAAGAGCATGAAAATGTTCAAACTAACTACTTCAGTTTCGCAATTCACTCATGATAAAGATCTAATTGAAACTGAATGGAATGCTATTGCGAAGAGCTTGGACGAATTAAAGGAACTTCAGCAAAATGCTATGGAAGAAAATATAGTTACAATCTTAGGGATTAATAAGGCTGAGTTTAAAAAGCGCTTTACAGATGAGACCGATGCCAAGAAAAGAACCCAATATGTGCTGGATATTTCTAAAGTTGCTGAAGAAAATATTGTAGAAGCTAAAAATAAGAATGGGGAGAACTGGAAACAATCCTATTATAATCAGATGGTAAGTGTGCAAAATTTAAAGATTAGGTTTGGAACGATCACCTTTAGAATACTGGAAAATCTAGATAAATATAAAACGCTTATCAATAAATATAAGCATGACGAATTTTTGAAAGATGAAGTTTCACAGCTGGAATTAAAATTAAATTTAGTTAGAAACAGTTTTGAATCTACTTTTAATCCGCAAGATTATATTAGAGCTTCCAATGAAATGTATATAGTAGAGTAGGGCGTTTTTACCCTATGTTCTTAGGTAAATTATGAACCGGCATAAAAGTAATATCATTAATCTTCCAGTGAAGTTCTTTAATTTCCTTTATACCTTTTTCAATATGTTGCGAAGGATCAACGTCTGGAGCAAGAACAATATATACTTCTCCAAAATACACCTGCCCGTGTTCTCTAAATCTAACTTTGGCTTTCACTACCCAATCCCAAGAATTTATAAGTTCTTCTATAATCTCAACTAATTCATCTGGCTTAGAGTTATCTACATGAACCGGCCTGCGGTCCATTAGATCCTGAATAGCATCTTTAAGATTAATATATCCATCCTTAATTACAGATAATGATATAAACAATGCCGCCGCCGCATCCATCCACCAATAACCCAAACCAACTCCAAGAATTCCAAGCATAGCTGCAAAAGCTGTCATGTAATCGGCTTTTTGAGTTTCAGCATCGGTATATAAGATCTTGTTGTGTAATTTTTTTGCGATCGGTAATTTTTTATAGCCTAAGATCATTGAAGGGATGGAACTATAAAATAATGCGGCTATCATTAGCCAGCCCATCCAGATTTGTTTCCCCATAAACATCATAGACCCAATAGTTGGATGCTCTTGAGATATCAGCGATATTGTAGAGTCTACAGCTAGAAAGCAACCCATTCCAAATAAAGCCACAGCCCCAGTTAAAAAGGCAATGCTAAATACCCTGTGATATCCATATGGAAAATTGATGTTGGGTCTTTTGTTATAAATACGGGTCGCAATTAAAAAAGAAATAGCAGGTAAGGTGCTTAATGCATCCTCTAACCACGCTGTTTTCATCGCTTGAGAAGAGCCCATTAACAAATACATAAGAACAATAGTGGAAAGAAGATAGAGCAGTGTTAGCCATTCTAAGACCTTGGCCTTTTTTAGTAATGGCTTTAAATAATCTGGCAATTCGAAGGTTTCGGAATGGCTCATTTCCTCTTGTTTTTAAAGATAAAAGATTCTAAATTGTGAAGTAATTTATTTTCTCCCTTCGGAATTAAAAACACGTGGTCCTCATTATCATATGGAGTAGTTAGGCCTACTTTTTTTGACCATATAGATTTCTTGGTAAATCCACCAAGCAAAATATCGATTTCATAATTTTCCAATTTATCTGTAAGATCGGTTTCATTTCCTGAAATGTATCTGGACTGAAGCTTATTCTCACTGGAGAAATTTTGAATGAGCTCTATCTCCGTTCCCGAAAAAAAAGAGTTTTGTTGAATTGTATAAGGAGGATTAACTATCACTCCAATTTGCAAACCATTCTTCTGAATATCTTCCCATGAATCTTCTGGGTCTTTTGGAATATTGCAAGAAGTTACTGCTGAAAAAGTGAGGAAGAATAGAAGTTTATAAGACAATTGTTTATAATACATCTTTTAGGAGTTAGTGTAAACCATTACTAAATTAAAGTTTAAGAAGACATTTAAACCGAATTTAAGATTTATTTTGTATGTATTATCTTGAATAGCTTTGTTTAATAAAAAAGGCGAGAACATTAGTTCTCGCCTTTTAACTTAGAATAGAAATGTTGATCTAGAACTGAAGGTTCAGCTTGGCATAGTAATAGGCTCCTCCAAATCCCATTTGTACAGAATCCCAGTATCCACCACCTTCACTCCAGTCGTCTTGTTGATCTGGATAGACGTTGAATAGGTTATTGCTCCCAACATTTAATTTTAATTGGTCGCTAATTTTAAACCCTAAATTAAGATCGGTAGTGATCTTAGAATCATAAGTATCTGTTGCAGCCGCTATTTGATCGTCAAAACTTCCGTAATCTGCGACATCTTCAAAGGTTTGAAAGTCTAATAATTTTACCTCGCTAAATCGGTTTAATCCTAAAGCAACATCAAATCTTTTAATATCATATTTCAAATTCAATATTAACTTACTATCTGGTGCAGAAGCTAATAAGAAGGCTTTATCGCGTTCACCAAAGAATGTTTGCTCATCTAAAGCACCATTCTTTACATCTGTAATTGTCATATCGTTAAAATTCCCAATAAGGCTAGAAGTAAAAGTTCCGGCACCTAATTGCGTTTTATGAGAAAGAACAATATCTAATCCATAAGTTTCCGTATCTGCTCCATTTGCAAAAAATTGAGCGGCTTCCACATTTTCTATTTGTGGTGCATCAAAATTTCCTGTTAGAACTATACGATCTTGAATATCTATGTAATATCCATCTATGGTAGCCGTAAAACTTCCAACATTTGCCGTAAAACCAAGAGATGCATTAAATGCAGTCTCTTCTTGCAAAGGTCCAATTCCAAATGAGGCTGTTACTGGACTGTTGTTAGGAGACAACAAAGATTCTAAAGCTTGTCCGCCTACAAAATTGGTAAATTTGAGGTTGTAATAGATCTGAGCCAAAGATGGCGCTCTAAATCCAGTACTTACAGATCCTCTTAGGTTTATAGCATCTGTAACTTTATATCTTGCAGCCAATTTTCCATTAAGGGTACTTCCAAAATCGCTATAATCTTCAAATCTTGCAGCAGCCGCCAATAAAAATCTATCCGTAAATTCGAATTCTCCATCTACATAAAAAGAGACGTTAGATCTGCTTCTGTCCACCTCATTTGCAGGTCCATATCCCGGGAAACCTTGAGAACCTCCTGGTCTTGCAGTTTCTTCTCCATCTATAATAACAGTAGGTTGAACTTGAGTATTTGGATTGGTTATTATTCTACCGTCTTCATCAAAAGTTCCATAAGAACCTTCTTCCCCTGCAAAGATCACGAAATTTTCAGTTTTGTATTCGGCTCCAAATGCAAAGTTTACACCTTCCAAAATATTTTCATAATATTTAGAAAAATCTAAATTCACGGTATTCTGACTTAAGCTATGTCCTCCAGCATCAAAATTAGTTGGCGAGTTTTCTTCTAATGAAGCGTTAAGGGTTCCTTTAATGTAATAATGGAAAAAGTTTTTCCCCCAAGTATTACTAACATCTATTTTCCAACCGCTTTCAGTCTCGGTTCTAAAACCTGCAGCTACAGAGTTATCTGTAATTATAGAGGTAATTCTTGGCGTAAATCCATCAGGGTAAATACTTACTACATTTCTTTCTGTAGGGTTATTTCTTGTAAAGGCATATGCATCGGTATCTCTGTAATTTCTACCTCCAAAAGCATAGAATTCAGAATTATCGGTTAAAGGCACAGCAAGATTTCCAAAGAAATTGAATCCGTCTATAGCGGCTTCTCCAAAACCTCTTCTAAAATCGAATCCAGGTCTTAAGGTTTTATTTTTGCTAATATATTCTGTAGTGAAGTTTGCAAAACCTTCTTCGCCAATTGCAACACCATAATTAGCGGTTACTTTAACAGAGCCTCCATCAAAGGATCTATCATCCCCAATTTGGTTTCCATCTTTTTCGGTATCAAGTCTATTTCCATCGGTATTTGGCGTTCCATCAGGAAAATCTCCATCTGCATTGGTGTTATAGAAGCCGTAATTTACATTTCCAGTGAATTTTCCAACTTCGTCATTTAAAACCAAGTTAATCACACCCGCAATTGCATCAGATCCATATTGCGCGGAAGCACCATCTCTTAAGATCTCAATTCTTTTTATTGCTGAAGCAGGGATCGCATTTAGATCGGTTCCCGTATTTCCTCTTCCTCTTGTTCCAAAAATATTAATGAGTGAAGATTGGTGTCTTCTTTTACCATTTATAAGTACTAATGTTTGATCAGGACCTAATCCTCTTAAAGAAGCAGGGTCGATATGATCGGCACCATCAGATCCAGATTGTTTGTTAGCGTTGAATGAAGGTGCTGCATATTGCAACAACTCGTTCACTTCAATTCTACCGGTTTGAGTGGTTACTGAAGCTACATCTATAACATCTATTGCCACAGGAGTGTCTGTAGCAGTTCGTTTAGGACTTCTTGAACCTACAAGTTGTACCTCGCTAAGGGAAACCCCATCTTGTAATTTAACGTTAATGGTGGTTCTGTTGGCAACTGCCTCTTCTGTTGGTTCAAATCCAACATAGCTAAATACTAAAGTTGCAGTTCCGCTTACAGAAATGGCATAATTGCCATCAAAATCTGTAGTAGTGCCGTTGTCGGTATTCTTTTCAAAAACATTTACACCGGGAAGGGGAACTCCGGTGTCGTCTGTCACAGTTCCTGTAATTTGTTGTGCCATCAGAAATCCTGGGGCACATATCAGGAAAAAAATCAATAAAAATTTGTTCATAGAATTAGTTTTAGTTAGTGGGTTAGGGATAAAACTCGTTAATAATTAAAAAATATTAATTGGTTATTGTTAAATATCTTCAAATTACTGAAGTTTTTCAACTTAAAAACAAGAATAATGAAATTTTAAATCAGATAAAAAATTTGAACATTAGGATATGCCGAATTTTTAGTTACCACTTTGTTAATAATGAAGCTAGCAGCTATTAAGAGAAGCGGGGACAGCAGTCTAATTCTTTAGCACTAACAGACTTTATACTTAACAGATTTAAACCTATCTTTGCAGCCGCAAAAACATAGCATTAAATTATATTTTATGAAAGCCGGAATTGTAGGATTACCTAATGTTGGAAAATCAACGCTGTTTAATTGTTTATCTAACGCAAAAGCACAAAGTGCTAATTTCCCTTTTTGTACCATAGAGCCTAATATAGGGGTGGTAAATGTGCCAGATATGCGTTTACAGAAATTAGAAAGCTTAGTAAATCCCGAGCGTGTGCTTCCGGCAACTGTAGATATTGTAGATATCGCAGGATTAGTTAAAGGAGCAAGTAAAGGGGAAGGACTAGGTAATCAATTCTTAGGTAATATTCGTGAGACCGATGCTATTCTTCATGTTTTGCGTTGTTTCGAAGATGAAAATATAGTGCATGTGGATGGATCTGTGGATCCTGTTAGAGATAAAGAAACCATAGATATGGAACTTCAATTAAAAGATTTGGAGACCGTAGATAAAAAATTAGAAAAAGTAAAGCGCGCTTCCAAAACTGGAAATAAAGAAGCTCAAAAGGAAGAAGCTGCTTTATTTAAAGTAAAAGCTGGATTAGAAGCTGGAAGATCTGTGCGTTCTTTAACTGAACTTACTGAAACTGAAAGAGAAGAATTCATTAAAAACCTACAACTTATTACAGATAAACCAGTAATGTATGTATGTAATGTAGATGAAAAAGCTGCAGTTTCAGGAAATGAATTTGTAGATAAAGTAAGAGAAGCTGTAAAAGATGAAAATGCTGAGGTATTAGTGCTAGCAGTTGGAACTGAAGCCGATATTACTGAATTAGATGACTATGAGGAACGTAAAATGTTCCTTCAAGATATAGGTTTAGATGAACCGGGTTCTGCAAAACTAATTCGAGGAGCTTACAGTTTACTGAATTTACAAACCTATTTTACAGCAGGGGTTAAGGAAGTAAGAGCTTGGACTATTCCAATTGGATCTAGTGCGCCTCAAGCTGCTGGGGTTATTCATACCGATTTTGAAAAAGGTTTTATTCGTGCTGAAGTAATTGCTTACGAAGATTTTGTTTCCTTAGGAAGTGAAGCTAAAGTGAAAGAAGCAGGTAAAATGAAAGTGGAAGGAAAAGAATATATAGTTAAAGATGGAGATGTAATGCACTTTAGATTTAATGTGTAATTAGTCTCCAAATAATTAGCAGAAAATGAATCTTACAGAAATGTAAGATTTTTCTGTTTTAGATGATTAATGCATAAAGTTTTTTTGAACCTGTCGACGTCGAAAAAAATAAACACTAATAGTATTAAAATATTCTTAATTTCTTTGTTAATTACTTTGTTGGATACCTGTTTTAATTTTTTACTGTAAACCTTATATTAGCGACTCAACGGCAGAACCTATTTATGATTGAAGAAACCAAGTATACCGAAGATAATATTCGTTCCTTAGACTGGAAGGAGCATATTAGAATGCGCCCCGGAATGTATATTGGAAAACTTGGGGACGGTTCCACTGCAGATGATGGGATTTACATTCTTCTTAAAGAGGTATTAGATAATTCCATAGATGAGTTTGTGATGGGAACTGGTAAGACCATTGAGATCTCCGTTCAAAATCAACGAGTTATCGTTAGGGATTACGGTCGTGGTATTCCTTTGGGGAAAGTGGTAGATGTGGTTTCTAAAATGAATACCGGAGGGAAATATGATTCTCGGGCATTTAAGAAATCTGTAGGATTAAACGGAGTTGGAACAAAAGCGGTAAATGCCTTGTCTTCTAATTTTAAGGTTGAATCCACCAGAGATGGAAGATCTAAATCGGCAGAATTTGAACAAGGGAATTTAATAAATGAAGAAGAATTAGAAGAAACTTCAAGACGGAGAGGAACCAAAGTATCCTTTACTCCAGACGAAACTATCTTCAAAAACTTTAAATATCGTAATGAGTATATCGAAAAGATGCTCAAGAATTACGTGTATTTAAATCCGGGACTTACTATATTATTTAATGGAGAAAAATTTTATTCAGAAAATGGATTAAAGGATCTGCTTGGAGACAGTATTAGTGAAGACGATCAATTATACCCAATTATTCACCTTCGAGGGGAAGATATTGAACTAGCGCTAACTCATAGTAAAACTCAATATTCAGAGGAATATCATTCTTTTGTGAATGGTCAAAATACGTCTCAGGGTGGAACACACTTGGCTGCCTATCGAGAATCTCTTGTAAAAACTATTCGGGAATTCTTCGGAAAGAATTACGAATCTTCAGATATTAGAAAGTCTGTAGTTTCAGCAATTAGCATCAAGGTAATGGAACCTGTCTTCGAAAGTCAGACCAAAACCAAATTAGGTTCTACAGATATGGGAGGAGATCTTCCAACGGTGAGAACCTATATTAACGATTTCCTTAAAAAATATTTAGACAATTATTTACATAAGAATCCGGAAACGGCAGAAAAGCTGCAGCGAAAGATTTTGCAAGCAGAACGCGAGCGTAAAGAATTATCCGGAATTAGAAAGCTTGCAAAGGATAGAGCTAAAAAATCTAGTGTTCACAATAAAAAGCTTCGTGACTGCAGGATCCATTTGGGTGACAGTAAGAAGGAACGTTATTTAGAATCTACTTTATTCATTACCGAGGGAGATTCTGCAAGTGGAAGTATTACAAAATCTAGAGATGTTAATACGCAGGCGGTTTTCAGTTTAAAAGGAAAACCTTTAAATAGTTACGGACTTTCTAAAAAGATCGTTTATGAGAATGAAGAATTCAACTTATTGCAGGCAGCTTTAAATATAGAGGAATCCATAGAAGATCTTAGATATAACAATATTGTAATTGCTACCGATGCCGATGTGGATGGAATGCACATTAGGTTACTATTAATAACGTTTTTCCTTCAGTTCTTCCCGGAACTAATAAAAGAAAATCATTTGTATATCTTGCAAACACCTTTATTTAGGGTAAGAAATAAGAAAGAAACTGTTTATTGCTATAGTCCGCTTGAAAAACAACAGGCTATGGAAAAATTAAGCGGTAAGGTAGAAATAACACGATTTAAAGGTCTTGGGGAGATCTCTCCAGATGAATTTAAACATTTTATAGGTGAGAATATTAGATTAGATCCTGTGATGTTAGACAAAGAGATGTCTATAGAAGAATTGCTTAGTTTTTATATGGGTAAGAATACGCCAGATAGGCAAGAGTTTATTATAGATAATCTCAAGGTTGAACTTGATTTGATAGAAGAATAGCCTATGAGGTTTAAAAATACTAACGAAATTAAAATTGTACCATCTATATATATGATCATCGTGGCGGCTTTCGTTACAAACATATTTGTGAATTTAGAATTAATGGCTTCAGACAATCAAACTGAAGTTTCTTGGAATCATTTTCTACCGAATATTATTTTAATCGTTTTCGGAATATATTTTCATCGAATAGCGCAGTTGTTTGAATTCGACAGCGATGGAGAAACCCTGAATTTCAAGAATAATGGAGTTTTCTTTTCAAAATTTATGGAATATCGGGTGAAGAGAGCAGAATTTCCAAAAGGAAAACTCATAGATTTTAGCATATTAGATCTTGGCGTTTTTTCCAGTCTTAAAATTATAATTCAGAGTAAAAGAATAAAAGGTCCCAGAACATATACCTTCAACATCACTTTTTTGAGTAGGAAAAAGAAAAGAGGAATGAAAGAATCACTTCGAAAAGTAGTTGAAAAAAATAACCTTACAACTTAATGGATTTAGAAAATCAAGATAATTCGCAGGAAGAAGCTTCAGAAGAACTGGAGCAGTCTAAAGAAAAACTTATTCGCGTTACAGGAATGTACAAGGATTGGTTTCTTGATTATGCCTCTTATGTAATATTAGAACGTGCAGTGCCCGCTGTAGAAGATGGTTTTAAACCTGTGCAGCGCAGGATCATGCATTCTATGAAGGATCTTGATGATGGTAGGTACAACAAAGTTGCAAATATAGTTGGACATACTATGCAGTATCACCCTCACGGGGACGCGAGTATTGGTGATGCCATGGTGCAGGTGGGTCAAAAAGAGCTGCTAATAGATATGCAGGGAAATTGGGGAAATGTTTTCACCGGGGATCGAGCAGCGGCACCCAGATATATAGAAGCAAGATTATCCAAATTTGCTTTAGAAGTTGTTTACAATCCTAAAATAACAAATTGGCAGCTATCTTATGATGGACGAAAAAAAGAACCGGTAAATCTTCCAGTTCGTTTTCCTTTATTATTAGCTCAAGGAGCTGAAGGTATAGCTGTTGGTTTGAGCACCAGAATACTTCCTCATAATTTTAACGAGCTAATAGATGCCTCTATAAAGCATTTAAAAGGGAAGAGTTTTAAATTATTTCCAGATTTTCCAACTGGTGGAGAAGCAGATGTTTCTAACTATAATGACGGAATGCGTGGAGGAAGGGTGCGCGTTAGAGCAAAGATCTCACAATACGATAAAAATACGCTGGCAATAACCGAGATTCCTTTCGGGACAACCACAACAACTTTAATCGAGTCTATTTTAAAGGCGAACGATAAAGGAAAAATAAAAATTAAAAAGATTGAAGATAACACTGCAGAGCATGTGGAGATCTTGATCTATTTACCGCCAAATGTTTCTCCAGATAAATCCATAGATGCACTCTATGCTTTTACCACCTGTGAGAATTCTATATCTCCACTGGGATGTGTAATTATAGATAATAAACCAATATTTCTTGGTGTAACCGAAATGTTGAAGCGCTCCACAGAGCATACTTTAGATTTATTAAAAAGTGATCTTGAGATCAGGCTAGACGAATTTGAAGAACAATGGCATTTTGCTTCTCTTGAGCGAATTTTCATAGAGAATCGTGTCTATCGTGATATTGAAGAGGAAGAGACCTGGGAAGGAGTTATCAGGGCTATAGACAATGGATTAAAACCACATATTACTCATTTAAAGCGCGCAGTGACAGAAGAGGATATCACCCGTTTAACTGAGATTAGAATCAAAAGGATCTCTAAATTCGATATTGATAAAGCACAGCAAAAGATTGATTCACTGGAGGATGAAATTGCTCAAGTAAAGCATCACTTAGAGCATTTAGTAGATTTTGCAATTGCTTATTTTGCCAGACTTAAAAAAGAATATGGGGAAGGTAAAGAGCGCCAAACAGATCTTAAACTTTTTGAAGATATTGAGGCTTCTAAGGTAGCTATGCACAATACCAAACTATATGTGAATAGGAAAGAAGGTTTTATAGGTACTTCTCTTAAGAAGGACGAATTTGTTGCGGACTGCTCAGATATAGACGATATCATTTGTTTTACCGAAGATGGAAAAATGATGGTGACCAAGGTAGATGCTAAAACCTTTATTGGAAAAGACATTATTCATGTTGCAGTATTTAAAAAGAAAGATAAGCGCACCATTTATAATATGATATATAGGGATGGTAAAGGAGGCTCTTCCTATATTAAACGTTTTTCTGTTACTTCCATTACCAGAGATAGAGAATATCCGGCAACCCAAGATAAGAAAGATTCTAAAGTGCTTTATTTTTCTGCTAATCCAAATGGAGAGGCAGAAGTAGTTACAGTCTATCTAAGACAAGTGGGAAGTATTAAAAAACTGAAATTTGAAGTAGATTTTGCAGATATGGCTATTAAAGGCCGAAATGTGAAAGGAAATATCGTTACAAAGTATGCTGTTAAAAAGATCGAATTAAAGGAAGAAGGAGTTTCTACATTGAAACCTAGAAGGATTTGGTTTGATGATAGCGTAAAACGATTAAATGCAGATGAACGTGGAGAATTGTTAGGCGAATTTAAAGGGGATGATAGATTATTGCTGGTAACTCAAGACGGAACTGCTAAAACTATAAAGCCAGAGCTTACAACAAGATTTGATGATGAATTGATAGTTCTTGAAAAATGGGTGCCTAATAAACCAATTTCTGCAATCTATTGGGAGGCCGAAAAAGAACGCTATTACGTAAAGCGCTTTTTAATTGAAAATGAAGATAAGGAAGAACAATTTATAGGAGATCATGAAAAGTCTTATTTAGAGCTGGTCTCTACAGATTATATTCCTCAGGTTGAACTTGTTTTTGCCAAAGTTAAGGGAAAGGACCCCCGACCAGACCAAATAATTAATCTTGAAGATTTTATTTCGGTAAAAGGAGTTAAAGCTCTTGGTAATCAGTTAACTACAGATAAAGTTAAACAGATAAATTTATTAGATCCTATTCCTTATTTTGCTCAAGAAGTGGAGCTGGAAGAGTTGGAAGTAGAAGACGAGGAAGTTTTAAATCCTATAGTTAACAAATCAATAATTTTATCTGAAAGTGAACTGAAAGAGAAGAAAAAGAATGATGAAAGTCAGACTAAATTATTTGATGAGTAATGGGGATCTTTAAGGAATTTAAGGAGTTTGCTGTAAAAGGCAATATGATAGATATGGCTGTAGGTATCATAATTGGTACAGCCTTTAACAAAGTAGTGGACGTTTTGGTTAAACAAATCGTTTTACCGCCACTTTCGTTGATCACCGATGGGATTAATTTTGCAGACAGAAGGATTATCTTAAGGGATGGAATTGATGCAAGTACACCCGGAGCAGTAGAAGTTAAAGAAATAGCTATTGGTTATGGAGCTTTTATTGAAGTTCTTTTAGATTTCATGATTATTGGATTCACAATATTTTTAGTGGTGAAATTCATGAATCGCTTCCGAAGAAAAGCCGAGGATCCCAAAGATAAAACGGTAGAAACTCCAAAGGATATTCAGTTGCTTTCAGATCTTACAGAACTTATGCAAGAACAGAATGACTTGCTTAGAAAGAATAACAATAGGGCCTAATCTGCCACTTTACGCACAGTTCCCTTTTTTTTCTTAGGATCTCCTACTAAGCCATATTCAAAGGTGTAGTTGTCTTTATTTGTGGTCAAGATTTTAATGTGTAAGGGCTGCTTCTCTGCCATATTCTTAGGATGCAGATTGGTTATCACATATTCGCAATCGTTAATCCATCGAACAGAAGAGGTGTCGGTTTGTCCTAAAAAGGTATCTATTTCAAGATCTTCACTGCGATTAAATGTAGAAGTTACTAACTCACCATTTAAATACGTTTCAAATTCAAAAGTACCAGTGTGAAATTCTTTGCAATCCTTTTCCGGCGAATAGCAGGAATAAAAAGAAAAAATGATTAAAAACCCAAGCATTATTTTTTTCATCCTACAAAATAAGGATATTAATGCCGGATTATCAATTTTCAAAGGCTTCAAAAGTACCATCTTCATAAAATAAGACCACTCTTTTTATAATTTTAGCGGAAGAACTGGAAAACTTAGCTTCCTTTTCAGGTTGGTTTAACTTTGAGATTTCTTTCTCTGAGAACAGATCTAATTTTTTTTCTGACTTTTCAACATCTTTTGCGGGTAAAAGAGTGGAAGTTTGTTCGGATTTAGGAAAACTTCCTTTTCCGTTAAGTAACCAATACAATTCAACTTCGCGATAATTCTCCACTATTTTTAAAACAAAATCTAAGCTGGGTTTATTTCTACCAGATAAAATATGTGAGATGGAAGATCGTCCAACTTGTATCTTATCTGCAAAAGTTGCAGCGGAAATATCATAATAATCTAGTATTATTTGAAGTCTTTTTGAAAACTCGTTACTGTTTACCATTGTAATTTACTTGTCTAGACAAAGTTGTTTACAAATGTAAAACAAAGTAGGCGTAATAACAAGTTACAATTGTAAATAAGTTATTAGATACTTAACTAATTATTCATATAATCACATATAAAAAACTGTAAATTAATAATTTAAGTGTTGTGATATTGATGTTAGGAAATTCTCCTATTTAGGTATGGGAAACGATATTACAAATGTTTACAAATGTTTACAGATGTGAACAGAGTTAGTTGATATTGATGTTTACAATTGTAAATTATTGATTATTTACTTTTGTAAACATGAGCGAGAATATATCTGCATACACGGCAATTTTAAAAACCTATCCTAAATTTAAGGAGACAACACTTTCAGGAAGATATATAACAACAGATCATATTTTACCCTTACTTAATAAATTCGAAGATAAGTTTGAGTTAAGTATAATTGGACAATCCACTTTGAACGAATTTATTTACTCGATTCAATTAGGGTCTGGAAAAACAAAAATTTTAATGTGGTCTCAAATGCATGGAAATGAATCTACCACCACAAAAGCAATTTTCGATCTTTTAAATGCGTTCTATAATTTAAATGAAGATTCATTTTTAAATGAGATCTTAGACAGTTGCAGTCTCTATATTATCCCTATTTTAAATCCTGACGGAGCAAAAGCTTATACAAGAGTAAATGCAAATGAAATAGACCTTAATAGGGATGCTAATGATCTAAAGGAAATTGAGAGTAAATTATTAAGAAAAGTTTTTGATGAATTTAAACCTGACTTTTGTTTTAATTTACACGATCAGCGAAGTATTTTTAGTGCTGGAAGTGCTGAATTTCCAGCCACTTTATCTTTTCTAACTCCATCTATGGATCCCGAGAGGAGGATTACGCCTTCTAGGGAGATCTCCATGAAGGTTATTGCTGCTATAAGTAAAGACCTTTATGAAAAAATTCCAAATAGAATTGGTAGGTATGACGATGCTTATAATTCTAATTGTACGGGAGATACTTTTCAAAGCTTGGAGGTTCCAACTATTTTGTTTGAAGCAGGACATATAGCTAACGATTATCTGCGAGAACAAACTAGAGAATATGTTTTAGCTGCTTTAATATCCGGTTTATATGCTGTCTCCACTAAAACATATGAGTTGCATTCTACTTTAGAATATTTTGAGATACCACAAAATGAGAAATTCTTCTATGATGTTATTTTAAGGAATGCAATAGTAAACCATGAAGTTGTGGATATTGCAATTCAATATAAAGAGATCTTAAAAAATGGAAGAATCATTTTTCAGGGGATTGTAGAAAATATTGCTTCTAATTTGGCGTTCTATGCACATCTACAAATAGATTGTAAAAATAATCCAGTTACTCTTCCCGACAAAACCGAAATTTCCGAAAACGTTATCGTAGATGAAATTCTTTTTAAAAATGAGATTTTAATGATAAATTATGAAAAATAATGAAAATACTTGCTAATCGTTTAGCTCGTTTGTATTAATTTTGTGTTTCATTAAAAGACATTAAGAATTATGGCAAAATATAAATTAGACGAAACCGATCATCAAATTCTGGATATGTTGATCGAGAATACTCGTACTCCGTTTACAGATATTGCTAAAAAATTGAATATTTCAGCTGGTACGGTGCATGTTAGAGTGAAAAAGATGGAAGAAGCGCAAATAATCTTAGGTTCAACCTTAACCTTGAATTATGAAAAATTAGGATATGCGTTTATTGCTTATGTTGGGATATTTCTTAAAAATACCTCGCAAACAAAATTCGTGTTAGAAAGAATAAATGATATTCCATTTGTAACTGTTGCGCACGTAACTACAGGGAAATTCAATGTTTTTTGCAAAATAAGAGCTAAAAATACTCAGCATGCAAAAGATATCATCTTTCAGTTAGATGATATTGAAGGGGTTTACAGAACAGAGACTATGATCTCGTTAGAGGAAAGTATGAACGATAAAAAACGTTTAATGCATTCTATATTTAAGGAAGTATAGGAACTTTTAAAAACATCTTAAAAACCCTTTAGGCTTAATAGCTTTAAAGGGTTTTTTTATACCTTCACTTTTCAATTAAATAATCCAACATGAGTATATTTAAACCCACTGATGCAGAATATCATCCATTTTATAAGAATTATATAGATCAACTTCCAAATGAAGATCTAATATCTATCCTTAAAGATTTAAAAGTAGAGTTTGTTGGTTTTTTAAAGAATTTAAAAAAAGAAGATCTTACATATAACTACGCAGAGGGGAAGTGGACGGTAGCTCAATCTTTACAGCACTTAATAGATACAGAAAGAATTTTCCAATACAGAGCATTAACAATTGCCAGGGCAGATTTAACCCCACTTCCTGGTTTTGATCAGGATGCATATGTGCCGGTTTCAAAAGCTGAAAAAAGAACCTTACCAGGTTTCATAAAGGAATTTGAAGCTGTGAGAGATGCAGGAATTGCCCTTTTTGAAAGTTTTGATGAAGAAATGTTTAGTAAAGTAAGTGAAGCCAGTAAATCTCACTTAAGCCCAAAAGCAGCCGGATTTATTTTAGCAGGACATCAAAAACACCATTTAGCATTATTTAAATCCCATTACGGTTTATGATAAGAATTAAAACCTTTTGGAAACTATTAAAACAAGCCTATGCAAGTTGGATTAGTAACGATCCATGGGCGAGAAGTGCTATTATAGCTTATTATACGCTCTTTTCCTTACCGTCTTTACTGATAATTGTAGTAAGTATTGCGGGGTATTTCTTTGGAAGAGAGGCTGTGCAAGGTAGGATTACTGGCCAAATTGCTGAATTTATAGGGGAAGATTCCGCAGCAATCGTAGAAAACATGATAAGTAATGCAGCTTTAAGTTCAAATTCAACAATGGCGGTGATTTTTGGAGTTTTTATGCTGGTTTTTGGTGCAACGGGGGTTTTCTTTCAGTTAAAAAAAGCTATGAATAATATATGGAACGTAGCTGAAAAGAAAGATACTTATTTCCGGATGTTTATGGACAGAGTGATCTCTTTTGGAATGATCCTTATTTTAGGATTCTTAATGTTATTGGGTCTAATAATTTCAGCAATAATCCGTATGCTAAGTGATTATATAGAAAGTTATGCTCCAGTGCTAACACCTTGGGGTTTAGACCTCGTAAATTCTTTAATTTCACTTATTTTTATTACTATTCTATTTGCTTCTATCTTTAAATTATTGCCTGATATAAAAATAAGATGGAAGGTTACTTTATATGGTGCAGCCTTAACTACAGTTTTTTTCTTAATAGGAGAATATCTTATAGGTATCTATTTTGGAAGAGCAAATCCAGCTTCTGTATATGGAGGAGCCTCTGCAATGGTACTTATTTTACTATGGGTAAATTATACTTGTTTGATCATGTTTTTTGGAGCAGAATTTACAGTGCAATATGCATTGCATAAAAAAGAAAAAATAACGACAACTGAATTTAGCGAACCTGCAATCGATCAAGAGCTTCAAAAATTAGAAGAAAAAAAAGCCAAATTAAAGAATGATGACAGAACCATGAAGAACCTAGAATCTAACACTCCTAACACCGATTAACATTTAAAACCCTTTATTAGTAAAGGTTTAACGTAATTCTTCAATCTTTTATAAACACCTTAATATAGATTAAGAAGCTTGAATGGTATCTTGATAATAATTAAAAGTTTAATACTAAAACCAACAATTATGAAAAAGAGAATAGCCATTTTGGCAACAGATGGATTTGAAGAAAGTGAATTGAAATCGCCTAAAGATGCGATGGAAAAAGAAGGATTTGAGGTTGATATAGTTAGTTTAAAATCTGGAAAAATAAAAGCTTGGGCAGATGGAAATTGGTCCAAGGAATATAATGTAGATAAAACTTTAAGTGAAGTTAAAGCTGAAGATTACAATGCATTAGTTTTACCAGGTGGCGTAATTAATCCAGACAAATTAAGAAGAGAAAAAGCGGCAGTAACTTTTGTAAAGGATTTCTTTAAACAAAAGAAACCAGTTGCTGCAATATGCCATGGACCATGGACACTAATAGAAGCGGAAGTGGTAAAAGGTAGAAAAATGACTTCTTTTCCATCTTTACGTAAAGATCTGGAAAATGCTGGAGCAAATTGGGTAGACGAAGAAGTAGTGGTGGATGAAGCTTTAGTTACAAGCAGAAATCCAAATGATCTTCCAGCTTTCAATGCAAAATTGATAGAAGAAATTAAGGAAGGAAAACACGAACATCAACACGCCTAAATAAGGAAAAGCTAAAAAAAAGCGGTCTGTAATTAAATTACAGACCGCTTTTTTTTATTTATCTTGATCTTCATCCTCATCTTCTTCATCTCCAGTATTCTTTTCTGGAATCTCAACGATAGGTTCGTTAAAGTCGGCGTCATCATAATCATCTTCGTCGTAATTTGCCATTGTATTTTCTAATCTGGTACTTACTTTAACCAGATAAATAGAATCTTCTGTACGCACCTCTACAGCTTCTACAGTTTCATTCTTGGCATTTTTGAATGAGATCACCTGATCATCATCATAACCATCCGGATATTTTTCTACTAATAAGCTTAAGATCTCAGGAGTTAACTTTTTGTAATCTACAATGACTCTTTTCATAACTATGATTTGATGATGCAATTATAATAAAATTAGCATTATTTACAAGCGGTCCAATTAATTTTAAATTAATTTTTTCGATAATAATCCAAGGCCTTAATTAACAGTTCGTTTGGGACCACAACATCCATTTTTGGTTTCCCAAAATCATAAAGAAGAACAAAATTTATATTGCCATGCGAATTCTTTTTATCGAATTTAAGCAAGTCAAGTATATTTTTATAATCGTTCTCATCAAAATCGATCTTAGAAAATATAGAATTGATGCTTTTGGTAACGTTTTCTAATTTATCAATAGGGAAATTACATATTTTATTGGAAAGAAAAGTAGCCATTATCATTCCTGCAGCAACTGCTTCACCATGTAATAGATTTACCTTATTAGGATTAGCTAAAAAATAAGATTCTATGGCATGACCTAAGCTGTGTCCATAATTTAAAGTTTTCCTTATCCCTTGCTCTGTGGGATCTTCGGTAACAATTTTAGATTTTATTTGAATCGATTCCAAAATTAGTCCATCCAGATCTTCCAGAGTTAATGCTTCCAAATTGGTTGCTTTATTCCAATAAGTTTCGCTGGCAATTAAACCATGTTTCAAGATCTCTGCAAGGCCACTTCTCATTTCATTTGCAGGAAGCGTACTTAAGTAATGTGAGTCTATTAAAACCATTTCTGGCTGATTTATAACTCCAATTTGATTCTTTAAATTCCCTAGATCTACTCCGCATTTCCCACCAACAGAAGCATCAACCATGGCCAATAAACTTGTAGGAACATTTATATAAGAAATACCTCTTTTAAAAGTACTTGCCACAAAGCCACCAAGATCTGTAACCACGCCGCCACCAAGATTTATTATGAGACTTTTTCTATCTGCTTCCAATTCAGAAAGACTGCTCCATATTCCAGAACAGGTTTCAATATTCTTATGCTCTTCACCTGCTTCCATTTCAATTACTTCAATCGAAGCAGTTGTTTCCAGCTTCTGAAGAAAATAAGTTAAGCATTGTTCATGTGTATTGCTGTCTACTAAAATGAACACAGTAGAGGGATTATTTTCAGTTAGAAAATCCATTAATTTTGAATATCCTTTTTCAGCATAAAAAATAGCAGCTTGGCTCGCTAAAACTGTCATATTTAGAGATGTTTAATTCGATTTAATAGTTATCGAAAATAAGCAGAAAATAATTAAATTATCCTAACTCAATAATTATATTTGCCGCATTAATATTTATAGATGATCACACAAAAAATCTTTAACGATACGGAGACTGCTTTTAAATTAAAATCTACTGAAGATTTAAACAGAGCGTTATTCTTGTTTGGAATGATTAACCGCCCTACACTAGTAAAAATAGGGACTTATCTTACCAATATCTCTTTAAAATTGCATTTACCTGTAGAAGGTCTTATAAAAAGCACCATTTTTAAACAATTTAGCGGTGGTGAAACTATGGAAGCCTGTATGAAGGTGATCGATAAAATGTATACCAAAAAGCTGCATAGCATTCTTGATTACTCTGTGGAAGGTAAAGAAGAGGAAGCGCAGTTTGATGCTGCCATGAAAAAGAAGATTAGTATTATAGAATTTGCTGCTTCTAAAAAGGAATTGCCTTATGCCGTTTTTAAACCAACCGGAATTGGAAGATTTGAAATCTGGGAAAAGGTTTCTGCTAAAGAGAACCTTTCTGAAGAGGAAAAACAAGAATGGGAAAGAGTTAAAAATAGAGTTAATCTAATTTGTGAGGCTGCTTTTAAAAATAACATTGGCGTATTAGCCGATGGCGAAGAAACATGGATGCAAGATGCAGCAGATGATCTTATGGTAGAAATGATGCAGAAATATAACAAAGAGAAAGCTATCGTATTTAATACGTTGCAATGTTATAGATGGGATAGACTTTCATATTTACAAAAGCTACATCTAAAAGCTAAGGCTGAAGGATTTAAGGTTGGAGCAAAAATAGTTCGTGGAGCCTATATGGAAAAGGAAAATGATCGTGCGAGAAAAATGGGTTATCCAACACCAATTTGCGAAAATAAAGAGGCTACAGATGTAAGTTTTAATGGAGTTTTGGCATATTGCTTAGCACACATCGATGATATTTCGGTTTTTATAGGAACTCACAATGAGATGAGTAATTATCTTGCCTTGCAAATAATGGAGGATAAAAACTTAGCTATCAATGACACTAGAGTTTGGTTTAGCCAGTTATATGGAATGAGTGATCATATTAGCTTTAACCTAGCTAAAAAGGGATATAATACAGCTAAATTAGTTCCGTTTGGCCCCGTGAGAGATGTGGTACCTTATTTAATTAGAAGAGCACAGGAAAACACCTCTGTAAAAGGTCAGACAGGAAGAGAGTTGGCTTTGCTTATAGAAGAAAAAAAGAGAAGAAAAGGGGAACCGACTAAAGGGAATAGGGATTAAAAGCTAATTAATGAAATTACTTACCAAATGGATTTACTTCAAGTTAATGGGTTGGAAGGTAAGTGGAATCCCAGATCCAGGAATAAAAAAATGTATTTTTATAGTTGCACCACATACTAGTTGGTGGGATTTTCTTTTAGGGCTTTTAATCCGAAGGATCATCGATATGGAAGCCCATTTTGTTGGTAAGAAAGAATTGTTTAAACCTCCGTTTGGTTGGTTTTTTAAATGGATGGGTGGCGCACCAGTAGATAGAGGTTCTAAAGAAAATAAAGTTGAAGCAATTGCTGCTTTATTCCAAAAAAACGAAATTTTTAGATTAGGCCTTTCACCGGAAGGGACTAGAAAGAAAACCGATCGGTGGCGGACCGGTTTTTATTATATAGCAGAAAAAGCGAAAGTTCCAATTATTTTGGTTGCTTTTGATTATGGTAAGAAAATTATCAAATTTTCTAAACCTTTTATCACCACAGGAAATTTAGATTCGGATCTTGTGGAGATCCAGTCTTTCTATAAAGGAGTGGTTGGGAAATTTCCAGATAAATTTTAGAAATCGAAATCCTTAGTCTTCGGTTTCATCCATAGTATGATAAACATTCTGTACATCTTCATCTTCCTCAAGACGTTCTAATAGTTTTTCTACATCAGCAGCATCTTCAGGAGATAATTTTTTGGTCACCTGAGGTATTCTCTCAAATCCAGAAGATAAGATCTCAATATTTCTGTTTTCCAGTTCTTTTTGAATAGCTCCAAAACTTTCAAAAGGAGCATATATTAAAATTCCGTCTTCATCTTCAAAAATCTCTTCTGCACCAAAATCGATTAGTTCCAATTCCAGTTCTTCTGCATCTTGTCCTTCAGCATTAATTCTGAAGTTACACGTGTGATCAAACATAAATTCTACGGAACCAGAAGTTCCAAGATTTCCATCAGATTTGCTAAAATGCATACGCACATTAGCTACGGTTCTATTGTTGTTATCTGTTGCAGTTTCTACCAAAACTGCAATTCCATGTTGTGCATAGCCTTCAAATAGAACTATTTTATAATCTCCCTGATTTTTATCACTCGCACGTTTTATGGCACGATCTACGTTATCTTTGGGCATATTCACACTTTTCGCATTCTGAATTACCGCGCGTAGCCTAGAATTACTATCTGGATCTGGGCCACCTTCCTTAACAGCCATAACAATATCCTTCCCAATTCTGGTAAACGCTTTAGCCATTGCAGACCAACGTTTCATTTTTCGTGCTTTTCTAAATTCGAATGCTCTTCCCATAAATATTAAAATCTGGTGTAAAAATAAAAAAACGTTCCATTTCTAACTATAAAAATGGAACGACAATCTAAAATAATTATAATTTATTCGGCATTTACAATTGCTTCTATTGCTTTAGCTAATTTAAAGTCTTTTTCTGTAACTCCTCCGGCATCATGCGTAGAAAGAGAAATCTCTAATTGGTTGTAAACATTATTCCAGTCTGGGTGATGTTGTTGTGCTTCAGCTTCAAATGCAATTCTCGTCATTAAAGTAAAAGCTTCCTTAAAATTTTCGAACTCGAAGGAAGTTTGTATAGAGTTATCTACATAAGTCCAACCTTCTAAAGATTCTAATTTTTCGTTTATTTCTTTTTCAGATAATTTTTTCATCATTTAATATTTAATTGTTAGCGATATTCAGGATTTTTAAATGCCCATCTTTTGCCGTTATCCCATTCCTCAGGTAAATTTCCATAAGAGGGATACCCACCAAATTGCTTTAGCATACTCGCTAAATGCATTAGGTTATAGGTCATAAAGGTAGTATTCCTGTTTGTGAAATCATTCTCTTGCGCATTAGATTCTTTATCTAAATAACTTGGTCCTGGACCAACTTCTCCAATCTATCCGGCATCTGCTTGAGGTGGAATGGAATAGCCTAAATGCTGAAGGGAATATAACATGCTCATTGCGCAATGTTTTATTCCATCTTCATTTCCCGTAATTAAACAGCCACCAACTTTTCCGTAATAAATATATTGTCCTTTTTCATTTTCCTTAGCACTCATAGCATACAATCTTTCAATTATCTTAGTGCAAATCGAGGAGCGATCACCCAACCAAATGGGAGTACAAAGCACCAAAATATCTGCAGCTATAATTTTCTTAAAAAGTTTAGGCCAATCATCTTTCTCTTCACCTTCTTTGGTCATATCGGGCTGAATCCCATTAGGTATCGTATAATCTGCAGCACGAATTACTTCTACCGCAACACCTTCTTTCTCCATAATATTTTTTGAAACATCTATTAGTCCTTTGGTGTGACTTTGACTCGGTGATTTTTTAAGGGTAGAGTTTATAAAAACAGCCTTTAGATCTTTAAATTGTGGTGTATTCATTTTTTGTTGATTTCTTTAAAGTTACTAAATAGCAGAGAATTCCTTAAAAAATGTATTCTAGTTTAATGAAAGCTTAACAATTTTAGATGACAACTGAAGAATTTATTACAGCTTGAAGAGAAACCTGTAAATTTTTTGGTAAGAGGTTATCTTTAGGTAATACAGCAAGAAACCGATCGTAATTAGAATCGTAGACATGCTTTAGTAAAGGTTTTTTGTAACCTAAGGCTAGGGCAATGTCTGTAATTAGGTCATGTTGATGAGTTAGGTCTTCGCTGCCTAAATGAAAAACACCTTGTTTTTTCTGATTGATGATGTAATGGATTTGTTGGGTAACACTTAGTATATCTGTAGCATTTACTACCACATTAGGAAAAACTTCTATAGCTTCTCGAAATTCAATCTTATTCTTTATCTCAAGCGTTCTTGGAGAGTTGGCTCCAAAAACCATTGGTAATCTTAGAATATTATATTTGTTGTTGGGCAGTCTTAAAAGCGCATTTTCAATCTTTATTTTGAATCTTCCATAGATACTTTGGGACAAGGTTTTGTCATATTCGTAAGATGGATAATTGGTAAAAGCATCGAAAACATTTGCCGAGGAAATGAAAAGAAGCTTGCATTTATTCCGAAGTATATAATCTATAATTGAAAAATGCGTGGATACTTGGGCATCAAAATTTCCGCGAAGCGCAGAAACTATAATGCTAGGACGAAGGTTTTCTAGCAGGATCTGAATATCCTCTGTCTCCATATCAAATTCGTAGAATTTCTGATTGTTTTCGAAGAAAGTAGAATCGGTATGATAGGTTCCATAAGTATCAAAATAGGAGCAGAGCTCCTTATATAGGGCATTCCCTATAAAGCCGCTTGCTCCTAAAATCAGTACTTTTTCCAATGGATTTATCCTTTATAGAAAGGCAATTTCACTAATGTGGCTGGAACTGCTTTTTTTCTTATTTGAATATAGATCTTGTCATTAGACTTTGCCATTTCTGTGGGAATATATCCCATTCCAATTCCTTTATCTAAAGATGGAGACATTGTTCCGGAAGTTACATTTCCAATTAGCTTACCTTCAGAATCTACAATATCATAACCTTGTCTTGGAATTCCTCTTTCATCCAATTCAAAAGCGATCAATTTTCTTTTTGGGCCTTCTTCTTTTTGCTTTTTTAATGCTTCAGAATTTATGAATTCCTTATCGAACTTCGTGATCCAACTTAATCCCGCTTCAATAGGAGAAGTATTATCGTTTATATCATTTCCGTATAAACAATATCCCATTTCTAACCTAAGTGTATCTCTGGCCGCCAAACCAATTGGTTTAATTCCGAATTCGGCACCAGCTTCAAATACTTTATTCCAAATAGTTTCTGCATCTTCATTTTTAATATAGATCTCGAAACCACCACTTCCTGTATAACCTGTAGCAGAGATAATCACATTTTTAACTCCAGCAAATTCAGCTACTTCAAAAGTATAAAATTTAAGATCCTTTAAATTTACCTTTGTTAAAGACTGCATGGCTTCTGCAGCTTTAGGACCTTGTATTGCTAATAAGGAATACTCATCTGAAAGATCTTTCATAGTGGCATCCATGGTATTGTGATGAGCTATCCAGTTCCAGTCCTTTTCAATATTGGAAGCATTAACGACCAAAATGTATTTTTCTGAATTGAATCTATAGATAATAAGATCGTCTACAATTCCGCCGTCTTCATTTGGCATGCACGAATATTGTGCCTTCCCATCAATTAATTTGGAAGCATCATTAGAGCTAATTTTTTGAATTAATTCTAAAGCATGTTCTCCAGATATTAAAAATTCGCCCATATGTGAAACATCAAAAACACCAACATCTTTGCGAACGGTTTCATGTTCTATATTAACTCCTTCATAAGAAACCGGCATATTAAAACCAGCAAAAGGAACCATTTTGGCATTTAAAGATTCGTGTATATCATTCAGGGCTATTTTCTTCATCTGTTTTAAAATTTTCGCAAATTTATTTAAATCCATTTGATTAGTTGTGCAAATAAACATAATTATTAAGAATAGGCAGCTAATATATTATTGCACAGGGATTAATTTTATATTTGTATGGCATATAAAAATAACTTGTTAAATGAAGATTTTTGATATAGAACAATTAGCTGAAGCCGATAAAATTACCGCTGAAAGACAAGGACTTAAACAAGGCGAGTTAATGGAACGCGTGGGAACACTTGTATTTAATGACATACACTCCAAACTTAACGGTGCACAAATCCCAATCAAGATCTTTTGCGGGATAGGGAATAATGGGGGAGATGGCTTAGTGGTAGGAAGATTATTAATTGAGCATGGATATCAAGTAATTGTTTATATAGTAAATTATAGCAAAAGCAGAACTCAAGATTTTTTACTTAATTACGATAGGATTAAAGGCGTAAGCAATGATTGGCCAATACAAATTAAAGGAGTAGAAGATTTTCCTGAGTTAACTGAAAAAGATTTTATTATAGATGCCATGTTTGGGATTGGATTAAACAGGCCTTTAGAGAAATGGGTAGGTGATCTAGTTTCTTACATAAATAATTCTAAAGCATTTATATTATCCATAGATATGCCATCTGGTATGTTCGCTAATAAAATGCCCAAAGAAGGAGCCCCTGCGATAAAAGCAAACGTAACTATAACCTTTCAAGCTCCAAAATTAATATTTTTCCTACCTCAGGCGGCCAGTTATATTGGCGATCTTCAGGTATTGGAAATAGGCTTAGATCGAGAATATTTGTCTACAGCACCTGTACACAATCAATTAATTGGAAAGCCAGAAGCTTTATTGCTATATCAACCAAGAACAAATGATTCTCATAAAGGTGATTACGGGCACAGCTTGATAATTGGCGGGAGCTATGGAAAAATTGGCAGTATTCTATTGGCATCAACTTCTGCGCTTAGAACGGGGGCTGGACTTGTTACTATTTTTTCTCCTAAATGCGGTTATGATATTCTTCAAACTAATTTACCAGAAGCAATGGTGATCACCGATGAGAATAATGAGGAATTGAGTAATATCGAATTTACTATTACCCCAGATGTTATATGTTTTGGGATGGGTACTGGAACTTCTAAGAAAACCTTGGAAGCTTTTACCAATTTGCTTAAGATTACTAAAACACCAATGGTGATAGATGCAGATGGGATCAATCTATTATCTAAAGAAAAATCTTTACTAAAGAATTTACCGGAAAACACGGTTTTAACTCCGCATCCAAAGGAATTAGAGCGATTAATAGGGAAATGGAAAGATGATTTTGATAAACTTGAGAAGGTTAAAAAATTCAGTAAAAAATATGGAGTAATTGTGGTGATTAAAGGGGCTCATACCATTACGGTATATAAGGAAGATCTATATATTAACAATACCGGGAATCCAGGAATGGCAACCGCAGGAAGTGGAGATGTGCTTTCTGGAGTTATCACTTCACTAATTTCACAAAGGTACGAACCACTTATTGCAGCAGTATTAGGGGTTTATTTGCATGGTAGAACTGGAGATATTATGGCGGAAAAAGTTAGTTATCAAGGATTGATCTCTGGAGATATAGCAAATAATATGGGGTTGTCTTTTTTAGATTTATTTGAAAAGGAAATACAATCTGAGGGGAATTGATGAAAATTCATTTATTTTAGCACTTGTTTAATAAATTGAAAGGTTAAAACCTTCAATTTAAGTAAGAATATTTCAGTTAGAATCATATGCAAATTGATCTCTTTTTCTCCCTAAAAATGCCTCATAATTTATGAATTCACACCATTACATAAGTTCTGCAGTATTAGACCTGCAAGTTATTCAAGATATCCTTCAAAATAATATGAAACTGGAATTAAGCGATGAATCCAGAATCAATATAGAAAAATCCAGAAAATATCTCGATGAGAAGATTAAACAAAGTGATAAACCCTTATACGGTATTAACACTGGGTTTGGATCTCTATGTAATGTAAAAATATCTACAGAGCATTTAACGCAATTACAGGAAAATCTTGTGATGTCTCATGCGTGTGGTACGGGAGCCTTGGTGGAAAAACCAATTATAAGATTAATGCTTTTGCTTAAAATCCAATCCTTGAGTTATGGAAATAGTGGGGTGGCTTTAGAAACTGTGCTTAGGTTGATCGACTTTTATAATGAAGATATTTTACCGGTAATCTATGAACAAGGTTCTTTAGGAGCTTCTGGCGATCTTGCGCCTTTGGCACATATGTCTTTGCCTTTACTGGGAAAAGGAGATGTTTATTATCAAGGTAACCAGGTTGATGTATCCGAGGTATTAGAGAAATTTGATTGGAAGCCAATTAAACTACAATCTAAAGAAGGATTAGCATTACTAAATGGAACTCAATTCATGAGTGCTCATGGAGTATATGCTTTATTGGAATCTTATAAATTATGTTATTTAGCAGATGTTATTAGTTCAGTTTCTATAGATGCATTCAATTGCAATATGTCACCTTATGATGAATTAGTGCATATGGTAAGACCACACAGAGGACAAATTAAAACAGCAGAAAGAATTAGAGAATTCTTATCGGGAAGTGAAATTGCAATTACTGAAAAGGAAAGTGTACAAGACCCTTACTCGTTTAGATGCATACCACAGGTACATGGCGCAACCAAGGATACATTATCGTTTACGCGTAAAACTTTTAAAACAGAGATAAATTCTGTTACCGATAATCCAAATATATTTATTGAAGCAGATAAAATAATCTCCGGCGGTAATTTTCATGGACAACCACTGGCTCTAGCATTAGATTATTTAGCTATTGCTATGGCAGAAATAGGGAATATCTCAGAACGCAGAATATATCAATTAGTCTCTGGACTTAGAGGTTTACCAACATTTTTGGTAGAAAACCCAGGTTTAAATAGCGGCTTCATGATCCCTCAATATACAGCAGCAAGTATAGTAAGTCAGAATAAGCAATATGCAACTCCAGCGAGTGTCGATTCTATTGTATCTTCAAATGGACAAGAAGATCACGTGAGTATGGGTTCTAATGGTGCCACTAAATTATTGAAGGTTATAGATAACATTTCAACAATTCTTGCAATAGAACTTTTTAATGCTTCACAAGCTATACATTTTAGAGAACCTAAAAAAACATCTCCATTTTTACAAGAAGTAATTATGAATTTTAGAACTGTGGTGCCAGTTTTATTGGAAGATCAAATAATGTCAGTTCATATTAAAGCCGCAAAGAATTTTCTTAATGAATTTGAAATTGATCAAAGCTTATTATTTGACTAGTTTTAACTGGTTTTCCATCCAATGGATTGCTTCTTCCAAGGTTTCGAAAACCTCAAAAGATCTACTATGTCTGAAGAATTGTTTTTCTATGATGGTATTTTGCTTAACAATTGTATTGGTGGATACCACGGCAATTGCTGCTAAATTTTCCACATTTGCAGATTCTAAATGGATCATCGGATTTACGGAATAGGAGTTGGTTCTGTTTGAAATATAGCCGTAAGCTTCATTATTGAACGTTTCACGACCAATTTTTAATAACTCTCTATTATGGGAAATATCAAGTAAAATTCCTTCATTTAATTCGGCAATAAGAATGTTATTTAAAATGGTAACTTTTCCGAACTCAAGATTCAAAGCAGATTTAAACATATATTATCAGGGAAAAATATAAACCCAAATGTAAGAAATTCAGTATAAAGAGCAAATCTTTTTTAGTTTCCACAACATCTAGTTAAAACTGTATGATTATTAGATATATAAAAAGAGTTCTCTTAATAAATGAAGGTTATGAGGGAGCGTTTAAAGAAAAAATCTGCTATTAAAATTAATTTAATAGCAGATCCTTATTTGAGTATTTTTCTAAAATTATACCTCTTTTTTCTCTTTAGCTTTTTCAATTCTAATAGTGAGCTTTTCCTTAGCGTCATCAAGATCCATGTAAATGGTATCTCCTTCGGTTAAGTGAGCAGTAATGATCTCTTCAGCTAAAGCATCTTCAATATATTTCTGAATTGCTCTGTTTAAAGGTCTAGCTCCAAAATCTTTATCGAAACCTTTGTCTGCAATATAATCTTTAGCGCTATCGCTCAACTTCAATGTATATCCAATTAATCCTATACGAGTATATAATTTTTCTAATTCGATATCTATAATCTTGTGGATATCATCTCTGTCTAATGAATTAAAGATTACTACATCATCTATTCTATTTAAGAACTCTGGTGCAAATGCTTTTTTAAGAGCACTTTCTATAACGCTTCTTGCATTATCATCTATCTGAGATTTTTGAGCTGCAGTTCCAAAACCAACGCCTTGTCCAAAATCCTTTAACTTTCGTGACCCAATATTTGAGGTCATGATAATTATAGTATTTCTAAAATCTATTTTTCTACCTAAGCTATCGGTTAAATAACCATCATCCAATACTTGTAATAACATATTAAAAACATCTGGATGTGCCTTTTCCACTTCATCTAACAGGATCACTGCATAAGGCTTGCGTCTAACTTTCTCTGTTAATTGTCCACCTTCTTCGTATCCAATATATCCTGGAGGAGCACCAATCAATCTTGAAATAGCGAATTTCTCCATATACTCACTCATATCGATCCTGATAAGAGTGTCTTCATTGTCGAATAATTGTTTTGCAAGAACTTTTGCTAATTGAGTTTTACCAACTCCAGTTTGACCTAAGAATATAAATGATCCAATTGGTTTATTAGGATCTTTAAGTCCAGCTCTATTTCTCTGAATGGCCTTTACTACTTTGTTTACGGCATCATCTTGACCAATCACTTTTCCTTTGATCCTGTTTGGCAATTCTGCCAATTTAATGATCTCAGTTTGAGCAATTCTATTTACAGGAACTCCAGTCATCATAGATACAACATCGGCTACATGTTCTTCAGTTACCGTTTCCTTATGTTTCTTAGATTCTTCGTCCCATTTCTCTTGGGCTACACTTAATTGTTTTTCAAGATTCTTTTCGTCATCACGAAGCTTTGCAGCTTCTTCATATTTCTGTTTCTTAACAACAGCGTTCTTATTTTCTCGAACAGCTTCTAATTTTTGTTCGAGATCCAAAATCTGCTTAGGAACTTCGATATTTGTTATATGAACACGAGCACCAGCTTCATCTAAAGCATCTATAGCTTTATCTGGAAGAAATCTATCTGTGATATATCTGGCAGTTAACTTTACACACGCATCTATTGCTTCTGGTGTATAGTTAACATTATGATGTTCTTCATATTTACCTTTTATATTGTTTAAGATCTCTAAAGTTTCGTCAATGGTGGTAGGTTCTACGATTACTTTTTGGAATCTTCGTTCTAAGGCTCCATCTTTTTCTATATACTGCCTGTACTCATCGAGTGTGGTAGCACCAATACATTGTATCTCTCCTCTAGCTAAAGCAGGTTTAAACATGTTACTGGCGTCTAAACTTCCAGTAGCACCGCCGGCACCAACTATAGTGTGGATCTCATCTATAAAAAGAATAATATCATCATTCTTTTCAAGTTCATTCATTACAGCTTTCATTCGCTCCTCAAACTGTCCGCGATATTTAGTGCCCGCAACTAAACTAGCAAGATCTAAGGTTACCACGCGTTTATCAAAGAGTATTCTTGAAACCTTTCTTTGAACTATCCTTAAAGCTAGACCCTCTGCAATAGCAGATTTCCCAACTCCTGGTTCTCCTATTAGTAGAGGATTATTCTTCTTCCGCCTACTAAGGATCTGGCTTACACGTTCAATTTCTTTTTCACGTCCAACCACAGGATCTAATTTATCTATTTCTGCCATGGCAGTAAGATCCCGTCCAAAATTATCTAACACCGGAGTTTTAGATTTTTTATTGGTCTTTCCTGTATTCGAAAAAGGGTTGTCTTTAGTAGTATCGTCACTGGCAGCATCTTCGTCTGAGAAAGATTCTGCTCTTGGAGCTTCTAAATAATCATCGTCGTTTGTAATCATATATTTAAATTGATCTTTAACCCCATCATAATCTATCTTCAGTTTATTTAATAGTTTGGTAGTAGGATCGTTTTCATTTCTTAAAATACAAAGCAAAAGATGCGCTGTATTAATAGAAGTACTCTGAAAAAGTTTGGCCTCTAAGAAAGTGGTCTTTAAAGCTCTTTCAGCTTGTCTAGTAAGGTGCAAATTCTTTTTTTCATTAGAAATACCTAATGATTCTGGGTTCGCAGGGCTTAATATTTCGACCTTTCGTCTTAAATGACTCAAGTCTATGTCCAAGGCATTAAGGATGTTAATGGCTTTACCATCTCCATCTCTCAACAACCCTAGCATTAAATGTTCTGTACCGATAAAGTCGTGTCCAAGCCTTAAAGCTTCTTCCTTGCTATAGGCTATAACATCCTTTACTTTGGGAGAAAAATTATCATCCATCTTAGTTTCCTTTCTCTAAATTTATTATTAACACTTATTGGGTAGATTCAAAAATTGTACCTATTAATGTGTCGTTAGCTAATTGACAAAATTACTTTTAATAATCAAAATATAAGATAAGTAACTTATTAACGAAGCCTCGCTAAATATTTGTTAATAAAATTTGGACAAACCCGTGCCCATACCACGAAAAACAACTGCAAAAACCGTAAATTGGCACGTTATATTTTGAAACTAAATTAAACTATTTAATATGGCTGAAGGAGAAAAGTTAATTCCTATCAACATTGAAGATGAAATGAAATCGGCTTATATCGATTATTCGATGTCGGTCATTGTGTCACGTGCGCTACCTGATGTTCGTGACGGATTAAAACCTGTACATAGAAGGGTTTTATTCGGGATGCATGAATTAGGTATTAGAGCTACCGGTGCTCACAAGAAATCTGCTAGAATTGTTGGGGAAGTATTAGGTAAGTATCACCCACACGGAGATACTTCTGTATACGATGCTATGGTGCGTATGGCTCAGGAATGGAGCTTGCGTTATATGCTTGTAGATGGTCAAGGTAACTTTGGATCTGTAGATGGGGATAGTCCAGCTGCGATGCGATATACAGAGGCCAGAATGCGCAAGATGGCCGAGGACATGTTAGCTGATATTGACAAGGAAACAGTAGATCATCGTTTAAACTTTGATGATACCTTAGAAGAACCAACTGTACTGCCTACTCGTGTTCCTAACCTTTTAATAAATGGTGCAAGTGGAATTGCAGTAGGGATGGCAACCAATATGCCACCTCATAATATTTCTGAAGTTATTGATGGTACCATTGCGTACATTGAAAATAATGACATAGATATAGACGAGCTAATTACACATATAAAAGCTCCCGATTTTCCTACTGGTGGGATAATCTATGGTTATGATGGAGTAAGAGAAGCTTTTAAAACCGGAAGAGGTAGAGTAATGATGCGTGCTAAATCCAGTTTGGAAGAAGTAGGTGGAAGAGAAGCAATTATTGTTACAGAAATTCCTTACCAAGTTAATAAGGCAGACATGATCAAGAAAACTGCCGATCTAGTTAATGAAAAGAAAATAGACGGAATTGCAACCATACGTGATGAATCTGACAGAAATGGAATGCGCATCGTATACATACTTAAACGAGATGCTATTCCAAACATCGTATTAAATACACTATTTAAACATACAGCGCTTCAAACAAGTTTTAGTGTGAACAATATTGCACTTGTTAAAGGGCGTCCTGAAATGTTAAACTTAAAGGACATGATCCGTCATTTTGTGGATCACCGTCATGAAGTTGTTGTAAGACGTACTCAATACGAATTACGTAAAGCTGAAGAAAGAGCACATATTTTAGAAGGATTGATCATTGCTTCAGATAATATAGATGAAGTAATTGCTTTAATTCGTGCTTCCAGTAATGGGGATGAAGCTCGTTCTAAATTAATAGAGCGATTCAATCTTTCAGAAGTTCAGGCCAAGGCAATTGTAGAAATGCGATTGAGACAATTAACTGGTCTTGAGCAGGACAAGTTACGTTCAGAGTATGATGAGATATTAAAAACTATTGAAGATCTTAAGGATATTCTTGATAGAAAAGAACGTCGTATGCAGGTTATTACTGACGAATTGTTGGAAATCAAGAACAAATACGGAGATGAACGCAGGTCTGTTATAGAATATGCAGGAGGAGATCTAAGTATAGAAGATATGATCCCAGATGAGCAAGTGGTAATAACCATTTCTCATGCAGGATATATTAAGAGAACTTCACTTACAGAATATAAGACACAAAATAGAGGTGGAGTTGGACAAAAAGGATCTACAACAAGAAGTGAAGATTTCTTAGAACATCTTTTCTCTGGGACTAACCACCAATACATGTTGTTCTTTACGCAAAAAGGTAAATGTTTCTGGATGCGAGTTTATGAAATTCCCGAAGGAAGCAAGACCTCAAAAGGTAGAGCAATTCAAAACTTGATCAATATTGAGCCAGATGATAAAGTGAAGGCTTTTATATGTACTCAAGATCTTAAAGACGAAGAATATATCAATAATCATTTCGTTATTATGGCCACTAAAAAAGGTCAGGTTAAGAAAACTGCTTTAGAACAATACTCAAGGCCAAGAATAAATGGTATAAACGCCATTACTATTCGTGAAGATGATGAATTGTTAGAAGCTAAGCTAACCACAGGAAAAAGTCAAGTTATGCTTGCAATAAAAAGTGGTAAGGCAATTAGATTTGAGGAAGAAAAAACCAGACCAATGGGTAGAAATGCCTCAGGGGTTCGTGGAATTACTTTAGCTAATGATCAAGATGAGGTTGTTGGGATGATCGCAGTAGATGATATGGAAACTGACATTTTGGTAGTATCTGCCAATGGTTATGGTAAGCGTTCGCCATTAGATGATTATAGAATTACAAACCGTGGAGGAAAAGGTGTAAAAACAATTTCCATCACAGACAAGACTGGTGAATTAGTTGCGATTAAGAACGTAACCGACAGCGATGACCTAATGATTATCAATAGATCAGGCCTAGCCATTAGAATGGGTGTTGAAAATTTACGAGTGATGGGTAGAGCTACACAAGGAGTTCGACTTATTAATTTAAAGAACAACGATGCTATTGCTGCGGTAGCAAAAGTTATGCAAGATGAGGAAGTAGAAGAAGTGTTAGATGAGGCAGTAGACCCTGATAACATTGACGAAAATTCTGATGGCACAACATTTGCTGATAGTAATGAAGAATAAACAAACAAAAACCAAATTTAGAATGAAAAAGAATGTTATAACAATAGGATTATCATTACTATCTGTAGTAGCAATTGCACAAAAGAAAGAAGTGCGTGACGCTGGAAAGGCAATCGATAAAGGAAGTTATGCTGAAGCAAAAACTTTTTTAACGCAAGCTGAGTCCTTATTAGGAGAAGCAAATGATAATTTAAAGGCAGAGTTTTACTTGTACAAAGGAAAAGCATATTTGGGTACAGGTGAGGGAACTTCTGTTGCAGATCTTATGTTGGCTTCAGAAGCTTTCAAAAAAGCTAAAGAATTAGGAAACGAAGATGCCAAAACAGGTATAGATAATGTAACAAATAGTTTAATTCAAAGTGCTATCAAAGATCAGAATGCTGAGAATTATTCTGAAGCAGCAAAAAAATTGTATGCTGGCTATCAGTTAAATGAAAAGGATACGGTTTACTTATATTATGCCGCTTCTAACGCAGTTACCGCTAAAGATTATGATACTGCACTTAAGTATTATGAGAACCTTAAAGATCTTGGATTTACAGGAATCGAAACTCAATATGTTGCAATAAACAAATCTACGGGTGAAGAAGAAGTAATGTCAAAAGTTGAGCGTGATCTTATGGTGAAAACTGGAGATTATATTAAGCCTCAAGATAGAGTAGAACCTTCAAAATCTGGTGAGATCACTAAGAATATCGCTCTAATATATATTGAGCAAGGTAGAGAAGATGAGGCTGTGAGTGCTTTAAAAGAGGCACAAAAAGCCAATCCAGATGATGCTAGTTTATTACAAACTGAAGCTGATATGTATTACAAAATGGGTAAAAAAGATAAATATAAAGAGCTTATGGAAGCTATAGTTGCAAAAGATCCTAATAATGCAACTTTATATTATAATCTAGGTGTTACTGCTTTTGAAATGGGCGATAACGAAGGAGCTGTTTCTTACTACGAAAAAGCTTTAGAAATAGATCCTAAAATGACCGAAGCTCGTTTAAATATTGCAGCTGCTATTCTTTCTAAAGAAGCTAAGATCGTTGAAGAAATGAACAAGCTTGGAATGAGTAAAGCAGATACTAAGAAATATGATGAGTTAGCGCAAGATCGTAAAAACATTTATCGCGAAGCACTCCCTTACTTAATTACTGTAATGGAAAACGATGCTGAAAACGTGGAAGCAATTCGCACTTCAATGAACATCTATTACCAATTAGGAGAAACTGAAAAGGCTGATGCTCTTCAAGCTAAAATTACAGCTAAGGAACAAAAATAAGAGTTTAAGATTATAAATTATTAAAAAAGGCTGTCAGAAATGATAGCCTTTTTTAATATCGATTAATATATTATATAATTTTTTTGATCACCCTTAATTGATGGGTATGCCTTTTTAATTCAGTATTAAATATTCCGGAATGGTCAATTCTATCAATTCTAACCTTGCCATTTACATGTATTATATAATTATCTTGCATGATAATACCCACGTGAGTAATGACACCTTCAGCATTATCAAAAAAGGCCAGATCTCCTGGTTCACTTTCTTCAATAAAACTTAAAGCTTCTCCTTGAGTGGCTTGCTGTGCAGCATCTCTTAGTAAAGAATATCCATTAATCATATAGACCATTTGCGTTAACCCGCTACAATCTATTCCAAAAGGTGTTTTTCCACCCCACATATATGGAGTATTAAAATAGAGAAGGGCGGTTTCTACAAGATTTATCTTTTCTTTTATACCAGTAATATATGCACCATCAAAGGAATTTGTAAGTAGGGTATTGCTATTTAAAGTAGCACCCATTGGGATTGCAGTTAGGTTTCCAGAGGCATCGGTTAGATACTCAATGATATTTGAAGAAAAAATTCTCTCTTCAGCATCCAATTCAAAATACTGAGATTCGTCTAATTTAAAAAATTGCCTGTTATCTACCCAACCCTCATAAGAATCGAATGCAATACGAATTCGGCTCCATTTACCACGTTCTTCTAGAATTTTAAAATGATCCCCATATAGAATCTGGGTAACCATTTCTGAAACATCGGCCGGTTGACTTCTAACTGGCACCATGCTTAAGTTGCATATTCCGTATTGCATTAATTTTAACTTGCTAATTTAACTTAGTCTCTTTGGATAACAATTGAAGAGGCACCACCACCACCATTACAGATAGTTGCAGCTCCAGTCTTGGCATTGTTTTGCTCTAATACATTTAATAAAGTGATAATAATTCTAACTCCAGAACATCCTAAGGGGTGTCCTAAAGAAACAGCTCCTCCATTAACATTGGTGTTCTTGTCTGTTAGACCTAATAATTTCATGTTAGCCAATCCAACTACAGCAAAAGCTTCGTTGAATTCGAAAAAATCTATATCCTCCTTGGTCATCCCTGCTTTTGCTAATGCCTTTGGTAATGCTTTAGATGGGGCAGTGGTGAATCGTTTTGGTTCATGAGCTGCATCAGCAAAACTTTTAATACTAGCTAAAACCTTAAATCCTAATTCATTTGCTTTTTCACGACTCATTAGAACTACAGCACCGGCACCATCATTAATTGTGGATGCATTAGCAGCAGTTACAGTTCCGTCTTTTGAAAAGGCAGGACGTAAAGAAGAAATTTTATCCATTCTTACATTCTTATACTCTTCATCTTCACTTATAACTATTGGATCTCCTTTTCTTTGCGGAACTTCAACTGGAACTACTTCATTTTCAAATTTTCCTTCTTTCCATGCATTAGCAGATCGCTCATAAGATTGAATAGCAAAGGCATCTTGATCTTCTCTTGTAAAACCATGTTCGGTAGCACAAAGATCTGCACAAGTACCCATAGCATTATGATCATAAGCATCAACAAGACCATCTTTTTGCATTCCATCTATCATAGTAGCTGGCCCAAATTTTTGACCATTTCTAAGGTATAGATAATGAGGGATCAAACTCATATTTTCCATTCCTCCTGCTACCACAATTTCTGCATCTCCTAACATGATTGCCTGTGCACCTTGCATAACGGCTTTCATTCCACTAGCGCAAACTTTATTTATGGTAGTACATGGAACTGTATCTGGTATACCTGCTCCTAATGCGGCCTGTCTAGCAGGAGCTTGTCCTACTCCAGCTTGTACCACGTTACCCATTAATACCTCATCCACCATTTCTGGTTTTAATCCTATTTTATTTAAGGCTCCTTGAATTGCGATAGATCCCAATTTTGTTGCAGGTACTGTAGAAAGACCTCCTAAAAAACTACCAATTGGTGTTCTAGCAGCGCTTACAATAACAACTTCTTTATTCATAGCTTAAAATTTTAATTTCTCTTGATGCGAATTTAGTGATTTTATAAAGAACAAACCAAGGCTTCTAAGTGCACCATGTTTTTTTACTACATTTGGATAATACTATCTACTTACATGAACAATTTCGTAAATAACTTCTATAAAAATCAAGCATTATTCTATAAGATCTTCCTATTTATAATTACTGCTGTTCTAATTGTTTACTTATTACCCAAAGCAGGGAAATTTAAATATGAAATTACCAAGGGGAAACCATGGCAATATGAAAACTTATACGCTCCTTTCGATTTTGCAATATTAAAGGCCGATGAAGAAATTGTAAAAGAAAAGCTTCAGATAAATAGCAATCATATTCCATATTACAACTTTAATGATGATGTTGTAAAACAAGTAAAATCTAAGGTTCCTGAGCAATTAATTAAAATATTTCCAGATAGTATACTTGAAAATAGAAAACGACAATTTTCTGTATTTATCGACAGAACTCTCGATAGAATTTATGAAAACGGGATATTACAGGAACCAAAACCTGCAGATATTAATAAGCTCATTTATTTAAAAAGAGGAAATGAAGCCTTTGAAATTAACTATGATAAGATATTGCTTCAAGACGAAATACGGCAATATTTAAATGTTCAAATAAATTCGAATAAGCTTTCCGCATTTAAGCCAGATCTCTTAGAACTGTTCTACAACATTATAAAACCCAATGTTACCTTCGATTCGGCCTTAACTCAAAAAGAATTAGATGGTAAATTAAATGCTATTTCCTATACAAGAGGAAGCATAGAACGCGGCACAATTATAATATCTAAAGGGGAAATTGTAGAAGGGGAAACACTAGATATTTTAACCTCATTAAAGGCTGAATATGAATCTCAGGTATGGAGTGACTCCAGCTATAATTGGATTCTTTTTGGCTATAGCATTTTAGTTTGTCTCGCTTTACTTATGCTTTTATTATTCATTAGAAGAAATAGGCGAGATATTTTTGATAATAATGTAAAGGTTTCTTTTATTTTTTTCAACCTCTTACTAATGGTTTTCCTAACCACTTTAATAGTAAGGTTCGATGCTAAATACGTGTACATCGTTCCCTTATGCATTTTGCCGTTAACTCTAAAAGCTTTTTTCGATTCCAGACTAGGATTGTTCACGCATGTTATTACCGTGCTTATTCTAGGATTTGTAGTACCAAATAGTTACGAGTATATGTTCCTGCAGATCATTGCAGGGATCGTTACCATACTTACTCTATCAGAATTGTATAAAAGGGCTAATCTATTTATCTCTGTTGGGCAGATCACCTTTATTTACATCTTAGTATATTTTGCTTTTACGATTATCCAGGAAGGGAATATTCAAGATCTAAATTCAGAGATGTTCCTCACTTTTATTTTAGGAGGACTTGCGACACTTTTTGTACAGCCACTTATTTATATCTATGAAAAACTCTTCGGATTGGTTTCTGATATGTCTTTATTAGAATTATCTGATACTAATTCGAAACTATTAAAGGAGCTGGCAGAAAAAGCTCCTGGAACCTTTCATCATTCTTTAAATGTTGCAAATTTGGCTGAAGCTGCAGCAAATGAAATTGGTGCTAATGCTATGTTGGCTAGGGTAGGAGCCTTATATCATGATATTGGAAAGATGGAGAATCCAACTTATTTTTCTGAGAATCAAACCAGTTCTGTAAATTCTCATGATGAGCTATCGCCGGCAGAAAGCGCAGAAGTTATAATAAACCACGTTATTCATGGGATAGAAATTGCCAGAAAAAATAACCTTCCAGACAGGGTAATAGATTTTATTAGAACCCATCATGGTACTACCATGGTATATTTCTTTTACATGAAAGAAAAGGAGATGAATGAAAAAGTGTCGGCTAGAGATTTTAGATATCCGGGACCAATTCCATTTAGTAAAGAAACAGCTATTTTAATGATGTGTGATAGCGTAGAGGCTGCTAGTAAAAGTTTGAAAGAGCCAACCACTGCCAAGATCGACGATTTCGTAGAAAAAATAATAAGCAAGCAAATGGACGATTCTCAATTCCTAAATGCCAATATTACATTTAAAGAAATTCAGCTTATTAAAAAGGTTCTGAAACAAAAATTAAAGAACATTTTTCACTTACGAGTAGAATATCCAGAATAGTTATCGCACCTCTAAGATCTTAATATCATGTTCATTTATTGTAAAACTATCTCCGGCTTTTTTGCCTTTTAGTTTTTCGTAAATAGGAGCTTCAGTAGAAATTACATGCACCAAACTGCCATCATCCATTTTTATATTACCTAATCCACAAGCAATAAAATAGAAACTCTTTTCGGTTTCTATTATGCTTCCAAATTTAACGATTTCACTATAATGATCACGATCTACCTTATTCAAGGTAAGTTTCATATTTTGGGCGGTATCTAAATATTTGGCATACTTCTCAAAATCTCCAAGAAGCTCACCCTTACTTCCTTCTTCATCATAATCTGTATGAACATCATTGGCTACCATAGATTCTTTAATAGTATCCATTTCATCTTTGTATCGCGCTATTTGCTTATTTATTGCATCTAAACAATGATTAAACAATTCAGTTTTATTTGGTACCATATCCTTTAATTTTCATAAAAATAGGCAACACTTCGTTCATGAAAGAATTTTTTGGAAAATATTAATAATTTAGAAATGAATTATATTTTTGCCACAAAAGGAGTCTGTAGCCCTATGTTTTACGGATATAAGTCTATTGATTACCTAAAATTATTTGATAAAAAATGTTTTATTAAAGCAACAATTTTATCAAAATATGTTAGCAAGCTACTTCGTGTTCCAATAATTGAATATTGCTGAACATACGTTCTTTTACAATATTCATCATTCGTTTATTTAATGCTGAAGAATTATCGATATAAATCAAATACTCTGCAACCGTAAATTGGCCAATGATTATTCCTTTTAGGCTGTTTCTGAATTTAATGTCTCGTTGAATGGCATTTTCAATAAAACTTAATTTCTTTTCTACCGAAAATGAATAATACCCATTTTTGTACTTCTTGATGTAATTTTTAAAAACTTCAACTAGAAGCTCATTTTGAAGTTTAACAACAGGGCGGAGGGTTTTGTTCTGGAATTGCTCATCAAGACTCATATTATCTGAAACTCTTGCCGAAGGAATTTCTGGTCTAAGCTCAAGCAAATCATTTTCTCGCTGATTCATAGGTGTGGAGTTTCTTAAATTTAATAAATATTAAAGCTTGTTTTGATTGATTGGAAGTAACTTTTAAACCGATTTATAAACAGGTAAACTACAGTTAAAAGTGTCTTAATCGTCCCGAGCGTTTATCTCCTAATTTTTACCTTTAAGAAAATTCAATCAAAATTATGATCATTTCAAAAAATCCATATAACGGGGAAGAAATCGCTAGCATCAAGGAATTATCGAAAAAGGAAATAAATGATGCTTTAGCATTAGCACAAGATAGATTTAAAACCTGGAGAAAAACAACTTTTTCCGAGCGATCTAAATTAATGTTAGCTGCTGCAAAAGAATTGGAGAAAAATAAGGCAGAATATGCTAAGACCATAACACAAGAAATGGGTAAACCTATTTCGCAAGCCTTGGCTGAAGTTGAAAAATGTGCTTGGGTATGTAGGTATTATGCAGAAAATGCAGAAAAGCAATTATCTAATGAAGTTATTAAGACAGACGCAAATAAGAGCTATGTGGCTTATGAACCAATAGGCGTTGTGCTTGCAGTGATGCCATGGAATTATCCATTTTGGCAAGTATTTAGGTTTGCAGCTCCCGCGCTTATGGCAGGTAATATTGGGATATTAAAGCATGCAAGCAACGTAATGCAATCTGCAGAGAATATTCAGAAAATATTTGAAAGAGCAGGATTTCCAAAAGGCTGTTTTCAAAATCTAGCCATTGGCAGTGATAAGGTAGAAGAAATTATTCGAGATCCAAGAATTAAAGCGGTTACTTTAACTGGTAGTAAACCGGCTGGAAGTGCAATAGCTTCAGTAGCAGGGGAGGAGATCAAGAAGACAGTTCTAGAATTGGGTGGTAGCAATGCGCTAGTGGTCTTTGAGGATGCAAATCTTGAAAAAACTGTCGATGTATGCGTGCAGGCAAGATATCAGAATACTGGACAAAGCTGCATTGCCGGTAAAAGGCTTTTACTTCAGGAAGAAATTGCAGAAGATTTCCTTGCTCTATTATCCAAAAAGGTAAGAGAATTAAAAAGTGGTGATCCTATGGAGGAAAACACCTATGTGGGAGTATTGGCGAGAGAAGATCTAGCGGAAGATCTAGAAAAGCAGTTAAAAGAATCTGTGAAACAAGGGGCTAAGATCCTGCTTGGAGGAAAAAGAAATGGAAATTATTTTGAACCTACAATAGTCACAAATGTTTCTATGGACATGACGATCTTTAAGGAGGAAACTTTTGGGCCATTATTATCTGTGACAAATTTTAAAGATACAGAAGAAGCGATATCTCTGGTAAATTCATCTGCTTTTGGACTTGGTGTTTCTGTTTTTACTGAAGATCTAGATATGGCAGAAAAAATAGTTTCACACTTTGATGATGGTGCAGTTTTTATAAATGAATTAGTGAAAAGTGATCCCAGACTTCCGTTTGGAGGAACTAAAACTTCTGGTTATGGAAGAGAACTTTCCATTCATGGGATCCATGAATTTATGAATAGAAAAACGGTTTATATCCATAAATTTTAATGAAACAAGAAATTGCTGTTACTGTAGATGCTGTAGTTCTTAATAATCAGAATAATAAACCTAAGGTGCTTCTTATTAAAAGAAAGAACGATCCTTTTGAAAATAAATGGGCAATCCCAGGAGGTTTTTTAGAGAAAGATGAAAATCTAGAATATGGTGCAAAACGTGAATTAGAAGAAGAAACCGGTTTAAAAATAAATACCTTAATTCAACTAAAAACCTATGGAGAAGTAGATCGTGATCCTAGAGGAAGAACAATTTCGATCGCGTTTATAGCCATAACCCAACAACAAGAGGTAAAAGCGGCAGATGATGCTTTGGAAGCAAAATGGTTCGATCTAAAGGAGCTACCTTCCCTAGCTTTTGACCATTCAGAAATATTAGAAGATGCAAAACTTTGGTTAATTAGTCAGAAACCTTAATTTTATGATTCTAATAAATATAATAAATGAGATTTCATACAAGAAAATGGGTAAAACCACAAGACCTTAATCCAAATGCTTCATTATTTGGAGGAAGATTATTGGAATGGATAGATGAAGAATGTGCCCTTTATTCAATAATTCAATTAGAAAATCCTAAGGTGGTAACCAAATTCATGAGTGAAATAGATTTTAAGAGCTCTGCCATACAGGGGGATATTATTGAGATAGGAATTGATGTAGTTAAATTTGGAAATGCATCTTTAACTTTGAGGTGTGAAGTAAGAAACAAAATGACAAGAGAAACTATAATTACTATAGAGAATATAGTAATGGTTAGTTTAGATAACAATGGCAAACCTAAAGCTCATGGAAAATCTGAGATAGAATTCGTACGAGACAGACTTAAAGATTAAACTTTTTTGTCTTCAATTATTTTTTGTTGTGGGGCGGATAATCTAATTGGTAGATCTACATCCTTATTTCCTCCATATATTTTAATCTCTTGAATATCTGCTGGCATATAATATCCATTATCCTCTAAAGCTTCTTTAACCGCTCTTACTACATTTCCTTTAGTTATTAGTGCCATTCTTCTAAAATCGGTAGTATCTACCCAGAAGAAAACTTTTAAATTAACCGTGCTTGTAGCTAATTCGTCTTCAATAACAAAATTCTGATGCTCATCATCCTCAATAACATCTGGTTGTTCTCTTAAGGCTTTCATTACTGTTTTCTTAGCTCCTTCAATGTTATCTTCATAAGCAATTCCAATTACGAAACTCCATCTAAAGAATCCATCTTCGGTATAATTGGTAACAGGTGTAGTTAAAACGTCACTATTTGGAATATAAACATCCTTTCCATCGAAGGTCTTCAATTTTGTATATCTAAATTCTAAGGCTTTTACTTTTCCGAAGTTGTCACCTATTTCTATGGTGTCATTCACATTAAAAGGTCTATTAAATGCAAGAATGATCCCGGCAATAAAATTCTCTCCAATATCTTTAAAAGCGAAACCAAGTACAACGGCACTCGCACCCGCTGCTGTAAGGATTGCTGTTGCTATTCCACCTAAACCTGCTGCTTTTAAAGCCAACATTATAGCAATTATAAGGGCAATTATTTTAATGGTTTTCCCGAGAAACCTGCTCATTAAAGGATCATTGGTCTGCTTGGAAATTCGTTGTCTCGCAAAATTTCCAATTAATGTTCCTATTAATACTCCTAATATGATAATTAACAAGCCTAGTCCAATTCCTGGAAGCTGATCTATGAATCCGTTGTAAAATTCATTGAATGATTCTCCTATACTTATTTGATCTTGTGAAGCGTCCTGCATAAATTTAATTTTATGAAATATAATTAAATTTGTAAGTGAATTATATTAAACAAATGTTAGAGTTTAATTAATTAAACTTTTAGTTAAGATTTTAACCTTTAAACACCTATTAAACAGTGTTTTATTATGCTTATTATTCTCCTTTTGCCTTCTTTTCTTTTTGTTCTTTCTTAGCTTCAGCAATTTGTTTATTAGCTTTTTCCAATTGCTTTTTTGTAGGACCTTCAATCTTTTGGTCTGCTGCTTTTTCCGGTTCCAAACTTAAGCTAACAAAAAAAGGAAAGTGATCTGAATCTATATTTTCCCCTGTTTTAACTTCAACTAATCTAAACTCTTCAGAAACAAAAAAGTGATCTAAAGGCCATTTCAAAATAAAGCTAGTCGCATTAAAGGAATTATAAAAACCTCTCCCTTTTCTAATATCTAACAAGGAGCTAACGTCCTTAAATAGGGTAGAACTTGCAGACCAAGCAACATCATTAAAATCTCCTGCAACGATGGTTGGTAGATCTCTTTCCAAAGCCATTTTAGCAACCATGAGCATTTCTGCATCTCTATCTGTAGAGGTTGGATTTTCCTGAGGCATTGGTGGGGTAGGATGAATGGCATGTAGCATGATTTCTTTCCCAGATCTTAGCACTAGAATGGTATGGATAGATGGAATGCTATCATCTACCAAAAATCTTTTCTGCGGATTCTTCATTTCAAATTTTGAATAAAGTAGCATTCCGTAGGTATTGTTTATTGGCACTTCTACTCGATAAGGATATTTTTCCACCGCGTCATGCACATCATTCATCCATCGTGTATTTGTTTCTGTAAGCAATAAAATATCTGGATCCTTCTCTTCAATCTCTTTGATCAAAAGAGCTGGATTAGTGTTCTTTTGTAAAACATTAGCCGCATAAAACTTTAAAACATCTGCTTGGTCTATATTTTCTGAAGCTTGCTCTACTTCGTGTTTTCCATGTGGCAAATATGGAAAGATCTTATACATCTGAAAGCTAAAACACATCACTAAAACAGTCACAAATAAATAATCTTCTGCCCACTTAATATCAAACTCTATAAAATAAACTACAATTGCAACAAAGGTTAAAATAGTAAGTTGGATGTGAGGAAAATCGAACATTCTAATCCACCAGAAATCTGCTGCAGCAAGTGGGATTAATGTTAATAGCACAGCAAAGAGGCCAAAGCCTTGTAGAAAAGGTTTTAATTTCATTTTTTTTGTATATGTTTTATGGGGTTAATTTAATCGAAATTTATTGGTTAACATCAGAATTATTTATCCTAACCGCTAGATCCTTAAAATCGTCTCCAGAAGGAGATTCAAATAGTTTTAGATCGAAATAGGGCAATGCGGCAATTAGATGATCAAAAATATCTGCTGCAATATACTCGTAATTCTCCCAGCGTTTATCCTTACTAAAGCATAAGATCTCTAGTGGAATTCCTTGAGGGGTTGGGGCTAAATGCCTAACCATTAGATAAAGTTCCTTATTTATGGCAGGATGGTTATGTAAATACGCATCCGCATATTTTCTAAAGATCCCAAGGTTAGTTTGATTTCTTCCGTTTAAAGGAAGGGCAGTATTGATTTGATTTGTTCTGTTATATTTGTCTACTTCCTTTTGTCTATGTACTATATATGGCTCAATAAGACTGATCTCCTTAAATTTTTCGAGATCTTTCGAAGTCACAAATTTCACAGAATTTTGCTTGATATTGATGGCTCGTTTTATTCTTCTACCAGGTGATTCCTGCATTCCACGCCAGTTTTGAAATGAATCGGCAATTAAACTATAGGTTGGAATGGTTGTAAATGTGTTATCAAAATTCTGAACGCGCACTGTTGCAAGGTTTATTTCTGTAACATCACCATCTGCTCCATATTTACTGAAGGTAATCCAATCTCCGATACGTACAATATCGTTTACAGAAACTTGAATAGAGGCTACAAAACCCATAATAGTATCTTTAAAGATCAATAAGATAACTGCTGAAGCTGCTCCTAAAGAAATCGCGAAACTCATTACCGATCTGTTGAATATTTCAGAAAAAATAAACATCAAACCTACCATCCAAATAAGGATCATGAGTACTTGGATGTAACTATCTAAAGGTTTATCGTAATAAGACTCCCTTGTTTTTAAATAATTCTTACTCGTTCTTAATAAACTTCTGAAGATCCAAATAGCTAAAATTATAATGTAGATGTTGGTAACAAATAAAACTCCACTTAATACATATTGATGATTAATTAAAATGGTAGGGATGGTTGCATAAACAAGAAGAATAGGTATAATTCTTCCTACATATTTTGGGAAGTTGCTTTTAATTAGGAAATCATCGAAAGTAGTTTTTGTTTTATTGGTAAATGCTTTAAACGATTCTATCACAAACCTTCTTAACAGGTAATTTATAATAAGAACCATTCCAAAAAGAGCTGCAAGATTTATAGCAAGATTCAAATATGCTGCAGCTTCAGTATTCATACCTTGACTAATGAAGTAGCCTTCAAGAAAGCAACTAACAGATTTTAAATCGAATACATCTTCAAACATATTATAATATCTTTTTTTCTACATAAAAAGGTCCAAAAGGTAGTACAGAACATACTATTACCAAAAACAGTGTAGCAAGCTTCCAATTCAATAATCTGTACATCACTAGCGCACCCACAAGATAAGATATAAATAGGATTCCGTGAGCCATTCCTACAAAACCTACCATAGCCGGAGAGTTAAACATATACTTTAATGGCATTGCTATAAATAACAGTAGCAGAAAGGAGACTGCTTCTAATATACTTACTCCTTTAAAAATCTTGATCTTCGTTGAATTTTCCAATTTTATTAATTTTTTCAAAGATAATTTTTAAAATTAAAGTTTGAATAAAAACCCAAGTTTATAAGTAGTAATCTAAGCGCTCCTTGTTAAACTTTTTTAAAAATTAGACGATAATTTACGATATGTAACTTCGTTTTTTACAAATTAAAGTAATTTGCAGCCTCTTAGAAAAATTATAAATGAAATCTAAAATTTTAGTTACAGGAGGCCTTGGTTTTATCGGCTCTCATACAGTTGTTGCTTTACAACAACAAGGATTTGAAGTTGTAATTGTAGATAATTTGTCCAACTCCTCTTTAGATGTTTTGGCAGGTATCACCAAAATTACAGATATCAACCCTGAATTTGTAAATATAGATCTACGGCATAAACCAGAGGTTATAGATTTTTTTGAAAAACATCAGGATATATCTGGAGTTATCCATTTTGCAGCATCTAAAGCAGTGGGTGAAAGTGTAGAGAATCCTTTATTATATTACGAGAACAACTTATCTACGCTAGTTTATATTTTACAACAATTAAGTAAAAAACAAAAATCTAGCTTTATTTTTAGTTCATCTTGTACCGTTTATGGACAGGCAGATAGTTTACCAATAAATGAAGATGCACCGGTGAAAAAAGCGATGTCTCCTTATGGAAATACTAAGCAGATAGGCGAGGAGATAATTATGGACACCTGTAAAGTATATCCAAATTTAAAAGCGATTTCTCTCAGATATTTTAATCCAATTGGAGCGCATCCAAGTACAGAGATTGGTGAATTACCTATAGGAACTCCGCAAAACTTAGTTCCATTTATTACCCAAACTGCAATAGGGAAAAGAGAACAACTTTCAGTTTTCGGAAATGATTATCCTACTAGCGATGGAACTTGTATTAGAGATTATATACATGTAATGGATCTTGCCAAAGCTCATGTGGCAGCACTTAAAAAGTTGTTGGATGACACTTTAGAGAAAAATTACGATGTTTTTAATTTAGGAACTGGTAAAGGAAATTCTGTATTAGAAGTTATAGAATCTTTTGAGAGATCTACTGGAAAAAAATTGTCCTATAAAATAGTTGATAGAAGAGAAGGTGATATCACTGCAGCTTATGCAGATACTTACAAAGCAGAATTAGGACTTAATTGGAAATCTGAACACAGTTTGGACGAGGCTCTTGAAAGTGCTTGGAAGTGGGAAAAGAAAGTCTCTGAGAAAGATAAAACAGAAAATTAATTGTATTAAATAAAAAAGAGCCACATTTTAAATAAGTGGCTCTTTTTTTATCTACTTCCCATTCACGTAAAATGCATGAATTACTCCAGGCAACCATCCTAATGCAGTTAGCAATAGACTAATTAAAAAAGTAGTTCCTAAACCATGTTTCATAAACACAGCTAAAGGTGGAAGTAAGATGTTTAGTATTATAGTTAGTAATGACATTTCATAAAATTTTTTGGTTAGTAAGGAAAATTAAGAACTTCCATTCCTAGAGCCAAATTATTGTATTGGTTTAGCTATTAATTAACTAATTATAACTTCTCTTTAGCAATTCAGATTCTGACTTAGAAAAGGTATCTTTGCAAATTCAAATAAGAATTATGAGTTTTACGGCAATTGGTGTATCCAAAGATATTGACAAGGGATTAAAAGAATTAGGTATTATTACCCCTACTAAAATCCAAACAGCGGCAATTCCTGTATTATCTGTAGAGAATATAGATTTTGTAGGTCAGGCGCAAACAGGAACTGGAAAAACAGCTGCTTTCGGTTTGCCCTTATTGGCAAGAGTAGATACTAACAAGGATTATATTCAGGCACTTGTTTTAGCGCCAACCAGAGAATTGGGACAGCAAATTGCGAAACAACTATTTAAATTCACTAAATATTCTGAACAAGTTTTTACTGAAGCGGTTTATGGAGGTGAAAAGATAGATATCCAGATAAATAGATTAAAAAGACCAACCCATATAGTAGTTGCTACACCGGGTAGACTTATAGATCTTATGAATAGAAAGGCTTTAGATATTTCTAAAATTAGCACATTGGTGCTAGATGAAGCAGATGAAATGCTAAGCATGGGATTTAAGGATGATCTAACGAAGATCTTAAGCAAAACAAAAGGTGAACGTAATATTTGGTTATTTTCGGCTACTATTCCTAAGGAGTTAAATGAAATTATAGAGAATTATGTATCTAAGGATGCATTAAGGATTTCTGTAGATAAAAATGATTCTATAAATACCGGAATTATCCATCAATACGTTTCTGGAGACGATAATAATAAATTAGACACTTTAGCTGCTTTCCTTAAATCTCAAGGAAAAAAAAGAGGAATTATCTTCACTAAAACGAAAGCAGCGGCAAAGATCCTTGTAAAGCAACTGCATGCTAAAAATCATGAAGTAGGTTTATTGGAAGGTGATATGCATCAAAAAGATAGAGATAAAGTAATGCGTGCTTTTAAAAATAAAAGCTTGCGATTATTGGTTTCTACAGATGTTGCTGCACGTGGTATAGATGTAGATAATTTGGCTTTTGTTGTTCATTATCAATTACCAGATCAAACCGATTATTACACGCATAGAAGTGGAAGAACCGCTCGTGCTGGAAATACTGGAGTTTCACTAGTTCTAGTTAATCCTAAGGAAGCTAGAAAAATATTTGAACTGGAAAAGGAACTTGGTATTAAGTTCACTAAAATAAAGTAAGAAGATTAATTAAATCGTCTATATTTTGCCAACATAAAGGTATAAATCGCGTAGGATATTAATCCTGCAGCTACAATTCCCAACAACCATGATCCGTATGAAGATTCTTTTATAAAGGAGAATACTTCTTCAGTAGTTTTTATTTTGTTTGGATCTGATGTATAAGCTGCTTTTATAGAAAAGAAGCCTAAGATCAGAAATATAACTCCTCTAGAAGCAAGACCAAAATAGGCCGAATTGTAGATGATTCTTTTACGTTTTTCCTCACTTAAAGCTTTAGAACTGAATTTCTTTTGGAATTTATCTTCCTTGATTCTGGTAAATTGATAGATTCCTATTCCAATCAGGACAACTCCTACAATTCCTAAAACGATCAATCCAAAATTAGTTGCTAAAAAACTGCTATTCTTTCCTGAAGATCCAGAAGAACTATTTGCTGAACCTACTGCGTCCAAAAATGCTATAACTCCAAATCCTAAGTATAAGAGTCCGCTTATAAAATACCCGGCACGTTTAGCTTTAGCTTTTTTATCATCCCCTATATTTTCAGGATCTTTTATAGCTTGAGTCAATCTCCAAAACGCATAGCACATCAATCCAAGAGCAATAATTATTAATAGGATCTTCCCGAAAGCTTGTTTTTCAAGAAAATCTAAAACTTGTAATTTTCCTGTTTTTTGACCGCCCAAATTAAAGGCGGCTAAAAAAGTTAATATTCCAATAATGGCGTATATAATTCCCTTTGCAACTAGACCGGTTCGCGCAATGTTCTTTAATTTCTTATCCATGATTCTATTTAGTTGGTGTCTAAATATATCAGAAAACGCAGAAACTTAAAAAGTCTTTATAATTAAATTATGATTTTTGAAGTGGTAACTTAAATAATGTTATTGGAAGAAAAATGTTTAACTATCTAAAAATGAATAGCGTATTGGTAATCTAAAATATTAAAAACTTCGATATTTAGCAGAAAGAAACATATAAATTGCATAACAGATAAAACCGAGAGCTACCATTCCTAATTGAAATGATCCCCAGAATGAAGTTTCAATAAAATTAAAAACATCTGCAGTGTTTTTAATTTCATTTAAATTTGCGGTAATCGCACCTTTTAATGCAAAAAAGCCGATCATCAAGAATATAACTGCTCTTGCAGACATTCCTATATATGCTGAGTTCTTAATGATCATCCTTCTCTTTTCATCTGTCATAGATTCCAGATTGAATTTTCTAATGAAATTGGTTTTGAATAACCTAGTGATTTGATAAACTCCTCTACCAGCAAATACCAAACCTACTCCAGCCAATATATATAATCCCACTGCTGTAGTTAATATGCTCGAGTGTTTAATTCCAGAAGTCCCTACAGATCCACCTGCTCTTAACACACATAGACCAGCTAAAGCTATATAGGTGGCTCCACTTACGAATAAGGCAAAACGTTGACCTTTATTTTTGGTTTTACCATGTCTTTTCTGTGGATCTACAAAGGCTTGAGCAAATCTCCATATAGCATAACAGAGAAGACCAAGAGCTAATAAAATTAGTAAAGTACTGCCTAAATGTTGTTTTTCGATAAATTCTAATACCTCTTCTTTCCCAGCTTTTTTTCCACCAAGATTTATTGCTGCCATAAATGTTAATACACCTGTTACTGCATAGATTATTCCTTTAGCAATGTAACCGGTTCTAGCGATGTTTTTTAAAGCACTCATTAAATACGAAAAGAATTAAACATGATACTTTTAAGAAAAGCAATTTCAAATTAATCTAAAAAGAAATTTAGTTTAGAAAAGAATAATTTTTATACCATTTCAAAGATTACCAAAGCATAGACATAGAATCTTATAAATCTTAGCAATCCATACATTAGATAGCTCATAAAAGGGAATCTAATAATTCCAGCAGCAATACTTGTCATTGCAAATGGAATTGGAAGGAGGGCGCCCACAATAATTAAGAAACCACCCCATTTACGTGTGTTCTTAATATGTTTTGCCATGTTGGTCTCAATTTGTTTGTGCACTGCAGGGATATTGGTTATTCCAACACCAATAAAATAAGACACAATTCCTCCCATATAGGAAGCTGCAGCTAATAGAGACAAATAGAAAATTGGAAATTGTGACTTCCCTGCCCAGGCAATGAATAACTCTGGAGGGATAATTCCAAGTAAGGATTCAGATGCAAAGAAAACACTCAAAATACCTATAGGGGAATAGGTTTCGGTAACAGTAACCAATAGTTTATCCAGATCTAGGACAAAATAATCTAAAGCAAAAATTGCTGCAATAAAAACCAGAATTGGAATAATTGCTTTTTTTACACTTTTGCCTACAAACCTATAAAACCCTGTATAACCATAATACTGGTGAAGCAAACGCACACGCGATTTCTTTTTAGATTTCGCTTCTTTTTCCATTCATGGGATATTTAGTTTTATTTAGAAGTTGGTATTATTGTTAACGATTAAGACAACAATAATACCAATCTGTTCAGTTTTATTCAGCGTATTCTGCAAGAGCTCTACTATATTCTCGAAGATCTATTACATTATTCTTAATAGAAGTATCGTGCATTAAAGAAAGCAAGTAATCTAGACTTTCTTGTGGAGAAGATTCAGACTCGGTATCGGTAATATCTTCTTGCTCATCATCCAATGGTTCGTCATCTGGAATAGGAATTTCAAAAGAATCATTTTCTTCAATGTGTTCAAAAGTTAAACGTATAACTTTAGCTAATAGAGGATTTTCTTCTTCTATAGCATATGGTCTTAATTGTTTTAGATCCTCTACTATGGTATTTGTAATTAATCCGTTACGCAATAGATCGCGTTGAATTTTATCAATTAGTTTTTGAGCTTTTGGATTTTTCAACTTTTATAATTTTAATGTTATTTTCTAATATTGCAGCCTTATATAAGCGCAAATTCGTGGCCTATTAGGGTATCGGCAAAGTTACTGCTTTAAAGGATTTTTGAAACCATTTTGGCTATTATTTATAAAAGATTCTACTCCAATAATTTAAGTGCTCATTCCTAATAGATTTTCCATCTATCAAGAAAGAATTAACAATTAATTAGTTCTAAATATTTAAATGTCCATGGCTTGTTTAGTAGCTTTAAACTCAATAAAAAAATAAAGAAATGAAAGATTTTAAAGATAAGGTTGCTTTAATAACAGGTGGAAGTAAAGGAATAGGTTATGGTGTTGCAGAGGCTCTTATTAAATTAGGAATGAACGTTGCAATTACTAGTAGGTCTTTAGATTCTTCAGAAAAGGCAAGCAAAGAGTTAAAAAAACTAGGTGGAGGGGAGGTTCTAGCTCTTGAAGCCGATGTACGTGATTTTAATAGCCAAGAGAAGGCGGTAAAAAAAGTTATTGATACTTGGGGAAATCTAGATGTTTTGGTTGCCAATGCTGGAGTAGGGCATTTTGCTCCAATAGATAAACTTTCTATTGAGGAATGGCAACAAACAATAGACACCAATTTAACTGGAGTATTCTATAGCGTTAAATCTAGTCTAGAATATTTAAAAAAATCTGAAGGTTATGTAATAAGCATTTCCAGTTTAGCTGGGACTAATTTTTTTACTGGCGGAACAGCTTATAACGCGAGTAAATTTGGTGTTACCGGCTTTACGCAGGCGGCAATGCTAGATCTAAGAGAATATGGAATTAAAGTTAGTACCATAATGCCCGGATCTGTAGCTACTCATTTTAATGATCATGAACCAAGCGAAAAAGATTCTTGGAAGATCCAAAAGGAAGATATTGGAGAACTGGTTGTAGATCTTTTAAAAATGAATTCAAGAACATTACCAAGTAAGATAGAGGTAAGACCTTCTATGCCTCCTAAATCCTAAAATTTATAACTGATCTGAATTTAGTGTAAAGCTGAATTCAGATCAGTTTTTATTTTTAATTTATCGTAATATTACGATATAGAATAGATTGGCCTTATTAGGTTTTAAAAAGTCAACAATTCACGGAATAATCTTACCAACTTGTTAAAAATCTTTGGACATCCCATCCTAAAAAGAATTTAATCATTCTACTTTTATAGATCCACAAAAAAATATGATGCTATTTCCTATGTTAGAAAAATTAACTGTTTATTTAATTGAAGTTAAACTAAAGCTAAACAGTCTTTTAAATTAGAAAACAATGTAGACGAAGTTGTATTTTAGAAAAAATCGAAAAAAATAATAGATATGAATATTACAGGAAAAACAGTAATTATAACAGGTGCATCCAGTGGAATTGGAGAAGCAACTGCATTAAAACTATCCAAAGAAGGAGCAAATGTGGTATTAACAGCTAGAAGAGAGGATAAACTGAAAGAATTAAAAAAGAAAATAGAGAATAACAAAGCGGGTGGAAAAGCAATTGTGGTTACAGGTGATGTAACTAATAAAGAAGATTACAAAAATATCGTAGATGCTTCATTGAAGGAATTTAAAAGTATTGATGTTATAATTAACAACGCAGGCTTAATGCCATTATCCTATATAAAAAATCTGCACACAGAAGAATGGGATAAGATGATAGATGTAAATATAAAAGGAGTCCTAAATGGAGTAGCTGCCGTTTTACCTACTATGATGGATCAAAAAAGCGGACATATTATTAATATTTCTTCTAGTGCAGGAAGAAAATACTATCCAGGAGGAGCCGTTTATTGTGCTACAAAATCTGCTGTTAAAATGTTTTCTGAAGGATTAAGACAAGAATTAGCACCTACGTATGGAATTAACGTTACGTCTATAGAACCAGGTTTTGTTTCTACAGAACTCACAGAAACTATTACTGACGAGGAAATAAAAAAAGACCTAATGCCAATGGTAAAGGATCTAACAACTTTAGAGGCTGAGGATATTGCAGATGCAATTTATTACGCATTAGTTCAACCCAAAAGAGCCAATATTAATGATGTGTATATCATGCCTACAGCTCAGAAAGAATAAACAGCAAAGAAAGAATAAATTACAAAAATTAAATTATAATTTGATGCTACAGGAACCTAGTTTTTGTAGCATTTTTTTCTAAAAGCAATCCTAAATTAGATAATTAATTAACTCATTTAAATATGATAATTGTCTAATAATTAGTAATTTAAATAGATCATATTCTTAAAAAACTGTAATGAAAACAAATCTACTTTTCGTGGTTTCTTTATTTTTATTAGCCAGTTTTTGCGAGCGGGAAGTACATCCAAATAAGAATTTTGAATTTGAAAATGAGACTTTCATTTACCTTCATTTTAAAACGGAACAGCAATGTTTAGATGCCCAGCCCAGCGATTTTTTTATTAACTGTCATTCAGAATTAACTTTTTTGGAAAATAATCAGGTAGAAATTATTCTTACAGATATTATTTGGAGAGGAGAATATCAAATAATTAGAAATACTATAATTATAAATTTTCATAACAACCCTGAGATTCCAGAGGGAACCCTTGTCTTTCAGATATTGAATAATTCTAAGCTAAAAAAGTTGGATGATAAAACGATTTGGAAAAAGAAAAACGGAGAATCTATTTGGGATTAGCTTATTTATAAATAACACATGGGAATATTAAGAAAATTAATATTCCCATAGTATTTTAAGCTTTTACAATCATTTTTCCTTTATTCTTTCCTTTAAAAAGATCTAAAAATGCCTGTGGTGTGTTATCAAATCCGGCTACAACCGTTTCTTCATATTGAAGTTTTCCCTCATGTAACCAAGCGCCTAACTGTTTCATTGCCGGTCCAAAATCCTTTACATAATCACGTACTGTGAATCCTTGCATTAGGACACTTTTTTTAATTAAAGTTCCTTCGTGTCTAGGACCAGTTGGTACATCTGTTGCATTATATAAAGAAATTGCACCACAATTAATCACCCTTCCAAATTTATTGATGCTTGCTAAAGCGGCATCCAAAATTTCTCCACCAACATTATCAAAATAGACATCTACTCCATTTGGACAAGCTTTTTTAACATCATCTTCAATATCTGATGATGTTTTATAATTGATACCAGCATC